>JABAHS010006551.1_pt1 | contig 13739 bp, 9 predicted proteins | sample 7062111 | NCBI WGS metagenome assembly JABAHS01 (sample SAMN14534600, study PRJNA622989) | marine sediment metagenome | biome: marine biome [ENVO:00000428]; feature: marine pelagic biome [ENVO:01000023]; material: deep marine sediment [ENVO:00002113]; isolation source: pool of 4 deep marine... | reverse complement strand
ACGAGCATCCAACGACTGAGGCCCTGGCACTGCCGGATACCGGAGCCGGGCGTGGAGTCGAAGGAACGCCAACGTACGAAGAGGGAACGGCGTATGCCGGCTACTACGCCACGCCGAATCTCTGGTTCCCCGCCCCCGGCGTCGCCGGTGCTTTCGACGAGAAGACGGAGGTTGCCACCATCGCACGAGCGGGCAACGCACTAGCCGTGGATGTGCTCGCACTCGGCGAACGCGGTCCGATCGTGCTCGACGTCGGCGCCGAACGGGTGATCGTGGTCCCGGTGGACGGCGGGGCCCGGTTCTACCTCGGCAATCCGGGGAGTCTCGATGGTGCGGTCGCGGCCGAGGACGGGTTGGTGGTCGGAGGGGTGTCCTACCCGCGTCTGACATCAGGACAATCGTTCTGGTTCGCCTGGTACGCGATTCATCCGAACACAGCCTGGTGGCCTGAGGAGTGAAGGAGCCACCGGCCGGATTGGACCGGCTCACACCAGCAGGTTCTCCCGAACTGCCGAGAGCTTCCCCTGGTAGATGTTGGTGATCTGGATCGGTTGGTAGCCCATTGCCACGTTGATGTCGAGCATGGGCTGATTCGATCCGGCGTTGCTGGTGTCGATCCGTTCCACTTCCGGCCAGTCGGTGACGACGCGTTCGAGCATCGACGCCTTGAGGAGCCGGCCGATTCCCCTGTTGCGGTGATCGGGATGAACGATCGTCTCCCATTGCCACGCCTGATCGGGCTGGAGCCGGTCGGTATGCACGCTCGTAGACCCGACGAAGGCGCCGGTCGGAGAGTGGACTACGACGTAGGTGATCAGGTCGTGCTGTGAGGCATCGCTGCGCGCCTCCTGCTCACGCCAGATCCGGGGAGTCAGGACTTGGTCGTCCAGTTCGAAGTCCTCCGTTGGGGCCGTGTTCATCTGGAACTGGAGCTCGCAGTACTTCTCCACGACATCCTCAGGGAAGGGCGCCTGCAGCGCCAGGAGCTCATAGTCGCCGGCCCGCTCCCCCGCCCGCTCGATCCAGCTTCTCATCAAGGCCAGGTCAACGTCCGCCACCACCAGACGGCTGCGCTTCTCGTGGTACACCGCCTTGAGTCCGGCCCGCTCGACCAGTGCCGCCGCCGGGTCGCCCTCGACGACGTACGTGTCGAACCGTCCGCGACCGTACTCCTCCAGCCGATCGAACAGGACCCCGGCCAGTCGCCGGGCGAGTCCCTTCCCGCGATCGGCGGGCCGCACATAGATCCACCCGAATCCGTTGTCCAGATTCTGCTCGAGGTCCATCCACCCCACGGCCGAAGCGACGATCCGCCCGCCGGCCCTTAGCAGCCACCGGGGGATCGACTGATCACTTCGCACCTCGCGCCAGTCGGCCGCCCGCCGTGCGAAGGTCATCGGAGGGTCGCACGGGAGCTGTTCCGCGCTGAGCAGGATGTAGTACTCGTGCATCTCCCTGAGGAGATCCTCAGATGCGGTGCGCGTATCAACCTCTTCGATCTGAATGGACATCTCCATCTGAGTCTATGAGCGGCCCAGGAGGGGGTCCGGGGAATATGAACACGGGTCGGTACCGGCAAGAGGTTTCTCCGCAATGCAACGGCGCGTGGGGATCAACTGCATTGCGCAGAAACCATCGGGGATGTCGCCGCCACGCACCAAGAGCACCCGTTGAGTAGGCTCGCAGACAAGGAGTGTCTATGGACGCACATACTGCGCTACGCGGATCTCCGCTGTTCGCCAAGCTCGACGACGAGCACATCGCCACGCTCGAGCAGATGGCCAGCATCCGCACCGTACCGACCGGCACCATGATCACCACCGCGGGCAAAGAGCACGCTCTCGCCATGTACTTCATCCTCGACGGCAAGGTCGAAGTCCGGCGAGGCGGCTTCACGCTCTCGACGCTCGGGCCGGGTGACAACTTCGGGGAGATGGCTCTCATGATCCCCGAGTTCCCGCGCTCTGCAGACGTGGTGGCCCTCAGCGAAACCTGCATCCTGCAACTCGCCGCGTGGGATTTCATACCCATTCTCAAACACAATCCGGACGTGGCAGTGGCAGTGATCGAGCAGCTGGCCCGCCGGCTCATGGAGGCGGATCGGAAACTGGTCGAGGCCTACAGCAGGTCTGAGTGACCGAATCGAATAGAGCCTAGAGACCGACGACGGGCCGGCACGCGAACGACCTGCAGCGCCCGCTGTCTCGACCCCTATCCCCCCAGGCGTTCGATCAGCGATCGAGCCTCCGCCAGTTCCCGGGTTGCTCCCAGTTCTTCGAACACGTCGATGGCCGGACCAATCAATTCACGCACGTTGCCCTCTTCGCCGGCTTCCAGCAGCGACTGCCCCAGCGCCAGGGTGGTCACGGCTCCATCCCAGCGGGCACCCAGCCGTTCATAGCCGGCACAGGCCCGCTCGAGAAGGTGGACCGCTCTACCCGCATCACCGGCCTGCAGAGCAAGGTGTCCCTCCAACCGGTCGGCCGCACATTCCAGGGCCTCCAGGCCGCACCGCTCCGATTCGGCACGAGCCCGCTCCAGCAGCTCATCTGCTCCCTCCCGCTCTCCGACCGCCGCGGCGATCTCACACTCTGCCTCCAGCAGCAGCCCCAATCGGGCACCCCTTCGCCACCTCGTACCCCACAGCATCCGCCGGGCTTCCTCCAGCCGGCCCCGCCGGGCCACCAGCGGCGCCAGGAACTGAGCCCAGCGCCCCATCGGAGTGGAGTCTCGATCCAACGCCTCGGCTCCCTCGTCGACACGTCGCAGAAGCTCGACGATGTGGTCGGCGTCGGCCGACCGTCCACGGATCTCGTACACCAGCGCCGCGGCGGCGTGCATGGCCGAGATGTAGTGCGGTGGGGATTCGCTCCGGTCGCCCAACATCGACGAAACAAGGTCCAAATCGGCCAGCACCCCATCCCAGTCGCCCAGCCGGTAGCGCGACAGCGCCCGCCAGTGCAGGCAGTGGACGGCCACGCTGGGTAGGCGGTTGGCGGTGATGGCGAAACCCCGGTCGGCGCTCGAGAAGGCCTCCCGGTAGCGTCCCAGATGGAAGTTGGCCCACCCTCCCATCGAGTGTGCATCGCCCACCTCCCAGATGTCGTCGATCTGATCGCAGAGCTCGAGACGGCGGTTGACTCCTTCGAGTGCCCGGTCGTAGCGTCCCAGNNCCGTCGAGCGCGGCCGACTCCAGATCTGCCCTTCCCAGCCGGCGCGCCATGGCCACCGCCTCTTCTCCGGCGCCGATCGACCGCTCGGGAGACACCATCGCCTCGTGGGCTCGTTCCTGAGGACGGGGAAAGGCGTGCGGCCAGAAGGCTTCGAGCGTCAGCAGGCGCGCTCGTTCCGGAGTGTCGGTCTCTCCGGCGTGCGCGAATCCGATCTGAAGGTAGCGATGGACGTCTTCTTCCCGGGGCACCGACTGCATGGAACCCGGCCAGCGGACCGGCGTCTCCAGGGCCCGGGCGCAGATGCGAGCCAGATCGGCCGGCGTTTCGTAGCCGGCCTCCAGATGCAGGTCGATCGCGGCCCGTAGACTCTCCCAAGCGGGATCGCCTTCGTGGGCAAAGAAGTAGGCCTCACCGAGCGCTTCGAGCGCCCGCGCCTCTTCACCGGCGGTCGCCGCCAGCCGTTGCGCCTCGCGGGCGAGGCGGCGGGCACTGTCGAGTGCGATGCGAAGCTTGGCGGATTCCGACGCCATGAGCACATAGTCGAGCGCGTCGCCGCGGATCTGCTCCAACTCCCCAACATCGACGGATGGATCATCACGAAGCCCCGAGTAGGCCTCCAAGGAGTGATAGGCCAGCACTTCGACGACTTCACGAAGCCGATCACCGGCAGTCTGCTGCACCCACTCCGCCGCCCGGCGGTGGAAGCCGGTGCGCTCCCGTTGCGAGAGACTATCGAATGCCACGTCCCGAATCAGCACGTGTTTGAAGACGTACTCGCGCTCCCCTTCGAGCGAACTGTCGAGCCTGGACCGAATCAGGTCGCGACCTTCGAGCCTGTCCAGCAAGGTATCGGCCTGCCTGGGAGCGAATCCGAGCAGCGCGGCCACCGCTCCGCTCCAGAAGATACGGCCCACCACGGCAGCGCACTGCAAAGCGAGCTTCTCCGCTCCCGAGAGCAGGTCGATGCGGGCTGCGAGAACCGCCTGGACGGTGTCCGGGATGTGGACTTCGGAGATCTTCTCGTCGGCGCTCCACCGATCCCCCGAGCCAACGATGGCGCCCTCGTCGATCAGCCTGCGAAGGATCTCCTCAATGAAGAACGGGTTGCCTTCGGCCCGGCTGAGGATGTTCCGGCGAACCCTCTCGGGCATCGCCTCGATGTGAAGCAACAGGGCGATCAGCCTGCTCGACTGATCCTCGGTGAGTGGGTCGAGCATGATGCTGGAGAAGTTGCGCCGTCCCCCACCCCAGCCGGGGGCACGGTCGGCGAGCTGAGGCCGGGCGGTGCACACGAACAAGATCGGCCCCTCGACGCGTTCGGCCAGGTATTCGAGCAACGACAGAAGCGCCGGGTCTGCCCAGTGAATGTCTTCGATCTCCAGGACCAGAGGGCTCTGAGCGGCGATGGAGGAGAAGAACTGCCGCCAGGCCGTCTGGATCTCGTCTTCGATCTGGCGCGGCGACATCTCCCGGAAAGAGAAATGCCCCGGGTCGATACCAACCGTGTAGCCAAGTGCGGCGGCCGTTCGCTCGGCGCCTGCGCCGGTGTCCAGCACGCTCTCGATCTTCTCTACGACCAGCCGGGGTGGGTCACTGTCGAGAATCCCGGCCCGACCTTTGAGGATCTCGGCCAGCGGCCGGTAGCTGCTCTCTTCTCCGTATGGCAGGCAGCGTCCCCGCATGATCAGCGCCTTCGGCCCGGTGATCCGGTACTCGTCGATCAGCCGGCTCTTGCCGATCCCGGCTTCCCCGTAGATGGTGACCAGATGCGGTCGTTCCTCCACAGTGACCCGCTCGAGAAGGGTGTCGATCAGCGTGAGCTCGTGCCGGCGGCCCACCATCGGCGCGTGGAGAAGCGGAGCTGCGACCTCTCCGGCCGGGCCCAGCAGCTCATGGACCATCACCGGACCTTCCCGTCCCCGCAGTGTCACCGAGCCGAGGTCGCGGAACCGGAACCGGCGGCTGGCCCGCACCGTCCGGTCGGCTACCAGGATTTGACCGGGCTCGGCGTCCTGCTCGAGACGGGCGGCCACGTGGACAGGGTCTCCCGCCACGATTCCCATCTCGGGACCGGCCCGTGAGATGGCTACCACCTCGCCGGTGTTGATCCCGATCCGTGCCGACAGCGTCACCCGGTGAGTCGCGAACAACCGGGTGTTGAGGTCGTCCAGGGCCCGGATCGTGTCGTGGGCGGCAGCCAGGGCCCGATCGGGATCGTCACCGTGGGCCACCGGGACGCCGAATACCGCCAGTACGGCATCTCCGACGTACTTCTCGATCGTGCCTCCATAGGTTTCGACGAAACGGTTGATCGTATCGAAGAAGGCGGAGAGAACCTCCCGATAGCGCTCGGGGTCGAGTTGCTCGGCCAGGGCAGTGGATCCGCTGATATCGGCGAACAGCACCGTGACCAGCTTGCGCTCGTTTGGTGCCGCGTCTCGCCGCACGACCGTCCCGCAGTCCGGGCAGAACCCGGCCTCCTCGGACAGCAGAGCGCCGCACTCGGGACAGGCGACACCGACGGCCGCGCCGCAGGAACCGCAAAACCGGGATCCGGCCGGAACTTCGGATCCGCAATGTGCGCACACGATGCTCATCGGCTTCGAGTCTACGACCCGACGCCGACTCGCTCGCGAGTGCTCGAGGGGAACCTGCGAGTTCCGGCCCTGTCGGATCCTTCACATTCGTGGAAGCGCATGCTCTCAAGCACGCCGCTCTCAGGCCGATACTCATCTCCAACGGGGACTCAACGCAGAGACGCGATTCGTCTCTCGCCAGGCCCCGTTCGGGGGACGTCGGCATCGTCCGTCCGGGCTACGGGGTTTGCCCGGATGGACGAGCCGCCGGCGCGCGACGACGGTGGGCGACGAGATCCACCGCCTATGCCGGAACCGGGGCCACTACGGCGATGCGTCCCGTCAAACCTATGGAGTCAACGCAACCTCGAGGACTTCGCCGATCGATTCCGCTACGTGAATGGTGATCTCTTCCCGGATCGTCTGGGGCACGTCGTCGAGGTCGACCTCGTTGCGGAACGGGAGAACGACTTCGGTGAGCCCGGCCCGGTGTGCGGCCAGCACCTTCTGCTTCACGCCGCCGATGGGCAGCACCTTGCCCTGCAGGGTCACCTCACCGGTCATGCCCACCTCCGGACGCACCCGGCGGCCGGTGAGCAGCGACACGAGGGCCGTCGTCATGGTGATACCGGCCGACGGTCCGTCCTTCGGCACCGACCCGGCCGGCACGTGAAGGTGAAAACGGCGACGCAACATCTCGCGGTCGATACCGAGATCGGACGCATGCGACTCCACATAGGAGAGGGCAATCTGCGCCGACTCCTTCATGATGTCGCCGAGTTGGCCGGTCAGTGTGAGTCCCGGCTCTCCGTCCATCGCCGTCGCTTCGACGAACAAAACCTCACCGCCCGTCCCCGTGACGGCCAGGCCGGTGGCAACACCAGGAACGTCGGTCCGGTCGGCCGCCTCGTTGCGCCACACCTTGGGTTTGCCGAGATAGTCGACGACCTGCGGTTCGTCGATGCCGACGACCGGGGCGCCATCCTCGGTCCGAGAGGCAATCTCGGTTGCCACCTTGCGGGTGAGCTTTCCGAGCTGCCGCTCGAGATTGCGAACGCCGGCCTCCCGTGTGTAGCGGTCGACGATTGCCGCCAGCGCGGACTCAGTCACCGAGATCTCTTCCGGTTCGAGGCCGGCGCCACGAACCTGCCTGGGAAGCAGATGGTCGCGAGCGATGTCGACCTTCTCCGCTTCGGTGTAGCCGTCCAGTCTGATTACTTCGGTACGATCCAGTAGGGCGGCCGGGATCGTCTCCAGCACGTTGGCGGTGGCGACGAACAGCACATCAGAGAGGTCGAGGTCGACTTCGAGGTAGTGATCCCGGAAGGTGTGATTCTGGGCCGGATCCAGCACCTCGAGGAGCGCCGATGACGGATCGCCTCGCCAATCGGCACCCACCTTGTCCATTTCGTCGAGCAGGAACACGGGATTCATCGTCTCGGCCTCGACGAGGGCACGGGCAACCCGACCCGGGCGGGCTCCGACGTAGGTGCGACGGTGGCCGCGAATCTCTGCTTCGTCCCTCACTCCACCGAGCGCCACCCGGATGAACTTCCGCCCGAGGGCGCGCGCGACGGATTCACCCAGCGACGTCTTGCCGACCCCAGGCGGCCCGACAAGCAAGAGGATGGCGCCGTCGTGACGATCCGGCGCGTCTTCGAGACCTCGCTCCCGGCGCAGCTTCCGGACTGCCAGGTGCTCGACGATGCGTTCCTTGACGTCGTGCAGACCGGTGTGATCGGCATCGAGAACAGCCCATGCTTCCTTCAGGTCGAGACGATCGGTCGACCTGATCCCCCACGGAACGTCGAACATCGTGTCGAGCCAGGTGCGGATCCACGAGTGCTCGGGCGACTGTTCACTCATCCGCTCCAGCCGATCGATCTCGCGGGAGATCGCGTCGACCACCGCATCGGGGGCCTGGAGATCGGCGAGTTTGGCACGGTACTGCGACGCGACATCGCCCTCTTCGCCGAGTTCGTTCTTGATTGCTTCGAGCTGCTGTCGGAGAAGGTACTCACGCTGACTCTTGTCGATGCGCTCGGCGGCGTCGTCCCGCACCTTCTTGCGCAGCTCGAACTCGGCAAGCTTCTCGCGCATCCAGTCGAGCAGCTTGCCGAGCCGCTCCCGTATGTCGAGGGTCTCGAGGATGGCCACCTTCTGCTCGAGCGTCAGGTCCGGTGAGTAGACGGCGATATCGGCGAGCCGGCTGGGGTTGTCGATGTCGAGCACCCGGTCGGCCATGCGGCCCATTCCCCGGTGGTCCATGAGCGCGTTCACTACTGCCCGGTACTCGTCGACCAGCGCTTCGAGTTCGTCGTCGATGATCTCGGTCTCCGGATACTCCTCGACCTCGACCCAGAGCGCGCCGGACTCGTCCGTCGATCCGCTTCCTACCCGCGCCCGGGCGACGCCTTCTATGACAACGTTGCCCTCGCCGTCATCACTGTGGATCTCGGCGATCGTACCGACGGAGGCGTAGCGTCCGTCGAGCCGGGGGACCAGCAGCAGTCGACCGCCGGCGCCCGCCGCCGCCTCCAGGGCGGTGCGGCCCTCGTCGCTCTCGATCCGGACGGTGACGACCATTTGGGGGAAGACCACCCCATTGCGGAGCGGCAGCACGGGAAGCGTGGTGTGAGTCGTGTTGTGCATCTCAATCCTTCGAAGAACTTGAACGGTCAACATCCCGCGAGGCGAATGTATTCCGAGCGCGCAAGGATCTTATATGGCATCACTCAGATAACAGGAGCGTCCGATAGGTATATCCGGCCGACGCGGCCGATCGGCCGGCGCGAGGGCCCCCTCGCGTGGCCGAGCGGATCTCGTTCGCTCATCCCCGCGAAAGGACCTCGGCGAAACGACGCGCCCAGGGAGGCATGGGCGGCCTGCCGGCGCCACGATGCCGGAGGTCGTCGCAGCACGGACCAATCGGCCGAACCGATAGCCGCCGGATAGGAGGGTCCTATACNNGGAGCCGACATTGAGACGGCGCCTCGGATGGGGCACGGTGGACACGGCGGCGAGAGGGAGAGGGCCATGCACCACGAAGCTGAAACGATCACGCGCATGAGCGCGTCGGCGTTGGCACTGAGCATCCGGACCGGGCGATGGTCGGCTGCCGAGGTGACGGAAGCCCACATCCGTCGGATCGAAGACGTCGACCCGCAGCTCAATGCCGTCGTCATCCCCCTGTTCGATGAGGCACGAGCGGCGGCCGATCGCGCGGACGAGGCGCTGGCCCGCGGAGAGAACCCCTGCGAGCTCCATGGTGTACCGGTCACCATCAAGGAGCAGTACCGCGTCGCAGGCACTCAGACCACCCTGGGAGCCACCAAGCAGATCGGGCGCGTCTACTCCGACGAAGGCCCGCTGGTGACCAGACTGCGCGACGCCGGGGCGATCATTCTGGGCAAGACCAACATAATTCAGACACTGGCCGGATGGGAGAGCGTCAACCCCGTATATGGACGCAGCCGCAACCCCTGGAACCTGGATCGGAGCCCGGGCGGCAGCAGCGGCGGCGAAGCGGCGATCGTCGCGGCAGGCGGCTCGGCCCTCGGTCTCGCCGGCGACTTCGGAGGCAGCACCCGCCTGCCGGCACACTCCTGCGGGGTGCACGGCTTCAAGCCCACGTCGGGCCGACTCACCAACGCCGATTTCGCGACCGGACTGCTCGGTGCCGGGCAGGAGGTATTCATCCCGCAACCAGGCCCCATCGCCCGCACGGTGGCCGACGTCGGCCTGGCCATGAGGCTTTTCGCCGAGACATCCATGGAACCGACGGCGGATTTCGTTCCTCCGGTTCCTTGGAAGGACCCATCGTCGGTGCAGGTCGCCGGAATGCGAATCGGCATGTACGTCGACAACGGGTACTTCCCCGCGTCCCCTGCTGTGCGCCGGGCGGTCGAGGATGCCGCCACCGCACTGCGGTCTGCAGGAGCCACGGTGGAGACGATCCGGCCCCCGGACGCGCGGGAGGGAGCCCGGCTGTTCCTCCGAGCCGTGTCGGCGGGTGGTGCCACCGACTACTTCGAGTTGTTGGGCGATGAGAAGCCCGTTCCCCAGGTGTCGGGTCTGCTCCGCGGTGTGAAGCTCCCTGCCCCGATTCGGCCGGTCGTCGCAGGGTTGATGACGGGGCGCGGACAGAGCTACCTGGCCGACCAGGTACGAAACCTGCAGCGCACGTCGGCCGGCGAGTATCAGGAGATCGTGGAAGCCCGCAACGCCTACCGGGCCGCCTTCGCGGAGAGCCTGGACGATGGCAGATTCGACGCAGTCATCTGTCCGCCGATGGCCCTTCCCGCCATGACGCATGACAGCACCGAACATCTCTTCCCGGCCGTCTCCTACTCCTTCGTCTACAACGTCCTCGGGGCTCCGGCGGGCGTCGTTTCGATCACGAAGGTTCGTCCGGGAGAAGAGAGCGATCGAAGGGTTGGCAAAGACATGGCAGAGATCACTGCCGCCGCGGTAGAGCGAGGAAGCGCCGGGCTACCGGTCGGTGTCCAAGTCGTCGCCCGCCACTGGGACGATCACCTGGTGCTGGCGGTCATGGCCGCCCTCGAGGAGCACTTCCGGGGCACTCCCGACTACCCGGACCCTGCTCATCTCGCGGTCTAGTGACGCTGCCGTCCGGCGGCTCCTCGACCGGGGAGTTGGCATCGGTCCTTGGGTAGTGCCGGTGGAGAATGGCGATTCCCGTCACGGCCGCTCGGGTCTGCATACCTCTCCGACCATCACCAGGCGACGACGAGGGCTTCGAGGGCGGCGGCAATGCTGAGAATGCGTTCCGGCGCGACCTGGTCCGGCGTGTCCGTGTCTGCGTGGAACAACTCGACGAGCATCTCCTCGACCAACTCGGTCGTCAGAGCCAGGGCGGGCCGACCCTGCATAGCAAAGATGGCATGGTCGCTCTGGTACCACGGAGGCCCCTCGAGCAGGTCGTCGAAACCGTCGAAGATCCGCCGGCCGGCGTCGGACCGTTCCGCGTCGAGGTTGTAGAACGAGAAGGCGGTCCGGCCTCTTCGGTAGCCGGCTCCATCGATGTTGAGGAACAACTCCACGGCGTCCAGTCGCCCTTCGTTGGCGGCGAGCCAGGCACGCTCTCCCGGTGCGGCGAAATGATCCTCGCCGTTGATCGCCAGCAGCTCGACCCCCACCGGCAGGTCATCATGGCGGGCCAGGCGCTCGGCGAGCGTGACGACTGCCACCACGCCGGCCGCGTTGTCGACGGCGCCCGGTGTCCCAGGCTTGCTATCGATGTGCGCGCATACGACCAGCCTGGGGTCGGACGGGCCCCGCTGCGCCACGACGTTGCGGGCCGTCGAGGGTAGGCGGCGCGCATCGATGGTCACGTGGCCGGTTGTGCCCCCGGAGCTCAGCAAGAGACCCGCATCGTCGGGACGCACGGCGGCGACCGGAATCTCGAAGTCCCCGTCCTCGATCCACGGGAAGGGGTCGAGTGCGCCGCACAGTTCGGGGTACTTGCCGGTGACGGCAACGATCGCCGCCGGTCGGGCCGTCTCGAGCATCTCGATGATCCGTGTGTGCTCCTCCGACCCGTAGAAGGGAAACGCTTTTGGGGTCAGCGGTTCTGAGACGAGCGACCCTGTCACGATCAGGATCGAGCCGGCCAGATCGCTCTCGGCGAGGTCCTCGACGGAGGCGACCACCCGAACCGGCCCTTCCACGTCGGCCGGCAGACCGTAGGGGCCGGGCACGATCGCGACCGACTCCGGACCGCTGCTGAAGACGGCTTCCCCACCCACCCAGTCGAGTACGTCGAACTCCGGCAGCGACACCTCCCACCCAGCGTCCCGGAAACGACCGGCGACCAGCGCGACGGCATCGTCGTTTCCCCGGCTGCCCGGCCGCCGGTCGGGGCGAACGGCACAGAGCTGCTCCACGAGGTCCATCACCGACTCCGCCGTGAGTCCGCTCCAGGTCGACATCAATCAAGCATCGCACACTCGACGGTGGCGCAGGCCACGGGCGACACGCCCGACTCACATCGCTTGGCACCGAGGCGCGTCGACGCCGGCGGAGGAGTGATGTGAAGTCAGAACTCACCCGAAAGCAGATCGGTGAGGTACCGGGCCGAACGGATTCCGTAGTCCTCGTAGCAGTTGTTCATCATGAGGTGCACCCTGTCGGCAGACCCGGCCAGCGAGCGGATGCGAGGAACCCACTCCGCCAGCTCATCCGGCGTGTAGTCGTACTTGAACCGCTCGGCCGCGGTGATACCCCGCGCCTCCCACGTCTCAACGTTGCGGCCGTGGAAGCGCACCTCGGCGAGATCGGCAGTGGCGGCTGCGACCGGCGGGACGGAACTCTTGAAGCCCTGCGGCTCGTCGACGCACACGTAGGTCATGCCGTGGCGCTCCAGGAAATCGAGGGTGTCCTCGGCATGGTCGTCGTCCATCCACCGGCCGTTGCGGAACTCGACCGCCATCCGGTACTCGGACAGTTGCTCGGCCGCCCACTTCAGGTACCCGTAACTCCCCCGGTTTGGATAGACGTAGGGAGGAAGCTGGAACAGGATCACACCCAGCTTGCCGGCCGAGTGCAGCGGCATCAGCGCCTGGGCGAAGCGGGAGAAGGCGTCGGCCTGCAATTCACGGGGTAGGTCGCGCACGTACAGGTTCTTCTTGTCGACGACCTCCTCCGGACAGGACTCCCGGAAGTCCTTCCACAATGATCGGGGCGGCGTCGGGTGCTGGGTGAGCAGCCGGAAGGCTTTGACGTCGAACGTGAACGACGGCGGGGTGCGTTCCACCCACATGCCGGCCACCTTCTCCGACGGCGGCGCGTAGTAGGTGGCATCCACTTCGACGATCGGGAAGTGCTCGGCGTAGAAGCCGAGCCGCTCTTTGGCCGACATGCTCTTGTGCGGATAGAAGCTCTCGGAGTCGATGAGCGTCTTGTCCGTCCACGAGCAGGTGCCGATGTGGATGCCGCGTTCGGCCAGCTCGAGTGCACCGTCGGTCATATCGTCGAATCTAGGCGTCAAGAGCATCGCTCACACTCACGCCGAGGAGATCGGCCATCAATGACCAGCTCACCATTCTCACCATTTGGTGATAGGCTGAAGTCATGCGTCGCGCCACGATCACCCTTCCCGACGATCTCGACCGCAAACTCGAGAAGTTCCGCTCCTCTCAGGCCGGTAGACCATCGTTGACGTCCCTCGCCGAGATCGCCCTCCGCCGGTTCCTCGAGAATCCCGCCGCCGGCCCGAGCCCGGCAGAGCGGCCATTGATCGCGAACGTCCTCGCCAACCGGCCCCAGATCAAGGCCATCGCCGAACGGCACGGCGCCTCTAAGGTACGGGTCTTTGGGTCGGTCGCCCGGGGCAAGACCGACGACGATAGCGACCTCGATCTGCTCGTCACGTTCGAGCCCGGCCACACGCTCTTCGACGTCGCTGCACTACGAGCCGAGTTGGAGGAGTTGCTCGGCGTCCCGGTCGACGTCGTTTCGGACGCCGGCCTGGAAGGCTCCATGCGCGATGAGATCCTGGAAGAGTCGCTGGCACTGTGAGCAAACCCGACCGCCGGCGCCTTCAGCACATCGTCGATCAAATCGACAAGATCGCCCGCTATACGGACGGCGGCCGTTCTGCATTCGACGAGGACGAGAAGACCCAGGATGCCGTCGTCCGGTGCTTGTCGGTCATCGGTGAGGCAGCCGGAGCGCTCACCCGCGACACCTACCAGAGGATTCGCTCACTTCCCCCGCACCTGCCCAAGAGCCAGCGGAACCTACTCATCCACGAGTACTGGAGGGTCGATCTCGACATCGTCTGGGCGACCATCGAACGGGACCTCCCCGGCCTGCGCACCGACATCTCGGCGCTGCTCAATGAGCAGACGGACGTGCCCGGTCGGTGAGAAACCGACCCGCCGGGCCGGTGAGGAATCCACCCCAATCGGGAACCTGTGGGTGGGGCGGCGACGTCTGAACGGCAAACGGGAAACAGAAACGGAAGGAA
>JABAHS010062347.1_pt1 | contig 13749 bp, 13 predicted proteins | sample 7062111 | NCBI WGS metagenome assembly JABAHS01 (sample SAMN14534600, study PRJNA622989) | marine sediment metagenome | biome: marine biome [ENVO:00000428]; feature: marine pelagic biome [ENVO:01000023]; material: deep marine sediment [ENVO:00002113]; isolation source: pool of 4 deep marine... | reverse complement strand
ACACAGGGTTTCTGTAGTGAGGCAAAAACAGTTTGTGCATAAATTTACTTTGTTTTTAACTTCGAGCAGAGCCGAGGCAAGACTCTGCGAGTATTCTGTGGAATTTTTTAAAATCTGTATAGCAAGCCTTGTGGCGTTTTTCTCTCCTATGCCAGGAAGCTGGGAAAGAAGGTCTATGAGGTTTGATACAGGCTGCGGAAATCCCTCATGCATGGTTCTAGATCAGTCCGGGGGGAAGGCCAAAACTGCTTGCGACTTTGCTCACTTCTTNNTCACTTCTTCTTTTAGCACCTGCCTGCCTCTGTTTAGCGCTTCATTTGAGGCTGCTGTAATGAGGTCCTGAATCATCTCGATGTCGGGGTCGGTTAAAAGCGCGGGCTCTATTTTTACTGAAACTATTTCACCTCTGGCTTTGGCAACTACGGTTACCATACCTCCGCCTGACGTAGCCTCCACTGTTTTTTCGCCGGCTTCGTTTTGGATCTGCTCCATCTGTTTTTTTATGTTTCCTGCCTGTTTTAACATATCCTGTATGTTTCCTAAGTTCATGTCTTATCTCCTTTGCTGTTCTTAACTTTTATGAGCCTTCCGCCAAATGTATCCAACGCTTCTCTAAGCGCCTTATTGTTCATCACATTTGCTCCCTGCTCGTTTTGCTCATATTTATTTTTTTTTTCATCCGAAGGCTCCTTGCCGCCCTGGTCTCCCACTATTACTTTGATATTAAATTCTTTTGCGTATTTTTTTTGCAGCAGGGTTTTTATTTTGTCCGTGTTGTCAGTTTTTTGAATGCTGTCCGAAAACACAGACTGAGAATTATAGGTAAGCTTTATAACGTCATCATCAATCTCTACTTTGTCTGCTCTCTCAAGATATATGCCCGTCATGGCTTCATTTTCTTTTATAAATTCAATAAATGCGCTTACAGATAAATTATCCCCGGTTTGCTCCTTTGTTTCTTCTTCAGTCTTTTTTGCGGCGGGTTTTGGCGGTTCCGCAGGCTTATCTTTGGTGAGAGGTTTTACAGAAGTTCTTGAGGACTTCGCCGTGGGTTTAGCTGTTGCGTTACTTTGAGCGCTGCCAAGCCTGTCCAGAATTTCATCAACGGAAACTGCGTGTTCTAAGGTAGCGAGTTTTACAATGTTCATCTCAAGCGCTATTTCCGGGTACGCCGATCTGCTTATGTCTTCTGATGCTCTCAGGGTCTGATTAAATATGTTCTCAAGCGTTATAAGCTCAAAACTCTGTACTTCTTTTTCTATAGATAATATTTCATCCTTGGTTAGGTCTGAGCTTATGTCTGCTCCGCATGCCTTTATAAAAACGGCGTTTCTGGCTGCTCTCAGAAGCTCTTCGATTGTTTTTTTGGGGTTTGTACCTTTTTGGCTAAGCTCAAAGATTATTTCAAGACAAGCCTTTGGGTCTTTTGCAAGTATGCTTTTAAACAGGCTTAACGTGTAGGAGCTGTCAAAAATACCAAAGAGCTTTGAGGCCTGTTCATATTTAATACTGCCGTCAAAAGTAGTGTTTAACTGGTCTAAAAGACTGAGCGCATCCCTAAGGCTCCCGTCGGACTCTGATGTTATCATATTAAGTGAGTTATCGTCTATTTCTATATTTTCCTTACTTGTTATTTCGGCAAGGCTCTGTTTAATCTCTTTAGATCTAACTTTTTTAAAGTCGTATTTCTGGCATCTTGATAGAATGGTAAGCGGTATTTTGTTTGCCTCAGTCGTAGCAAGGATAAACAGCGCATGCTCCGGAGGTTCTTCAAGGGTTTTAAGGAGCGCATTAAAAGCGGAGTTAGACAGCATATGCACTTCATCTATTATATAAACCTTGGTCTTTCCTGATACCGGCAGGTACTTAATGTTTTCTATTATTTCTCTTACGTCTCCAACCCCCGTGTGAGATGCCGCGTCTATTTCAATCACATCTACAGATTTGCCAGCCGAAATTTCAGTACAGTTAGTACATTTAGAGCATGGATCAGGAGTCGGGCCCTGCTCACAGTTTACCGATTTTGCAAGGATTCTCGCAGTAGAGGTTTTACCCACGCCCCTTGGGCCGGAGAATAGAAACGCATGGGCTATCTTGCCGCTTGAAAGAGAATTTTTGAGAGTGGTAGTAATAAACTGCTGTCCTACGACTTCACCGAAGTTTTGAGGTCTCCACTTTCTTGCAAGTACTATATAGGACATTTTTTTATGAACAACCAGTCAGGTAACCGCAACGCGCTGGAGCTCTTGCTACCGTTGCTCCCTTCCGGGCCTGGCGGGGTTTACAAGTTCCTGCCGTACGGGCCCGACTGGTTGAATTTGTCATGGCGGAGAAGGAGGGATTCGAACCCTCGAAGGAGCTGTTAACCCCTTACACGCTTTCCAGGCGTGCACCTTCAGCCACTCGGTCACCTCTCCTTATTATTTTCAATTTAGTTCTTTACTTAGCCTGGCATTTGCACAGATCGCTTCTTATGTACGCAATTACATTGTTTATCTGATCATCCGATAATACCCCGCCCCATGCAGGCATTAGAGGAGATTTGCCAGCTGCTGGACCGCCTTCTTTTATTACCTTGAATATATGATCGTCTGAGAGCGTGGACACATACTCTGCGCTGCTAAGGTCTCTTGGCTTGGGGTCCAGGGCTGCTGCTGCAACACCGTCACCTTTACCTGTGGCGCCGTGGCATGATGCGCATATCTGATCATATGATTCTTTTCCTTTTGCAGCGTCGCCTCCTGCAAATGCATCAATACTGAAAACCATAACAACAAAAACAAATACTGATACAGCTTTAACTATCTCACTTAGTCTAAATGCGTTCATTCAAACCTCCTCTGTTTTAAAATAACCACCTATTTTAACAGTATATTCATATTTTTAAATACCAATATTCTTATATTATTAAGTGGTTATCTATTAGTTATGATATTAATTACAAACTGGAAAATATCAATTTAGTTTCTTGTCACTGCCGGATAAATAAAATTGCGTTAAAATGTATGGGTTTCAGCGCTCAGGAGCTTAAACCCTGAGTTACAAAAAAGGGGAAATAATGTAGCAATTCTAATTCGGAAATTAAAAGAAATCCCCGGAAAACCAAGAAAGATAACTTTCAAAATCTTAAAAAACTTATAAATAACAACTAAAAACAGGCAAAGAATTATTCGCTTTTGGTGACTCTTACCACTTTGCTTGCCTGAGGGCCTTTTGGGCCTTCAGTTGTTTCATACTCAACATCTTCACCTTCGTTGAGCACTTTATAACCTTCATGCTCTATGGAGCTATAGTGAACAAACACATCATTTCCACCGTCATCAGGAACAATAAAACCATAACCCTTAGAGTTGTTAAACCACTTTACTTTACCTTTCAACAACTAAGTTACCTCCTAAATCTCAGTCCTTAAAAATATCTCACAAATTGCCCGGAAAGTCAATGCTCTCAGGCTGCCGAACAAATTTGACACGTAAAGTTTTTGAGTGTTAGATATTTCTGTAAAAAACTCAAGGGCAGGTGGCGGAATTGGCAGACGCGACGGCCTCAAAAGCCGTTGGGCTTACGCTCGTGAGGGTTCGAGTCCCTCTCTGCCCAGAAAAAATATATATATTCCGGTATAAGAGTAGTATAGTTAAATCCGGATTTACTTTCCTTTATGCTTACAATATTCAATAATATCGTTTAAGAAATTTAGGCCATATGTTTGCAGTTTTTTTGGCCGATGCCATAAACCTGCAAAAGACTCTGTTCTGACTGCGGGAAATCGGTTGCCATCTCAATTAAAGTCCGGTCTGAAAATACCACATAGGGCGGTACGTTGTCGCGGTCGGCAAGCTCCTTGCGCCTTTTCCTTAGAATATCGAAAAGCTTGTGGTCGTAATCTGTCTGCTTTGATACCTTAACGGGTTTAGGGGTATCAGGGGTTATTTTCCCAGGCACCTTTTCGTTTCCCTTGAGGACATTATAAGCCTTGCGTGTTAGTTTTAAGCTTCCGTGCTTTGGGTCCTGGTGCAGCAGCTCTTTTTGTACAAATTGCCGTCCGAGATGCAGCCACTGTTTTTTGGAATAATCCCTGCCGATGCCGTAAGTTGAGAGTCTGTCATGGTTAAAACTAAGGACTTTTTGGTTTTCTGAGCCGCGCAGGACATCGACTACATGATTTGCGCCGAAAATCTCACCGGTGCGTTTAACACAGGAAAGAAACATCTGGGCAGGAATCGAGATATCCTCAAGCTCTTTCTTTTCCGAAACGCAGTTATCGCACATTGTACAGTTTTCTTTTGTAAAACTTTGGCCAAAGTACTTTAGAAGCGGGATTCGGCGGCAGCCATCGCACTCAGCGAGCTGCAGCATTGCGTTTAGGTGAATGTTAGCAATCCGCTGTTCAGTATTTTCCTTTTGAGTGATGAAAAAACGGATTTTCTGAATGTCGCCGTAGCTGAACAGCAGCAGACACTCTGTACGCAGGCCGTCCCTTCCCCCGCGGCCAATTTCCTGATAATAGCCCTCAATATTTTTAGGCAGATCAAAATGAATCACAAAGCGCACATTGGGTTTATTTATTCCCATCCCAAAGGCTATAGTGGCGACAATGATCTGTACGTCGTCGCATATAAAAAGCTCCTGATTATGTTTGCGGTCGTGGTCTGAGAGGCCTGCATGATAGGGCAGGGCAGAAAATCCACGCGCTGTGAGCTCTTCGATAAGCTCCTCTACCTGACGGCGAGAAAAGCAGTAGATTATGCCTGACTTATCTGCATGTTCCTTTAGAAACTCTGCCACCTGTGAGACCGGATCGTTTTTTGGAATTATGCGCAGGAACAGGTTCTCACGATCAATACTGCCCATAAACTCGCCTGCCGAATCAAACCCCAGACTGTCCCTTATATCCTGCCTTACTCTTGGATGTGCGGTTGCTGTAAGCGCAATGCATACGGCATCGCTGAATCGTTTTTGCACTTTGGCAAGCTCGCGGTACTGAGGCCTGAAATCGTGTCCCCATTCAGAGATACAGTGTGCTTCGTCTATTGTAAGGCAGTCTATTTTCTGAGAAGACAGCAGCTCCATTATTCCGGAAGTAAGCAGAGCTTCAGGTGCTACATACAAGAACTTTACTTTGCCGGCGCGTATAGAGTTAACATTTTTTTGATATTCCTCAGCGCTTAGCGAACTGTTTAGATAAACCGCAGGCACGCCAAGTGCTGTGATCTGCTCAACCTGGTCTTTCATAAGCGATATTAGCGGAGATACTACAACCGTGAGTCCACCGAATATTAACTCGGGAATCTGGTAGCAGAGTGACTTCCCGCCGCCTGTTGGCATGATAACTAGAGTGTCACGTTTGCTGAGTAAATTAGTAATGATTACAGCCTGCAGCGGTCGGAAGGTTTTGTATACAAAGACTGTTCTTAGAACCTCTAATGCTCTTTTGTCTATCATTCGATATAGTGTCGCCGTATGAATTATGTGGAAATACTACTATAGGAACAAACACATAAATGCTGTAAAAATCAAGAATACGATGAAAAATTTTGTGGTAGCTGAGTTGCTGCCATTTAGCAGTTAGCAAATTCAATTTCACTGTTTATGAAATTACTGAACATTATAACAAAATCTCCTTCTTAATAACCCCTATATTTTGTTCTTATACAATGACGATAATTTCTAGTCAGCTTGACTATGTATAGCTTCGAAAAGTTCTAATCAACAGTCACGAAAAAGTCACTGCAACTTTTTTCACAAGTGACTTATTCATATTTTTACAAACGTTTTCGGATTTACTAGTGTGGGAAGAAGTCGGTAATCGAATCTGCAATTTACGTTTATCGGCAAATAAAAACAGCCTGCTTTTTCTGTTGAAGGCCAGAATAGCAGGCAAAGTTCGAAGGAGGGAAAGATTTATGTTTAGATTTATAAGTTTATTATTTGTAGTCTTTACATTTGTATCGACTATTCTTATGAGTGATTATCTCTATGCAGCAACAATAACACTAATAGATGATAATCATGATAGCTTGACACCAGGAACACTGGTGCCAGGTTTGGTACCGAACCACCCTGGTTTGGATGCTTCGGTTCCCGAAGTACAGAATACCAATTTTTCAGCGCTCCTAATGGTGCAACTGTGCAAAATGATTTTGGAGTAGCTAGGCTATGCGCTCCGGTTGCCGGGATATTAACCCTTGAGATTTGGATGAACCCCAAGCTTGGTAGTGATACAAATAGTGGTGTAGCGTTTGTTCGCGAAGGAACGCATCCAACCGGAATATCTCTAATGGTTTTTAAGAATGAGACTGATCAATGGTTTTACGTTGATAATGGCTCTGTAGTTGCGATTAAGCCCGTTGACTCAACAGACCATAGCATAAAGATTATTTATGATACATCTACCAGGGAATATGATCTACATATGGATGGTGTATTAGTAAAAGCTGGTGCTATCTGGACAGTAGCCACTATTGGTCCTATCTAAGGTATATGTATATTCAGTGGAAGAGGGGGAGCCGGACCCTATCTTTTTTCGATGATGTTTTATTAACAAAAGATGGGTTTGATTTAGCCGGTGAAAAAATATTCTTTTCATCTAATCTTGCTATAGCGCCAAGTGTTGCAGAACATAATATTTGGATGATTAATCCAGATGGAACTGGGCTTAAACGGTTAACTGATACAGCCGATTACGATGAAGCTCCCAGATTGTCAACCGATGGCAGAACTCTTGTTTTTACAAGATTTGAATCAAACCTGATCTGTTCCCATTTATGGACATTAGATTTAGTAACTATGCAAGAAACACAAATCACTGGAATAGTTGCACCACTAGGAACCAATACTGAGTTTAATCCGACATGGAACGCTACTGGAGATAAAATTATATATAATAAAAATACATGTGGAAGTAGCTCCAGTACAAATGAGTTATGGGAAATTGATCCCAATAACACAGTCGATGATGTAAAGATTACAAATCTTCTTAATAGAACAAGACCTTACGCTCATCCTAATGGAATTGATATTTTCTATAGGAATGATAATGCGAGTCCTCGAAGGATATCTACTCTTCCTGGCAGTGGTGATATTGAATTTGATTTAAATCCACTTGATGACAATGAAGAAAGTAATCCTACGGTTTCATATGATGGAACTCAAATAGCATTTACTGGAAACGATTTTAATATATACATTGGCAATCTGGATTTAAGCGGAACTCCACAAATAACTTCTCAAACATTATTTACTACGTCATCTGTGTTTAGGCATCCAGCTTGGTCACCAAATGGGACACAACTGGTATTTAATGAGGTAATAGGTTCTGATTTTAATATATATATCGCAGACGCAACAACAACAGGTTTTGTTAATAGAACGCTTGTTTTAGACGAACCTGGTGTAAGAATTGTTGAACCGTTTTGGGGAAATGTAGTTCTAATAGGTGACGCCGACGGAGACGGCGTACCGGATGATTTGGATAACTGCCCTACCGTCCCAAACCCAGACCAGATAGATGATAATGGTGACGGCTATGGTGATGCATGTGTATCTGTTAATGCTGAAATAGGTGAAGGAGTTGAGCTGGGTATTGGTGTAATTATTGAAGATGGTGCTGTGATCGGAGAAAATGTGACTATTGAAGAGAATGTTACAATCGGAGACACTACAATGATAGGCGAAGATAGCACTGTGGAAGAGGGGCTTCTATTGGTTCAGATGTAAGTATTGGAAGTTCGTCTACAATAAAAGTAGATTCAGTAATTGGAGATAATGTAACCATAGGTGATAATGTGACTGTTAAAGAGAATGCACAGATTGGTGATGGGCTATTATAGGTTCAAATTCCACTATCGGTGAAAATGCTCTGGTAACTGCAGGTGCTGTGGTACCTGATGGGTCTGATATTCCAGATGGCGCTGCATTTCCTTAGAAGTGAAAAAATGTTTAGTGTAAAATTTAGAATCTAAATTAGGACCGGAGAAGGCGGCATATATTGCTGCCTCCTCTTTTTTGTTATTTCTCAATACCTCGGCATATCCAGATCGTGTTTATCGGCCCAGGCGTCTATCCNNCTCTCCAAGCGGGATGAGTTTTGCTTCATGAAACTTACAGATATCGTATTCATGGTTTTCTCTCACATCTAAAAGCACATAATCTTTGTTGGACTCTCTGATTTCCTTAAAATCATCGACTGTGATTTCCATATCGCCTGCGTCTTCTTCCTCGCCCCTTCCGATTCCGCAGAACTCTTCATAATCAATAAGCTCATTTATGGTTGCGTTCTCACTGCATATAGGGCAGTTCTTGTCTTTTCTAAGCGTAAGCTCATCGATCTTCATGTCCATTACGTCCATAAAAAGGAGTCTTCCAATAAGATGGCTGCCTTTGCCTATTATAAGCTTTATTGCCTCTGCGGCCTGCATTGTGCCTATGATTCCCGGAAGTATCCCGAGCACTCCTCCCTCGGCACAGCTTGGCACAAGCCCAGGGGGTGGCGGCTCCGGATATAAGCACCTGTAGCATGGGCCTCTCTTTGCATCAAATACGCTCACTTGGCCTTCAAACCTGAAGATACTGCCGTATACGTTTGGTATACCAAGCAGCACGCAAGTATCATTTACAAGATAGCGCGTGGCAAAATTGTCCGTACCGTCTATTACTAAATCATAACCCTTAAATATCTCCATTGAGTTGTCGCTGGAGAGTCTTTCGTTGTAGGTTGTAATATTAATATCGGAGTTTAGCTCAAGCAGGCGTTCCTTTGCCGATTCTACTTTTAGAACACCTATGTTTTCTTCACTGTGAATTATCTGGCGCTGCAGGTTGCTAAAATCAACCACGTCAAAATCCAGTATTCCTAAATTGCCCACGCCTGCTGCTGCAAGGTAAAGCGCAAGAGGTGAACCCAAGCCGCCTGCACCGATGCAGAGTACCTTGGAGTTTACGAGTTTTTCCTGACCTTCCACTCCTACCTCCGGCATTATGAGGTGTCTTGAGTANNACCGTAAAATCTAATACATTAATTTAATTTTTCAATATAGTTTGGTTATTATTTTGATTTTATTTGCGGCTGAAAGATTCAGTTCTCATTTCGGGCGTATAATATTACAGGCTTAAAATGGCAGATTTGTTAACAAATAAAGAGGCAGCGGAGTACAGAAAGCTCTTCTCAGTGACAGAGAACTATGTATATCTGGATCACGCAGGAGTAGCCCCAATATCCACAAGGGTGCGTGACGCAGTGAATGATTTTACTGAAGCTGCACTCAATAAAGGTGTTGGCGGCTATGATTACTTTATGGAAGGTGTAGAAAAAGTGCGCTCTGATTTTGCCAGACTGCTTAACTGCCGGAATGAAGAAATCGCGTTTATAAAGAATACCTCCCACGGGCTGTCGCTTCTTGCAAAGGGGATAGACTGGGAAACGGGCGACAATATTATTATCTTTGATAAGGATTTTCCCACAAATGTCTACACATGGCTTGATTTGGAGCGCTTAGGGGTGGAAGTACGACAGGTGCCGCTTGTTGGAGGGAGAATAGACTTAAACGAGATTCAAAAATATGTTGATGCTGGCACGAGGCTTATGTCTGTAAGCTCTGTGCAGTTTACAAACGGATACAGGGCAGACCTAAAGGCGATCGGCGAATTATGCAGGACAAACAACATGATTTTTTCAGTAGACGCCATTCAGAGTCTTGGCATAGTGCCTATGGATGTAGGGGAGCTTGGAATAGATTTTCTGGCAGCAGACGGGCATAAGTGGCTTCTAAGCCCTGAGGGTACGGGAGTGCTTCATTGCAGCGGCAGGATCGTAAAGGATATTCACCCGGTTTTGCTTGGCTGGAAAAGCATTGTAAACGACGGGGAATATGAAACGATTGACTTCGAGCTAAAACCAAATGCCCTCAAATTCGAAGAGGCATCATTTAACGTCCTTGGAATTTTTGCCCTTGGGGCAAGCGTAGAGATGCTTTTGGAAATAGGGATTGAAAGGGTATGTAGCAGGATTCAGAATCTGGGTGATATTATTATAGAGCAGGCGGATAAAAGAGGTTTTACTATAAAAACACCTAAAAACAAGAACGAGAGGGCAGGGATAATTTCTTTTTCAGGCAATTTTGATCCCGCAGGGCTTAAGGATTCACTGCTCACTAAAAATGTTATAGTAAATGTGCGGGGAGGGGGCTTAAGGGTAGCGCCCCATTTTTATAATACAGAGGATGATGTTGCTGCGCTTTTTAAGTACATTGATGAAATTCTCTAATTACATGTATTTCAAATTTAACTTTTAAAAAGGGTAATACTTTGGTTTTTCTCGATATTTTACTATCTAAAAAAATTATTATCGCAGCAGTGATTGCGCTTGTGATTTCGGTACTGCTAACTTACTTTCCGCTTATAGGTGTTCTTGGTTTTGAATACTCGTTTATTATCGCATTCTTTATACCGTTTATATCGGTATTCATTTCTGCCGAATACATAAACCTCGATTTAAAACAGAAGTATCCGTCCAGGAAGAGATATTCCGATCTAATATCAACCAGTTTCTTTATAAATTTCATCATCCTGCTTATTCCCTTTATCGTGGGCCTTCTCTCTTCACTTATAAAATCTGACTGCAATATAAAAGATGGAATTGTTTTTTTCTTTATTATTACAATGGTTACCGTGTTCTTCGCCTCTTCTCTCGGGCTTCTAATCGGATATATATTTCCAAGAAGGGGTTTTTTCTTAGGTTCTCTGTGCTTAATATCTATAATCATTTATTCTCTATATCTGCTCTACACTTTTCCGCCGGTTTTCTCTTATAACCATATATTCGGCCTGTTTCCTGGGCCGATTTATGATCAGATCATTTTAATAGACGATAAAATTCTTACTTTCAGGGCTGTTACTGTTTGCTGGGGAGCGCTGTTTTTATTGATCCTTAAGCTCGTTCATGACTACAGGTTTAAATACATAGGCGCCGGTACGGTAATATTGTTTGTTTTCATAAGCCTTATTCTGGGCGGTTATAAAATGTATGAAAACGATCTGGGCATTAAGCATTCAAGGGACTATATTCGAAACACTATTTATAAGGACTATTTTGAAACAGAGCATTTTATTATTTATTTCCCGCTTGGCACAAAGGTATCTCAAAACATTGAGCTCATTGCGCTAGATCATGAATGGCAGTACGCGCAGCTTACCCGGTATCTAAAGGTTTCACCCAAAAGGAAAATTGTCTCATATATATATGCGGATGAGAAAGCGAGAAAAGAAATTATTGGAGCCGGGCAGACAACAATAGCAAACCCCATACACGGTGAAATTCATCTTGTTTATAATTACTATCCTCACCCTGTGCTAAAGCACGAGCTTGTGCATGTGTTATCGTCGGAATTTTCCGCTGGGTTTCTTAAGATAAGCCCAAAGGTTGGTCTGATTGAAGGTTTGGCAGTAGCTGCCGACTGGGATAACAGTGATGGTTTTAATCCTGATGAATGGTCTGCCGCCATGCTAAAGGGCGACAATCATATCGATATACAAGATATTATGGGCTATAGGTTTTGGGCAGCGGCTTCTTCCAAGAGTTATACCCTTATGGGATCGTTTGTAAGGTTTTTGATAACCAAATACGGAATTGAGCATTTTAAGACTGTTTATAAAACGGGTGATTTTAGCGTTTACGGGACTGACCTGAAAAGCCTGGAAAAAGAGTGGAGGTATCATTTAAATAGCATAGAAATTGCTAAATCAGCGCCGGCTCTGTCAAAGCATAAGTACAGTAAGCCAAGCATCTTTGACGACAGCTGTCCAAGGAAAAGCTCACACCTTGCCGATGTTGGAATTACAGAGTTTGAAAAGGGCAATTACTACGAGGCCGTAAAGTCATTTAGAAAGGCTTTGACGTACAATCCTAACAGTAACCGGATATTGGAATCTCTTGCCTATTCTTACTACTACGACAGAGACTTTAACAATCTGGAAAAAGTTGCCTACAAAAGATCGGACATATCACCGATTACAAAAGATATTATTCTAAACCTCATAGGCACCTATCACTGGACAAGGGGAGATGAGGAAAAGGGAAATAAAATCTTCGGTTACCTGCATGACAAACCCCTGCCGATTGATATTGAAAACGAGCTCAGTATCAAGCTTGATTCAGTTAGTAATAAAGGCCCCCGGCAGGAAGGGCTAAAACTATATTATATGACAAAAAAAGAGCTGAGGCGCATCTCAGTTTTAGAAAAATTAACAAAGGAATTTCCCGATTATGCCGTGCCTTACTATCTGCTTGGAAAGCTGTTTTTTAATAAATGGGAATTTGATATAGCCAGGGACTATTTAGCTCGCTCTGAGGCGCTTGGGCTGCCTACAGATAAACTAAAACTGGATAATTCAAGATTACTTGGTATTTCTTTATATGCTACGGGTGAGTTTGAAAAAGCAGGTAAGACATTTGAAAGTATTTATAAAAAACGAAAAAGAGGAAGGTATGGGAGTGTTGCCGCTGATTTTATAAAGAGATCGGAGTGGGCTAAAATATATTTACAAAATTTATGATATGAGAAAAATCGGTTTCGTTTCAGTAATTTGCGCTACTTTAGTTTTTATGGATCAGATTACAAAGTATCTGATAGTGAAAGAGATTCCACTCTACGGAAAGGTTCATGTACTTGCTTTTCTGGATATTGTACATATAAGAAACCCCGGGGTGGCTTTTGGGTTTTTGAGTAATCTGCCCGAAAATTTCAGGTTTTATTTCTTTATACTGGTTTTTTTGGTAGCGGTAGTTCTGATCTCAATTTTTATTTATAAGACCCCGTATACGGAGAAGCTTATGATGATGTCGCTCTCACTTATTTTAAGCGGTGCTATCGGCAATTCAATAGACAGGCTGCGGCAGGGGTATGTTACAGACTTTATGGATTTTCACTGGTTTGGAGACCCCGACCTTCACTGGCCGCCTTTTAATGTGGCCGATTCATGCATCACAATAGGTGTTATAATATTAATCATATACAGCCTGTTTATGGCTAAGGAGAAGGAAGGCACGTAGTGTTCACAGGGCTTGTAGAAGGGATTGCGAAAGTAAAAGATCTAAAAAAAGCATCAAAAGAGGTTGTTCTGACTTTTGAGTCCAAAGATTTTGATCTTGAGGGTATAGCCCTTGGTGACAGTATAGCTATAAATGGAATTTGCCTCACAGTCGTTTCTTTTAAGGGCAGCAGCTTTTCCGTTGAGGCGTCCCACGAAACTCTCAGCAAAACAAGCCTCGCCAGGCTTCGTGCAGGGTCTGCCGTTAATATTGAAAGATCGCTCAAGGTGGGGGACAGGCTTGGGGGGCATTTTGTCACGGGTCATGTGGACGGTACGGCAATGATAGCGTCGGTAACCCCTGTCGGGAGGTCAAGGGAGATATGGATAACCGTACCCGCGGAGCTGACTAAGTATATTGTGGAAAAAGGGTCAGTTGCTGTGGATGGGATAAGTCTTACGGTAAACGAGGTCACCGGGGATTCGTTTTCAGTAAATATTATTCCGCATACGCAGCATAAGACCACTCTGCAAGGCGCAAAAGCAGGCGATACCGTAAACATAGAGTGTGATATAATCGGCAAGTATGTGGAAAAATTTGTCTCTATCGGAAAAGACGGTGATAAGGATAGCGAGCTTAGAGGACTTTTAGAAAACTTTGGGAAAAAATAATAACATATACCTTATAGGTTTTATGGGGGCAGGTAAGACTACTGTAGGCAAAAT
>JABAHS010152098.1_pt1 | contig 13754 bp, 16 predicted proteins | sample 7062111 | NCBI WGS metagenome assembly JABAHS01 (sample SAMN14534600, study PRJNA622989) | marine sediment metagenome | biome: marine biome [ENVO:00000428]; feature: marine pelagic biome [ENVO:01000023]; material: deep marine sediment [ENVO:00002113]; isolation source: pool of 4 deep marine... | reverse complement strand
CTTGCGGAACACTTTCGAGCAGTTGCAAGCGAATTGTTTTCAAAAAAAATTGAACCCCCAAATATATGCCCAACTAGATTGGGTGTCCGTGTTCCATCAGTGTCAATCCGTGGCAGAAAATCTTTGCTGAAAAACACAATGTTGTCGGGCTTGTAGTACAGAGTATGAATTTATTTTTTTCTGACGCCAGGGAAAAATCTCCGTGAAGTTTAGTGTTCTCCCGCATCTCTGTGTTAATTAGGTTTACGAATTAGGCAATAAATGAAAAAAAATATCAAAATTCCCTGTCCTATAGCTTTTTTCTTTTCGCACAGGATTTCAAGTTTAAGAGAAAATAGTTGCATTTAACAGAGATCATAGGCTGGTTCGGATTTGCGCTTTATTTGATCGCGTACTTTCTCCTGGCGATTAATCGGATAGCCGCCGGTACGTTGTATTTCAGTCTAAACATCGTTGCGGCATTGGGCATTACTGTTGTTTCCATGTACAAAGGGACGTACCAGGCAGTGGTCGTCAATGTCTTGTGGATCGGGATCAGTTGTCTTGGCATTACTCAGTACAAACTTCGGAATTTTTTCGACGCGAGGACTCCGTTTCGTATTTCAATGATTATCCTGCTCGCCATTGCAGTCGCATTGGTTTTGTCCGGTCAGGACCACTGGGCCATTGCCTTATTGGGCTGGATCTACGTCCTGGCTTTTATCCTCTCCTATCTACTCTTCGTTGATCGTCGGATCACCCTTTTTGAGTTCCACATCTGGAACTTTGTCGCACCTTTGAGTATCCTACCCAAATTGATTGTGGATGCTAATTGGCCTGTGTTTGCGTTAGAAGTGTTTTGGGCACTATCTGCGTCATTCGGGATAGCCCAAAAATTTATTTTGGTTCGAGAACGCTCTCCAAAGCGACAGTAAGCTCTGCCCAATGACATCAAGTTAGCGTCATTGGTGAGCCCTGTGGGCAAGTACAGTGCCTGAAGTAAACTTAACACTTTGGAAATCAAAATCAACCCCTGATTAGCCTGGATGATTGTGAAATCCGATCATAAATACTTGCTAACCACCTCTTCAAAACGTTCGAAATTTGCTCCGCCGATGACAGCTTCCCTTACTACACCTCGTCGATCAATAATATAATAAACGAAACGGGACGCACGTGAACCTCTTTCAGAAACGCCTCTGATCAATCCCTTCTTTGGGAAGGTAAGCCCTTATCATGTTAAATGCTGTAGTGTCTGCATAGACCTGCAATTGTTCTTTCGATTTGTCGGAAACACAAATGAGGACGAGTCCTTTCCCTTGGTATTTGTTTGTAAGTTTGTCGAGGTCTGGCATTTCTTTGAGACAAGGGATGCACCACGTGGCCCAATAATCTAGCAAAATGACATTCCCTTCAAATTGTTCGAGCTGACCCTGGGAATCATCCGAGACGTAGCGAAAAGTCAACGGTGGTGATTTTTGACCTACATATTCTAAGGGTGCTGCATTCACACCTTGAATGTAAGTCACTATGTAAAAAGAAAAAGCTGCCGCGACGATGACTAATAACGAGCCAACGGCCCCTACCATTGCAAAACGGTCTTTGGCAGTATTCGACCATTCCTGCGTGAAATGAGCACTAAAGCGAACATTGCACCTAAGGCAACTACCGCGGCAACAGTTTTGCCGATTAGAAACAAGCTTGTGGTCATAATTTATCCTCTCCTTATTCTTAAATTCGCTATCCTGAGCAGATTCAGGTTTCCGCTTCTAACGATTTGAGCATATTCTCAGCACTTATAGGATATGCAATAATAACCCCTTGCGAATGACATTTGAGATGATCTTTCGAAATGATTATGTGACTGGTAGAGGTTTCATATCCGTTTCCGAATTTCGACGGAGGGAGACGTCGATTCCGTAAGTCGATATGAAAGTATGAAAAAATTGTTACGATTGTCAAACAAAAAATATTCTGAAGAGCAAAATTTCGTTTCGACGCCAGCAAGGGGCAGCGACCTTTTCGAAGCGGAGCTTCTGAGGTAAGGGCGTGCCCGGGCAGAATCCCGAGCACGCACACCTTATTTGGGTTGGCCGCAGCCTTTATTAAAGGGGAATGGGTAACCTAACTTCTCTGGAGAATAATCAACAGTGTGGCCGGATCGTCCTGCCCATCATCGTCAAAATCGATTTCGGCATCGTCTGCACTGATGGTAAGTGTCAGCGTGTTTCTGGAAAGTGTGAATTCTGCGGTTACATCGTCTGAACTGTCGTCATCGAAGAAAAGTGTGCCGTTCTGAATGCGAAGTGTCCCGGATGAGGTATCGGGGGATTCCCCGGGTACCGTCAAAATGGCCGAGAATTCTCCATCGGAATTAATGTTGAGGATGAATGATCCGCCCAATTGGATCAAGTCGATTTTTTGATCGGGATCAACTTCATTAGTAAATTCAAATTTTGTCGCTGTCCAGGTACCTACCAGATCTGTGATTGTAACGCCATTCGAACCGGTCGAGTTGTCGCCGTCACAACCCATTATCACCGTAAATGAAAATATAAGCGTTAGAACGAGTGTGTTTATATTCATACGTAACCCTCCTTTTTGTTTTGTTCATATAGGGTTTCACGAAACTCTAAGTTATTGATTTTATTAAACGAAATTCACTGCATTCAGGACTTTTTCCTCCTATACGGAAAAACGTATAACATATGGTTTATTTGATGGTTATGGATTTTTTCTTATTGTTCATGAATGGGTTTTGGCGCTTAAGAGTGAAATATTTTGCCCATTGAGGGAAGGTACTTGGCTATTCAACCCGAAAGCTTTTTAAGACGGCTTCTTGCTTCGTATCGAAGAAACCAAGCACGTCCGGACCGTCTTCGCTTGTCAAGGCCATATCCTTGAACACAGTCGTGCGTTTTATCAAACCTTGAGCGCTGATGAAGTCGAAGAACTCAATTTGTGCATTGGATTGTCCGTCGAATAACCACTGAATCTTGAAGCATTCAAATTTACCAGCAGGCACCGTGACGGTCTCTATCCCAACCACTTGCTTTTGAATCTTTCCAGCGATGTCAACTTGCCACTGTTTGCCCACCTCAAGCGGATAACTTAGAATGAGTTGGGCGTTTGTAGGATCAAATGGTCGGAGGCCAGGCATTACGTTTTGCGTCCCCAGGAAGTCTCTAATCTCGGTCAGGCTGTCAAAATACTGGCCGAGGAAGTGAATTCGATAAGGTGCCGTAAGTTTGGGTAGCGGTACATTCCCCTGAACCTGTGATACGCGATGCAAAAACAAGCCGTTCTCACGATTTTGGTAAAAAGACTCTGCCTCGAGAGGAGGCTGCTTCCCTTCGATTAGGGCGGCGTTGAACACGAATGCTTCAACTGTGTCTTCCAGTATCGCTGTTCGAACAATCTCGATATCGGACGTCAATCTTACAGTTGTTTCCGGGGACTGCACTCCTGGCATTCGAGGTCTGAAGTTGAAGACAGAGAATTCCAGAGAATAATTCCAGGCGTTCCCAATCTTGAGGGGATAGACAAAATTCTGATCCACCGAACCGATTGGATTGTCGTCAGAACATGCAAACAACATGATGATAACGAAAGAACAAATAACTTTTTTCATTTTATCCTCCTTTGCTTTTTTTTTATGGTTAATGCACAAATCCTTTGGTTAACCTAACCTGGCCAAACCGGCAACCAAAAAGGAAAGCCTTTCAACACGGAGAAACGGAGTTTGCGGGTCTCATGGAGAAAGTACGTGTGTCCACCATCGACGATGGAATCAACCCGGTACCTCTCTTATCGGCGAGAACGGCACCTTTGTATCGAAGTGGTTGCTCAATTTCCTTTTTGAAAGGAAAGGCCACGAAGATTAAATCCATGACCCGCATCAATAGGTCGATTCCAAAGGTCCTGGGCCAGGATGGCGATGCACTTCGATGGCGGCGCCGATGATCTTTTCAGTCAATTTTTCATGACCTATATATCCGTTCGCTTTCCGCAACATAAGACTAGACAAAACCTCTGTGTTTTTCGGAGTGGTCAACGACTCCGAGTTCAAACCAGACCACAAATGCAAAGTCGAAACGCAACTTCCAGAATAAGATTTGTCCAAAAGTAACGAATACAGCCTTAACTTATAACCTTTTTTTAAAATGGATGACTTCCGATGATTTGTTCCGTCTGGACAATTTTTATGATACCAAATGTCTCGTCACTTTGAGTGAGATTCAAAATTTCAGGAATGTGGATAACCTGAGCGGTTCGTTACATACCGTTATTGAATAGGCCAATACGATAATGCAATCATTTTATTAACAAATTGATTTTTCTGCAAAACTTCTTAAAAGGAGTACGAACATAATACACGTAAGGTTTTGATAAATTCCTTTAAATCTTACTTTGAATAGTGGTTAATATAAGTTATATTTAAACAAATAATTAGGGCACGGTTTTCGTTAGTAATTTTGTGGAAACATTTGGATAATCAGAGATTCGCAGTTGCATCAGTTCAGGCAGCCCGTCGTGCTTGGTTGCCCACCACGACATAATAAGTCAAGCATAATCTCATGATTTTATACGATATAAACGTTGTGTGTAACTTGTTGATAACTTGTTGATAAATTTCTGCGTTTGAGTAAATCGCTGATTTGTGTTCGTGTACCATTGGCTAATTCTAAATTTTAAATACCTAGTAGAGCGCCGCAGGGCGAATCAGATATTTCAGGCTTGGAAAATAAAAAGGAAAGGCGAAAATGGCAAGCAATAATGGGAAAACCGCATTGGTAGTTGATGACGAAGTGACAATTGCAAGATTGCTGAAGAGGATTTTGGGAAAAAATGGGCACACTGCGATGGTTTGTGGTTCATCTCTCGAAACCCTTGCGGCTACCAAGGTACGATTTCCGAGCTAATTTGCGGTGGCGTAGAATTGTGCACACAGATCAGAGCGTTGACCGACAGCAACATCCCTGTCATCATGATGAGTGTGCGTACAGAAAACAAAATCAAAAGCCTGGGAGCGGGGATTTCAATTTATGGATAAGCCATTGGCACCGGAGGATTTACAGGCGTGGGTGAAAGCGTGTTTGAGTTATTCCTAACTGAAACAAGTTAGGCGAGCAAATTTGAAACTTTGAGGAGTTACTCCCCGATTTGTTCGTACAATACATTTGTTCTTGTGTCTTGTAAGATCAATCGTACTTTGGCAATTCTCTGTCGGTCAATGGCTTCAACGATAAACCTTCCGTGATGAAAGTCAATGTGTTCCCCCGGTTTGGGAATGCTGCCCGCCAGACCGAAGACCACGCCTCCAATTGTCTCCACATCAAAATCCGGGAAGGTGATGTTTAACTTCTCTTCACACAGCTTCACAGGGCACAGACCGTCTAAGATGTAATCATTTTTTCCCACCTGTCGAATGAAGATCACCGGTTGATCAAATTCATCATAGATTTCCCCTACCAACTCCTCCAAAACATCTTCGAGTGTAACGATCCCGGTGGTACCGCCATACTCATCAATTAAGATAGCCATATGCAGCTTCGTCCGTTGAAATTCTCGAAACAACGCATCGAGAGGGATGGTCTCGGGATAAAATACCACATCCCGTTTCAGTTTTATCATCCGCAGGCCTTTTTCACCGTGGATGGAAGCCGCCAGGATGTCTTTAATGTGGACCATGCCGACAAGATGATCCAAATCCCCTTCACAAAGCGGATAGCGTGTATGCTGAGTGTCTCTGATGATTTCGAGATTTTGAGCAAAGGTGTTGGTGGTGGAAAGATAAGCAACGGCGGTCCTCGGAATCATGATCTGCTTTGCGATTTTGTCATGCAACGCCAGCACATTTTCAAGAATTTCGGCTTCCCGTCCCGTAAGATGACCTCCTTCGGCCGAATGCATGAAAATCTGCCTTAGCTCTTCTTCGGAATGAGCCGCCTCTTTCGCATCCGCCGGATTGATGCCGACAACCTTCAGCAATATCAAAGCGGATTGATTTAATAATGCGATAAACGGTTTGAACAACGTGTAGAACAGATAAAGCGGAATCGCAACCCACAAGGCGGTTTTTTCGGCAAGCCGAATCGACAACGATTTCGGCGCCATCTCCCCGACCACGATGTGAAGATAGGTAATGATTCCGAAAGCAACGCCAAAAGCAAAGCTGTGCAGCACGGCTTCAGACTCAATTCCAATTGCTTTGAAAACGGGTTCAAGCTCGCGGGCGAGGAAGGGTTCACCAATCCAACCCAACGCAAGGCTCGCCAGGGTAATTCCAACTTGACAAGCAGAAAGGTAGGCGTCTAATTCATCCAAAATCTTTCTGGCTATTTTGGCGGTAAAGATGCCTTCCGTTACCTTCTGCTCCATTTGCGAGTAGCGAACTTTTACAATAGCAAATTCTGCGGCCACAAAGAATCCGTTGAGGAAGACAAAAAAGAAGATTAATAGTATCTGAAAAAATTGTTCCATTTAACAACGGGCTGGAATAGACATTTCTCTAAAAATCAATATATCTACAATAGGAACAGAAAATCAAACGGAAATTCCCGAGGCGCATCGTTCATGAGGTTTGCTTCAGGTCCACAGCCTTTTGACCGCGAGCGCGGATGAAGGAATCGATCAGACCTCGAAGACTGTAGATGAACAGCACAAAGAAGAAATAGGTTGGAGTGAACGTCTCCGGGAGATGATCATGATAGAGTGTATTCCAAAAGATGATTGCCAAGATAGCCCAAACTAAGTGTCCAAGCAGCCTTCTAATCTTGAGATTCGGCATCCAACGTGTTAAAAACTTGCCATACCACGCGGTAAAAAAATCTATAAACCCGATGAGCAAAAGTGACCCAATGGAAACAACCAACAATTTAGAACCCATTATTTTCTCCTCGTCGTTTGAGTTTCACATCTCACTTTAAACCAAAACGGCATCAGTAGTTCCATTGCTGTCGTTTAAACCTTAATTATGACTGAACGAATCTGGCCGTACGCTTCATTCTGTGATGTTTTAGCCGGAATCTCGTCCATGACGGAATTAGGCCGTTTTCATTCAGTCTCTAATGAAGAATTTAATGACTTTATGTCTATTCTTCAAGCCTTTTCCGCTGCTGGTTAGTTCAGTGTCTGAGCGAAAACGGCCTGAAGCTATCATTTCCGAATGTGCCAAAATCCAGGAGATTCCGGCCTCTGCCTTTGCAGGGACAAGCTCAACACCATACCGGAATGAGATGCCTGGTCACAAGTTTTCGGTCAGACATTCAGTTTCTAACGATTTGCCGTTTGGGCAACAACAAGATCTCAATCCTGCGATTTCTGGCTCGTCCTTTTTTGGTTTTGTTCGAGGCAATTGGGCGATAGTGAGCATAGCCTGCTGCCTCCAAGTTTTTTGCGTCGAGCCCGACTTCCTCGTGCAGAAACCTGACCACATTCGTCGCTCTGGCTACCGAAAGCTCCCAGTTGCTTGCAAACTTGTCCTGCAAATTGGGATGTATCGGAACATTGTCGGTATGTCCCGCAACTTTGATTTGCTTGTCCTCCGATTGCTTCAGAATGTCGCCAACGCGTGTCAAAACGTTGATACCTTCTTCAGAGAGTTCTGCTTTACCGGAGGGAAAAATGATCCGATCCACGATGTTTACTTTTAGCTGGTCAGCAAGCCGGGTGATCGTCACCTCGCCCTTTTCTACCTGCTCGTTCATTTCCGAGATCAACTTCTCGTAGGTGGCTTTTAATTGGTTGATTTCTTGCTGTTTTCGTTCGGAGAGTTTTTGCACTTGCTCTTCGAGTCGAGCGGCGAGCTCGGCGTTCTTTTGTTCGAGTTGTTCTACCTGTAGGGCAAGCGCTCGGTTTTCTTGTTTTAGTTCTTCGATATCGGCTTTTAACGGCAGAATTTCATCCAGGTAGTAGTAACCGGCGAATCCCAGGAGAAAGACCATGGCGATAATAAGGACGGTGGAAAAGGTTGACATTGGAGCGTTCCTTTAGAGTTGACTTTGTGCTTTCACAATTTCATAGACCGCAATTCCATAGGCGACGGCAACATTCAAGGAGACCTTGGAACCCTTCATGGGAATATCGATCACCAAATCCGCGTCTCGGAGCGTCTGTTCGCTGACACCTTCATATTCATGTCCAACCACCAGACACAAAGGAAAAGCATAATCAGCTTCATGATACGGAATGCTGTTTCTTGTTGATTCCAGCACGACGATTTGAACGCCTTGTTGCTTTAGTTTGCGGATAATGTCTTCACTCTTTGGATAGTATTTCCAGGGAACCGCTTCCTCGGCCCCTAACGCGACTTTGCGAATTTCCCGTTGCGGCGGTTGGCCGCTTATTCCGGTCAGGAAAAGCTTAGATACACCGACGCCGTCGGCCGTTCTGAAGATGGCGCCCACATTGTAAAGGCTGCGAACATTTTCCACGACGGTATAAAACTCTGAATGGCTCAATTGAATTCTTCGCTCCGAACAGATAGAAAAACGTATTGTGCGTTCATTTTGAAAATGATGACTATGTAGAGCCGAGTGTATTAACCTGCCATGACTTCGTTCAAAACTTTGCTCAGTTCGTCGGTCTTGCAGGTTTCGCGATGATTTCTCGGAAACCGAAATGCTTCAGGTCAGCGGTATCGATATCATCGAGGTAGCCGCTCGACAAAATGGCCTTCACATCAGGGTCGAACTCGGCCAATTCTTTCATGGTTGCTTTCCCATCCATTCCGCCGGGCGGCTGCTTGCCCAATTCTGCCAAATGCTCGCGGTCCGCTTCTTCTTTGCTGATTATTTGAAATTCTGGCCAGAAGAACAACGAATTCGTCGTCTTGAGTTGCCAGGCTTGACATTTTGATTTCCAGTGGCACGATCGAGCCATCTTTACATTTACACACCACCTCAAAGTCGAATGACTTGCAACTTTTACTTCTTCTGCAGGATTCTTTCCCTTTGCCTCTTGAAGATTCTGTGCGACGTCGATTATCTTTTCGGACATCAATTCTACATGAGCATACTGAAGAAAATCACACTCAGCCCGATTCACGTACAAGATCCAGCCGTCCGTATCCACGATGAATGCAGCCTCTGATGTAGAAACCAATACAGATTTAAAGAGCGGAAATGGCTGCTGTAAGTTCTTGATGTTCAAGATATTATAAAAGCAAGTTTTATGACTGTCGTTATGGTAATAAATATTTGCTTTGTTGTCAAGAATTAAAACGGGTGATTCTCAACCCTTTTGAACAGCATGGGGGACTAAATTCACGGTCGAAAATGTTACATTCATCAGAAGGTTAATTGTCCGGCAACGGTTTTCTGTATGGGCAAGAAGAGTCTATTTTATCCGTGTGTGATTGCCCTTGCGCTGTTATTGCTCTCCTGGAATTCAGGCGAGTGTAGACCAAAGTGTCCACAGGTTCTTCCCGGGAACTACGGCGGAGTTTTTGGTGGCAACGGTCAGAAGTTTGGCTACGCACGGAGTTCGCTCTGGTCTTACGCATCGCAATGGGCGTTCGTTTTCGTATTCAATCGCTGGCTTGGACGTGAGATTCGCAAATCGAATTTTAAGCACTGGCTTGAACATGTGACAACCTTCCCAGAAATCCCGGACGGGGATCATTGGACGACGAATTACATCGGCCATCCTTTGTTGGGGGCAAGTATTTATGCTTTCTACAAAAACCGAGGATTCTCGGACAAGGCCAGTTTAGTGGCACGCTTTTGCAAAGCACCCTCTTTGAATATACTGTCGAAGCTTGGGAAAAACCTCCGAGTGGTGTGGATTTAGTGGTCACCCCCATCATCGGCAGTTTCATCGGCTCTCATGTTGGCATGCGCTCCTTCATTTTTTCCTCCACGTTTGTTCTGACGAAATACATATTTCGTATTTTCTAAATCTGCCGGTTTAACTCCTGTTCTCTCCGCAAAATCACCTCTCTAAACCACCTGCGATAACACTTCGTAAGGTTGCATTTTAGAACTATTTAATATATATTGGCTGTGAATGTGTAGGCCTTAAACAACGAATTTTTTGTAACGGAAGGAGGTAGGCTATAGTGAAGAAAATTTTACTTCTACTCACAATGTCTATGTTTGTTCTCGGCTGTGGTGAAAAATCCGAAGAGACAACTCCGGAAAATAATGCTCAGCAAACGCAAGAAAAGGACGGTGGTGCCATCAGTTGGCAGGCCCCGGATGGCTGGATTGAGGAAACTCCGAAATCGGGATTTCGTAAAGCTCAATATAGGCTGCCAAAAGCTGAGGGCGACCTTGAAGACGCATCCTGTGTGGTTTTTTTCTTCCCGGGAGGCGCTGGCGGTGTCCAGGCAAATATCCAACGCTGGTACGGTCAATTCGTACAACCTGACGGGAGACCCTCAAGCGAAGTCGCAACCGTTACCACTAAGACCGTAAATGGACTCAAACAAACACGAATCGATTTGCCCGGTACATTTCTGTCGAGGCCAACGCCAGGATCTCCGCAAGTCACGGAGAAATCAAACTTTCGTATGCTAGCTGCCATTGTAGAAACCGGCGGCGAATCCTGGTTTGTTAAACTCGTGGGACCCCAAAAGACGGTGGCGAAGTGGAAAGAAAGTTTTTATGATTTTATGAATTCTTTTGAAGAATAACCTGTCTACTCTGGATGAATCTTGACAAAAGATTTTTGGCTATCCTGTTAGCCCTCTTTGGGTGTCTCTTGATCGCCCTCTATTTTTGGATAAGCTCTCATTCCAAACCCACACAGCTTTTGCATCAGCATGTGCCCAAAGGTGAGATTCTCGCAAAAGCTGAGGATGCTTACTACAAGTCCCCCTTCGTCGACTACAATTTGCAGCAGGACGTTGATTTGAGTATCGATGATGATCTGATGCATTACGCTCAGCTTCATTTAAAGGATACAGATAAGTTCTTGCCGATAGGCCGCTGGGAAATTAGCTGGACGGGAGAAATTCAAACCAAAAAGGAGGGCGCCCAGGAAGTCAAATTTTCGGTGAGCTATGATTTCAGAGGTAATTTGATCGAATTGGAGCAAAATAGCCCGGAATTGAATAACCCTCCCAATTTTAAGGAGTCCGAGGCAATCCTCGAAGCCAAGCGATATTTGTATTCCTTTGATATAGACACCGCGACTATTTCTTTGAGAAATAAGATTATCAATAAGGAAGATCTGACCTTAAAATATGATTTCCTATTTACCAAACGTTCCTCAGTTTCCCCGGATCTGATCGAGGATTATCACATCACCATTTCTGGGAGGAATATTACCAGCTATCGGGCCAGGACCATTATCGACCGCGACCGTTACAACTTTCCCGAATCCGGACATGATTTTGAAGTCGCCGGCATCATCACGTCCATGAGTGTCTGGTTTCTAACCGGGATTTTCTTAACGGTCCTACTTTTAAAACGTCTCAAACACGACTTACTGGAATTTAAACGCGGTCTTTGGGTAGGAGTTGTGGTCCTGGTTTTAATGTGGCTCCGCATCGCCTTGGAGGATTGGGCTGAGTGGCAAGCGGTTCTTATTGGTGGCGGATTTGCGGGTGTGTTTTCCGGCTTGGGATTTGTCTTATCTTACTCGGTAACCGAATCCCTCAACCGGGAAGTCTGGCAAGAGAGACTGGTTCTAACAGATGTCCTGTTCAGAGGGACGTTTCGGGTGAAAGAGTTTGGTGCCGCCATTCTCAATGCCTTATTTATTTCCGGTGTGTCTGTGTTCTTTTTTGCAGCGCTTCTTTTGCTCATCTCCAATATCGGGTTTGGCTGCTACCTTACCTTCGATGAGGACGTATTATGGATTTTTAAAGACGAACCTGCGCTGTTGGCTAACATTTGTGAAAGTTTGTCATCCAGCCTGTTCATTGGGGTGATGATTTTCTCTTTCTGGCCGGTTTATTTGCGGTCAAAGATTCGCAATAAAGCCTTGCTGGTAGGTATCGTGGCTCTATTAATTAATCTTGCCGGTCTCGATTTGTACTATTTTCGTCCCACTCATCTGGCGTTTTTCCTGCTGCTGCCATTAGCTGCTTTTTGGGCGTATGCCGCCCTTAAATTTGACATCATTTCAATTTTTTTGGCGGTGTTCGTCACCAGTTTTTTCTTGGAGTTACCTCTCATTAACTTGTTGCCTGATGGGTTTTGGGGGACCCCGGGCTTGATTGCGTTCTCTGTTGTGTTTGTGATGCTGGCCTCCGGTTCCTATTGTGTGTACAGCAAAACCTCGGCTCAGGACTTCAAGGATTACGTACCAGATTATGTTAGTCGGATTGCCGAGCGCGAGAGATTTTTAAAAGAACTGGAAATCGCCCGCAGCGTGCAAATGCGGTTTTTGCCGCAGTCCATTCCAACATTTCCGAATCTGGAGATAGCCTGTATCTGCCGGCCTGCGATGGATGTAGGAGGAGATTATTACGACTTCATATGCGATGGCAGTCATTCCATCGGGGTTATTCTGGGGGATGTCTCCGGGAAGGGGGTCTCTGCGGCGTTCTATATGACTATGGTGAAAGGCATCGTGAAAACGCTGACCAAAACCACGAAAACTCCCAAAACGATTTTAACTGAAATGAATACGATATTCTATGAAAATGCCCCCAGAGATACATTTATTAGCATGGTTTACGGCCTCTTTGATATGCAAAACAGAATGTTGACTTTTGCACGTGCTGGCCACAATCCAATCATCGTTCGCAAGGGGACTCGAAATAGGCCGGAAATGTTGAATGCCAAAGGGTTGGCGATCGGTCTCGATCGTGGCGACGTTTTTTCAACGACGATTGAAGAACTCTCATTACCCGTCGAACCCGGCGATGTTTTTGTCTTTTTTACCGATGGAATTACCGAGTCCATGAACAAGGGCGGTGAGGAATTTGGTGAGGACAAACTGCGCGAAACCATCAATCAAAATGCAAATCAGTCCGCGCAGGAATTGCTGGAGAAAATCACTTTGGAGGTCAACAACTTTAGTGGTGCAGGCCCCCAACACGATGACTTCACCATGGTTGTCGTGAAGGTGTGTGGTTAGGCGCTTAGTAGTTAAATTGTGCTTCTTCGGCAAAGATTTTTTAAAGGTATTTTTGTTTGATATTAATGCTTTAGTTTGAATATGGAGTCACCGAGCACCCGGAGGAACACGGAGTTTTTATCTCTTCTGATTTTGCCGAAAGAAGCCGGGTTGTGCTTTATAAAGATTTGTCTGAAAGGACCATCGGCGACGCAATTGCAGTGCACCCTCATCTTGGGCCAGGTTTGGGATCTACTTATCGTTCGGCACTGGCCCATGAATCTAATCTTGATGGCATTTTCTCCAAAAGGAAGTTGAGCAAGCAGTTCGATACAAAGGTCTCGTACTCGGCGACGAGAAGTAAGAACGTTTGAATGACGGGCACAAATACTTTCTCCGTACCACAAACCAGCAACATCGTGTTTTTTTGGCAAAGTTTTTAGCCACGGATTTACACTGATGAAACTGATTTATTGAACCGGATTTTGCACTTCAATTAAGTGACGAATTCAAGGCTTAAATTTACAAAACAGGGTAAGGATTCATGGGGTATTGTAGAAAAGTGAAGAAATCAACGCAACACGATTAAAGGCAAGACAATTGTTCTTGAGATTTTTATAGATTTTAATCGTTTTGCCCCAAATTGTTTTGCCTTACCAAAGCCTGAATAGTTATAAAAACAGGCACTTATGTTTAATTCGCATTGTGAGCGGCTTCCCACTCTAACCACATTTATCTGTACTACAAACCTGCAACATTGTGTT
>JABAHS010016182.1_pt1 | contig 13757 bp, 14 predicted proteins | sample 7062111 | NCBI WGS metagenome assembly JABAHS01 (sample SAMN14534600, study PRJNA622989) | marine sediment metagenome | biome: marine biome [ENVO:00000428]; feature: marine pelagic biome [ENVO:01000023]; material: deep marine sediment [ENVO:00002113]; isolation source: pool of 4 deep marine... | reverse complement strand
TACCGCGCCGCGCCTACCGTGACAGCCTTGAGGAGCTGGTGAGCCTGCTCGATCTCGCGCCCCTGCTGGATACCCCCGTGCGCCAGCTCAGCCTGGGCCAGCGCATGCGCTGCGACCTGGCTGCCTCCCTGATTCACCAGCCGGACATAGTCTTCCTCGATGAGCCGAGCATCGGTCTCGACGCGGTCTCCAAGCTTGCTATGCGCGCCTTCATCAGGAAGCAGAACGCGGAACGTGGCACGACCGTGTTGCTGACGACGCACGACATGGACGACATCGAAGCGCTGTGCAGCCGGCTCATGCTGATCAACCACGGCACGCTGGTCCTGGACGGCACAGTGGACGACCTGCGCAGCGACGAGCGGCGGGTGGTCGTCGACTTTTACGAGCCTCCCGAGCTCGACGAGGCCCACCGTGCGTGCTTGAGCTCAGCTCAGGGGTCGCGTCTCGTGTTCGACGTGAGCAGCCGGGTGCCCGAGTTCGTGGCCGAGCTCGCCGGCCGCTATCGCGTCCGTGACCTTGTCATCCAGTTTCCGCCCATCGAGGAGATGCTTGCGCGGATCTACGAGAAGATTCCGTGACGTCCGGTGAGCGTGCCAGGGAGAGCGCCCGGGCTTTGCGGCTGCGGCCGTATCTGGCGGTGATCGGCGCACGCTTCCGCATGCTGCTTCAATATCGGGCGGCTGCGCTTGCGGGTTTCGCGACGCAGCTGTTCTGGGGGCTGATCAAGCTGATGGTCTTCATCGCCTTTTTCCGCAGCGTCAGCGGTCCGCTGCCCATGACGTTCGAGCAGGTGGTGGTCTACGTCTGGCTTGGCCAGGCCCTGCTCGCGCTTCTGCCTTGGAACGTCGACGGCGAGATTGCCGAGGACGTCCGCTCCGGCGGGGTAGCCTACGAGCTGCTGCGGCCGCTCGATCTCTACGGTTTCTGGTTTGCCCGTACTCTGGCATTTCGCGCGGCGCCGACGCTCATGCGCATGATCCCCATGATCGCGTTCGCCTTCCTGGGACTGCCGCTGCTGGGCCTCGAAGACTGGGCGCTTCCCCCGCCCGCAAGCGCCGCTCACGGAGCCGTTTTCGCGCTCTCCCTCGTGGGGGCGCTGTTTCTCAGCGCCGCGTTCACCATGATCCTGCACATCGCCCTGATGTGGACAATCTCGGGGGAGGGTTTCAACCGCATCATGCCAGGCGTCGTGCCCGTGCTGGCCGGCCTGATCGTGCCGCTGCCGCTTTTCCCCGACTGGCTGCAGCCGCTGTTGTACTGGCAGCCGTTCCGCGGGCTGGCCGACGTTCCTTTTCGCATCTACAGCGGGCACATCGGGTTAGGGCAGAGCATCGTCGAAATCGGCGTTCAGTGGTTATGGGTTGCGGTTGTCGCCGGCTTTGGCTACTGGCTATTGTCCCGGGCCCGACGAAACCTGGTGGTTCAGGGTGGCTGAAGCTGGAGATACCGTCCGGCTTTACCTGCGGATGGTGGGCCAGTCGGTACGTGGCCAGCTGCAATACCGGCTGTCGTTCGTGCTGCTGGCTTTCGGTGGCTTCGTTACGACCGGCGTCGAAGCGCTCGGGTTGTGGGCGCTGTTTGACCGGTTCGGCATGCTGACCACCTGGACGTTGCCCCAGGTCGCCTTTCTCTACGGTCTGGTCAACTGCGTTTTTGCGGTCAGCGAAGCCCTCGCTCGCGGGTTCGACGTCTTCGGCAAGGATTTCGTCAAGACCGGCAACTTCGATCGGTTGTTGCTGCGGCCTCGGAGCACGCTGCTGCAGCTGGCGGGGCACGAGTTCCAGCTTCACCGGGTGGGTCGGTTGCTGCAGGGGCTGATCGTCCTTGGCTGGGCCATCGGCCAGCTTGACATCGACTGGAACCTCGCTAAGGTCGCGCTGCTCGTGGTCACGGCCCTCAGCGGCGTGGTTTTCTTCTACGCGCTGTTCATCATGCAAGCCACCTTGTCATTCTGGGCCACGGAATCGCTGGAGATCATGAACACGCTGACCTACGGAGGGGTGGAAACCGCGAGCTATCCCCTGGCCATCTACCGTCGCTGGTTCCGCCGCTTCTTCACGTTCGTCGTGCCCCTGGGCTGCATCAGCTACTTCCCGGCACTGGCCATCATCGGCGTGGCTGACCCGCTGGGCACCTCCGAAGCCTTTCAGGCTCTGGCGCCGCTGGCCGGCTTTCTCTTCTTCGGCCTGGCCGCCTTCCTCTGGCGCTTCGGCCTGCGCCACTACACGTCGACCGGCAGCTGAGGTAGGCTCCCCGGTTTTTCCTGAGGGGTCGCCATGCAGTTCAGTAACCGGGTCACGGAGATGCTCGGGGTGGAGATACCCGTGGTGCAGGCGCCCATGGGATGGATTGCCCGCTCGCAGCTGGCATCCGCTGTGTCCAACGCGGGTGCTCTCGGCATCATCGAAACTTCTTCCGGCGAGCTCGACGCCGTGCGGGAAGAGATCCGCAAGATGCGCGAGCTCACCGACAAGCCCTTCGGCGTGAACATCGCCCAGGCGTTCGTGCGCGACCCCGACATCGTTCAGTTCGTCATCGACCAGGGGGTCAAGTTCGTGACTACGTCGGCGGGCAATCCGGAACGGTTCACGGATGAGCTGAAGAGCGCGGGGCTCACCGTCTTTCACGTCGTCCCGAGCTTAAGCGCCGCGTTGAAGGCCGTGGACTGCGGCGTGGACGGGCTCGTGGTGGAAGGTGGCGAGGGCGGCGGCTTCAAGAACCCGCGCGAGGTCTCCACCATGGTTCTGCTGCCCCTGATCCGCTCCAGGGTGGATGTGCCCATCATTGCCGCCGGCGGATTCCTGGACGGTGCATCCATGGCAGCCGCGTTCGCGCTTGGCGCGGAGGGCATTCAGCTTGGTACGCGCATGGTCTCCGCGCTGGAGTCACCCGTGCATCAGAACTGGAAGGACGCCATCGTGAACGCCCGGGAAACGGATACGGTGTTCCTCAACCGCAAGCACTCGCCGGCGCTGAGAGCGCTGCGCACGGAAAAGACCACTCGCCTCGAGAACGAGCCGGATACCAACGCCATGGGCGAGTTCGGCGCCGCCCTGGATCTCTATTTCGGTGGCGACATGGAGGCGAGCATCGCCCTATCGGGCCAGGTTTGCGGCCGCATCGATTCGGTACGCCCGGTGGCGGAGATCATCGACGAGCTGAAAGACGAGTTCTTCCAGACCATCGCGCGCCTGGAAGCACAGTACCCGAGCTGAGATCAGGCGCGCTCGAACTCCAAAGCCACGCCGCTGGGCCCGTCGATAAGCTGGCCGTCGCGGTAGCGCAGCACCCCGTTCACCCAGGTTGCGCGGACCCGGCCGTGTAGATCGATGCCGCTGAAGGGGCTCCAGCCGCACTTCGAGTAGATTTCCTCGCCGTCCACCAGGGAGTTGCCGTCGATCACGGTCAGGTCTGCGTGGTAGCCCTCGCGGATGAAGCCTCTCTCCTTGACTCCGAAAAGGCGCGCCGGCGCGTGCGCCGTCTTGCGCACGACGGTCTCGATGTCGAACACGCCGCGATGAACCTGCTCGACCAATGACGGAAGCGCGTGCTGCACCAGGGGTAGCCCTGCCGGAGCGCGCGTGTACTCACGGTCCTTCTCCTCTCGAGTGTGGGGTGCGTGATCCGTTGCGATCACGTCTATGCGGTCCTCCGCCACGGCCCGCAGCAGCGCCTCCTGGTCCGCGGCGCTCTTGATGGCCGGGTTGCATTTGATGTCGGCGCCCTTGTGGGGGTACCAGCTCTCGTTGAAGAAGAGATGGTGGACGCACGCTTCGGCGGTGATCTGCTTGCTGCCGAGGTCGCCGGGCTCGAACAGCGCCATCTCGCGCGCTGTGGTGAGGTGCAGCACGTGTAGCCGGGTCCCGTGTCGACGGGCCAGATCCACGGCCATGGACGAAGACAGCCAGCAGGCTTCCTCTGATCGGATGCGCGGATGCTCCGTGAACGGGATGGCGTCGCCGAACTCTGCCCGCGCGCGCTCTTCGTTGGCCAGGATGGTGGGAGTGTCCTCGCAGTGGGTGGCCACGATCAAAGGCGTGCCGGCAAATATGCCCTCGAGCGTTGCGGGGTCGTCTACCAGCATGTCACCCGTGCTCGCACCCATGAAAACCTTGATTCCGCAGGTGAGGGAGGGATTTACCGACTTGATGGCTTCGAGATTGTCGTTCGTGGCGCCGAAGTAAAAGGCGAAATTCGCCGCCGAATGGTCCCGCGCCCGAACGTGCTTGTCTGCCAGCGCTTCGTGGGTCACCGTCAACGGGTTGCAGTTCGGCATCTCCATGTAGCTCGTGATGCCCCCGGCGATGGCTGCCCGGGATTCCGTGGCAATGGTGCCCTTGTGCTCGAGCCCGGGCTCCCGAAAGTGCACCTGATCGTCGATCATCCCGGGCAGGAGCCAGGCGCCGTTGGCGTCGAAGACCTCCGCGCCTACCGGTGCCGGCTTGCCGATGCCGGAGATCCGGCCGTCCTCGACGAGCAGATCGCCCTCCGTGACGGTCCCCTCGTTGACGATCCGGGCGTTGCTGATCAGGTAGCTGTTGGCCATGAACTTTGATCCGTTGGCACCGCGATGCTGTTGCCAGGCGGCGTTGACGTTGGGGGTACTTTAGCCGATTTGACGGTCGGGATGCGCTTGGCAACGTGAAAGACGCGTTCGTCCGGCCGTATACTTGGCCACCATGAACCATGCCAGCGCCCTGCGACAGCTGCGTGCCGCTCTCCCAGAGGGGGGCGTCCTCACCGACCCGCATCAGCTCAAGCCTTACGAAACGGATGGTCTCACGGCTCTCAGGCAGATGCCGTGGGCCGTGGTTCTCCCCGAGACGGAAGCCGAGGTGCGCAAGGTGCTGCGCATCTGCGCCGAGCACGAGGTGCCTTTGGTTCCTCGCGGGGCGGGGACCGGGCTCTCCGGCGGTGCCAGGCCGGTGAGCGACGGCCTGGTGCTGGGAGTCTCCCGGTTGGATCGCATTCTCGAGATCGACGTGGACAACGGCGTGGCCCGGGTGGAGCCGGGCGTTCGCAACCTGGCCATCAGCGAGGCTGCCGCCGCTCACGGGCTGTACTACGCACCCGACCCCTCATCGCAGATCGCCTGCAGCATCGGCGGCAACGTCGCCGAGAACTCCGGCGGCGTGCACTGCCTGAAATACGGTCTCACCGTGCACAACGTGGTGGGGCTCAAGGTGCTCACCGTTGAAGGCGACGAGATTCAGATCGGCGGCAAGCGGTTCGACTCCCCCGGGTACGATCTGCTCGCCCTAATGTCCGGGTCGGAGGGCATGCTGGGCGTGATCACCGAGATCACCGTTCGCCTGCTGCCGGTGCCACCGGAGAAGCGGGTGCTGCTCGGCGCGTTTCGCACGATCGCGGCGGCAGCCGAGGCCGTGAATCAGGTCATCTCGGAGGGGATCGTCCCGGCGGGGTTGGAGATGATGGACCGCCTCGCCATCGCGGCAGCCGAGGACTTCGTGCAGGCCGGGTACCCGCGCGAAGCGGAGGCCATCCTGCTGTGCGAGGTTGACGGAGTGACCGAGGAAGTGGAAACCGATGCTGCCGTGGTGCGCCGGGTGTTCGAAGGGCTTGGCGCTTTCGACGTCCGCGTTGCCGTCGACCCGGCCGAGCAGGCCAATCTCTGGCGGGGACGCAAGTCCGCGTTCCCGGCCGTGGGCCGTATCTCCCCGGACTATTACTGCATGGACGGGACCATTCCCCGCTCGGAGCTCGCGCGCGTGCTGGCGGAGATCGCCTCGTTGTCGACGGAGTTCGGCCTTCGGGTGGCCAACGTCTTCCACGCCGGCGACGGCAACCTGCATCCCCTGATTCTCTACGACGCCGGGCGCGAAGGTGAGCTTGCACGAGCAGAGGCGCTCGGGGGCAGGATCTTGGAGGTTTGCGTGGAGGTGGGCGGCACGGTGACCGGCGAGCACGGCGTGGGCGTGGAAAAGCTCGACCAGATGTGCGCGCAGTTCTCTCCGGAAGAGCTCGCCCAGTTTTTCGAGGTGAAGGCCTGCTTCGACCCTGGACAGACTCTCAATCCGGGCAAGGCGATCCCGACCCTGGCACGCTGCTCCGAGGTGGGCGGTATGCACGTTCACGGTGGCCGCCTTCCCTACGGCAACCTGGAGCGGTTCTAATTGGCCGGAGTCGCCCGGGATGACGGCGAACGTCTGGTCGAGGCGGTGCGCGAGGCGTATGCCAGGCGTCAGCCGCTCGCCATCGTCGGCTCGGCAAGCAAGTCGTTTCTGCGGCCCGCCGATGATGGGGCCAGGCTGCTATCCGTTGCCGAGCATTCGGGCGTGATGGAGTATCGGCCGGACGAGCTGGTCGTCACGGCTCGGGCGGGCACGCCGCTCAAGGAACTCCAGCAGCTGCTCTCGCAGCACCGTCAGATGCTGCCCTTCGAGCCCCCGCTGTTTGGCGGCGGCGGCACCCTCGGCGGCGCTCTGGCGGCCGGTCTGTCCGGCCCCGGACGGCCGTGGCGCGGCTCGGTTCGGGACGCGCTGCTCGGTGTCGAGCTGATCAACGGGCGCGGCGAAAGGCTGCGCTTTGGCGGCAAGGTGCTCAAGAACGTGGCGGGCTACGACCTGTCACGCCTGCAGGTCGGTGCGTTCGGAACGCTGGGCGTGCTGCTCGCCGCCAGCGTCCGGGTGGTGCCGGTGCCGCACGCGGAGCGAACGTGCCTGCTGGAGCTGCCTGCCCCGGCAGCCTTGGCGAAGGTGCGCGCGCTGGCCGCCCGACCGGTGCCGATGACTGCGACCTGTTCCGTCGAGAGCACCCTCCGGCTGCGCTTTTCCGGATCGGAGGCTGCCGTGCTGAGCGCCTGCGGTGATGCGGGCGGAGACGTGGTCGAGGGAGATCGATTCTGGCAGGACCTGCGGGACCACCGACTGCCCTTGATGCGGTCGGATGCGCCGCTGTGGCGTGTGAGCCTGCCGCCGGCAGCGGAGCCGGCGCTCCAGGATGGCTTGGTGNNGCTGGCTCGATGGCGGAAGTCTCAGTCCTGGCGAGCTTTCCGCCGTTAGCGGCGGGTGGGCGGCTAGGTTCGATGCCGGCTATGCCCAGGCCGTCTGCAATGCCCTGCCTCCGTCGCAGATGAAGTACCAACGTCGCTTGAAGCGGAGCTTCGATCCAGAGAACCTTTTCAATCCCGGGCTGGTGAGTACAGATGCAGACTGAGCTGCACTCGGACATCGCGGGGTCGGCCGACGGGGAGCGGGCGCTTTCCATCCTCCGTGCGTGCGTTCACTGCGGTTTCTGCAACGCGACCTGCCCGACTTATCAGGTCACCGGGGACGAGCTGGACGGTCCCCGCGGCCGCATCTATCTGATCAAGGAAATGCTGGAGGAGGGCTCGGCCAATCAGGTCGCCGAGCGCCACCTGGATCGCTGTCTGACCTGTCGAGCGTGCGAGACCACCTGTCCCAGCGGCGTCGCTTATGGCGAGCTGCTGGAGGTGGGTCGGGAGCTCGTGGAGCGTGACCGGCGCCGCGGCCCGTTCGCTTCGTTCCTGCGAGGCTGGCTGCTGTCCGTGGTGCCACATCCCCGGCGTTTTCGGCGCTGGGCGCTGCTGGGCGGCTGGTTCCGGTGGCTGCTGCCCGCGCGTCTGGGTGCTGCGGTGCCAAAGGTGACGGCAGAGCGACCCGTCTCCCCGACAGGCGCCTCCCAACGGGTCCTCGTCCTGCAGGGCTGCGTTCAGCGCACGGCCACGCCGGATGTGAACATCGCGCTGACCGGGCTGCTCAATGACAGGGGCTACGACGTCGTTTACGCCGCCGAGGAAGGCTGCTGCGGCAGCCTGAACCTCCATCTCGCCGAGAAAGACAGAGCGCTGGCGGACGCCCGCTGCCTGCTCGATGCCGTGGGCGCACACCTGGACTCGGTGGAAGCGGTGATCTCCACGGCAAGCGGCTGTGGCGTGACGCTCAAGGACTATCCGCGCCTGCTGGAGGGCGACGCGGCGTACGCCGATGGCGCTCGGGCGCTGGCGGAGAAACTCTGCGACGCGGCGGAGTTCCTAGCGTCCGGGGATTTCGGCTTCGAACGCGCCTTCGACGGTTCTCGCGTGGCCTGGCAGGCGCCGTGTACGCTCCAGCACGGCCAGCGGATTACGGGGAAGGTGGAGCAGGTGCTCAGCTCCGCCGGCTACGAGCTCGTTCCCGTCGCCGACCCCCACCTCTGCTGCGGCTCAGCGGGGACCTACTCCATCCTTCAGCCTGACCTCGCCGGCGAGCTCCGCCGGCGTAAGCTGGGGGCGTTGTGCGCCCAGGAGCCGGACGTGATCGCGACCGCCAACGTGGGTTGCCAAACTCACCTGGCGGCAGCGAGCAGGGTGCCCGTTCGCCACTGGTTGGAGCTGCTGCGCTAGCCTTCCTCGAGGAGCCTGGGGATTGCGGTGGTAGGCCCAGTCCACTTAAATGAACCGCGAGGTGGCACAAAGGGGGAATCCCATGAAGATTACGCGTATCAACCATGCCGCGGTTAACGTCACGGGCAAGGTAGATGAAGCTCACGACTTCTACGTCAAGCTGCTCGGACTGCCCCAAGTGCCGATTCAGCTGCCGGGCGCGCCGCCGGTCATGGAGTCGGCGCTCGGGTTCTGGGTGGAACAGGAGGGCGTGCAGCTGCACGTGATCGGCCGCGAGCCCTTCGGCGGGACTCCCGATCCGACCCAGAACCACGTCTCCTGGTTCGTGGAAGATCTGGACGTGGCGGTCGGCGAGCTCGAAGAGCACGGGATCGAGATGCGCGTCATGGGTGAGGGCTCGGGACGGATCATCTGGGTTCTCGACCCCGGTGGGAACATCGTGGAGTTCCAGCAGGACCCGGATTGTCTTCCAGCCTCGGCCTGATGGGTTCCGCTGGCGCTGCCCATGAGATTCGAAACCCGCCGCGAGACGTTCGCCGAGCTTGAGTGCGCGCTGCAGCTGGCGCCCGGCATCCGGGCCGCTCAGTGCGAGACCGAGAAGCAGCAGGCGCTGCCGGCGGACCTGGCCGCTCGGCTTGCCTCCGACGGGATGTTCCGACTGCTTCTGCCTGCTTCTCTCGGCGGTTCCGGATTGTCATTGCCGCAGTTCGTGCGTGTGGTGGAAGTGATTGCCGAGGCGGATGGCAGCACGGGGTGGTGCGTTTCTCAGGGGGCGGTGTTCGCCAGCGTTGCCGATCGGCTGCATGCGGAAACCGCGGCCGAGATCTGGGGGATTAACCGCGACGCTGTCGTTGCCACCGGCATCCCGTTCGGTGCTGAGGCCCGAGCGGTCGATGACGGCTACCTGCTCGATGGGCGCTGGCGTTTTGCCAGTGGCTGCACCCATGCCGACTGGTTGGCACCCATGTCCCCCGTGGTAGGCGGTCTCGGGAGCGAGCCGTCTCTCACTTTTCTCGTTCCCCGTGAGGAGGTTCGTCTCGGCGAAGGATGGAACGTGCGCGGGATGCAAGGAACGGGCAGTCGCGAGTACCGGTTGAATGCGCTGCACGTGCCGAGCCGGCGATCCGTTGCGGACGCCTACACCAGTCATCCCGGTCAGTCCACCGGTCTGCACGTCATGCTGCTGTTTGCCTGCGGGTTCGCGGCCGTGGGCGTGGGAGTCGCCCGCCGGGCGGTCGACGAGTTCTTGGAGCTGGCCGCGGGCAAGACGCCCGTGTTCGCTAACCGCAAGCTCGCCGAGGACGACCTCGTGCAGAGCGGNNCACGGGCCACGTCGACTTCGAGCTCAGGTCCCGGATGCGCCTCGCCGCCACCAACGCCATGCGTCGCTCGGCGGACGTCGTCGATCGCGTCTACGCCATGGCGGGCACCGACTGTATCTTCGACGACCACCCCCTGCAGCGCTGCTTCCAGGATATCCACGCGCTGACCCAGCAGGTTCAGGGCAGAGCCTCCTACTTCCGCTCGGTAGGGCGCGTGATGCTGGGGCGGCAGAAGGAGACGTTCGCGTTCTGAGGACGCGCGTCAACCGCGATAGCTGCGCCAGCGCGCGCGGATGGCCCTGGCAGTGTCCGCATCGCCCTGAGCCGCCCGTGCGTCTGCGATCAGCAGCCAGGCATCGCGCACCTGGTCCAAGCGGTCGCCGGCCAGGCTGATGGCCTTGTTGGCGAACTGAACGGCCGCTTCCGGATCTTCTTTGGCGAGCTGCAAGCGGGCGAGTTGCAGCCACAGCTCGGCGCTGCGCGGATTCAGGCGAATGGCCCGCTCCACGTAAGCGACGGCGGCATCCGGGTCGCCGGCCGATGACGCGCGCTTGCTTTGCTCGAGAAGCGCCAGGGTGGCGCCCGCCGTGTCCGGCTGCTGTGCTTCCGTACCGGCCGGTGGGATCGGTAGTTCCTGCTGGGGAGCGGGCTCCGCGTCCTCGATGCCGTTCGTGTCAACCGCTGGGGGCAGCACGGAGGACGTGGCGCAACCCGTGATCACCAGCAGGGCGACGAGGCCCAGCGTCAGTCGTTTCGTAGCCAATTGCGGATACGCTCACCCAAAGACGGCGGCTTGATACCACAGCCTGGTTTTTCCTGCAAAGCCGCCTCCTCCGGAACGGGGATGGTGACCACGTCCGCGCAGCGGGGGCTGGCCGCCAGGCCTGTGGCGAATTCCACTTCCACGGCTCGCGGCGGTGGGTCGGGGGTGATGGCCGTGACCGTGCGCCCGCTCATGACCCGATCCCAGACCTTTAGCGCGCCGGCAGCGCCGGTCATGCCCGTCGGCGCGTTGTCGTCGCGGCCCACCCACACCGCCGTGAGCACCGCGTTGTCGTAGCCAGCGAACCAGCTGTCGCGATAGTCGTCCGAGGTGCCCGTTTTGCCCGCAACGCCCAGCCTCGAGAATCGGGACGTACGGCCCGTCCCGCGCGCCATGACGACCTGCAGCCCCCGGGCGAGGGCTCGAGCGGGCTCCGTGTTGACCCGCTGCTCGAGCGTAAGCGGGTGCCGCAGCGTCGGCGTGCCGGTTTCGTCGAGCACGCTGATGACGGCCTTGGGCGGCTGGTAAAAGCCGCGGCTGGCAAAGATGCCGTAGAGCGCAGCCACCTCCACCGGCGTCATGGCCTCGGCGCCGAGCAGCAGCGAAGGATAGGCGTTTCCCGGCGGGCGACCCGTGAGGTCCTCGAAGCGAGCGGCCACGGTGTCCACGCCCACCTTGAGTCCCAGGTTCACCGTGGCGAGGTTCATGGACTCGGCCAGCGCCCGAATCATGGGGACCTTTCCGTGGCTCACGTGATCGAAGTTCTCGGGTTGCCAGGTGGTGCCGCCGGCGAGCGGGAGCGTCACCGGGGCATCGTCGACCAGGCTGGCCAGATGAAGACCCTGCTCTAAAGCCGCCAGATAGACCACGGGTTTCAGCAACGATCCAACCGGACGCCTGGCGTTGAGCGCCCGGTTGAAGCCGTCGCTCCCGGCGCTGCGCGCTCCGCTCAGCGCGAGCACCTCGCCGGTCTGCGTGGCGGTCATGACCACGGCCGCCTGCAGCGATCCGGTCTCTAGTCCCCGGCTCGACTCCAGGTCTGCAAGCGCCTGGGTTACTGCCTGCTCCGCAGCATCCTGGGTCCGCGGCTCGAGGGTGGTAAAGACCCTGAATCCCCGCGTGGTCAAGGCATCGCGGCCGAGGGCAGCGAGGTTCTCACGGACCAGGTCCAGGTAGGCCGGATAATAGGCGCCGCCGCGGCGGGTGCCCGCCACGGTGGTCAGCGGTCGCCGAATTGCCTCGGCGTGCTGGTCCTCGTCGATGAGCCCGCCTTCGAGCATCTTCTCCAGGACCAGATCGCGTCGGGCTCGTGCCCGGGCGGGGTGTCGAAATGGGTCGTAGTAGGACGGCCCTCTGATCACCGCGATGAGCAGCGCCAGCTGGTGCTCGTCCAGCTCGGCCAGAGGCCGGTTGAAGTAGAACTGGGCGCCGAGCCCGAAGCCGTGCACGGCGCGGCGTCCGTCCTGACCCAGGTAGATCTCGTTCACGTAGGCGTTAAGGAGATCCTCCTTTTCGAAACGCGCGTCCAGGATGACCGCCATGGAGAGCTCGCGCAGCTTCCGGCCGAGGGTACGCCGGTTGTCGAGGAAGTAGCTCTTCACCAGCTGCTGGGTCAAAGTGCTGCCACCCTGCCTGACTTCGCCGGCCGTGACGTTCACCCAGAAGGCTCGAGCTATGCCGCGCAGATCGAAACCGGCGTGGCGATCGAAGTTGCGATCCTCCACGACCTTGAGGGCTTCTTTCAGCAGATTGGGGACCTGCTCGGGGAGCAGTATCAGCCGGTCCTCGCCGTGGGAGGGAAAAAAGCTGCCGATGGTCACCGGGTCCAGCCGAATCAGAGGCACCGGGCGACCAAGCCCATCCTGAATCCCGGCCAGCGATCGGGGCGAGAATTGCAGCGTGATCCGCTGNNGCGCAGGTGAATGTCGAGCCTGCCACCCCCGTCGCGATACGAGCCTGGTGCGGGGGAAGACGGCTGCGATGTGTACCCCAGGCGGTGGAGCTCGGCGATCACGTCGGCGGCGCTCAGCGCCGCGCCGGGATGCAGCTCTAGAGGCTGGGCGTAGATGATGGCGGGCTCCGACCACCGACGGCCCTCAAAGGTCGCGGTGATCTTCCGGTCGAGGTAAACCAGGTATCCCGTGAGCGCCGCCAGCGCCAGCAGGACTGCGGACCCCAGCAGACCTAGGACCTTGACTTGGCGGGAGCTGCGTTCAGCCATGGACGTTCCGGATCACGTCCCGCGGCTCAGTCTCACGCCGTGCCGAGCCTGCGCCTTGCGGTTTGAATTTCCGCCGCGGTGAGAACGCCGGCGTCGCCCAGCTTTTGCAGCTCCGCCTGCAGATTGCCGGGAGCCGGGTCGACAAAGCCCAGCCAGCGCCCCACGGTTCGGAACACGCGCCGTACCCCACGCCAAATCCTGGGCAACAACCAGCATAGTAACAGCATGAAAATCGCGAACGCGGTCAAGAATATCACGGGGTGCGTGAGCGCCGCCCACAGCCCGCCGAGCACTGCGAGATCCTCGAGGATGGAAGCGCCCCAATTGCTGAACGGCTCCGGGGAGGTGTTGATCAGCGCGCGGGACCCGGCCTTGGTGGCATGGGTGGCGGCTGCCACGCCGCCGCCGAGAATGCCGCCGGTGACGGCCAGAGCGGGAGATACGTCGCCAAGCGCGCTGGCTGCCAGCAGGGCGCCGGCGGGAACCCTGATCAGGGTGTGCAGCGCGTCCCACCCGGTGTCCACGCCCGGAATCTTGTCGGCCATGAACTCCACGCAGTACATGAACCCCGCGGCGAGGATCACCAGCGGGTCCTCGACGACTTCCAGCTGCGCCGGCAGGTCCACGTATCCCAGCGATCCAGTGAGACCAAGCACGGCCACGGCCGCGTAGAGGTTCAACCCGCTTGCCCAGGCTACGCCCATGGTCAGAGCAATGGTTTGTATAACCGCTTGATATTCTTCCATTTTGCACCGGGTTTGCGGATTCTCGTCACTACTTTACGGGGCGAATCTGAACCCGACCTGAAGCGCCCCTTGCGCCCGCACCGGCCCCGGGTAGACAATCCGGGGCGGACCTAAGGGGCGGTATTGCCTGAGACACCTGTCGAGCGCGGCTCGTCGGTGGACCCTTTGAACCTGATCCGGTTAATTCCGGCGTAGGAATAGGCGCTTCTCTTCTCCGTCATTCCACCCCTGTACGGTCGCAACACGGCAACCTGAGCGGGTGAACTATGAACATCAACGGCCGAGGATGGCTCGCTGGCAGCCTGCTGCTGGCGGCGCCGGCAGTAGCCGCACAAAT
>JABAHS010147947.1_pt2 | contig 13759 bp, 9 predicted proteins | sample 7062111 | NCBI WGS metagenome assembly JABAHS01 (sample SAMN14534600, study PRJNA622989) | marine sediment metagenome | biome: marine biome [ENVO:00000428]; feature: marine pelagic biome [ENVO:01000023]; material: deep marine sediment [ENVO:00002113]; isolation source: pool of 4 deep marine... | reverse complement strand
GGCCCTGGCCAATCCGGTGCAGGCGCTGCGGTATGAGTGATGTGGGCGCACTCACCTCAGCAAAATCATCTTACGACTGCGAACAAACTCCTCGGATTCCAATCGGTAGACATACACGCCGGTGGCGACGGTGCGCCCGAGCTCGTCCCGGCCGTCCCATTGGACCTTGTGACTTCCGGTGCCCTGTTCTTCATCAATGAGCAGGCGGATTTCCTGTCCCAGGAGATTGAAGATTCGCAGTTTCACATCGGTCTTACTTGGCAAGGTGTACGAGATCGTGGTGGTAGGATTGAAGGGATTCGGATAATTTTGCTTTAAGGAGAAATTGGTGGGTACCGGTTCGGCGGATTCGACTGAGGTCACGCCCTGGCCCTCGATGGCGGTGTAAAATCGGTTTACGGCCACTCCGGTGGTGATGTCCACTTGCCCGGAAGGCCATTGGATCATAACCGAATCGATTAGGGCGACATCCCCCAAGCCAAAGGCGGCATGCAGGCTGTTCTGACTGAGGTATCCTGTCTGCGATGAAATCTCCCGCATCTGCCAGGTCGGACGACCGTCAATCACTGCCTTCACACGCACTTTTGTGCCAATGGCTGAGGAATTGGACACGATCCCCAAACATTGGATGTTCAACCAATGGTTTTCGTTTCCCATGTTGGTATAGAGAAAATTCTGTCTTCTATCGCCAATGACAAACAAATCCAGATCGCCGTCACGGTCGTAGTCGCCCCAGATACTGCTGCGGGCGCTGTTCACACGAAAAATTCCTACATCCACCTGCTCGAAGGTGCCGTTACCCTCGTTTGAAAAAAGTTCAATGAATCCGGCGTTTCCGATGAGGAGATCGAGGTCCCCATCATTATCGAAGTCAGCCCAACTGCTATTACCGGAGGTATTTCTTTCCGTCACGATTGCGCCTTGTAAGACTTTGCTGAAGGTGCCATCGCCATTATTTGAATACAAGAAATTTGGCTCCCCCTGGTTGTTTGCAACGAAAAGATCCTGGTCGCCATCGTTATCGTAATCTCCCCAACTGGCGCTTTGAGACCCGCCGCCATCATTCACGATTTCACCCGTGGTGATTTTGACGAACGTGCCATCGCCGTGGTTCACATACAAACTGTTGTCACCCTCATTGCCCAAGAACAAGTCGCTGTCACCATCGTTATCATAATCCGCCCACGCCACCGAAAATGTACTGAGTAAATCGGTTGCAATTTCGCCTTCCGTAACTCTCGAAAAATTGCCGCTGACGTCATTCTTATAAAACGCGTTGCCACCACTTTCTGGCAAAAAACTGGCCGCATACAAGTCGAGGTCTCCGTCATTTTCAACATCGATCCAACTGCTGCTCAGCCACCCAAACCGGTCTTCTGGTAGCTCATTCGTTGGAGCAAAAATTTCGACGAAAACGCCCCCCTCATTTCTGTATAATGAGTTTTCGCCGGAAAAATCTGCTGCAAACACATCCAGGTCACCATCGTTATCGATGTCTCCCCAGGTGGCACCTATTTTCCCACCAAAATCGCCGGTGAGGTCTCCGGCATCGATCTTCGTAAAGGTGCCATCTCCGTTATTTGAGTGAAGGTCATTGTGTTCCCCTCCATCCGCAACAAAGATATCCAAAGTGCCATTTCCGTCAAAATCGACCCAATTGGCGCCACTGGATCGAGGATCATCGCTGCTGAGATCGGTTTCAGGCAACTGTGCGAAAATTTCGAGAGGCTGGCATCGAGCGTCTCCGAACACGAGAACATCCGTACTGGCGGTTATCGAGTGCCCATCGCTCACATCCACCGTCCACATACAAAATTGGTTTTGCTGCAGAACTTCTGCCTCAAGTTCAAAAAAAGTGTCCGTGATATCGGGAAATGACATGCTTCCTTCCGGCCCATTCAAAATCAGCCGGTACGTCAACGTCTGCATTTCAGGATCAGCGGCCGCCTGCCACGAAAATCGCACGCTGCCACTTCCTGTGCCAACCTGAAACCCATCCTGGGGTTGAAGCAAACGAAACGTATTCGGCCTTTGATTGATGCCTATTCCCTCCACGACGGTGAGTTTCCGATCCACATCTAAGTTCTCCAATCTATCAACTACCCCGGATGGCCAGCGGACGATGAGTGAATCCACATTTGTTTCATTGTCCAGTCCGAAATGCGCCGCGAGATTCAGATTCTGGGAGCAAAATCCATCGCCAGCCTTGACTTCCCGAATTTGTCTCAAATCGCTGGCATACAATTCCACCCGAGCGCTGACTCCATAATGGTTCGAATTCACACCACGGGTCTCCACCTGAAGCCAGTGATTGTTGCCGCCGTCATTGACCCAGAGTTGGTTTCCGGGTTCACCGGCTGTGTAGATATCGACCCAACCATCGTTGTTGACGTCTGCCACGGCAACCGCGTAATGGAAGGGACCCGTCACACCTGCGCTGACGGAAACATCGGTGAAGCTGCCATCGCCATTGTTTCGATACAGCCGATGCGGCTTGTTTTGATTGGCCACGTAGATATCAAGCCAGCCATCACTGTCAAAATCCGCGGTCGAGATCCCATAGCTGTTCTCGTCCGGCTCGCCCCGAACGCCAGCCTCTGCCGAGACATTTGAGAAAGTCCCGTCTCCTTCATTCCGATAAAGTCGATTGTATCCCCGCCGAGATTGATTTTCGGTGTTAGCGATGTAGATGTCAAGGTCGCCGTCGTTATCGTAATCCAACCAGACCGTGCCCCAACTCGCGAGCGAATCGCTGACCCCTGCTTGCACGCTGACGTCTGTGAACGTCTCATCGCCGTCATTTCGGAAAAGGTGTTTGACGGATTGGCTCGCCACGAAACTGCACGGAGCGACAAAGATGTCCGGCAAGCCATCGTTGTTGTAATCACCCCACGCCATGCCATAGGAATTGCCTTGAATCTCTACACCGGCAGACTTGCTAATGTCCTGGAAACCACCATTACCAACATTTTTGAAAAGCTGGTTCTCTCCGCGATCGTTATTTACGAACAAGTCCAGTCTGCCATCCCGGTTGAAATCTGCCCAGGCTGACCCTTGTGCCAGTCGACGAACGAATAGATTTGCCTCATTGTTAGTCTGAGTGAAGGTCTTGTCCCGGTTGTTTCGATATAGTCGGCTGGGTGACGGAAGATCTTCGAACAGAACATCCAGGTAACCGTCGTTATCGTAATCGCCGAAAATTGCCCCGAAAATTCCGCCCCCCTCGACGATATTTGTGGACAACAAAACATCCTGAAATTCCGTACCCGTATTCAAATAAAGCTTACCCGGATTATAAAGGTCCACCAGTCCATCATTATTAAAATCGACGGCACTGGCTCCTGCGAGGATCGTATGATCCTCGGTAGGATTCAACATGAACGACGCATCCGTAAATGTCTGCCCAAAACCCATATGAGTGAAAGTAAACACAAATGCAGTTACGATCAGGATTCGTTTCATACCTCTACTCCCCTCATTTCTTTTGTTGCACGATATTTTTGAAGCGTCACACTTCGGCACGGGGAAAATTTGAATGATGTTTGCAGGANNGTTCAAATACATCTACGGCAAAATTCTATTCCGAAAAGTGTGATTGGAACCTTAGGTCAAGTTTCCGTTTACTAGCGAAAAAAACAGTTTCACAACTTCACAATTTATCTTGAAAATTTGAGAAAGATTTTGCACATTCCTGCCGTCCGCGAGCTTTTTATCCACACACTTTCTAAGGGAGAAAGCAGAATGAGTTTGAGAAAAAGCTCTCTTGAGACTTTACCGATTGTGTTCTGCGCTTTGCTACTTGTGGGAAGCTTTGAGGAAGGCTTTGCCTTCGATGGCGCAAGGAAGGGCTTTATCCTTGGCGGGGGCGTGGGAGCTGGCTTTCTTTCACATGAGATGATTTTCCAATCGAGGTCAGACACGGAAAACGCTGCCGTGTTTCTCACCGAGTTCAAGATTGGCGGAGCGCCATCCAATTCGCTGGAAGTTTATTTCATTTCAAAAGGTGCGCATTTGGCAGATGAGGAAATCACCCTGAATGCCGCTGGGGTGACCAAATATTTGGGGAAAACGGGCACGGGTGTGTTTCTCACCGGGGGAGTCGGATTAACGACTATTGAAACCAGTGATGAAGGATTCGGACTCTTCGGTGGAATCGGCTTCGAGTTTGCAAAACATTTTACGGTAGAGACAAATATTTTGTACTCTCGGGTGGACGAAGCTTCCACCGATTCGGAATCATTCTCTTTTCGGGTGACCGTAAACGGTCTGGCATTTTAGTGAGCGTTGCACCATTCTAAACGGCAAACATTGGTTTTTGCAAGTACTAAACCGAATCGGACCATGAAATTGGAAAACTAATCTATTCACGGAGGACTGGCCATGCCAATTTATGAGTTCTACTGCAAAGATTGCCATACTGTCTACAAGTTCTTTTCCCGGACGGTGAATACCGAAAAAATCCCCAATTGCCCCAATTGCAAAGATGTTAAATTAAAACGCAACGTTTCGATATTTGCTTCCATTTCCAAACGGAACGAGGAGGGCGGTGAAGACGCCGATATGCCTCCTATGGATGAGTCCAAAATGGAGCAAGCCATGGCCATGCTCGCCCGGGATGCGGACAAGATCGACGAAGACGATCCGCGCCAGGCCGCCAACCTCATGCGCAAACTTTCAGATGCCACCGGACTTAAAATGGGTCCCGGCATGGAAGAAGCTCTGAGCCGCATGGAACGCGGAGAAGATCCGGAAAAAATTGAAGAGGAGATGGGCGATTTGCTGGAGGAGGAAGAACCGTTCCTCTTCGATGAACAGAAACGGAGCGTGGCAAAACCCAAACCGAAACCGAAGGTCGACGACACGCTTTATGACTTGTAGATCGCAAACTTGAAAGGAGGGTGGACATGAGCCAATCCGAAAAACCGGAAGTCGGAACCATAAGCTGGACGGACTTGACCATTGAAAATGCTGAGGACGTCAATGTTTTTTACAGCAAAGTGGTAGGATGGAAAAGTGAACCCGTTGATATGGGTGGCTACAACGACTACAACATGAATGCACCGCAAAGCGGCAAACCGATGGTGGGCATCTGTCATGCACGCGGGTCAAATGCCGACCTGCCGCCACAATGGCTTGTGTACATCACCGTGGAAGATGTCGACGAAAGCGCCAAACGATGTGTCGAACTGGGCGGCAAGGTGCTGGTCGAACCCAAAGGCATGGCCGGATACGGGCGCTATTGCGTGATTCAAGACCCTGCTGGCGCTGTGGCCGCACTGTACACGCCTGCGTAAGCAAAACAACGTCCGGGGGGACTCTTGAGCCCTAGGAGAGTGTGTCGCTATCTCGAACTAACCTATTTCCTGCAAATCCCCAAGCAGCGAATCCATGGACTGATACCGGTTATCCCGATCCTTTTCCAGGGCTTTGTGCACGACGTCTTCAAGCTTCTTCGGCAATTCGGCATTCACTTGCCGTAGTGGTTGGGGTTCTTCATTCATAATGGCGTAGAGAACTGTCAGCTCGAAATCGCCACCAAAGGGCATTCTGCCCCCAAACAGCTCGTAAAGGACGATTCCGAACGAAAAGATATCCGAACGGTGGTCAATGGGTAAACCACTCGCTTGCTCCGGGGACATGTAGGAGAGCGTTCCCATAGTGGTGCCGGTTTTGGTCAGGCTTTTGTCGGCCTTTCGCTGCATCTTCGCCAAACCGAAGTCCATGACTTTCACGACTCCTTCATTGGAGACCATAATGTTGTCCGACTTGATATCGCGATGCACGATGCCTTTTTTGTGGGCATAGGCTAACCCCTTTGCAGCTTCCTGCATAACCTGCAACTTGTCGGAAAGCGTTCTCGTTTGCACTTTATCCCAGGCTCTCAGCGTGTGACCCTCCACATACTCCATGGAAATGAAGTGGATACCTTTCTCTTCACCCACCTGGTAAATAGTCGCGATGTTTGGATGGTTCAGCGAGGAAGCTGCCTGCGCTTCCACAACAAACCTCTCCTGAAATGTGGAGTCGGATATCAATCCCGGCAACAACACTTTGAGCGCCACGAGTCGATTGAGTTTGAGGTCTTTGCCCTTAAACACCACTCCCATGCCACCTGAACTGAGCTTTTCCAGAATCTCATGTTGGGCCAGCCGCTGACCCACCTCTGGCAGCCGCACGTCTTTTGGACGCGGCGAGATGACCTCCTGAGTGGGTTCGGAACGCTTGATGTCGGAATCGCTGTAAAGCTTCTGCTTTTCCCGCTGCAGCCATTTCTCAAAAAAATAATTTGCAATGCGGTAATGCCGATTGTCCTGCTTGATGGCGCCAGATTGAGCCAATTCATACAGCAGCTTGATTAATCGGTCTTGCGGTACACCAATAAGCGGCTGCAGTTCCTCCAGAGACAAGCCCTGATTCTGCATTAAATGCAGCAGGATTTCTCTTTCTTCCGGGGCTAAATATTGAAAATCCACCGAGAAGAAGTGACTGATCATGTCATCATGACTCACTTCCTCGATGACCTGACTCAGGTCACCGGTTTCGACCAAACGTCGACAGATGAGTTGAATCAAATAGGGATGATTGTTGGTCTTTTCGAGAATTTCTTCGATGTCAGATTCCCGAAACTCCCATTGTTTGATGAGCCTGATCGCCTCGTCGTCCTCCAAGCGAGACAAATAAACCGGCGGCACGAAGCCGTACAAAAAAGGAGAGGTGTCGGGAATGGAGGTGTTTTCCAGTACACTGAGCCTCTTCGTTGCAGTAAGAATGGTGTAGACATTATCACCGCGCTGGAAGAATCGCCGAAGTTTTGGCAGGGCTTCGGGATTGTTTTTTTCAATATTGATGAGTTCTTCCGCTTCATCGCAAAGGAGCATCAGATTGAATCCCGCGTCTTTGGTCTTGCGTTTTAAGGCTCGCAAAATCTCAAACAGATTCTTCTCCTCCAGTTCCTCGAGGTCCACCCCGATGTCTTCGAAACGTTCTTCGGCATCCTCGATGCTCTCCAGCAGAGATTCCTTCAACCCGTCAACGTCCTGGCTGCCTTGCATGTCCCAGAAAATCGAGACATATTTGTCAGCATGATCGCCGCTGTTCGTCAGAAGCTCGAGTTGCTTCAGGAAGGACGTTTTGCCAAAGCGGCGTGTGCCTGTTATCCAGACGTTATTTCGCCGTCCTTCCAGGATCTCATTGAGGAGATGCTTGCGACCGAAAAAGTTCTCGCCTCGAACCCAATTACCGGCGATGAAGGGATTTTTCACACGGACACACTCCTTCGCAAAATTCTTTGATTTCTAATGTAATTAAAATGGCTTAAGAAGGCAAGGGATAATGTGGGCAGGCAGGTCGTAAATTACTTGGTCTAAAAACTTACTTCTTTTTCTATATATTGTACCTCTGGGATATCTCTAAAATCCGAATCTTGAGTCCAGAGAGTGGCATTGCGAAGTTTTGTGGTTGCCAAAATGAGACTGTCAGCCATAGCAATTTATAGTCTTGACTTAATTTTGCTGTCAGTATCGAAATGTTAAAATCAACATCCTTAATTGCTCCTTGCTGCATGACCGCAATTACTTGTAATGCAGAATTCTCGTCTCTTTCCTTCAAGTCTTTTTTAAAGACTTCATAAATGTTTATGTTGTGAAGACGATTACCTTTGCATTATCTTCAATGGCATTCGAAAAAAAAACAGAATTCGTACCGGTCAGCAAAGTAATTCAAGCCAACCTGAAGAATCTACTTAATTCATATCCTGTTGCTTTCACGTTGAACGCCGGTGTCGATACCCTTTAGAAATCCCTTCATCTCTTTTATTTTTCTCACAGGAATGAACTCAATGCTATCGCCATATTGAATCAACTGAAACTGCTGACCAACTTTAATTTCCATCTTATCCCTAGTTTGCTTTGGGATTACAACTTGAAATCTGGGCGATACGGTTACAGTTGCCATATCAATTTATCCTAAGAAAATTTATACTCCAAAAAATATATCGATCTTGCAAATGTAAGTCAAGCAGAAAATCGAACCTCCGTCGAGCTCAAGACCTGTGGCTTCACCGCTTCCACGTCCTCAAGGGTTACCCTGCGCCGCTTCTGTTCGATGATTCGGTTGATGACATTCACGCAGAACTTCTGAATGATGTAAGGTTTGCATTCGCTGTATTCGATGATTTTATCGATGGCTTCGTCATCGTAACTGAAAATTCCGGCCACGGGCTTGCGAATCAAGTTCTCAGCGTCTTCTCGTTCAAAGGGCGGGACCTCGATTTCTTCGAAGAAGTTATACCAGGGGCTGCCCTCACTTTCCCAGGTTTTCTTGAGATAAGCACCGGACATCACGGCCACCAGGCTTTCCGCAAACGTTTTCATGAACACACTGCGAAGCCTCTGGTTCACCTGTTCGCTGTATTTGTTCATTTCATCCACTTCATCCATGAGGAGCACGAGTTTCAATTTCTTCTCCGTTTGCCGCCCTAAAATCTCCAACAATTTCTTGAGGTCTCTGGAAAAATCTCGACCCGAATAATCTGTTTTTTTGTCATTGAATCGAAAGGAGGTCCGACCATCCAATTTTGGCTTGCAAACCTCGATGATTTCTTCCATCAGGGTCTGAAAAAAACGCTTCTCGGATGTACCCTGGAGGTCGATCATGACCGGAATGAATTCAAACTCAGGATCCTGCAGTTGTTCCAGGCAACGCTTGAGTTGATGCTGGAGTGTGGTTTTGCCGATACGGCGTGGTCCATAAACCATTAAACTGTTGTTGTGCAGGGTGTTCAAAATGCGCTTGATTAACTTTTCACGCCCGAAAAACATCTCTTCGTTTCGGATGGGCGACCCGGCGATGTAGGGATTGTACTTATTCACAATAGCAATGCGATATTTCACCACCCTGGCCGCGAAAAACACCCCTACTCCCAGGAGCACAATCGAGCCCAATGAAACTCCGAATGTGGTGGTTTGGTAGATGGGCGGTTTCCGAATCACTCTGCGCGGCTCGATGGTTCTGTGAATCGTAGAGTCCACATCGAAGGCGGTCAACACAATCTGATTTTCACCCCTCCGCAAAGGGATCGCCGCGGAGAAAGAGAAATTCTTCGCTTCGGTTGAATCCTTTGGTTGCAAAATGACCCGTTCACCTGCTCTATTTTGGAGAGGCTGACCGTTTAAGGTGATTTCTACATAATCAATCCCTTTGTCATCTGCCACTGTTCCAGTGAGGTTGAATTCGCTCGACCGTACCTCAGTGACTTGACCTTTCGGTGAACTCACTGCGAAAACCGGTGCCGAGGTTTGCTGAATGATTTTCTCCGTCACTTCAACTTTGGGTTCATCTTGCTGGTTGGATTCGAGACGCAGCCGCTCCATTTCGGAAATCGTCTTGCGGATCCAATCTTGTGCGGTGGTAAAGTCGGGGTCCAATCTTTCAGCGGCTCTGAATTGTTGCAGCGCCAGTTCGTATTGACCCACCAGAAAATAATCCAACCCTTTGCGAAAACGCTCTTCGGATTCGCTTCCGGCTTTTGCCTGGCTTGGCTGAAAATCGGCTCTGTCTTCGATCTTTTTTAAGGCTTGCTCGAGAGCGGCGATGGTTTTATTTTCCGGATGTTTGTTTTTTAATTGTCGCAACACAGTTCGAGCTCGACCAAACTCTTCCCTCTCGATGGAATTTGTCACTGCGGCCATTTGTGCCTCCAGCTCGTCTTTCTCACCCTGCTGTTGACTCGCCCGCTGCATTTGCCTGGACATTTCGCTAAGCCTAGCCAGGTAATTCTTGTAGGCAGTCTGATTGACTGCTCCCGCGTGCCTGGCCTTTTCAAAGTTTTCCAAAGCCAGATCGTAATCACCCAGGTAGAAATAGGCCTGACCAAGGTGGTAGTACGGCAGGTATTCCACAAGTTTGAGATTTGATGTCGTCGCTTGTGCATTTGGCGTGTCTCTCAAACTCAGGGCCGTTTGAAAATGCCGCACAGCCTGCTCCCATTCGCCGCGCTGCAGAGCCAACTTCCCTTTGTCGTAGGTTTCGTTCCACTCATCGGCCAGAAGCTCGAGATGAGGAGATAAAGTGCTCAAAAGCATCACTGCGAAGCAAATCAGTCCGAACAATTGGCCGTTTATCTTTTGATTAAAGTTGAACATCGGTCGAGTGTTTTTACACTTAAAGCGGGACTGTGAGCAAAATAGACCCAAAGACTTCAAATCCATCATCTGAAAGCACAATGCTGCCGTCAAATTTGATGTTTCTGGTGAGCACAAAACCCAATCCGAATGAAAAGTTCACCAGGTCGTCCGATTTAGGGAATAGCCGTCTCATATCCGGATTGGGATCGGCAGAATAAATTCGGTGACCCGGAATGGTAGACAACCCAAATCGCAACGGTATCAATCCCAGTTTGGGGACGTTTGACACGATTTCCACCCCAAAATGGAGCTCTGTAGCATCGTCAATTGTCAGATCGGGTGACGCGCCCGTATCCTGAAATGACTGCGTCCTGCTGGAAAAAACATCATCGGCCGGCCAATTGAGATCGTTGCCAGACAGGAAATCCGTGTATTCAACCCGAACGACATCAGCAGTGAAACGGATGCGCGGACTGGCGATATAGTAGATGCCAAATCCGTAAACGTCCGGGACAGTAAGGTCGAACTTGATATTACTCTGAGATTCGGCCGGAAAGGTTTGGTCGCCTACAGTATATTCCGGCAGAAAGATGTCGCTTTTCAAGGTGAACGTAGGATTAAAATGATAGACGGCGCCCACAAAAAGTCTATCGCGTATCAGTTGGGCCATCAAACCAGCGCTGTAAGCGAGTTCGGTGTTTCGCTCATCTACTGTGGTGATGGAATATGTGGTCTCAGCGATGTTGCCGCTTTGGACAGAACCCTCCGTTGCCTCGGGATCCAGAAACGTACGTTCGTTCAGTTTGAAATTCAATACCGAGGTTTTTGCGGTCAGTCCGATGCTGATCCGCCTGGTCAGAGGAAAGGCGATAGACAGGCCGTCGCTCACCATTTCTAAATCGAGATTCACTCGTCGTCCGGGGAAATTGCCCAATCCGCCGAGCACCTGGCGAGCGGAGAGAGGGTCCGTGGTCGTCAAGAATTGCTGCGTCTCAAACGTAAACCGGGAATCGAAGACCACCTGACGAAATAACGCCAATGTAATGTTATCCAAAAAGGAATCCTGCAGCGGCTTGAAAATCTCCAACGGCAAGAACACGCTCACCGCGGCCTGATCAAAATTGTTGGCATGGAACTTTTTCCTCCTATTCGGATTTTGTGGTGAACCCTGCGGCTCTTTATATTCCCGGCGTGCAGGTCTTTGATGCAGCGAGGCCCCCACGCTGTTTAAATAAGTCAAACCGGCGGGATTGACGGGGGCTGCCGTTTCATCCTGCGCCGCTCCGATAAACGCACCTCCCAGCCCTGCCGGACGCGCGCCGGGCTGAAGGAAATCCACACGAAAATAGCTCATATTGATGGTGGGTACGGGAGGACGTTGAGCGTAAACGGTGTCACCAAGTAGAAAAAAGCAAAACCCGGAAAACAACACTTTCAAGATAAATAACGAAGTTCCTTTTCCCATTTTTCCTCCACAGACTAGCCGGACGTTTCAGTACCTAAAAAGACAAAATAATTAGAGTCAAAATAATTCTTAATCTTAAGCTGCAAGGCAGTTATAGAGGAATAGCCGAATAAGCCTCCATTCCATATGCCATATGTTCTGACAATTATGTTTTCCCTCAACTCCGCACTGCGCAAACCACCTATGATGAATTAAATGTAAGGAATTGTTTTACAAATGCAAGAAAAAGGCCATAAGTGGAAAACGCAATCCTCATGCCATAAGGGATTGCGGCCAAAGCGATCCGCCCTTGTGTGTACAACTATGCGCAAGTTCATGTCCAGAAATATCAGGGTATTTAATCGCTTTTAAGCACAACAGTAGTAAAGACAGACAATCGAAACACTCGAAAGCACTAAAAAAGAAAGAGGCGTTTCTCTCAACCAAAATTATTCTTGATTTAACTTCGCATAACCGTTACATTTAAGCAAAACCAAGAGTGTGAATTCAGATGGCGAAAAGCACCCCAAACAACAGCAACAGGGAAAGACTCGACGAATCCATTCGTGAGTTGCAATCTCTGCATAAATTGGCGCTCGCGATTTCCTCGGCAACCGACCTGGAGAACATCATAAACACGATTCTTAACGAAGCCACCATACTCACTCATGCGCGGCACGGTTCGATCTTGCTTTCAAAAGATAATACGGAGGAACGATTTACCACACTGGTACGCCACGGAACCAAAACCAATGAATCGCTGGTTCAAAAAATGTGCATGATGATCGCCGGGTGGGTGCTGAAAAATCAGGAATCCCTTTTTGAAAATAATATTTTACAAGACACGCGCTTCAAAGGATTGCAATTATTGGGATTGCCAATTAAGTCCGTGCTGGCTGTGCCTATTCAAACCCGTGGCGAGATCATCGGCGTATTGATTTTACATAACAACAATGATGAGGAGGCGTTCACAGAGAATGATTTGCGGCTTGTGAACATTATCGCTTCGCAATGTGCCCCGGTTTTGGAAAATGCTCGCCTCATGCACCAACTGAAAGAGGAAAATCGCTACCTCAAAAAAGAAGTTGCTCGGAAATACAGTTATGACGAAATCATCGGCCGAAGTCCCGCGATGGAAAAAGTCTTTCAACTGTTGGAAAAAGTGATTCCCACGGATGCCCGTGTGCTTATTGAGGGTGAAAGCGGAACCGGCAAGGAGCTCATCGCCCGGGCCATCCACTACAACGGACCGAGGAAAAACAAGCGTTTTGTGGCCATCGACTGCGGGGCGCTGCCCGAAAATCTTCTGGAAAGTGAGTTGTTCGGTCATGTGAAGGGAGCGTTCACGGGTGCAACGGACAGCAAGAAGGGATTGTTTCATGTGGCGGATGGCGGCACGTTGTTTCTCGATGAAATCAACAATACCAGTTCATCGCTGCAGGCAAAATTGCTGCGGGTGATTCAAGAAGGCGAGATTCGTCCTGTAGGAAGCACAAAAACCGTCCCGGTCAATGTCCGCCTGATCTGCGCAACGAGCCGAGATCTGTCAGAAACCGTCAATCAAGGCTCATTTCGGGAAGATTTGTTTTTTCGTCTCAAAGTCGTAACGGTAAACCTGCCCCCTCTCCGGGAGCGTGCGGAAGATATCCCGATTTTAGCCCACCACTTTTTAAACGATTATACCAAAGCTCAGGATAAACGGCTGAGAGGCTTTACAAATGAGGCGGTGGAGCGGTTGAAGCAATATGACTGGCCCGGAAATGTCCGAGAACTGGAAAACACCGTCGAACGGTGTGTGGTCCTCGCCGAACCCGATAAAACCGTTGTGGATGTCGATTTGTTGCCGGAGGAGTTGCGTCGACCTTCCGCTCCTCTCAGCGGTGCAATGAATTGGCAGAACGTGCCCCTGACCGAGGCTGTAAAAGAGCTTGAGCGAAACATGGTTGCAGAGGCTCTGAAAAAACACTCGGGAAATCGTACAAAGGCTGCCGAAAGTCTTGGGCTAAGCCGGCGTGGGCTGCTCAACAAAATCGAACGCTACGGACTGGATTAGAAAACTCATTGGCCAATTATCTCAGGAGATTGTCTCTGACGTTTTAGCAAAATCATCCTGTAACACGCTTTCAGAAGACAGAAAGATGGAGGCCAGTCCCGATGCTTCGGGATTGATGCTGCCAAACTCTATTTTCCT
>JABAHS010110037.1_pt1 | contig 13767 bp, 12 predicted proteins | sample 7062111 | NCBI WGS metagenome assembly JABAHS01 (sample SAMN14534600, study PRJNA622989) | marine sediment metagenome | biome: marine biome [ENVO:00000428]; feature: marine pelagic biome [ENVO:01000023]; material: deep marine sediment [ENVO:00002113]; isolation source: pool of 4 deep marine... | reverse complement strand
CATTACGCACAGTGTCTACAGCGCAAATGAACGACTCGATGAACAAATCTACTTTGACCTGAGAAAGCAGTTGGGATTTAAAAATATAGTCCCGATAATAGAAAGCGCAGTCTATATAAGCCAGTTTCCAAATGAGCAGTTCCGGATTATTGGGATAGACCCATTTTCTGAAAACTCGCAGCTAAGCTTTTTGGAAGCCGGTAATATCAGACTCAATTCAAAATCCTTTAAGCTATTCTTGACTGAAGAAAACGGGGCAATTATTTCAAGCAGGCTTATGTCCGGGCTTGGCCTTAAAACCGGGGACGCATTTATGATTAGCGCGGGTTCTCAAAAAGAAGTGAAAGTAATAGCGACAATAGATACAGCAGTTAATAAGAGCACAGCGTTTACTAATAACAAGATATTTGTAGATATAGCAACAGCGCAAAATCTGCTTGATTTTAAGGGTAAGATTACAAGAATTGATCTAAACCTAAGCGGTTATTCAAAACAAAAAATAGGAGACATAAAACATTTTCTAAGCTCAGGCTATCCGCAAACCTCATTAATAAGGTTAGGATCCCTGGAAAAGCAGCGCAGTAAGCTTACTAAATCGTTCGAACTAAACCTAACGGCGCTTAGCTTAATAACATTACTAATAGCATTCTTTTTAATCTACAATTCTTTTAACTACTCACTTGTGATAAGACGTCCTGTGTTTTCGGTATTAAGATCGATTGGAGTTACATCAAATGAGATATTCCGTCTTATTCTCACCGAGGCTTTGATAATAGGTCTGGTTTCTTCTGTGATTGGTATTGCGCTTGGGGTATTTCTTGGACAATTTTCTGTTCTTTTGGTATCAAACACTCTATCCAGTATATACTCTGTCTTTGGGCAGACCGGTTTCGATTTATCTTCTCTAACTATTCTAAAAGCGATACTCATCGGAGTTACCGCAGTACTTTCGGCAGCGCTTATACCATCGCTGGAATCAAGATTTATAAAACCGCTTAGTCTTAGCAGTGGGTCATATTTTAACAAAAACTTTCTAAGGTTCGTTCCCTATCTTCTTACAACGGGCGTTATTCTGATTTTTTCAGGTCTGTATATATCAGCCTTTTTATCATCAAACATTACCTTAACCTTTGTGGGACTATTTATAATTATAATAGGCTATACCTTAGTGCTCCCGGCTCTAATGGTTGTTCTTGCCGGGATAATAAACCGCTTTGCAAAACCACTGCTGGGTAAGATCTATCTCATTCCATGCAGAAACTACTTAAGCTCTATCGATAAAAATTATGTAGCCACGGCATCGCTCACAGTAGCGGTCGCCGTGTTCCTGAGCATGACTGTTCTTATTGAAAGCTTCCGTACCACTCTAACGGCATGGCTCGATGATACATTCTCTTCTGATGTGTTTATATCAGCTGCCGGCAGGCCGGGCGGAAATAATGGGCTGGATTTTAGTCTGCTTGATATAGTAAGCGGTGTTAGCGGGACTGCCGATATTGGATACTCAAGGAAAATCAATCTCCTTACAGAGCGCTACGGTAAATTAAATTTAATCGCGCTTAGTGAAAACCCGCCAATAAAGCCTCAGATCATTTCAGGTTTGGTAAATGAATTCAGCGGCTTTATTAAAATCGATGATAATGCGGTTTTGATTTCAGAGAGTTTTAGTAACAGGTATAAGGATAAACTCAAAGACGGGTATCTGTCTATATCCACAAAAAAGGGTGAGAAGAAATTTTTAATAGCAGGCGTATTTTCGGATTTTGCCACGCAAACAGGGACTCTGATTATAGGTTATGATTTATTTAAGAATTTTTGGGATGATGACAAACTAACTTCGGTTTCTCTAAACGTTTCTCCGGGATATGAGCTAAACACTGTGTTAAACAGTATAAGGGCCGGACTATCAGGCGAGAGAGAATTGAGGTTGAGCACAAATAAAGACCTTAAAGACTCTGCGCATAGAATATTCAATCAGACTTTTGCAATCACAAACGCTATGAGGGTGATTGCATTTGCGGTTGCTTTTTTCGGAATCCTCGGCGCACTTCTTGCCCTTGAGCTTTCAAGAAAAAAGGAGATTGGAGTGCTCAGGTCTCTGGGAGTAAAGGTCTCGGAGATTAGAAAAATCATATTTTCAGAGACCGGAATTATAGGCCTGCTATCCGGGATTGTATCGATCCCGCTTGGGCTCACTATGGCATACTTGCTCGTAAATGTAATTAATTTCAAATCATTTGGATGGACTATTAACTTTGTAATTAAGCCCGGCTACCTGGCAGAGGCCGTTCTAATATCATTTATTGCAGCAATGCTGGCGGGCATATACCCTTCTGTAATATTTTCCAAAATCAATATTTCAGAGGCCATAAGAGAGGAGTGATGAAATCCAAATCTGTATTCTTAATATTTGCAGCGGTCCTTATTGTTATTGTTCTTGGGCTAATAAATATAGCCGAGCACGTTAGTAAAGAATCTGATAATAAGAAAATAGATATATCAAATGTATTGTCTGATAGTAATGAAGACACTTCTTTTAAGAGAGCTTATGAACCTGTAAAGTTTTCTTTTCCTGCTGACCATGGGTCACATCCTGAGTTTCAAACAGAGTGGTGGTACTTTACGGGCAACTTGGCAGATGAAGAGGGAAATGGCTTCGGGTATCAATTAACATTTTTCAGAAGGGCTCTATCTTCAAAACCGTTAAAAAAAGATTCTGCCTGGAGAGCTAATACAATCTATTTTGCTCATTTTGCAATCACCGATGTAGTCCAGAAAAAATACCATTACTTTGAAAAGTGGAGCAGGGAAGCGCCCGAGCTTGCAGGATCAGAGACCGAGCAACTTCATGTATGGATCGATGACTGGGAGGTAAAAACCGATCAGAATAACAATTACATTCTTAAATCACAGAGTGAGAACAAAGAAATTTCGCTTCTGTTAAAAGAGACAAAGAATGTAGTCTTGAACGGGAATAAGGGTTTGAGTCAAAAAAGTAAAGAGCCGGGAAATGCTTCTTATTACTATTCACTTACAAGACTGGATGCGTCTGGCGAAATTACTATAGATGGAAAAAAATATACTGTAGATGGTCTAAGCTGGTTTGATCATGAATGGAGTACAAGAGCCCTGGGTGAGGATCAAAAAGGGTGGGACTGGTTTTCTATTCAGCTGGATAACAATACAGAGGTTATGGTGTATATGCTCCGTAAAAAAGACGGAACAATCGACCCGGTTTCCTCAGGCACTTATGTTGCGGGTTTAGGTAAGGCTGAACATTTAACAAATAGTGATTTTAGTGTTGATATCAAGGACTACTGGAAAAGCCTCAAAACCGGTACTAAATATCCATCAAAGTGGAATATGAAAATTCCAAAATTTGATTTGAGTCTGGATATCCAGCCTGTTCTAAATGATCAGGAGTTCAGTCATTCATTTACTTACTGGGAAGGTGCGGTTAAGGTGTCGGGAGGTGGGGTTAGCGGACAGGGTTATGTAGAATTAACGGGTTACTGATTAATAAATGTTCTATTTTACTATGATGTGGGTATCATTCTAATCCTAACACAAGCAAATGGAGACCAAAATGCCTCATGAAAAAGCTAAAGACATAAATCATATTGCACTTGCTGTTCGCAGTTTATCAGAAGCCGAAAACTTATATGTAAATGCGCTTGGACTTACTGTCAGACACCGTGAAGTCATAGAAGATCAGGGTGTAAATACATCGATGTTAAAATCTGCAGAAGGACAAACTTCCATTGAACTTTTAGAACCTTTGGATGATAACTCTCCAATTTCAAAGTTTCTTGATAAAAGGGGAGAAGGGATTCACCATATATGTTTTGAGGTTAGTGATATTGAACAAAGCCTGAAGCATTTAAAAGAATTAAATCTGCAGTTAATAGATGAAAGCCCAAGGATAGGCGCATATGGCGCCAGGGTTGCCTTTGTACATCCTAAATCAATGAATGGAGTGTTGGTGGAGCTTGCCGAATTTTCAGAGGAAAAAGCTTAAAGAAATAAATTAATTAATTAATTATTCTACTTTCGAATCCTTTTCGCTGTTTTTTGGANNAGGAAAAAGCTTAAAGAAATTAATTAATTATTCTACTTTCGATTCCTTTTCGCTGTTTTTTTGAGCTTTATCGAGGTCGGTATCTTCTATCTTGTCAGGATTTTCTTTGTTAGGGGTTACATCTATCTCATCGGGTTCTTTCATTGATCTTTTAAAACCTTTGATTCCTTTTCCAAGCGCCGTACCCAAATCCCCAAGCCTGCTGGGCCCAAAAATCAGCAAAAGTATTACCAGTATTATTATTAATTCCCAACCGCCAATATTACCCATTATTATAATCTCCTATAACTGCTTAACCGAATATTACCTGACCAATGATTTATTTAATACTTATACAGTATAAATTGTAATTTGCCTTTAGTAAAAAAGTTAGGGAAAAAGGAGCTAGGTATTAAAGCTTGGCAGCCTGTTTGTAAAGTTCTTCAAGCTCTTTGGTTCTGCTCAAGACTTTGACTCCCATCTGAGCCTCAGAGCCTTCTTTTGGAGGGCTGTTCCATACGACTTCTCCTTCAAGTCTAATAGGAGCGCCGCCGGAGTAAAGAAAAACTGAAATCTTTGAGCCCGGGGAAAGGGCTTTATATGATTTTATCGCAAGACCGCTTGGAGAGATATTTAAAGTAGAGCCGCTTGTATTAGGCTTATCTGCCTCACCGTATTTTATTCTCTCTTTAAAATTAACTCTTTTACTATTTCTGTTATCTTCCATAGTAAAAAGGATATCCCCGGAGTATATGTATTAATTGTATTACTCTATCAGATTTTTTTCAACCTATAATGGCTTAAAGAGATATAAACAGTTCTAAAGTCTAGCTTTTGTCTACTATTAGTTTTAGCAGATCATGGCGGGCCACTATTCCAACAACCCTGTTTTTGTTGAGTACCGGTACGCGGTCAACCGACTGGTCTATCATTTTTTTAAGAAGGTCAAAAACGGAATCTTCCATGTCTACCGTAACAGGGTTTGTAATCATCAAATCCTTTGCGTAGATTTTCTTAGCTTCTTCATAAAGATCGTCTATATTATCTTCTGTTATCCATCTTCCAAAAAGTCTTGGGGCATATTGGCGGGAAAAAGGAAATCTCTTTTCATATGCGGTAAATTCATTCTCTGTAATAATTCCCTCCAGCTCTGAATCCTTATTAACCACAGGCACACAACCAATTCTCTGTTTAATCATTATCTTTGCTATATCTTTTAATGTATCATCCGGCCTTACTGTTATAACTGGTGATACCATTATTTCTTGTACAAGCATAAATCCTCCAAAATCAACAAGTAATTTAAGGCAATATTAATCGAAAAATTTGATTAAAAAATTATTTTTAATCTGACTTATTATTAGCATAAGAATAACTAAGAGTACAGTCCAGATAATAATTGCAACTATTGATGATCTCTTTGCCCGGCTTGCCTCCCACCATGTGCGGGGTCTTACTCCCTGAAAAAGAAAAGTGGCAACACCGGCAAGGTTTACACATATTATGTTTACTGAAAGCAGCAAAACGGCGCCCAGTGCCGGATCATAAAGCCCGGAGCCCAAGAGCATCCCAAAAGTTACAAGCGGCGGCAGAAGCGCTACCGCTACCATCACTCCAATAAGCGCACTTGGAAGCCCCATGGTAAAAGACAGCGCTCCGGCACTTCCAGATGCAAGAGCAAGGGCTATATCTCCCATGCCTACCTGAGTTCTTGAGTAGAGTTCAGGATAGAATTTTTTTAGGTCTGTATCCATCGTAAGCCGGTCGTTTAGTAAAAATCCAAGTATTAGGGAAAATATTAAGGCGACTAAGATCCCAGTGAGGTTTGATTTAACGCAGTTTTTCAGCAGGTCTAAGTCTCCGAGTGTGGTTGCAAGCGCAAGTGCAACATTTGGGCCTAAAAGGGGGGCTATAACCATGGCGCCTATTATGACAGCAATATTACCGTTAAGTATTCCTATGGAGGCAAGTATGGATGATACTATAACCATGAAAATGAAGAAACCCGATAATTTGGAATCTTTAGAGATTCTTGTGTATAGCTCCTGCCTGCTTATGCCCTTTCCAATTTTTTTATCTTCGTCTTTTTTCTTATCCGAATTTTTATTGTCTTCTTTTTTCTTTTCTTCAACTTTTGGAATTGTAGCTTCTACCGGTAGGAGGATTATCCTAAACCCGTCAACGGTTGAAAAAGTATTTTCCAGAAGGTCCAGAATTTCGCCTGAGTTTTCTGAAGATATAAGGATATTAATATAGTACTGCTGCTCTGATACCCTCTCGCTCCAAATTCCATGCACCGGGTACTCGCTCAGCTTTTCTTTAAGCCAGTCAATATTCTCTTTTGTGGGCAGATAAAGCCCTATTAGACGCAGCGCCATATGAATTCACTATAAATCCTATAAATTTAGATCCGGGTTCATTTTAACACAGTCGAACTAAGGCTCCAGATTTATTATCTGAGTTCGGCGGGTGACCTTTTTAAAAGATTATAGGATCATTATCTGTTATTAAGTAAAAAACTAATCTTCGTTATCTTCTAAGAATTTCTCAGCATCCAAAGCCGCCATGCATCCTGACCCTGCTGCTGTGATTGCCTGCTTGTATCTTGTGTCCTGCACGTCTCCTGCTGCAAAGACTCCGGGCACATTAGTTTCGCTTGTCTTATCTTTAGTTACTATATATCCGTTTTCGTCTGTTTCTATGGCTCCACCGAAAATCTTCGTGTTTGGAATATGACCAATGGCAATGAATACTCCGTCAATATTCATTTCAGTTATTTCACCACTTTGCACATTCTCAAGCTTAACCCCTGTAACTCCCTTTCCCTTTTCCCCCAGTATTTCTTCTACAACGCTGTTCCAGATAAATTCAACCTTCTCGTTCTTAAAAGCTCTGTCCTGCATAATTTTTGATGCTCTCAAGGCGTCGCGCCTGTGAACGATATATACCTTGGAGGCAAACTTGGTAAGAAAGATTCCTTCTTCCAGTGCGCTGTCACCGCCGCCTACTACTATGATTTCCTTATCCTTAAAGAAAAACCCGTCACAAGTTGCGCATGTTGAAACCCCGTGCCCCACAAGCTCTTTTTCCGATGGAAGCCCGAGCATCCTTGCAGATGCCCCCGAGGCCACAATAAAGCTGTCTGCTTCAACTTCTGTATCCCCGGCATTAATTTTGAATGGTCTCTTAGATAGATCGACCGAGTCTATATTTTCTAGAAGGCATTTAGCTCCGAACCTCTCGGCCTGTTTTCTCATTGTATTTATAAGGTCCGGGCCCATAATACCGTTTTCAAATCCGGGATAATTTTCCACGTCTGTTGTAAGGGTAAGCTGCCCACCTGCTTCAAAACCTTCAAATACCAGCGGCTCCAGGTTTGCTCTTGCCGAATAAAGCGCTGCTGTAAGCCCTGCCGGGCCTGATCCCATAATCACTACTTTATAACGTTTCTTTAGTTGTTCTTTATCACCCATGTTTTGTCCCTTATAAATAAAATTTATACTACATATGTGGCTATTATTTTCAAGCTATCTATATTAATGTTTATATTTTGAATATTTTATAGCTAAATAGATTCAAATAATATTGCCGGAGCAATTATAAGGAGAGCCGAATGAACAAGCTTCCATTACATGATTATTACTCAGAAAAGGGCGCCGAATTTACAGAGAGTAACGGCTGGCTGCTGCCAAAGAGCTTTGATTCTGTAAAAAATGAATATGACGTGGCAGAAAACGGCGTCTGCGTATTTGATCTTTCCGCAAGGGGTAAGATAAGACTAAGCGGCAAGGAATGTTTTAAGTTTATGCAGGGCATGTTATCAAACGATGTTATAAAGCTTGAGAGCGGAAGAGGCGCGCATGCAACCCTTCTGACCGTTAAAGGCAAGATAATTGCCGATTTGTATATTTATAAAGATGGAGATGATGCTTTTATAGACTTAGAACAGGGGCTAAACGAATCTATATGCAAACTTCTTCTTAAATACAGGCTTTCTTATAAGGCTAAAATTGAAGACTTAACAGATAAATATATTCAGCTCTGCTTCTTAGGCGCTAAATCGGAACAATATATAAGCCGGTTATTAGATTTGGATTTATCAGCTTTAGAAACTCCCGGATTACTTAACAGGAATATTGATGATACTCATATAAGCGTAGTAAATGTAAAAAGGTCATCGTACAAGAGTTTTGATATATATGTCCCTGCTGAGGCAATTAATCTGGTTACGAAATCTTTTTTTAGAGAGCTTGATGGTCTAGTACCCAAAATGATCGGATTGGATGTATATGAAACGCTGAGAGTGGAGGCGGGAATTCCAAAGTACGGCGTGGATATGGACGAAAACACTATCCCCATAGAGGCAGAGCTTTGGGACGCGCTTAATTTTGAAAAAGGCTGTTATATAGGTCAGGAGATTATAGCAAGAATCAAATGGAGGGGGCATGTAAACAGGCACCTTGTGGGCGTAGAAATTGAAACGCAAAAGCCAGCAAATCCAAAGGATAAGATTTTTGTCGAGCAAAAAGAAGCAGGGTTTGTAACAAGCTCTGTTTATTCTTATAAAAAGAATAAGGCTATTTGTCTGGCGTATATAAAAAGGGAGTTCAAAGAATCCGGAACAGCCGTAACTGTATGCATTAACGACGAAAAAGTTGATGGAAAAGTGTTCAATTTTAATAATTAAAGTAAAAAAATTTAAATATCCGTAGTTATATACTATTAATTCTTAATATTTAATTTATAATAAGATTGTTTTACGGGGCGCATTAATTTTTTGTTATGTTATTTAAGGAGGGGTTTATTAAAAAATGCTTTTTGATTCCATTATAGGCATGTTTTCCAACGACCTTGCGGTTGATCTTGGAACGGCAAATACTCTTGTTTATGTAAAGGGAAAGGGAATAGTAGGGAACGAGCCGTCTGTTGTAGCTGTACAGGAAGAACTAAGAGGGCCAAAGAAAATTCTTGCAGTTGGAAAAGAGGCCAAGGACATGGTTGGCAGAACTCCGGGCTCAATAATGGCCATAAGGCCGCTTAAGGACGGGGTGATCGCAGACTTTGATGTTGCCCAAAAAATGCTTGAATACTTCATTATTAAAACACACAATAACAGGAAAAGTTTTGTAAGACCGAGGATTATAGTATCTGTACCCATAGGAATTACTGAGGTAGAAAAGAGAGCGGTAAAAGAATCTGCAGAGGCTGCCGGGGCAAGGGAAGTTTATTTGATGGAAGAGACAATGTCTGCAGCGCTCGGCGCAGGTATGCCTGTTACCGAGCCCACGGGGAATATGGTGGTCGATATAGGAGGGGGTACAACCGGGGTAGCTGTTATATCTCTTGCCGGCATCGTGGTCAGCAAGTCTGTCAGGGTGGGCGGAGATAAGCTTGATGAAGCAATAATGCAGTATGTAAAAAGAAATTATAATATGCTCATTGGTGAGAGGACTGCAGAGGAAATTAAGATTAAACTTGCCCAGCTTTACGGAAATGGCGAAATAAAAACAATGCAGGTAAAAGGAAGGGATTTAAGAGCAGGGGTGCCAAAGACAATCGATATTACATCGGATGAGGTAAGAGAGGCTCTCAGCGAACCAATCGGCGTTATGGTAGAGGCCATAAAGCAGACACTTGAAAGAACTCCGCCGGAGCTTGCAGCCGATATAGTGGATAACGGAATAATGCTTACAGGGGGAGGCGCTCTGCTGGGTGGTCTTGATAAACTGCTTATGCAGGAGACAGGGCTTCCGGTATCGGTTGCAGAAGATCCTCTCAGCTGCGTTGTTTATGGATCGGGCAAGGCGCTCGATGAGCTTGATCTGCTAAAAGAGGTGAGTTTGAATTAGAAAATCGGGCTTGTTCTTAAGCCTTTTTCTTTCCAAACTATAAATTCTGCTTTATATATTAAGTAGTATGGGATTTTTTAGACGTTACCCGCTATTTGTAGTTTTAATAATGATATTCTTTTTAGTACAGCTTGTACCGCTTAACAATGAAGATAAGCTGAGTAAATCCAGATTTTCCAAAATTATTCTTACGCTTACATACTATCCCCAAAAAGGTATAAACAGTCTAAGCGGATATATTGTAAATAAATGGGATAAATATATTGATAACGTAGACAGGTTTGAAGAAAATAGAAAATTAAAAAAAGAAATCGCCAAGCTTAGAGAAGAAAACTTCAGGTTGTCGGAAACTGAGCTTCAGAACAAAAGGCTAAGGAAACTTCTTAACTTCCGGCAGGACGAAAAGCATGAAGTGATCGCCGCAAACACTATAGCTATAAGCGCCTCTGTTATTAAATCACAGGTAATAATTATAGATAAGGGCGCAGAGAACGGGCTTGTAAAAGGTATGCCTGTGAAGACCCACGAAGGGGCGGTTGGGAAAATTTATATTGCCGGAAATAACAGCTCAGAGGTGCTGCTTATAACAGATTCTCTAAGCGCTGTGGATGCTTATATAATGCGCAGCAGGGAAAGAGGTGTAGTAAAAGGCGACGGTGCCGGCTGCATAATGGACTATCTCGAAAAAGCGTCTGATATAGTAGTCGGAGATAAAGTAGTAACATCGGGCAAGGATGGTTTTTTCCCAAAAGGAATATTACTTGGTACTGTTGTGGAGTTGTTTTCAGTAGGAGGTAATATTAAAGCTAAGGTAAAACCGAATATTGATATAAACTCTGTAGAAGAAGTCCTGGTAATTAATAAAAAACCAAGGGAGTTTGTTTTATCCGAGCAGCAAGTGGTTAATGAATAAAATCTACCTTTATTTATTTTTTATATTTGTACTCTTTGTCTTTGTAATCTTCCAAACTACACTCTTTAGCCCTTCCCACCTAGGCAGGTTCTATATTGATCTCACTCTTATGCTGGTAGTATATCTCTCACTCAATTCGGAAATTAGAGGCGGAGTATTCCTTGTTTTTTTAAGCGGATACATGCTTGACCTGTTCTCGGGAACGAACATGGGGCTTTATGTCTTTTCCAGGTTAAGTCTTTATTTAATAATAAGGTTTTTAATAACTAAAATATATTCAGACAGAGTTGGAGTGCACATCCTTATTATTTTTTTAAGTATAATATATGAGTGGGCTGTGCTTGCCCTGGTATTTAGTTTTAGCTCACAATTAAATACGGCAATATCGGTTAATTTCATTATAATAAATATATTAATAAATACTTTTGCAGGCTATATCTGTTTTAATATTTTGAAAGATCTTCATGGAAAATTACACTCGTAGATTCCTGGTATCCGTCTTTATACTTATATTCTTTTTTGCAGTTTTGAGCATAAGAATATGGTATCTGCAGATACTCAAAGGGGATGAATTTGAAAAATTTGCCAGAAATAACCGTATAAGAAGTATAAGGATAGTTCCTCCCAGGGGCAGAATTTTAGACAGAAACGGCAGAGGAATCGTAATAAACAGATCATCTTTTGATCTTTACGCCGTACCAAGCGAAATCGAGAATAAAGATAAATTTTTGGATTTTCTTTCAGCAGTACTTCTCATTGAAAAGCAAGAGCTGGAAAAACGAATCTATGGCTCTTCTGATAACAAAAAATTTAATCAGGTACTGATTGAAAGAGATATCACAAGAGACGAGCTTGCAGTACTGGAATCGAGGCGGGACAGCTATCCCTGGATGTTTATAGAAGTCAGCAAAATACGGGAATACCCTCATGGCAAGCTCGGAGCGAATTTTTTAGGCTTTGTCGGTAAGACTACAATGAAAGAACTGCAGCAGCACACCGACTTAACGGGTTTTGACCTGATTGGTAAAAGCGGGCTTGAAAAAAACTATCAGGACTATCTAAAAGGAAGCCCGGGTTATCTGCAAAAGGTTACAGATGCTTTTGGCCGTGAGATTAAATCGAGCGTGTATAAAACAGACATAAATCTTAAACAAAGCATGCCCGGAGCAGACCTGATACTTACAATCGACAGCGACTTCCAGGTAGCCGTAGAACAAATACTCAGTGAATACACCGGGGCAGCCGTAGTGATGAATGTAAAAAACGGAGAGATGCTCGCAATGGCAAGCAGTCCTTCTTTTGATCCTTCGATATTTGTAAAGGGCGTAAAAAGCGATGATTGGAAAGAGCTTGTATCGGATACGAACTATCCCCTTGTGAACAGGGCCACAAAGGGGCTTTACCCCCCGGGATCAGTTTACAAGATAGTTACAGCCGCCGCTGCACTGGAAGAAAATGCGGTTGACCATACGACGAGATTCTTCTGCCCCGGCCATTATAAGCTTGGCAAGAAGATATTCAGGTGCTGGAAATCAGGCGGGCACGGGTGGGTGGATATTCACAAGGCGCTTGTTGAGTCCTGCGATGTATTTTTCTACGAAGTATCTCAGATAATAGGAATAGATAAAATCGATAAATACTCCAGGCAGATGGGTTACGGATCTTATACGGGGGTTGATATTGGAGAAAAGCCGGGAATTTCGCCAAATAAAACATGGAAGAAAGAAAGGTTAAACAGGCCGTGGTATAAGGGTGATACGGTTAACGTTTCGATAGGGCAGGGGTTTTTAAGCGTAACTCCGCTTCAGGTTGCGGTTATGACATCAACGATTGCAAATGGCGGATACAGGGTTACCCCTCATTTTGTAAAAGAAGTAGTAGCAGGCAGCGGGGAGAAGCTTTATGAGTATAAAGACAGCAGAGAGGAAATCGAAGTAGATGATAACTTCATATCAATCGTAAGTAATGCAATGGCAGGGGTTGTTAACCAGAATAACGGAACAGCAAGACGGGCAAGACTAAGGGATATTGAAGTAGCGGGAAAAACGGGGACAGCTCAGGTTGTAGCGCTTGACTCATCTAAAATTAAAGACAAGAAATATGATCATCATGCATGGTTTACCGCATTTGCTCCTGCAAAAACACCGGAGATAGCGGTTACGGTACTTCTAGAACATGGGGGTAAAGGAGGGGCGGTTGCTTCTCCTGTTGCAAGGCAGATTATAGACACTTACTTTCACCTTAATTTTCACGGGCCCAGGTTATGATAAACTTCAGGCTTCTTAAAAATTTTGATGTACCGCTTTTCTTTATAACCGTAGTGATATGCGCAATAGGAATAATCAATCTTTATAGTGCTACTATTAACATTGGAACCGAGGTTTTTAAAAAGCAGATATTTTGGGTATCGCTTGGGCTTTTCGTAACGGTATTTTTATCTCTTTTTGATTATAGAGTGATCCGGCGCTACTCATACCATTTCTATGTTATTAATATTTTGCTGCTTGTATTTGTTCTTGCTGCTGGCAGGGAAGTATCCGGAGCTAAAAGCTGGCTGTCACTTGGCGGGTTTTTAACCGTACAGCCCTCAGAGCTTACCAAGATTGCCGTAATATTGATACTGGCAAAATTTTATAACGACGATTATTTTGAAGGTCCGTACGCTGTTTCTGATTTAATTAAGCCAATTGCTCTAATATTAGTGCCTATTGTTCTTATTGCCGTTCAGCCCGATATGGGTACGGCTTTTATCGTTACCCTTATATCTGTTAGTATAATACTCTTTGCCGGGGTGAGAATGAAGCATTTGATCCTACTTGCCATAACTGGCTGTTTACTCTTCGTGCCGCTTTGGGGCTATCTGTTAAAGGACTATCAAAAGACCAGAATTATGGCTTTTCTTGACCCTTCTCTCGATCCCCTTGGGAGCGGATACCATGCCACTCAGT
>JABAHS010155677.1_pt2 | contig 13772 bp, 9 predicted proteins | sample 7062111 | NCBI WGS metagenome assembly JABAHS01 (sample SAMN14534600, study PRJNA622989) | marine sediment metagenome | biome: marine biome [ENVO:00000428]; feature: marine pelagic biome [ENVO:01000023]; material: deep marine sediment [ENVO:00002113]; isolation source: pool of 4 deep marine... | reverse complement strand
TGCATTACCGACATTAACCACCAGAATGGGGTTATCCTTCTCTATAACAGGGTCCTTCAGGCATCCGAATATGGCGGCGGGAGAGGTTTCCATAATTAACACCTTGGCTGTTGGCAGTTGTCTCCTTGAAGCTAGAGCAGCGGACTTCATTCTCAAGAAATAAGATGGGGCTTCCTTTTCTTTGAAGGCCAACGCTTCGGGTTTTGGGCTGTCTTTCAAGAGTTCTTTCATATTTTGAATGCGGAACCTCCTGTTGCTCATTCCCTTTGGGGGAAGGCCGTGGTCCTGAACCGCAACCGCCACAACATCGACGTTAAATAGGGGCTTATCGAACTCTTTTAGGAAGCCCTGCAACATCCCGAGGTTGACTTCCTCGATTCTTAACTCTTTGCCATCAAAATCTGTGGGCTCGTTTTCCCCGGAGACTATTTGGATCCCAAGTTCCCTAACCTCGTCAAGGTCATTCCTTAGGGTGTAAGCCGCCCTCTCGGTCATCACCACCCGTAATCCTTCTTGAACATGGTCTAGCAATGCGAAGGCGAAAGCACCTCCGCCAATAGTGTCACCGTATATGAATAGGGCCTCGTATAGTTTAGTGGCTTCTCTGGCCTTTGCTGCGAAAATCTGGGAGGGGGAGGGCAAGACCATCTTGATACAGTTCTCTAGGCTCCTTTCCCTGACATCATAGAGAAGAATGTCTTCGGTGCCCGCCCCAATGTCCAAGGCCAAAATTTTCAAACTTTTTATACTCCTGTAGACCACTTCCAACGCGGTTCGGTCCTAACATTTTGTGGTCAAGATGTCTTTCAGGGAGAAGAAACCGGGCAGAAGATTTACCTCTACCTCTTCCCCTGCATTCACGGTCGCCTTCTTGGGGGGAGTTATGATGAATGCGTTGGCATTCACTAGCGCGCCTATAGAGTTAGATTCTCCGAAGAGTGGATCAGCCAGGTAGCCTTGCTTTGTTCTCTTCACGTTGACAAAGGTGACATGTTCAAAGGGAATGAAGGTCTCAAATGAGATCGGCTTAGTTATCTTGGCCTTAAGCGTTAGCTGTGAATCAGTCAGCGAAAGCCCACCTATAACTAGGATTAATGGGAAGGCAAAGGTGTAGAACCCAATCACCGTTGACTGGCACAACCCAGGCAGCAGAACTACCGGTTTGTCCCTCACCACCGCGAAGCCTGAGACCCTACCGGGTTTTCTCTTTATTCCATGGACGATGACGCCTGGTTCACCCACCGAATTAATGGCTTCGGGAGTGACATCCTTCTTACCCATCGAGGTGCCACCAACCAAAAGCAGCATGTCGGCTCTAGACAGTCCCTCTTTGAGTCTTTCCTGAATCTTGACCACATTGTCAGGAACGATGCCTAGGTATACTGGCATTCCTCCACATTCTTGTATCATAGTAGAGGTCATGTGACGGAGACTATTGAAGATCTTTCCAGGCCTTGTTTCCCTGGGCTGGTCTGTGAGTTCGTCTCCAACGCAGATTATCGCCACTCTCGGCCTCTTGACCACCTCTACTGTTTCTACTCCCAAGGTAGCTAACATTGTGAGGTCTTGGGCTCTCAGCCTGTGACCCCTGCTTAAGATGGGCTGCCCTTTTTCTATATCTGAGCCACGGCGGACCACATGCTCATAGAGATCAATCCTTGTCCGTACCTCTATCCTATTCTCGCTGACCCTCTTGGTGGCTTCCACCCTAATGACAGAATCAGCTCCTTTGGGCAGAAGCGCGCCTGTTGTGATGTAATAAGCCTCGCCGTGGTGCACTTCATTTTTGGGTCTTTGTCCAGGGTATATCTTGCCGATCACCTCAAAGTACGCTGGATTTTCGACTGATGCATCCTTAGTATCTGCTGCTTTTATGGCGAAGCCGTCGAAATGCGACATATCCCGTGGAGGTATGTTAGCCCCTGATATCATATTCTGGGCCAGGACCCGGCCACAAGCTTCATGGATGGAGATGGTATCTGAGTCCAAGGAGTCCAGGCTAGTAGCATCGCCGATTCTGTTGAACGCTTCTTCAACGGTTATGTAAGAGAGACGTCTTTTCATGCGATCCCTCACCTAACGGTTCTGTATCTCCTAGAATGGGAATCTGCCGAAGATCTCTTCTATTGCCTATTTTTTAAGCTCTTTGATCCGCTCTTCTACGGCTGCCAATTCCTTCTTGAGCTCCTCGGCGTAACTCTCCAACCCTTCAGCCCTCTCCTCCTCGGAGAGGAAATGCCTATGAGATGGGTGACGATGCAGATGTGGGTGAGGGGGTGCTGCGCAACCACATTCTCTACACACCCTCATGTTCACCTCCGTTTTTGGCTAATTCTATTAAAAGTAAAGTATTTACACTATCAAGTTTACAGCAAAATAGCAACTATAGACAAGTAAAGTGATAAGCATGCCAGGGGAAGGAGCCCATCATCTTTGTTTTTGTCCGCTGAAGGGGGTTATAGATGTCATAAGTAAGAAATGGGCGCTCTTAATCGTCAACGCCCTGGGCAACCGGGGCACGCTCAGATTCAAGGGCTTAATGAAAGAGTTGGAAGGTATCAGCCCAAAAACCCTGTCCGACACCCTTAAACGACTTCAAGCTGAAGGCTTGATTACAAGAGAAGCGTTTGCAGAGATACCTCCCCGTGTGGAATATTCACTTACACACGACGGGGTAGAGCTCAGAAGAGCGATCATGCCCCTGTTAAGATGGGCTGCAAAAAGAAACGGCTTCCGCAAGGAAGGATGCTCTTATCATGGAGTTCCCGCCCCATCAGATAAGAACTGACGCCCCAAGCAAATAGAATGAGCTTTTAAACTGCGTAGCCAAGTACAGCTTGACTAGCTTGATCCACAGCTTAGACATCTTGCACAGCTCAACCAAACAAAAGTTTACCTATTCTGGAAACATCCTGTGTGAAGGGTCCATGGTCGCGTGTGCAGCATGGAATAATCTAAATTCTGAATAGACGTAGTTACTCGGAGTATAAACCGAGCATTCATAGAAGTTAAATCTGGTAACTCTGCGAACACTTACTAGGCAGACGTGATGGTGGAAGCTATTGATGTGGGGGAGCAGGCTTCACGCTGCAGGAAAAAGGGAAGTTTACTCGATTTGTTGCTCGAGGTAATAGATGATACATTAAAGCATATTTTTAGAGAAGGAGGTGCCAGAGTCATCTACAATACGTTAGAGGATCGCTTCCAATTAAAGCAGGAAGATATCGGTGAGAAACCACACGTCTTTTCCGCTGGTTTGGAGGAGCTGCTGGGTTCCGGGGCACCGGTGATAGAGCGTCTCATCCTGAAGGAGCTGAACTCCAGGCTGCAGTTGAATTTTAGGGAGAAGAAGGGCTACGGATTCGCAGACTACATAGAGGAGTTGGAAAAAGGTGCGATCATTAGAGCCTGAGGTCCTGCCAGATTCAGTCGGCGACTATGCTGAGATAGATGAGGAACTCAAGCTAAGGGCAGTCTTCATGGCGTCTCCAGACGCCATCGTAGTCACCGACTTAAATGGGGATATAGAAGACTGTAACCCAGCTGCATCGGATATGTTAGGGTATCCATCGGAAGAAGACGTGATCGGTAGAAACGCCCTGGAATTTGTTGCAAAAAGAGACCGTGAGAGGGCGATGCAGACCCTGAAGCAAGTTCTAGACCAGGGATCTGTAAGGAATGTAGAGTGCCTTTTCATGACCAAGGAGGGACGTAGATTCCCTGCGGAACTTTCTGCAAGCGTCATCGAAGACGCTTCGGGGACCCCCATGGGCCTAGTAACCATAGGAAAAGATATCACTGAACGGAGGGGAGTCCAAAAAGAGCTGCGGGAAAGGGAAGAGCTCTTCCGTTCGGTGGTAGAGAACTCTCACGACGGCATTCTAATCGTGGACAACAACTACAAGTTCATCTACGTCAACGAGGAGCTAAGCGGCATCCTCGGATATTCCAAAGAGAAGATAGTTGGACAGGACTTCAGGAAATTTCTAGCTGAAGAGAGCAGAGCTCTGGTTTCAAACCGATACATACGCAGACAGAAAGGAGAGAAAGTGCCACCTAAGTATGAGTTGAGAGTGATCCGGAAGAGTGGTGAGAAAAGAGACCTAGAAATCAAGTCCACAGTGATGCGAAATAAGCAAGGAAGAATACAAACCGTAGCCCAGGTACTCGACATCACAGACCAGAAACGGATGGCAGAGGACAGAAGAAGCTTCGAAGAGAGTCTTTCAGCTCTCAATCTCTACGGTAGGAAACTCAACATGGCGGAGAATATGGACCAGATCTGTGAGCTGACCCTAGACGCCATGGAGAGCATCCTGGGATATGAACAGGCAACCTTCATGATGCTGGACAAAGACACTCTTCACGTGCGGGATCAACGTGGATATCCACAGTCCGTCTCCCTCAAGCTGCCTCTGAACGGGAGTAAGGGAGGCATAACCGTCAAGGCGGCTGAAAAGGCCACAAGCATCCTAGTCCCAGACGTAGGAGAGGAAAGAGCATACGTGGAAGTCGTGCCTGGCATACGATCTGAACTCGCTGTTCCCATCAAGCTTGGCCCCAACGTCCTCGGAGTTCTGAACGTAGAGAGCAAAACATTAGACGCCTTCCAAGAGAGGGATCAGAAACTGCTGGAAATCTTGGCTTCCCACAGTGCCACAGCTATAAGCAATCTGGAGAGACAGGAACAGATTAGGGAGCGCTCTGAGGAGTTGGCCTACCTGATGGAAAGCTCCATCCAGCTGATGCAGTCGGAGTGCTTGCAGGAACGCCTCCAGATAATTGCACAGACGATCAGAAAAATTGGGTGGAGAAGAACTGTCATCTCGGTCAGGGACCAGAACCTGGAGATGACCGACCTTGTAACCAAAGGCTTGACAGAAGAAGAGGTTGAGCTGCTCTTGGAGAGGAAGACTCCAGGCAAGGTCTGGCAGGAACGCCTAGGCCCGGAGTTCGGACGCTTCAAGATCGGTGAGTTCTACTATCTGCCTTGGAGTGACCCTTGGGTTCGCGAAAGGGTTCACGGCGTCTCCCCCGATACCCAGGAACGGGACCCCGCAATATACGCGGGGGTTCCCAGCAAGCTCACACCAGAAGAGATGGTTGACTGGCACCCCCAAGACATGCTCTACGCCCCTCTCCGTCTACCCGACGGCAAAATCGTGGGGATCATAAGCATAGACGACCCTGTAGACGGGAGACGACCCACCAAGCAGTCTCTGGTCCCCCTCCAACTCTTCCTACATCAGGCGGCGGTAGCCGTCCAGAACGCCCAGTTGATAAGAGACCTAGACACAGCTAGGAGCCAACTCAGACAGTATGCAGAAAACCTTGAAGCAGAGGTAAAGAAGAGGACCAAGGAGCTGAGGGAGTCCCAGAAGCAGCTGGTAACGGCCGAAAGATTAGCTGCCATCGGAGAAGCGGCAACGATAGTGGGACATGACCTGAGAAATCCCTTACAATCCATAGAGAACGCAACCTACATCCTCAGAAATGAATTGTTGACATGTGCACAGGACCACTCGGCTCCAATCCCCCAGAAGGCCATGGAAATGCTCCAGGTGATCGATGATTCAGGCGATTATGCTGACAAGATAATAAGAGATCTACAAGATTTCTCAACAACCAGAAAACCATCACTCACCAAAACCGACCTCAACACCCTAATCAAGGAGGCTCTGTCCCAAGCTGAAATGCCAGAGGACGTGGAGCTCGAGACGAAACTGAGGCATATTCCTCCCATAGAGGCAGATAAAGAGATGATAAAAAGGGTCCTTCTGAATCTAACCATAAATGGAATACAGGCAATGGAGAGAGGAGGAATCCTCAAAGTCTCCACAAGGAAGGTAGAGGGCTTCGTGGAAATCGTCTTGAGAGATACCGGCCTGGGCATCCCAAAGGAGAATAGGGAGAAGATCTTCACTCCCTTCTTCACCACCAAGGCCAGAGGCATGGGCATGGGCCTACCAATCTGCAAGAAGTTGGTCCAAGCCCACGGAGGCCAGATCCAGGTAGAAAGCCAAGAAGGGGTAGGATCTACCTTCACAGTCAAACTTCCTATTCAACATCAGAAGGGAGGTGAGACCAATGACGAAAGATAAGACCAGCATCCTGGTGGTAGAGGACGATCCAAGCATACGTGAAACCCTAAGCACAATACTTCAGCAGAGGGGATACAGCGCAGACACAGCAAAGACAGGAAAAGAAGCAATACAAAAGTCAGAAGCCAGATTCTTCAGCTTAGCACTCTTAGACATCAGGCTACCAGATATAGAAGGCACAGAACTCCTAACAAGGATGCACAAAAGCCTACCCAAAATGGTTAAGATCATGATCACTGGATATCCCTCACTGGAGAACGCTGTTGAATCCCTCAATAAAGGGGCAGATGCCTATATAATAAAACCCGTCAAACCGGACAAACTATTGGAGGTCATAGAAGAGAACCTGAAGAGGCAACGAACAGCAGAGAAGAGGACCCAACAGAAGGTGACAGAATGGATCAAAACGCGAGCACAGAAACTGAAACATGAACAACAACGATAGATGCTGTCGTTATCTTCTGTAAAACAGAACGANNCCAAGCGGGGTGAAACCTTAGCAAGATCTTTTATGTCAGCGTGTTGTAGCCACAGGGCCAAATAGAAACATCCTAGCCAAAACAAGCCTCCCTATTCACTTTGCCACTCCAGCAGGCGACGTGATGATGACCGGCCCTATAGGCCTAGTGGAGGCAACCAAGAGGAAGTTCAAACTGGAGTAAGTATGAAGAGAATGAAGCTGCCTATTGATAAACTACCGTCAAAAAAAGCTATAGGCAAGGTTTACCTCCCTTGTGAGACAGCTTAACAAGAAAGTTTTATGAATTCTAACAGGATATGCGCTAGGCCTTCCATTCAACATACTTCTGTAGGCTTAGCTCTGCTAGTTTTTCCTGTGTCGGTTTACCAGTTTGCTTGCTCCATCCTCTGATCATATAGTACTCATTCAGCATCCGCCTCAATTCCTCGGCAACTATCTTCTGTCCTTTACTTGGCCCTCGGGCTATAGGCTGGTTCATGATCCGCTTGGGCAGAGTATCGTCCTTCCTGCTTAGTCCTTGTCTAGCGATGAAGAGGCGCTCTAAATTGACCGTTCTCTCTGCTGCTTCAAGCAGCTCCCTGCCTGTTAGATCTTTGCCAGTCACCAAAGAATACGCCTTAATCATCTCACTCAGATCGAATACTGGTTCCGCGAACTTGCAGATGATAAGAGAGTCCAACAGAGTGAAAAGGTCCTCCCTCTCCTTCACCAGCCTAGCCTTACCTTCCGTCTGGAAGCGATTCACCAGTCCAAGCATCTCCATGAACTCCAGTCGCCCCCTTAGGTGGCATCCACCTCGATTGGATACCGCATAGGCTAAAGCGGCGCCCTTAAGCCCTCTCACATCGAAGCCTGAGACCTCCAACCCCTTGACTTGAAGGGCATAATCTTCTGCACCCAGCTTCTTAGCTAGGGTTTTAACTCCTTCCCCGAGGAGTTCGCCGGCTCCCTCTCCATATGCCATTTTTGGCAAGATCTCCATCAATGCTTCTTCGTTGCCGAATCGAAGATCGAGGCCATTCAGATCTCCCTTATTCAATCTTCCCTGTTCGTAGCATTCCATGGCGAAGGCTATGGTACATCCCGTGGACATGGTGTCCAGTCCTAACCGGTCGCATAATTCGTTAGCTCTGATGATTACATCTAGATTGCTTATGCCGAGGTTGTGCCCCAAAGCATAAATTGTCTGATTCTCGGGCCCTACGACCTCAGCTCCTTGGTATGAACCCTCTTGAACCATGGTGTGTTTTCCACAGGCGATAGGACACTGGTTTAGGCATCCAACGCTTCTTGTCACGTAGAGTCTGCGGAGGGCTTCACCGCTGATTTGTTCTGCTCTTTCGAAGAGGCTTTCCTGCCAATTTCTAGTGGGCATGACACCTAACTCGTTCTCCAGAGCGACTAGAGAGGGCGTGCCATATGCCCGCAACCCCTTCATCTTGGAACTCTTCAGAGCCTTCCGCGTCCATTCTTCAACAAAGGCTTCCAGTTCTGCAGGCTTGGCCACTTCCACTTCCTTTGACCCCTTGACAACGATAGCCTTCAACCGCTTAGAACCCATCACGGCACCTAAACCGGTGCGGCCAGCTTGCCGATACAGATCACTGGTAATGCAGGCAAGCGGAACAAGGTTCTCGCCGGCGGGTCCTATGGTGAGGACTCCAGAATTCCTTGAGACCTCTTCTCTTAGAATCTCCTCAGTCTCCCAACAATCCTTTCCCCCAAGATCTTCAGCTCCTTCTATACTGATATCACGATCCATTATCTGTAGATAGACAGGTTTGGTGGCCCGACCTTCAATAACCAATAGATCGTAGCCGGAACGTTTCAGCTGAGGGGCAAAGAAGCCGCTAGAGTAAGACTCTGCAAGATGGCCGGTTAGAGGGGACTTGGCGAAGACCCCGAACTCCACAGCAACCGGTATAGATGTGCCAGTCAGCGGCCCTGTAGCGAAGATGAGCTTGTTCTCTGAACCTAACGGATCCACGTCGCTTCCCACCTCCCTGAGAAGAAATGTTATTCCGAAGCCGTTGCCTCCAACAAAGTTCCGCACAAGATCTTCTTGGAGCTCCTCAGTAGAAATTCTCCGCTGTGACAGATTAACTCGTAGAACAGAACCCATGTAGCCCAACATAGAACATCACTAAATGTTCTATTCTCTCTCGTTTTATCAGTCTTTGCTCGTGATTGATCGAATACTGGAAGTTCTATTGAAACAAACTTCAATTAGACCCAAATAGGTAGAACACTAAAAAAGAGGGTAGTTGACGGGTATCCCTACAGCAATAGAATCCGTGGATATTATTCAAGTTGACAATAAGGATAAGGGAACCGAAGCAAATTTTTAATGCTTATGGTTATCATCTGAAGAAGGGGGTATACCATAATATCAAAGTCCGGAAAGGACACGGATCTGCATCCAAGAGAGAAGAAATATAAAAAGGGGGAAGTTGGCGAGAGACATCACTGTCTTGGTCCGGTAGAGCGGTACTTGCTGGACACTATCCAGCAGGAGGGGGCAATCCACATCACTCTTATAGACCCTGAGAAGGTGCCCCCCACACTTGCATCTCATATCGCTTCTGAGGCTGAATCCGCTGACACAGCCGCCGTGATGGTTGGTGGCTNNTAGACCTCCCTGTGATTCTTTTCCCAAGCAACATAACTGGCATCAGCAGGTACGCAGACGCCGTATGGTTCATGTCCCTTGTGAACTCGCTGGATCCATATTTCATAATGGGCGCCCAGGTCTTGGGGGCCCCCCTAGTCAAAAAGTATGAGTTGGAAGCGATTCCTCTTGGTTACATAGTGGTCGGGGAAGGCGGCGCTGTAGGCGTCGTGGGGCGGGCTCAACCTATCCCCTACCAGAAACCAGAGCTGGCCACCGCCCACGCATTGGCAGCACAGTACCTTGGCATGCGATTCGTATATTTGGAAGCAGGCTCAGGAGCGAAACACCCGGTGCCCCCAGAGATGATCAGAATAGTGAAGTCTTCCATTGAGGTACCCTTGGTAGTGGGTGGGGGCATCAAGACTGGCGAGGGGGCGAAAGGAGCTGTGGTTGCTGGTGCAGACATCATCGTGACCGGAAATATTACTGAAGAATCGTCAGTGAGGGACAAGGTGGATGAGCTGGTTAAGAGCGTCAAAACTTGATTGAACCGGGACCAGCGTTAAAAGGCTTTGGAAGGTAGTGATCCTTTTTGATTTATTGGTGTTGGAAAGATTGAATATTCACCTGACAGACTCTTAGGTGGGAATATTCCTTTTGAACGTGTTGATGACCCAGGAGCACCAAAGATATCTCTCTTCTCTACAGGACAAACTGTCAACTATATACAAAGTGGGGAGAAAAGCCAGAGAAGAGGGTCTAGATCCCGAGTTCCATCCAGAGCCGAAGGTGGCCAAAGACTTAGCAGAGCTGGTTGAAGGATTGGTTGGCCCTCCAGGTGTAGCAGAGACCATAAGGGAATTGAGCAGAAGGTTACCCAGAGAACAACTGGCCTTCAAGATAGCTGAAAAGATCGTGTACGGAAAATTCCAGCATATGGAGGCTCAGGAGGCAGCTGAGCAGGCCATAAGGACTGCGCTTGCCATCTTAACTGAAGGGATCACTGCTGCGCCGTTGCAGGGCGTGCCCCGGGTGGCTATAAAGCAGAATCCTGATGGAACAGAATATCTTGCAATCTACTACGCTGGTCCCATACGCTCAGCAGGTGGCACAGAACAGGCTCTAACTTTGGTGATCGGTGATTTTGTACGTCGATTACTGGGACTTGATCGCTATAAGCCCACAGCGGAGGAGATAGGACGGTTTGTCGAAGAAGTACGGCTCTATGAGAGAGCGGTCTCCAGATTTCAATACCATATCTCTGATGAAGAATTACGAAGAGCCATCCAACTCATGCCGGTAGAGGCCACTGGCACCCAGTCCAATCCAGTTGAAGTTTCATCCTTCCGTGACTTGCCCCGCATCGAGACAAACCGAGTGCGAGGAGGCGCCTTATTGGTGGTAAACGATGGAATTGTCGGGCGCTCTGCCAAGGTCTGCCCAATCATAGAGAAGTTGGGCATGGAGGGGTGGGACTGGCTAAAGAATGTGAGGAAGGTGAAGAAGAAAAGGTCTGCAGGGTTCATGGAAGACGTTATCGCCGGCCGCCCAATCTTCTCTTTCCCTTCGAGACGAGGGGGATTCCGACTTCGCTACGGGAGAGCACGTAACACCGGCTTGGCGGCGGTGGGCCTCCACCCACTAACCATGCTATGTCTCCAGAGTTTCTTGGCAGCCGGCACCCAATTACGCATCGAGGGCCCAGGAAAGGCAGGCATCGTACTTCCTGTGGACACCATAGAGCCTCCCATAGTACGGTTGAGAGACGGATCGGTTGTGCGCGTTACCTCTACCAATTTCGAAGACATAAAGAATGTGATAAACAAGATTCTCTTTCTGGGAGACATTCTGATAGGTTTCGGCGACTTCTTGTACAACAACAAACCTCTTCTCCCCTCAGGCCTCACAGAGGAATGGTGGTGCTCACAACTCAGGGCCGCTATAAAACAGAGATTCGATGGAAATTTAGATAGAGCTGCAGCAGTAGCGAAGATGCCTCAGAGCTACCTGCAAACCATCTTAACAGATCCCTTTGAGAACCGACCAACAGCCATGGAGGCAATAACCCTAGCCTCCACCCTTCATGTGCCCTTGCACCCTTCCTTCACATATTTCTGGTCAGACATATCCTGTGAGACCCTACAAGAACTGAGGAAGTGGCTCTTGGCCTCTGAAGTCGAGAGTGAGAATGGAGTGGTCACCAAGATCCTGGGTGTTATGAAACAATCTGTTAAGCGGGCACTCGAAAGCATCTGCATACCGCACAGGGTAATGCAGAACTCAATCAGCATAGAAGGCGACGATGCCTATGCCTTCGCCTTTAGTCTAGGGCTCCGCTCTTCTGAACGAGAAGTAGACCCGGGGAAAACTGTGCTTCAAAACGTTGAGCACCTGTCAGGACTTCGTGTTAGGGAGAAAGCTCCCACCTTTGTGGGTGCTAGGATGGGGCGTCCAGAGAAGGCACGGAGGCGTGAGATGAGGCCAATGGTCCATGTGCTCTTTCCTGCTGGTATGGCTGGTGGCCCTCGACGTGATCTGATAAGAGCCTCAGGCAAAGGGGTCCTGGAGGTGGAACTGGTGAAAAGAAAGTGTCCCTCATGTAAGACAGTGACTTTCAGAGTTAGGTGTGGAGAATGCGGGGAAAAGACTGTTATCGAAGGGACATGTCCTAGGTGTAGAAGAGTGCTGGATGAGCGCTTCTGCCCTGTCTGTAAGGTTGCTGCGAGAAGCTATGAGGCACAAGTCCTTAATCTGAAGAATCTTGTGAATGAAGCATGTGGAAAGCTGAATCTTCCGGTTCCTGAACTGGTTAAAGGGGTGAAGGGCTTGATGAACGAGACCAAGACCCCTGAGGTTTTAGAGAAGGGGATATTACGCGCCAGATATGATCTCTCCGTCTTCAAGGATGGAACAATTCGATTTGACGCCACAAACGCGCCACTGACCCACTTTAAGGCAAAGGAAATCAGAGTTTCCATTGACCGACTTAAGAGGTTAGGATATTCTCACGATTCTGCGGTGGAGCCACTCACCAATCCTGATCAGATCTGTGAGTTAAAGGTACAGGATGTTGTAATTCCACTGAAATGTGCCGAATATTTCGTTCGTGTGGCTGGTTTTCTGGATGAGCTTTTGGAAAAAGTGTATGGTCTTCCTCCTTTTTACAATGTTAATGGGGTTAAGGACTTGGTGGGGCATCTCGTTGTGGGTTTAGCGCCTCACACCTCTGTTGGCATCCTGGGCAGAATCGTAGGGTTCTCCCCTCTTGATGTTTGTTATGCTCACCCGCTGTGGCATTCAGCTAAGCGTAGGGACTGTGACGGTGACGAGGATGCGTTGATGCTGGCCTTAGACACGGTGTTGAACTTTTCCAAGGCCTATCTGCCTGCTCAGACGGGTGGGATAATGGACGCCCCGCTTTTCATCATTCCGGTTGTGAATCCTCTTGAGGTGCAGAGGCAGGCTCATGAGGTCGACGTTGCCTCAGCATATCCCATGGAGTTCTATGAGAAGACTTGGCAGGGAACAAGGTCTCGAAATGTCCAGGGGCTGATAGATTTAGTTGAACATCGGTTAAATGCTGAGACACAGTTTGGGGACTTCGGTTATACGATTCCAGTATCAAATGTTAACATGGGAAATCGCGAGAGCATGTATAAGCGACTGCATAGGATGATGGAGAAGTTAGATAGCCAGTTACTGTTAGCTGAGAAGATCCAGGCTGTGGATGTAGAGGCGGTGGCCCGCAAGGTGCTCACCACACATTTCATTCGAGACATAATGGGCAATCTCCGTGCCTTCACAACCCAAAGCTTTCGGTGTAAGAAGTGCAACAGACGGTTTAGAAGACCGCCTCTCCAGGGAAACTGCCCACGATGCGGTGGAGCCCTCACCTTAACCGTCTATCGCGGCGGAATCGAAAAATACTTGGGGGCCGCCCGTGAGCTCATCCGAAAATATAGGCTCTCCGACTATTACGCTCAAAGACTTCTGCTGGTGGAGGAGGAGCTCCACTCGCTCTTTGAGGGTGATAAACCCAAACAGATAAGCCTTAAGGATTTCATGGCATAATCAGCGCTTTTATAGAAGAACGCAGATTCTTCTCTGGGGAATTTGTTGAAGAGAGCCTACCATCCCAAGGCCTTCTTGTCGTTGAAGAGAAACATCCGCCCCGGTTTAGTGGCCAGAACCCAAATACTCTCACAGCTTGAAGAGGACCGATTAAGCGCTAAAGCTATCGCACAAAAAACCGATTTGAGCTACGCAGCAACCCTCTACCATCTTCATCTGCTGGAAGCTGAAAATATACTCCTATGCAAGGGCAAGAGACCCTACCTCTGGGAGTTGACTGGCGCTGGACAACAGAGATTGAGATAACCCTTCTAAAGGGATGGAACCATGGAGGCTTAACTTGTCGGCATGGAAATCCTGAGACCATTAGAGCTATAACCATGAGATACACACTAGAAACTACATATGCATCGAGCTTGTCCACATTTCGGGCATCTATTGTTGTACTTTGTTAAGGCTGCTTTCTGAAGGTCTATGTTGAGCACGTTTGCTATGGAGGCTAACCAAG
>JABAHS010073760.1_pt5 | contig 13820 bp, 7 predicted proteins | sample 7062111 | NCBI WGS metagenome assembly JABAHS01 (sample SAMN14534600, study PRJNA622989) | marine sediment metagenome | biome: marine biome [ENVO:00000428]; feature: marine pelagic biome [ENVO:01000023]; material: deep marine sediment [ENVO:00002113]; isolation source: pool of 4 deep marine... | reverse complement strand
GTCATCGGATTGCGATTCATGACCGGCGCCTTCCTGGCCGGGGTCTACCCGCCGGCCATGCGCCTCGTGGTGACCTGGACCCGTTCCAGCCGGGGTTACTGGGTGGGCGTGTTGATCGGCGCCCTGACACTCGGTTCGGCCCTGCCGCACCTGTTCAACGGGCTGGCGATATTCGGGGGTGAGGGCATGCCGCCCTGGCAGGAGATGCTCTGGGCATCCTCCGCCTTCGCCGTGATCGCCGCGGTGGTGGCCCTGCGCGTGAGGCAGGGACCGCAGAATCCACCTTCCGCGCCTTTCAACTGGCGCTACGTGGGACAGGCACTGGGGGACCGGGCGACCCGGCTGGCCAATTTCGGCTACCTGGGCCACATGTGGGAGCTCTACGCCATGTGGGCCTGGATGCCGCTGTTCCTGATCGCCAGCTACGATGCGGCCGGCTGGTCGAGACCGGCTGCGCGGGTCGCCGGGTTCGCGGTGGTCGGCATCGGCGCCCTGGGCTGCGTGATTGCGGGGCGCCTGGCGGACGGCATGGGCCGGACCACGATAACCATGGCGAGCATGGCCGTGTCCGGGGGTTGCGCGCTGGCCGCCGGCCTGCTGTTTCTGCACCCGGGCTGGTTGACCCTGTTGTGTCTCGCATGGGGTTTCGCCGTGGTCGCCGACAGCGCCCAGTTCAGCGCCGCGGTCTCGGAACTGGCCGATCCGCAGTACGTGGGAACCGCCCTGACGCTGCAGACGAGCCTGGGCTTTCTGCTCACGGTGGTGACGATCCAGCTGATCCCTGCGATCCTCGACCAACTGGGCTGGGACCGTGTGTTCATGGTGCTGGCCATCGGGCCGGCGCTGGGGATCGCCGCCATGTGGCGGCTGCGCTGCCTGCCGGAAGCGCTCGGGCTGGCGTCGGGTAATCGTTAATCCCTGATGAATGCTATCGCTTTTGTTTCTGCGCCTCGGCCTGCGACAGGAAGTCCGCGCAGGGATCCCTGGTTCCGCCCAATTGGTCCAGCGCCTTTTTCGCCAGGATGGACAGCCCGCCTGAAAGGTATGCCGCCCCGCCGCTGAGCAGCGTCCCCTTGGGATCGATCGTGACCGAGGGTTTCGCCAGCGTGCCCGAGAGCTTGACGTAGGGGCTGAATACCTCGCTGATGGAAATGTCAACGGTCTTGCGCGTCTGGGTGCGAAGGTTCACGTCGAGTTTTTCGCTGCCGAGATCGACGCTGCCGCGCGCGAAGATATTGAGCTTGTCGGATTGCAGCGCGATACCGGGGTCCAGGCGCAGCACGCCTGCCTGCGCGTTGATGACGGCGGCGATGCACGATATGTTGATTTCGTCCTGCCGTGCCGCGCTGGGGCTGATGGCCGACACCACCTGCGCCAGCAGGTGGCTCCGGGTATCGGTGCGCGACACGTTCTTCACGGTGCCGCCCGGGCTGTTGATCGTGACGCGGCCGGCCAGCGAGGCGGCCGCATCGCGCAACGTGGCGCCGCTGCCCTCGAGATCTATATCGATGTCGAAGGGCGGCAGCGCCGCCTTGTCTTCAGGCGCCTGGTCGGTGAAATCCACGACCAGGCCCGTGCTTTGGAGCGTGGTGGTCAGGCGCGCAGTGCGTTCCTCATCGGGTGACAGGTCCAGTGTCGCCACGAGGCGCCCGCCGTAGCCGTCCGTGCCGAGTTCGTTGACCTGCAGGCGCCCGTCACGCACCTCGCCGGTCAGGGCGTTGTTTTCCAGGGTCACGCGCCTGAGCAGGACCCGGTCGGCGGCGATGGCGAAATTGCCGTTGAAGCGGCTGAGCCACTCCATGGGGAATTCGAAATCCGGGAGAAGCCGATCCTTCGGCCCGGAATCCGGCTCTTGCTCCGCTACTTCCGGTTCGACCTGGAACGGCTTCAGGTTCAGCAGGCTGGTCGTGAACCGCAGGTCGAATTCCGGCACCTCGGGCTCGAAGTCGATACCGAAGACGCCACGGATCTCACTGTCACCGAGCCGGGCCCGGAAGCCCTCCATCCGGAACTGCGTCGGCGTTCCCGTGAACGTGGTGCTCATGTCCAGCGGCACGGTGCCCCAGCGTTCCCCGTCCACCTTTCCGAGCCGGGACAGGTCAGGAGATTGCAGGCCGATTCGGAAATCCGTGGCCGACAGGTTCGGCGGCAGGTCGAGCGAGCCTTCCGCCGTCAGCGTACTGGCACCGATTCGGGCCCGGCCTTCGCTGATCGAGATGGTTCCCGAACGCCAGTCGCCGGCGGCCCTGACCTCGTACTCATACGGGTCCAGTTCCAGCCCCGCCAGCTCGGGCAGTACACGCGTGATGTCGACGCCTTTGACCGAGAAGGAAAAGCGTCCGCGAGACAGGTCGGGCGGCCATGGTATGTCGGCCTCCGCCTCCAGGCCGAAGGCCCCGGCCCGGATGCCGACCCCGTTCAGCACCAGCCGATCATCCGGAAGTTCAATGCTCGCATTCGCGGTGTAGGGTCCATCCGGCATGCGCGCCTGTCCCGGCAGGTCGAAAACGGCGCCGAGGTCCGTGCCCTCGAGCTCCAGCCTGAGATTCGTGCCCTGGAGGCCGGGTCCGGCGCCGAGGACGCCGCCAAGGACGAACGAGGTCGTTCCCGCATGGCCGGTCACCCCGTCGAGCCGCCATGCTCCTTTTTCCGAAACCGCGTGTCCGCCAACCGTGAACGGCTGAGCGGGCAGGGCGAAGCCGTCGCCGGCCAGCGCCTGGAAACCTGACAGGCTCTCGCCTTCCAACGAAAAACGGAAATCACTGCCATCCGTGAAATCGGCGCTGTTGATGCGTCCGGACAGGCTGGCCAACAGGCCGCCGGTTTCAAAGCGGGCTCCGGAGGGTTCGATCACCCCGGGATCGGTCAGCGTGACGGGCAGGTCCAGCGACCACGGTTCGATGCCCAGCCCCCCCAAACCGAGCCAGTCACCGAGCGCGGACGCGCTCTCGCCATTGCCCGTGACCGTCAACCGGGTGCCGCTCCAGCCATCGGAGGAAAGGGTTCCGGAGACGCGGCCGGTAGCCAGCGGGATTCGGTACTGAACATCGATCACGGTGGGCCCGTCGTCGGCTGTCCGCACGCTGCCCTCGATGGAAAAACCGCCTTCCGGCAGCCCTTCCGCACCCAGGGCGGAGGACAGGCTGGCCAGGTCCGGGCCGCCCAGGCTGACTTCGAGGTCTCCGCCCGCCAGTTTCGGGAATTCCGGCAGGTCGCCGGACATCTCCACGAGAAATTCGCCAAGGCTCAGTCGAAACGCCTCGAGGCGAAGGGCACCGCCCGGCCGGTGCCAGCGGGCGTCGAAGCGGAAGGGCTCATCGGGCCAGGAATCGAGGCCCGCCAGACGGGTTATGCGGCCGAAGTTCGGGCCTTCCAGGGCCGCCAGGACCGAAGCGTTGCCCATTTCGGGAAACGAGGCTGCAGTGCCCGTGGCTTCGATTCGGAACTGACCCAGGTTTCCCTCGACCCGGGCCTCGAGCGCGCCCTCCATGGGGGCCATCGCGGCCCGCAGCGAGACATTGCCATCGCCCAGGCCACCGAAGCCCAGCATTTCGGTCAATTCATTGAAGTCGGGGCCTTTCAGTTCGAGTTCGAATTCGGGCAGAACAGGCGCCAGGGCGTCATCCAGCCGCGCACTTCCCGACAACGTGGTCGAACCGAACCGCGCGTTGCCTTCGAAGGAAACGTCCCTGCCATCGGCCAGCCGCGCCCAGGGACCGCCGGTCAGGGACAGGCTCACGGGCCGGTCGCTGATCCTTCCGTCCAGGGAAAGCTGCAGCATGCCATCCTCCCGGATGCCGTGCGACAGGTCTGCGATCTGCATGGGCACGGGCCGAACCAGGTCCGGGCTCGAATAAACGATGTCCGCGCCTGAGACCGTCAGCGCGTGAAGCAGCAATGGCGGACCGCCGTCCTCGTCCGGGGAATCTCCGGCCGGCAGGTCCAGTTCCCAGTTGGCCTGTCCGGCCGGGTCCTTCTGCAGCGAGACTTCGAGCCCGTCGATCTCCACCCGGTTGATCGTCACGGGCCCCTTCCAGGACGCCCAGGGATCGATCACCGCGCGCAGTTCGTCGATCGTGAAGAGGCGATCTTCCCCGGCCCACTCCGCGTTCGCCATGGAGACGTCCGAGGCGCGGATCACCAAGTCGCCTCCGAGTTTCATCGAGAAATCTTCCCCGATGCTGAAGCGCCTGCCCGTGGCCTCGCTCAGGCGTTTCTCGACCGTTCCGCGAAGGAATCCGAGATCCATGGTGAAAAGCAGGATAGTCGCGCCCGCCGCAAGGATCAGGAGGAGGATCGCGGCCCGCTTGAGCAGTCGTTTTACTGTCTTTGCCGGCATTGCTCGCAGCCAGTAGGCGGATTCCGGGTTTCGGGGGTCACGGGACTTTGATCCCTGCTCGCGGCAGGGGTTCCGGTGTGGCCCGGAGCCGCCGCGCATCCCCGTATTCGCACCGATTTTCGCACATCATGCATGCGAGGCTGCGGGTTTTCGGCAAATAGCTGTAAAGGGTCATTCAACCGGCGCGTCAAGCCACGTATCATTCAGTGTTCGGCCGCTGCATTCGCGGCGGGGCAGGAAACAACGAATGTGCTCTATTTTTGGCGTTCTTGAAATCCGGCAGGACCACTCTGCGCTGCGAAGAATGGCGATCAGGCAGTCGCGCCTGATACGTCACCGCGGGCCGGACTGGAGTGGCGTGTACGCGCACCCGCGCGCCGTGCTCGCCCACGAACGCCTGTCCATCGTGGACGTCAATACCGGGGCGCAACCCCTGTATTCAGAGGACCGGCGGCAGGTGCTGGCGGTCAACGGCGAGATTTACAACCATCGCCAGTTGCGCGTTGAACTGCCTGAATCGTACAACTACAGTACCGAGTCGGACTGCGAGGTCATCCTGCCGTTGTACCGGGAGCACGGCGGGGAATTCCTGGATCGCCTGCGGGGCATGTTCGCGTTCGTGCTTTACGACGAGGCCGCTGACCGCTACCTGATCGCGCGCGATCCCATCGGCATCATCCCGCTGTATTACGGCTTCGACGACGCGCAGCAGCTGTACGTGGCCTCCGAGATGAAAGCCCTGATGGACGTATGCACGGAGGTGCACGAGTTTCCGCCTGGTCACGTCTGGGACAGCCGCGACCACGCGCCGCGCAGGTACTACGAGCGGGACTGGATGGAATATGCCGCCGTGAAGAACGTGCGCACGGACCCGAAAGCCTTGCGGCAGGGGCTCGAAGACTCGGTCGTGAGTCACCTGATGACCGACGTGCCTTACGGGGTGTTGCTTTCCGGCGGGCTGGATTCCTCCATCATAGCCGCCCTGACCCAGTTGCACGCACAAAAGCGCGTCGAGGACGATGAGCACAGCGCCGCCTGGTGGCCGCGGTTGCACTCATTCGCCATCGGCCTGGAGGGGTCGCCTGACCTGGCCGCGGCGAAAAAGGCGGCCGATCATATCGGCACCGTGCACCACGGTTTCGAATTCACCCTGCAGGAGGGACTGGACGCCCTGGACGAGGTGGTCTACCACCTGGAAACCTACGACGTGACCACCATCCGGGCCGCGACGCCGATGTTCCTGATGGCCCGCAAGATCCGCGCCATGGGCATCAAGATGGTGCTTTCCGGGGAGGGCGCCGACGAGATTTTCGGCGGCTACCTGTATTTCCACAAGGCGCCGGACGCCCGGGCTTTCCACGAGGAAACGGTGCGCAAGCTGAGCCGCCTGCACCAGTACGACTGCCTGCGCGCCAACAAGGCCATGGCGGCCTGGGGCGTGGAGGCGCGGGTGCCGTTCCTGGACCGCGATTTCCTCGACGTCGCCATGTCCATCAACCCGAAGGACAAGATGACCGGCCCGGGCCGGATCGAGAAGCACATCCTGAGGGAGGCGTTTTCCGGCCTGCTGCCGAAGGAGATCGCCTGGCGCCAGAAGGAGCAGTTCTCCGACGGCGTCGGCTACGGCTGGATCGATGGCGTCCGGGATTTCACGGCGCAGCAGGTCAGCGACAAGCAGATGGCCCACGCCGCGCAACGGTTTCCGCTCAACACGCCGGACACGAAGGAAGCCTATTACTTCCGCCGGCTCTTCGAGTCGCACTTTCCCCTGCGCTCGGCCGCGGAGTGCGTGCCCGGCGGACCCTCGGTGGCCTGCAGTTCCCCGGAGGCCGTGCTTTGGGACGAGAGCCTGCAGCAGGTGAACGACCCTTCGGGGCGGGCGGTGTTCTCGGTGCACAAGGAAGCGTACGAACAGACAGGAGGCAAGGACTGATGCTGGTCCAGAAATTCGGCGGGACGTCCGTGGCCGACCAAGAGGGTTTTCGCGCCTGCGCCGACGTCATAGAACAGTTTTCCAGGGAGCACCAACTGGTCGTGGTGCTTTCCGCCGTCAAGGGCGTCACGGACCTGTTGACCGAGGCCATTCAGGCAGCGCGGCGGGGCGAGCCGTTCGAGACGGCCGTGGACGAGATCATGAATCGCGAGCAGGCCATCGTGGATGACTTCATTTCCTACGGTTTCCGGGATCCGGAAAACCAGGCCGACGTGGACGACCACCGCGAGCGGCTGGTGACGCGCCTGGAGGGCGTGCGTCTGCTCGGCCGCTGCCCGAGGGAGACGGAAGCGGAGATCCTGGCCTCGGGCGAGCGGTTCAGCAGCCGGCTGATGAGCCGTTACCTGGCGCACCGCGGGCTGGCCGCGCGATGGTCCGACACGCACGTAATGCCGCCCGCCAACGGCGAGGTGCTAGACACGCTGGTGGACCAGGATGCCGCCGCCCCGTTGCTGGCCGCGGCGCTGGATGCGGAAACCGGCGTGCTCGTCCTGCCGGGCTTCTATTGCCGCAATGCCGAGGGGGGGTATCAATTGCTGGGCCGCAACGGTTCGGATTATTCCGCCGCAGCCGCCGCAGCCGCGCTGGGCGCCGATGCCTGCCAGATCTGGAAAGAGGTGGACGGAATATTCACCGCGGACCCCAGGATCGTGCCCAACGCGCGCTGCCTGGACGAGGTCAGTTTCGAGGAGGCCATGGAGTTGTCCTATTTCGGCGCCAGGGTGATCGGCGCCAAGGCGCTCGCGCCGCTCGCCGGCAGCGGTATTCCCTGCGAAGTCAGGAACACCTACAAGCCTGAGCTGCCCGGTACGCGCGTGCTCTCCGAAACGTCTGAAGCCTCGATCGTTCGCGGCCTGTCATTGCTGGACCACGTGGCTTCCATCACCCTGCAGGGCAGCGGCATGCGCGGGCGCGTCGGCATCGCGCGCCGCGTCATGGACGCGCTGGCCAGCGAGTCCATTTCCATCCTCCTGATCGTGCAGTCGTCCTCGGAATACAGCATCACGCTGTGCGTGCGGACCGGGGAGGCCGACCGGGCCCTGCGGGCGCTGGAGGAGGAATTCCACTTCGAGCGCCTGCACGAACTGATCAGCGACATCTCGGTGCAGACCGAGCGCGCGGTCATCTCGCTGGTCGGCGACGGCATGAAACATTACAAGGGCATCGCGGCGCGTTTCCTCACCGCGATCTCCTCGGCCGGCGCCAACGTCGAAATCATCGCCCAGGGTTCGACCGAGTGCGCCATCGCGGTGGTCGTGCGCCGCGCCGATGCGCGATCGGCCACGAGGGCCTGCCACACGGCGTTTTTCAGCCATACCCACCACATCGACCTGGTCCTGCTGGGTTGCGGCAACGTCGGGTCGGCCCTGCTGGCGCAGATCCAGCGCCAGGCGGAAAACCTGGCGCAAAGCGGCATGCAACTGAATGTACGGGCCATCGCAGACAGCCGCAGGTTGCTGGTGTCACCGCATTCCGTGGACCTCGACGGCTGGCGCGAATCGCTGGAGGAGCAGGGCCGGGACTACCGGCTCGAAGACGTGATTGCGATCCGGGAAGAACTCGGCCTGCTGAATCCGACCATCGTGGATTGCACCACCGACGCCGGCCTGGCCGGTGAGTACACGACCTTCCTGGATGCAGGATTCAACGTCGTCGCCGCGAACAAGAAGGCGAACACCGCGGACATGGCGTACTACCGGGAGATGCGGGAAACGGCAAACCACACCTTCAGGAAATTCCTCTACGAGACCAACGTCGGTGCCGGCCTGCCCGTGATCGACACGCTGCACGCGCTGATCCGTTCCGGCGACAAGCTCGCCACTTTCGAGGGCATCCTGTCCGGTTCGCTGTCCATGATTTTCGGCCTTCTGGAGGACGGGCTGCCGTTTTCGGAGGCGGTGGACAAGGCCATGCAACTTGGCTTCACCGAGCCCGACCCGCGTGACGACCTGTCCGGCATGGACGTGGCCCGCAAGCTGCTGATCATCGCGCGCGAGGTGGGCATGGAGCTGGAACTCGGGGACGTCGGCATCGAGCCGGTCATCCCCGGGGGATTCGCGGCGTCCACCGGCGTGGACAGCCTGGTTTCCGAGTTGCGTCAACTCGACGACGACTTCGCAGAGAAGGTGTCCGAAGCGCAGGCCGGGGGTGCGGTGCTGCGATACGTCGGCCGTATCACCGGCGACCGGTGCCAGGTCTCGGTCGAGGCGGTGCCGCTGGATAGACCGCTCGCGGCGATCCGCGACGGGGAAAACGCACTGGTGCTGCACACGCGTTACTACCAGCCGATTCCCCTGGTGTTGAGGGGCTACGGCGCCGGCGCGGAAGTGACCGCCGCCGGGGTTTTCGCCGACGTGCTGCGGACCGCCTGGCGTCCCCTGGATCAATAATTCCGGGGTTCAATCATTCTGGGGATCAATACAACACGGGATCAATGAGGCACGAATGGACATGAACAAGGCACTGACCGTTTTTGCACCGGCCTCTTCGGGCAACCTGTCGGTGGGTTTCGACGCGCTGGGCCTGGCGCTGTCCCCCATGGACGGCACGCTGCTCGGCGACATCGTCGAACTGCGCCATACCGGGGGCGACGACTGGACGCTGGAGGCGTCCGGGCCGTTCGCGGACGCATTGCCGGAGGACCCCGAGGACAACATCGTGATGATCTCCTCGCGCCGCTTCGAGCACGAGGCCGGCAAGGCCGGAGCGAACATCGTGCCCCTGCACGCCACGCTCAACAAGCGCCTGCCGGTCGGCAGCGGCCTGGGTTCCAGCGCGAGCTCCATCGTGGCGACCCTGGTGGCGCTGAACCAGTATTTCGACCGTCCCCTGAACAGGCCGCGGCTGCTGCAACTGATGGCCGAAATGGAAGGCAGCATCAGCGGCGAGGTGCATATCGACAACATCGCGCCCTGCCTGATGGGCGGCTTGCGGCTGTGCATCCCCGGCAGCGCCAGCCAGTACGGCCTGCCGTGGCCCGGCCACTGGCGCTCGGTGATCGCATGGCCGGGGTCGCGGCTGAATACCCGCGAGGCCCGGTCGGTGTTGCCGGCCAATGTGCCGCGTGAAACGGTGGTCGCCCACGGTGCGCAATTCGCGCGCTTCGTGCATGAACTGCACATGGGCGACGCACCGGGCGCTGCCGAATGCCTCGTCGATCTCCTGGCGGAACCGCACCGCGCGACCCTGCTGCCGGGTTTCCGGGAGGCGCGTGAGGCGCTGGTGGCGCGCGGCGCGCTGGCGGTGGGCATCTCCGGGTCCGGCCCGACGATATTCGCCATCGTGGACGACCAGAACGTGGCGGAGGTTGCGCGGAAATGGCTGAGTGACAATTACCTGCAGGCGGACCGCGGATTCGTGCATGTCTGCCGCGCGGACCTGGAAGGCGCGCGCGTCGTGGGTCGCGAGGAGTAGGCGCCTTGCGGTATTGCAACATCGCGCACCCCGACCAGCGCGTTTCCTTCCCGGAGGCCGTGTTACTCGGTATCGGTAAGGGCCAGGGCCTGTTCATGCCGGAACGGCTCGTGCCGATTCCGGACGTGGAGGGGTTGCTGGAGCGGGATTTCGTATCGCGCAGCGCCGCCATCCTGTCCCACCTTGCCGGTCCGGCGGTGGCGGAAGACGACATGTCCGTGATGGTCCGTGAAGCGTTCAATTTTCCGTTGGACCTGGTGCACATCGGTGGGGGAGCGCACGCCCTGGAACTGTTCCACGGCACCTCCCTGGCCTTCAAGGACTTCGGCGCGCGTTTCATGGCGCAGTGCCTGGGGCGCTTTCACGACGGCGGGCCCGTGACCATCCTGACCGCGACCTCGGGTGACACCGGTGCCGCCGTGGCCCAGGCGTTCTACGGCCAGCCCGGGATCAGGGTCGTGGTGCTCTACCCGCACGGGCGGGTCACGCCGCTGCAGGAAAAACTGTTCTGCACCCTGGGAGGCAATATCACGACATTCGCCGTCGAGGACGACTTCGACGCCTGCCAGGCCATGGTGAAGCAGGCCTTCCTGGACCGCGAACTGGTGGAGGGGCTGGGTCTCAACTCGGCAAACTCGATCAACATCGCCCGGCTCGTGGCGCAGGTGTGCTATTACTTCGAGGCCGCCGCCCGGCTGCCGCGCGGTACCCGGCCTGTATTCAGCGTGCCCAGCGGCAACTTCGGCAACGTGACGGCGGGCCTGCTCGGCTGCGCCATCGGCCTGCCGGCGAAGCGCATGATCGCGGCCACGAACGTGAACGACACCGTGCCCCGGTTCCTGGCCAGCGGGCGCTGGGAGCCCAACCCGACGGTTGCGACCATGACCAACGCGATGGACATCTCGCAGCCGAACAACTTCATCAGGGTCCTGGACCTCGAGAAGCGGCACGGCCTGGACCTCCAAACCCTGCTTTCCTCGACCTCGCTGGACGATGCCGGTACGCGCGAGGCGGTGCGCGCGCTCAACGCGGACGGATACCTCGCCGATCCGCACAGCGCCCTGGGCTGGCGGGCCCTGGCGGATTCCCTGGAGGAAGGGGAGACGGGAGTGTTCCTCTGTACCGCCCATCCGGCCAAGTTTCGCGAGGACATCGTGGACGTGCTGGGTATTGATCCCGAACTGCCCGGCGCCCTGCGGGAGGTCGAGGAGCGCGAGGTGCTGTCGGAGTTGATTTCGTCCGATTTCAGGGAGTTCCGACCCCGGCTTTTGGAAGCGAATAGTGAACAGTGATTGACTGACGATCCGGTGACCTCCGAGGGTTCCCTGTTCCCTGCTCACCAATCACCATTTACCTGCCACGGGTCAGGATCGCCCGGCGGCCGCTGCAGTACCTTTGGCACAACCGAATTTTCGACCGATCGAAGATAATCCGAACCCTGCAGGTCCGGCGCATTCGGCCGGCCAAGAGAGGTATGCGAAATGAGAATGATCATCACATTGCTGGCGGCTGCCGGCCTGTCCGGAGTCAGCCTCGCCGAAGACGTCAAGGACACCTGGAACCTGGGTGACATCTACCCGAGCGTCGAGGCCTGGGCCGAGGCGAAGGAAGCGCTGGAATCCAGCCTGTCAGACGTCGACCAGTGCCAGGGCCGCCTGGGAAACGGTGCGCAGGAACTGCTCGAATGCTCGGAGATGCTGAGCGACATGTACAAGACATTCGCCAGGCTCGCCTCGTACGCCAGCATGGCCTCCGACGCCGACACCCGTGACGCGGAAAACCAGAAGCGCCGGACCGAGATACAGATCCTGGGCAGCAAGTTTTCGGAAAAGGTTTCTTTCCTCAGCCCCGAGATCCTCGCAGTCGGCGAAGAAACCCTGATGGCCTATCTCGACGAACTGTCCGACCTGGATCCCTACCGGCAGAACATTCGCGATACCCTGCGCCAGGCCGACCACGTGCTGGACGAGGACGCTGAGTCCATGATGGCCGCCACCTCGATGATGAGCACGACTGCGGCCAACGCCTACCGGACCCTGGCCAATGCCGACATGCCGTGGCCCGACATCAACCTGTCCGACGGCACCGAGGTGCGCCTGGACCAGTCGGCGTACACCAAGCACCGCAGTTCCGACAACCGGGACGACCGCAAGGCCGTGTTCGAGGCCTTCTGGGGCAAGTGGAAGGAATTCGAGCGCACCATGGGCGTCATGCTGGCCGGGCAGGTCAACGTGCACATCTTCAACCATCGCCAGCGCAACTACCCGAGCTCGCTGGCGGCCTCACTGGATAACAACAACATCCCCGAGGCCGTGTACCGCACGCTGATTGCCGAGACCAACGATAACCTCGAAACCCTGCACCGTTACTTCCGGCTGCGCGGGCGGATGCTGGGCATCGACGACCTCGGCTACCACGATATCTACCCGTCCCTGGTCGAATCCGACAAGCAATATCCCATCGCCATCGGCAAGCAGCTGACCCTCGAGTCGTCCAGGCCGCTGGGTGGCGCATATGCCGAGGTCATGGCCCACGGCTTCGAGAACCGCTGGATGGACGTTTATCCCCGTCCCGGCAAGGTGTCAGGCGCCTACATGAACGGCAGCGTCTACGACGTGCACCCCTACGTGCTGATGAACTACAACGACGACTACGAGTCGGTCTCCACGCTGGCGCACGAGTGGGGCCACGCGATGCACTCCTACCTGGCCAGCAAGAACCAGCCCTACCCCACGGCGCGGTACTCGATCTTCACCGCGGAGATCGCCTCCACCTTCAACGAGGCCCTGCTGCTGGATCACATGCTGACCCAGGCGGAGAACGACCAGGAACGCCTGTACTACCTGGGCAGCGCGCTGGAAAACCTGCGCGGCACCTATTTCCGCCAGACCATGTTCGCCGAGTTCGAACTGGCCATCCACGACCTCGCGGAAACCGGCGCGGCGCTGACCGGGCCCAGGTTCACCGAGATCTACAGCGACCTGCTGCGCCGCTACCACGGTCACGAGGAAGGCGTAATGCACATCGACGACCTGTACACGGTCGAGTGGGCCTACATCCCGCACTTCTACTACAACTTCTACGTGTACCAGTACGCGACCTCGCTGGCCGCCTCGTCGCTGCTGGCCGAGGCGGTGCTGCAGGGTCGTCCGGGCGCCGTGGAAAACTACCTGAACCTGCTGAAGGCGGGGGGCGAGGACTATCCGCACGAACTGCTGAAGAAGGCGGGCGTGGACATGACCTCGCCGGAGCCCTACCGGGCGCTGTTCACGCGCATGAACAACATCATGGACCAGATCGAGGGCATCCTGGACCGGCAGGAGGCCAATCCTGCGCCGTGAGCCGGACCAACTTTCGTAAGACTGTGCGGTATTGCAAGTACAGTTCCTGACTGTTGTATTTCACTGATGTTCAGGCCCCGGATTTCCGGGGCCTTTTTTTGACCAGGGACCCTGAACTGCGACGACTAGCCGCCCGTTACGAATTGCTGGAACAGGAAGATGCCGACCATCAGGAAGGCGATGGCCAGCTTGGCAGCCGTGCCCAGCACCACGCCGACCCAGGCGCCGTAACCGGCCCGGCCAGCCTGTTGCATGTCGCGCCCGACGCTCAATTCGGCCACGACCGCGCCCACGAAGGGACCCAGCAGCAAGCCGGGAATGCCGAAGAACATGCCGACCAGGGCGCCGAACGCCGCACCCCAGAACGCCCGCTGACTCGCGCCCAGGCGCTTGGCGCCCAACGAGGCGGCCAGGAAATCGATCAGCCAGGCCAGCACGGTGAGCGCGCCGAGTATGCCGATGGTGGCCCAGCCGACCGCCTCGAATCCGCCCGCCCAGGCGCCCAGGAACAAGCCGGCGAACACCAGTGGTGGGCCGGGCAGGGCGGGGATGATGGTGCCGGCAAGCCCGCCGATCACGATCAGGGCGGCCAGCACCCACCAGAGAATGGTCCAGTCCATGCATCAATTATGGGTTCCGATTTGACGCGTATCAACGACAAAATCAGCCACTTCTTGTAAATTCTACAGACTGAACAAGAGGATGAAATGGATCTTTCCGAAACAGACAAGGC
>JABAHS010039211.1_pt1 | contig 13826 bp, 13 predicted proteins | sample 7062111 | NCBI WGS metagenome assembly JABAHS01 (sample SAMN14534600, study PRJNA622989) | marine sediment metagenome | biome: marine biome [ENVO:00000428]; feature: marine pelagic biome [ENVO:01000023]; material: deep marine sediment [ENVO:00002113]; isolation source: pool of 4 deep marine... | reverse complement strand
CCGGATCGGAGATCGGGAAGATCTCCAGTCGAACGCCGCTCTGCAGCGCCATCAGCCCGCCGATGATGATCGTCACCATCAGCAGGTTGGCGGCTACCGAGTTTCTTGCGAACCAGGAAATCATGGCGTGCCGCCTGCGCCGTTGGGCCGGCCTCGCCTCTCACCCGGGGGAGCTTCGCGACGATTGCCGCGGCTTTCTGCGCCCATGACCGAGACGCGGATGCCGGAGGTCACCTGGCCGAGTGGCGTCGTCACGAGATCGACGCCCGGCTCGAGGCCGCGCTGAACGACCGCCTCGAAATCGTTCTGCCAGGCGATGTCGATATCCCTGCGCCGCAGGACCCCTTCCTCGACCGTGTAGACATAGGCGCCCTGGTAGATCGAACTGTTGGGAATGACGAGCGCGTCGGGCAGCGTTTTGCCCTCTACTTCGGCGGTGACGTACTGGCCGATTTTCAGCGGCGAGCGCCCTTCGCTCTGCGGGCCGAAAGGGTCATCGATCTGGGCGATCACATGCAGCTGGCGCGCGGACTCGTCGATCGCGCCCTCCGTACGAACCAATTGCGCCTGCCACTCTTCTTCGCCGATCAGCTCCGACCTGATCACCACGTCGATGCGCTCGGCAGCGTTTGCGTCTGCGTGCCGGTAGGCTTCAGGCAGCTCGATGAAGCCCAGGTCGCGGTTCCTGAGCGGCAGGCGGATTTCGACGACGTCGGTTGCATAGATTTCTGCAAGCTGTGTATTGGAGCCAACGACCTGGCCCAGGTCGACCAGCTTGCGAATCACGCGGCCCGCAAACGGCGCGACGATGCTGGTGCGCTCGAGATCGAGTTTCGCCTTGGTCAGCGCGGACTGCGCGGAGTCAACCCTTGCGCGCGCGGCTTCGAGCTGCGGGATGCGCAGCACCAGGTCAGAGGGCTCGCCTTCGTTCCCCAGCCGATCCCAGTCTTCCCGCGCCTGCTCGGACCGGGCGATGGCTTCGGCCAGCGCCTGTTTCGCGTCGGCGAGGGACGCCTGCGCAATCTGCACGTCCGCTTCGTAATCGCGCGGGTCGATCTGGCCGAGCACGTCGCCTTTCTCGAAAAAGCCGCCGTCGCGGACGTTCTCGTTGATCTCGACGATCTGTCCGCCCACCTGCGCGATCAGCATGCTGCGGGTCCGCGGCTGAACAGTGCCGTAGCTCTGCAGCATGATCTGGTAGTCGCGCGGCATGACGGGTACCGTTTCCACCGTCATCAATGGGCCGCTGAACTGCGGCCGTTGCGGCGTCTCCGGCGGATTCATGCGGATGATGACGGCGATGGCAACGAGCCCGCCAAAGATGGCGACGGGCATGAGTTTCTTGCTCTTCAGGTTCATCGTGTTTTATTCACCGGTCATGAACTCGCCGCCAAGCGACAAGAATAGTGCAATGCGGTTCTGCAGGCGCAGGTTTTTGAGCTGCACCACCTGCGCTTCGGCGTCGAAGGCCTGGCGCTGCGACTCGAGGACGGTCGTGTAGCTGACCAGCCCCCGCTGATACTGTTCCAGCGCTAGATTGAGCGCTGCCGAGGAATTTCGTTCGGCTTCGAGGAAAGACTCGTAGCGCTCCTTCAGCGAGGCGCTGCGGGAGATCGCGTTCTCGACATCGGCGAAAGCCCGGAACACCTGGTCGAGATACTGCTGCTCCGCGATCTCGACGCTCGCGCGCGCCTGCTCCTCGAGCGCTTTCAGGCGCCCCGCCTGGAACAGCGGCTGCGACAGGTTGCCGGCGATCGACCAGCCGGCTCCGTCACCATCGAGCAGGTTGGAAAATTCCGCGGACGCCACGCCCGCGCTGCCGACCAGCGCCAGGCTCGGGAAGCGCGCCTTGTGGGCGGCCGCGAGGTCAGCGTCTGCAGCAAGCAGATTGAGCCAGGCAGCCTGCAGGTCGGACCGTCGCGTCAGTAATTCGGAGGGCAAACCGGCAGGGATCGGTTCATCGATGACCGGCAGTTCGCCTGCCAGCGCCATCCTGCCGTCCGGATAGCGCGCAAGCGCCAGCTGCAGGTCGGCGACCGATTCGGAGTAGGTCTGTTCAGCCTGTGCGTAGTTGGCTTCCTGGCGCTCGACCTGGTTGCGGGCGAGGTAAAGGTCGAGCGCGTCGTTGAGACCCTGGCGATAGCCGCTGGCGACGATGTCCATCGCCTCGGACGTATTGTCCAGCCGCCTCTCCGCAACCTCCAGCAATTGCCGCGCTTCCATGACATCGAACACGAGGCTCACTGTGGCCGCGGCAAGATCGCGACGGACCTGTTCGAGACGCGCCGCCTGCGCCTGGTAATCGAGCTGCGCAGCTTGCTGCTGTTTGCTGAGACGGCCCCACAGGTCCACCTCCCAGCGGGAATCGAGCGAGGCATCGAACGATTCGCTGACGAGGCTGACACCGCCAGTGTCTTCAAAACTACGCCGCGAGCCGGCGAGCGACACATCGAGATCGGGGAAACGATTCGCCCGCGTGATGACGACAACCTGTTCCGCCTGGTATAGACGGCTGCGTTCCTGCTCGAGCTGGTAGTTGCTGACCATCGCCTCGCTGACCAACGCCGTCAGCTGGTCGTTATTGAAGGAGTCAAGCCAGTCCACCCGGACGGTGCCGGCATCGCCGCCCCGCGACCAAACCTCCGGGACGAGGAGATTCTCGGTCTCGGGCGCGATCGCCGTGCTGCTGCAACCGGCTATCGAGCCTGCCGCAGTCAACAGCAGGACTTTGAAAAACAAAGGGTTACGCATATGTGGCCGCCGTATCGGGGCGCTGAATCGGGGACCATGAGTATCCCAAGAACGGTCCGCGCAAAAAAGCGCTCTTGGCTGTTCTTTACAAATTGAAACAAATACTTGTAGACGCTCCAGGGCCCGGGAATTTCGATTTGCGGCGGACGTCCACGTAGACTACGCGGCATGAAACTGGATCGGTTCATTCGCCTGTCGATCGCACTGCTCGTGCTGCTGATATTCGTGATTGCGCTCGCGGCGGTGCTTTTCATGACCGAATCGGCGCTCAACGTCTGGGACCGGCTTGTGGAGGGGCCGCGCTTCATCCTCTACGGCTATGTCACCGCGCTGGTCGCGTTGTTCGCTGCTGCTATCTGGCTGGTCGCAAAACTCGTGCTCCGGCGCAAGGTAGCGCCGCAAAGCGCGGTCAGGAAACCGCTCGACAAATCACAAATTCTCGATCGCTTGAGAGAGGCTGAAAAAGCGGGTGTCGATACGGCAGCCGCGCAGGCCGAACTGCGCGAACTCGCCGCGCGCCAGGAGACGCAGTCCGTGCACCTGTGTTTCTTTGGTGAGATCAGCACCGGCAAGAGCTCGTTGATCAAAGCCCTGGTTCCCGAGGCGGACGTCTCCATCAACCCGGTCGGCGGTTCGACGCTCGACGTGCGCCATTACCGCTGGCGAGACCAGAGCGGGACGCAGGTTCTGTTGACCGATGTTCCGGGCACGGGCGCCGTCGACGGCGAGCTCGACGAGGTTGCCGCCGAAGAGGCGCGCAGGGCACATATCGTGTTGTTCGTTTGTGACGGCGACCTGTCACGCAGCGAAAGCAAGACGGTCGAGTGGCTGCTGGCCATGCAGAAGCCGCTGGTCCTCGTCCTCAACAAGTCTGACCGGTACTCGGCTGAAGAGCAGGCGATGCTGATGGAGAAGTTGCTCGACCGGATGGCCGAGCTCGGAGGCGAGGATATCCAGGACCAGGTCGTTGCCGTCAGCGCCGGTGGCGAGATCGACGTGATCGAGAAACAGCCGGATGGCAGCGAGAAGACCGTGCGCCGCAGACGCGGTGCGGATATCGGCGTCCTGGTCGTTGCCATCAACCGACTGCTCGACTGGAGCATCGAGGACCTGGACGTGCAGCGCGATCGCGCCGTGTTCCGCCTCGCCGCCGAGAAGCTCGCTGAAGCAGAGGGCGAATATCGCATCCAGCGCGCCGAACAGATCATTCGCAGCTCGACGCGTAAGGCCGTTATCGGGGCGCTTGCCGCTGTCAGCCCCGGCACCGATATCGTCATCCAGGGCTATGTCGGCACCACGATGACCAGGGAACTGTGCCGCCTGTTCGGCGCCGCCCCGCGCGACCTCGACATCGAGGAATTTCTGACGCTTAGCCAGAGCAGGGCAGGCAAGGCGCTGCCGCTCAGCCTGGCCGTCGCCGGCAACGGGCTGAAAGCGTTTCCGGGCGTCGGCACGGTCGCCGGCGGGCTCGTTCATGCGGTAGCCTACGGGTTGATATTCGACGCGCTGGGCCGGAGTCTCGTCACGACGCTTAGCAAACATGGCGAACTCGAGCCCCGCACGGCGGCCAGGGAATTCGAGGAAGGGATCAGTGAACATATTGAAGCGGGCGTTCGCCAGGTTGCCAAAATGGCCCTGGACCAGGACACGGCCCGGGACTGATTCCGACACCGATGGCGGCGCCGCGCACCTCGATCTTGCGCGCGAGAGCCTGAGCGAGCTGATCCACGACCCGCGCCTTCCTGACGGCATACGCGAATCCCTGTCGCATGACTACGATGCGGTGCAGTCAATGCTCGACAAGCTGCAGCATGGGCATCTGCATATCGCCGTGTTCGGTCGTGTCAGCACCGGCAAGTCCTCATTATTGAATGCACTGATCGGCGAACAACGATTTGCGGTCAGTCCTTTACACGGCGAGACGAAGTTCACGTCGATGCAGCCATGGTCAGAAGTCGAGGCCGAAGGCGTGTTCCTGATCGACACGCCCGGCCTCGATGAAGCTGGCGGCGAGATGCGCGAGGAGATGGCGCGCGAAGTGGCAAACCGATCCGACCTCGTCATTTTCGTCGTCGATGGTGACATGACCGAATCGGAACTGACGTCTATGAAGACGCTCCTGGCGCAGGGCAGGCCGGTCGTCGTCGCGCTCAACAAGTCTGACCTGTACACGGTGACCGAACTCGAGGAATTGCTGACCTCGGTTCGCGAGAAAACCGCCGGGTTCGTCGGCGCCGACGACGTGCTGGCAGTGGCTGCGCAACCGCGGCCGCAGACGGTGGTCGAGGTCGACGACGCAGGCAAAGAAATCGAGACCGTTCGCACACGGGACCCCGATATCGAACATCTGCGGCTCAGGCTCTGGGATATCTTCGAAAACGAGGGCAAGACGCTGGCCGCCCTGAATGCGAGCCTGTTCGCCGCTGAACTCAGCGACCAGGTCGGCATCCGCATCCTCAATGCGCGGCGTGAAATCGGCGACAAGCTCTGCCGGACTTACTGTGTCGCGAAAGGCGTCGCGGTCGCGTTCAACCCGGTGCCCGTTGCCGACCTGTTCGCCGCTGCTTTTATCGACGTCGGCATGGTCGTGCACCTGTCGAACGTCTACGACCTGCCGATCAGCAAACGCGAAGCGGGCTCGCTGGTCAGCGTTATCGTCGCCGAGGCCGCTGCTTTGATGGGCACTGTCTGGGCGCTGCACTTCGTGTCCAGCGCCCTGAAGGTCGGTACCGGCGGCCTGTCGACCGTGGTGACGGCCGGCGCGCAAGGGGCCGTCGCCTACTACAGCACCTACGTGGTCGGTCAGATCGCGGCGGAATACCTGGCCAAGGGCAAGTCCTGGGGTGAGGGCGGGCCGAAAGCCGTGGTAAAGGAGATCCTCGACAACCTCGACCGGGATACGGTATTGAAGGAAGCGCGCCGCGAGATCCGCGTGCGCCTGGGGATGAGCTAGGGAACCTGGCGATGACGATCAAGGTCGACTACTACACCGACATTCTTTGCGCCTGGGCGTGGATTGCGCAACGCCGGCAGGACGAGCTGGAAGAGCAGTTCGGCGACGACATCGAGTTTTCCTGTCGATTCGTCAATGTCTTCGGCAACACGCAGGTTCGTATCGGCGAAGGCTGGGCCGACAGAGGCGGCTTCGAAGCCTTCGGCCGCAACGTGATCAAATCGGCGGCGCCCTATGAAGATGCGCCGGTCACCGAGACCATATGGAAATCCGTTCGACCCCTGAGTTCAATGCCCGCACACCTGTTCCTGAAGGCGGTAGCGCTTGCGCATTCTGCACAGGCAGCCGACGACCTCGCCCGGGCGATTCGCGTCCGCTTCTTTACCGGCGAATCGGCGGATATCGGCTCGCAGGACGTGCTCGTGGCGATCGCCAGGGACGAGGGCCTCGACATCGAGCCGATCGGCGCGGCATTGACATCCGGCGCCGCCGCCGCTGCGCTCATGACCGATTACCAGGTGGCCAGGGACCAGGGCATCAGGGGCAGCCCGTCGTGGGTGCTCGACGGCGGCCGGCAGATCCTCTACGGCAATGTCGGCTACCGGGTCATCCGCGCAAACGCCGTCGAGTTGCTGCGGCACCCGAAGGAAGAGGCGAGCTGGTGCTGAGCCTCGACCACAAGACGATCGCGCGGGTGATTGGCGAAGGCGCAATCATCGTGGCCAGTATCCTGCTGGCACTGTACGCCGACGCATGGCTCGATGACCGCAAGCAGGCGGCGCAGCTCGACAGCCAGTTGGCCGCACTGGAACGCGATTTCGAAACCATGCTGGTCAGGGTCAATGCCTCCCATGACTCCGCGAGTCGTGGCGCTGCGGCCGGGAAGCAACTATCGGAATGGATGCAATCCAGGACCGAATTCGAGCCCGCTGTCGCGCGCGAGAAACTCTGGCACCTGGTTTTCTACGAGGTCTTTACACCGAGCCCCGGCGCATACCAGGCACTCGTCGACTCCGGCAACCTTGGCTTGCTGGCCAATGCCGCGCTGAAGCAGGAGCTGACAGACTTCTTCGGTTCGTTCGAGGACGTCAGGGCCAGTGAAAGGCTGCAACTGGACACGCAAGTCGCCGTTTTTTCCTCCGCCGCTTTCAGCGATTTGGCCGGCTGGCATCGCATGGGCCAGGCGGAAGTGCCGGTCGCCGCCGACATGCCGGTCGATCGCTGGCCGGACTCCGAGGAATTCATGAGCGCGGTGGGCATCCTGACCGTACGCCAGTATGACGTGCTGGAAGACTACGAGTACCTGCGGACCCGTATCCTGAATATCGCTGCAGCGATCGAGGCGGAGACGGCAAATTGAGTGCGGAGTAACATTGCATGATTCGGGAGGAGGCAGCTTCCGGTCATGGCAATCGCCCCGTTCAGCAAGCATTCAGGTATGCGCCCGTTATATTGAGCATGCCTCGCTCCTTCTTTCAAACGGGTATCCAGATGAAGAGAACAGCAATGCGGTCCTGGAAGCTGCGCGCAGCGGGCGCGGTCGCGCTGTTGTTCGCCCATATGCTTCCGGCGACGTCCCAGGAGCAGTTCCCCGAATCGGCACAGCCAGAGGTCCCTGAGGAGATCGAAGAGATCACCGTCTATGGCGAGAGCAACATCAATATTTTGCGTAGACAGTTCAACCTGGCGCAGGAACGCATGTTCGAGCTCTTCAACACGTTAAACAGCACTGACGAGTTCGACATCAAGTGCGACTACGAACAGCGTCTTGGATCCCGCAGGTGGCATCACGTCTGCACGCCAAAATTCAACACCCGTCCCCAGGCCCACGACGGGGGTCAGTATTTCGTCACCTACGACGGGGAGGACAAGCCGAGCATTCAATTGCCACGCGTACGCCGATTGAACAAGGAACTGTGGGAAGAGATGGCCAGGCTCGTCAACGAAAATCCGCAACTGCGCCAGTCCTTCATCGACGTGGCGGAGAAGAAAACGGCCTATGAGGCGGAGCGTGAGCGGCGCCGCAACGACTGACCAAAGCGATCTTCGCCAGAAATCGGCTGCTACAAATCCGGCGCGATCGCCGTCGCCTCTATCTCCACGAGAAACACCGGCCTCGCGAGCTGGTCGATCTGCACCAGCGTGCTCGCCGGTGCGCCCTCGGCCCAGTACTCGGCGCGGATGTCTCCGGTCTCCCGGTAGGCAGCAACGTCTGTTGTATAGATCGTAATCTTCACGACGTCGCCGAAGTCCGCGCCCTGGCTGGCGAGGACTGTCTTCAGGTTCTCCAGGACCTGCCGAACCTGTGCGCGCATGTCGCCTTCACCGATGATGTTGCCATCGGCATCCAGCGCGACCTGCCCGGCGAGGAACAGCAGTTCGCCGTAGCGGACCACGTGGGAGTAGGCCGTCGGCTGGGTCATGCCGTCCGGGTTGATGCGTTCGATCTCCTGTGCGGTGGCGAGCGTCGCCGCGAATCCGAGAAGTATTGCCAACAAAATCCGGGCCATTTATTTCTCCTTGGTGCAAACAGTCACCGTGTTACCGGAAGCATAGTCCAGGAACGTCCATTACCGCTGACCGGACGTCACCGCGGCAACGCCAGGCTGACCGCCTGCAGCGCAGGTTTATCCTCCGGAGCAGGGCTCCTGCGGTCACACTGGGCTGGTCTTCCTCGTGTCGTCATTGCGAGGCCGCAGAGCGGCCGTGGCAATCTCAATGAGATTGCTTCGTCGCCTAGCTCCTCGCAATGACTGGAGGGAAATGAGCCTCGCAATGACGATTTAGTTCATATCTATATGATTTACAAACGGATTTCGGTATTATCCAGATGGCATGAAAACAGCCACCGAGAAACGCAATGCGCGCATCTGGGCGACGATTTGCGATATCCCGGAAGGGTCGGTGGCGAGTTACGGGCAGATAGCGGAGATTGCGGGGATACCACGCGGCGCGCGGCAGGTCGGCTACGCGCTGCGGCACCTGCCGAGGGGGCACGACGTGCCCTGGCATCGCGTTATCACGGCGTCCGGAAAGATCGCGTTCAAGGCCGGTAGCGATGCCTTCAATGAGCAAAGCAAGCGGCTGCAGAAAGAGGATGTTGCGATCCTGAACGGCCGCATCGACATGAAAAAGTACCGCTGGCAGCCGGACCTCGATGAACTGCTCTGGAAGCCGAGCGCCGCCTGGGATGACGAATAGATGAAGCGGAAACTGCGCGCGCTTTACCTGGTCTGGCTCCTCGATCCGCGGGCGGCACGGCTTCGTCAGGCATTGTTCGAACTCCGTCGATTGCTGACGATGAAAAAACGTGTCGTGTCGGTTTTCCTGCAGCTGGATGATCCCTATTCCTACCTCCTGAGCCATTACCTCGAATCGCTGATGCAGCGTTATCGGCACAAGGTGCAGTTTCGTCTCTATCTCTGCCAGGCGCTGGGCGGAGAATTTGTGCCGCAGCCTGGCATGCTTGCAGACTATGCGCTGCTGGATGCGAGGCGGTTGGCCCACGAATTCAATATTCCGTTCCTCGACGTCGGTGACGCACCGACGGTCGAATTCCGGCGCCAGCTTCTCGACTACCTTGCCGGCGAGCAGGATGAAGAGGATTTCAGCGACTCGATCATCGGCGCGCTGAGTTACTACTGGCGCGGCGACACGGAAGGCGTGCAAAAGGTTCTCGGTCGGCCCGGCGGCGGCAGTGACGAGACGAATATCCTCGTTGGTAAGAACCAGCTGTTACTGCGGAAAATGGGGCACTACGGCTGCGCCACAATGCACTACGCCGGCGAATGGTACTGGGGTATCGACCGACTGATGTACCTGGTCCGTCGTCTCGATGGTCAGAAACTCAATCGCTACAAGGATCCCATCGAGCAACTGGCAACGATGAAAGAGGCGTCGAAACTCAAGCTGCCTGCCACGGCGCCGGCCGCCGCCAAAGAATTGCCGCCGCTCGAGTTCTTCCACTCATTCCGCAGCCCCTACTCGTATATTTCGTTGCGGAGCACATTTGCGATCGCCAAGGCATTCGGATTACGCCTCGAGGTCAGGCCCGTGCTGCCGATGGTCGCCCGGGGCATGTCGATGCCGCAATCCAAGCTGCTCTACATCGTCAAGGATGCGAATCGCGAAGCGCGGCGAAAGAAGATACCGTTCGGCAAGATCGCAGACCCGGTCGGTGACGGCGCCGAGCGTTGTATCGCCGCTTTCTATTATGCGAAGACCCAGAATCGCCACTATGACTTCCTGCTCGAGGCAGGCAAAGCGATTTTCTCCGAGGCAATCGATGTTTCGACCGACGAGGGCATGCAGGTCGTCGCCGAGCGCGTCGGTCTGTTCTGGCCGGAGATGCAGGAAGGGATGCAAGACGATCAATGGCGCCACGAGGCGAAGGCGAACCGTGAAGCGCTTTCCGAAGCCGGTCTCTGGGGCGTGCCGACACTCAAGATTGGTGACCAGGCGTTCTGGGGTCAGGATCGTGACTGGCTGGTCGCACGCGCAATCGAAGACCTGTGTGACACCGGCGAGGGCATCATGGTATGAGCAGGCCCATGGTGATCTTCTCGCACGGCCAGGAAAGCGGCCCCTGGGGGACCAAGATCCGGGTGATGGCCGAGACCGCGCGGTCGCTGGGCTGCGAGGCTGACAGCGTCGATTACCAGGGGATCGCCGATCCCACCGAGCGCGTCGAGAAACTCATCGAATACTGCAAGTCGCTCGATGTGCCGCTCGTGCTCGTCGGCTCGAGCATGGGCGGACACGTGGCGACCGCGGCGGCCGATTCTGTGAACGCGGTCGGCTTGTTTGTGCTGGCGCCGGCGTACTATATGCCCGGATATGAGGAGCTGACGCCGCCCGCGCCGAAGATCCCCATCAGCATCGTGCACGGCTGGCATGATGATGTCGTGCCGGTCAGTAACAGCATTCGTTACGGCGAAGCATGCAGTGCCACACTGCACATCGTTGACGGAGATCATCGCCTGACGGCGAATATCGATGAAATCTGCTACTACCTGGCGAGATTCATCGATCAGCTGTCCTGACCCGGGAGGGTTTGCGATGCGTAACGGGTTACTGATCACAGCAACCGTGTTAATGGCCGCCTGCGGCGCCGGTCAATCCGATGAAGTCACCGTGCGCGACGAGGCCGAGACCGTCGGCGCCGGGATCGCCAGCGACTACAAGCGGCAGATGAATCGTGCGCGCAATGTCGAAATTCAACTCGACGATCACAAGCGCGATCTCGACGACGCTATCGAGAAGCAGACGAATCCAGATCGATAAACGCCGCTAGGCCGGTCAGCCCAGGCACCGGGTCGGTGATGACATAGGTCGGTATGGCCATCATGTAGTTGCGATAGCGGTTCTTTTCCTCGAAGCGCTCGCGGAATTCCGAGTTCGCGATGCCCGTCGTGTAGGACGGTACGATTCCGCCGGCAATATAGACGCCTCCGCTCGCGCCCGTAATCAGCGCGAGTTCCGCGGCCGTGCTGCCGAGGAACCGGTAGAACTGCGCCATCGTTTTCTGTTTGGCGTCGGTATCGGGATTGCCGGCGATCTCCTCCGGAGACGACAGTTGTTCACCGTGCATCGCCTCATGAAGCGCGACGATGCCGGGCCCGGAAAGCGCGCGCTCCGCCGACGCATGACCGAAGCGGTCGCGCAGTCTCGCGATAATCTCGTCTTCACGCGCATCGCGGCCCGACAGCGTGATGTGTCCGCCCTCGCCACACATCGCCGCGCTGTTACCGATCCACGCTGACATGCCGAGTCCGCTACCCGGACCCAGCACGGCCATGTTGCCGTTTCGATACTTCGTTGCCCTGCCGACCTCGAATCGATCGTCGTCGCTGAATTTGGGCAGCGCATATGCTACCGCATGAAAGTCGTTGAGGATCTGAACGTCATCGAAACCGACTGCCACGAGCGACGCGCGGCTGAATGTCCAGTCTCGATTGATCATGCGAATATCATCACCGTCGATCGGCGCTGCAACCGCCATCGCCGCGGCGGTAACCGTCCGTTCTCTTCTATTGACGTAATGCGCTGTCAATGCCTCGAGGCTGTCGAAGTCGTCGTTGCGAAATATCTCGACCGCGCTGATCAACTGACCGTCGTAGATCGCGAGTCGGCTCGAGGTGGCGCCGACATCGGCGATCAACCAGTTGTTGTTTATTTGTCGCATATCGGTGGCTAGCATTACTGTGCTAATCAAAAAAATCAACGGTTTGCGTAGTGGCGGAAAGGGGTAAGATTGACACCCGATGAGTGTCGCCGAACGACTTTTTCGCCCCTGGTACTGGCTAGCCGGAAAGATTTTCAGCCTGTGGGCGAGGCCCGAGATCCAGCCCGAGGATCCTGCCGCCATGTTCGCCGACTCCGATGCGCCGATCTGTTATGTCCTCGAGACCGGCGGCCTCGCCGATACGCTCGCGCTCGAGCGCCTGTGCCGGATTCACGACCTGCCTTCGCCGACTTCGTCGCTCGAGTTCAATGGTCTCAAAGAAGCCAACCGGATCGTCGTCTTGCGCCGCATGCAGGGCGTGCTGTTCAGACGCAAGCGCGTCAGCGGCTCGAAGCGACTCGAGCGACTGGTCAGGGCCAGTGTCGAGGCGGGCGGCAAGGAGCTCCGCCTGATTCCCGTCGGTATCTACTGGGGCAGGGCGCCGAAACGGGAACAGTCCTGGCTGACCGTCCTGTTTTCCGAGAACTGGGATGTTGCCGGGCGCACCCGCAAGTTTTTCACGACCCTGTTCCAGGGCCGGAACACGCTGCTGCGTTTCAGTCACGCGCTGCCGATGAGTTCGATCGTGCAGGACGGTCTCGACGCCGAGCTGGCGTTCCGCAAGGTTTCCCGGGTCCTGCGCGTGCATTTCCGGCAGCGCCGCATCGCGACCGTCGGTCCCGATCTTTCTCATCGCCGGACGCTGGTCAATGCAGTATTGAGCGACCCGAATGTCAGGGCCGCGATCGACTCGGAGGCGGGCGATGACCGGGTCAAGCGCGAGCGGGCGACCCAGAAAGCGCGTAACTACGCGGACGAGATCGCGGCGCACATTTCCTATCCGACGGTCAGGGTCGTCGAGCGCTTCCTGAGCTGGGTCTGGCACCGCATCTATGACGGTATCGAGCTGCAACACATCGAAAAACTGCACGAGGTCGCGAAAGACAGCGAAATCGTGTACGTCCCCTGCCACCGCAGTCACTTCGACTACCTGCTGCTCAGTTACATCGTTTATCGGCAGGGACTCAGCCTTCCGCACGTTGCCGCAGGCGTAAACCTGAACATGCCCGTCGTCGGCGCCATCCTGCGCCGCGGCGGCGCTTTTTACCTGCGGCGCAGCTTCAAGGGTAACCGCCTTTACGCAACTGTCTTCAACGCCTATCTCCGGCAGATCCTGGTCCGCGGTCATTCCATTGAGTATTTCGTGGAGGGCACCAGGAGCAGGACGGGTCGCCTGCTGGCACCGAAGGCCGGCATGCTCGCCATGACCGTCAATTCTTACATTCACAGCCAGGGACTGCCGGTTGTCTTCGTCCCCGTCTACTTCGGCTACGAGAAGCTGATCGAGGGCGACTCGTTCATTTCGGAACTCGGCGGCGCGGAGAAACAGAAAGAGAGCCTGTTCGGCCTGATCCAGTCGGTGAACTCACTGCGCGAGTATTTCGGCAAGGTCTACGTCAATATCGGCGAGCCGATCCGCCTCGACGATATGCTGGACGCGCGCGAGGCGGACTGGCGCCAGAAGGGTCTCGGCGAAGAACGCCCGGCCTGGATCAACGAGGTCATCGATGATCTTGGCGTCCGTATCATGGGCGGTATCAATGCGGCAGCGGCGGTAACGCCGATCAGCCTGCTTGCCTACTCGCTGCTGGCGACGCCCAAACAGTCGATGGGCGAACTCGAGCTCAAGGCGCAGATTGCGTTGAGCATTCGCCTGCTGAATCACTTCCGCTACTCGGACGAAGTTACGATACCCACGCTCGATGCAGACGAGATCATCGATCACGGCGAGAAGCTCGGCGTTATCACCCGCACCGCGCATCCGCTCGGCGATGTGGTCAGCATGAGCGAGCACGACGCCGTGCTGATGACCTATTTCCGCAATAACATCCAGCACCT
>JABAHS010131953.1_pt1 | contig 13832 bp, 10 predicted proteins | sample 7062111 | NCBI WGS metagenome assembly JABAHS01 (sample SAMN14534600, study PRJNA622989) | marine sediment metagenome | biome: marine biome [ENVO:00000428]; feature: marine pelagic biome [ENVO:01000023]; material: deep marine sediment [ENVO:00002113]; isolation source: pool of 4 deep marine... | reverse complement strand
CGCATAGCCGGCAGGTTGACTCTCGGCCAGTACAGGGTGAGCAGCCCGACGTAAACCGGCGTCATCATACAAAAGGCCAGCCCGGCGCCGTTAGTAAAGAGCAAAATGGGATTAAAATCAGGCCTGCCTCTGCCCATAGGTGCCCAAAAAGCCAGTACTGCCAACGGCACCACCCAGTATCGCCAGATGGGCAGCTTTCTGAGAGTATAATCGTTCTTCAGCACTACCGCCTCCCAGGCCCAGAAGGCGGCAACTAAGGGAAACATTACTAAGTTAATTGTGCAGATTGTAATTCCATATTTTTCGGTTATGGCAATATTCTGGCCGATGGCAAAGAGCATATACGAGATACTGACATAGATGGCGAATAAGCGGGCGACTTTGTTGCGAAAAACGAAAACACAGACGAGCAATATGATGGGGATCACCTTGAAAATAGGATACAACTCGGAATGCTGGTAGACGATAGCGCTACTCAGCGCATGCATTATTACATTCCCCCAGTCCTCTATTTTGTAGCCCTTCGACGCATACGGCGGAATAGTAAACTGCATCAGCACGAACAGCCCATAGAACCACCACCTTCGGGTTATACGTTCAAGCTGTCCTTGCTCATTAGATTGTTCAACCATTGCTGTATCCTTTAGTGCTAACGGTTAGGTATTTGCAATCCTAAATTTCATTGTGCTCAGACGGTACAAAATTCAGTTAATATCTCCCATGAAAACATATACAATCGCCAGAGGCGCACCGTGAGCAATTCCTGGTGCCACTATACTTCCTGTCTTCTCTCGTAAAAAGCCGAGAACGAGTCCTGCAAAAGTCGTCCATACACCCCACCACAATGTTCCAGTGCCGTGGAAAAAATGCATCGCACCAAATAAAATTGCTGCGATAATGACCCCGAAGCCCCAACGAACTCCGGAAAAGGAAAAAGGTCTGCCGAGAGCACGGTTAAGTCTTGATTGGACATAACCTCGAAAAAGGATTTCCTCACCGAATCCGGTTGTAAACAAAGCATATGTGAAACTACCAGCTTGTTTGCCTAAAGGTAAAGTCAAAGCTGATAAAATAGTGAAGGCAATAAATATCAAGAAGAAAAACAAGATGCGATGATTTGATGCGTCTTGCTCCTGGTAGGTTAGGTTCTTTCTGAGGAATCTTGCAACGAGGACCAAAGCCATAATATTAGAGAAGCTCAAAATCAATGCTCCACCTAAATCAGTATATGAGAAACCTAAGACATTAACGAGGGGAAATGCTAAATCTGCCAGAAACACAATTGTCAGAGACTTTAAACCAATCTTCAAATGATATGAAAAGTTATTGAAGTTAATTCCATATTCGCCAGGTTCTTCACCCCTGACTTTAATAATCATTATGGGAAGCAAAATAACAAAAACGGCCTTTGCAATTATAGGTTGGCCGAAAACTTCGATTTGCAAAGCTCTAATATTAACGACACCCTTCATCGCCCGCAGCGCCAATCCTGAAAGCAGGATAAAACCAAGTACGCAGATAACCTCTGTGAGCGCGTAGATTATTTTTAATGGGGGCAGCTTGCTATTTTTGTGGTTTTGGTCGGTCATTTTTTGGAGCCTCCAATGATTTGTTTAAGTGCGGCGGTATGCTCATCGAAGGCGTCACGTCCTTTTCCGGTGGCATTGATAAACGTGCGAGGCTTGCGGGCGATAAAAGTTTTTTGAATCTTTACGTAACCTGCGCCTTCAAGCCTGGCCAAATGGGCGCCGAGGTTGCCGTCGGTAAGGTCGAGTATTTTACGCAAATACACAAAATCGACCTGCTCACCCGGGTCGAGGGCAACAAGTGATGCCATTATCCGCAGCCGGGCCGACTGGTGTATGATGTTATCGAGCTGAGCCATAGCTATTTCCAAAACAATTTGATATATAATCCGGTACCGAAAATTGCTCCACCAGCAGTCGCAGCCATCCATAGACAATAATAAATTGGCGGTATCAGATAAAAACCCACGAGAGTGGTACAGGTTACACCTATGCCAAGCCAGACCATATAATAGCACTTGAACCAAAGACCGATTACTACATAAGAGAACATAATCGTTGTAATCATAAACGCGTTTAGCTGTATTCCATTAAGAGGACTTAGAATCGAAAGCCAGATAAACAAATAGACAAACACCAAAATCCAGAACAAGAATATCCGCCATCCAATCTTCTCGGCAGCAGAAACTTTCACTGGATTGCCTGAACGAAATTGCCTCCAACTGACAACGAAAGTAGCAATACAACCTGTTCCGCTAAGGACCATCCATATCGGCCAGGCCCAGCGAAGAAAAAAATGAGTTCCTAAATAGCCAAGAATCCCTATCAGGCCCCACATCATCAACACGGCACTGTCATATCCGGCCGCGATTGTCTTTCGCGTGCGGGATGAAACAGCCTGAATTTGCTCTAAAGAATCCCGGGCCTCCTTTTCTGATATATCCATAGTAAAAACTCCTTAATCATGTTCTATATTACAGAGTACTCTACAATACAGAGCATTGTATCGCAACACGCAACTCCCAACAACAAAAAAATAAATTTTTTTGATATTTTTTTCGAGAATATGTAAAACCGACTCTGTTCAGATTGCGTAAACCACTTATCCCAAAGAGGTTATGGCATACTACTGAAATTCGGTCTTTACGTCGGATATGTCAGATGCAATTGGATTATTTTAGAAAGCCATGGTTTTCCAACTATAAAAGTCGCCGGATAAAATGGTTTGAAAATTCACTCTTTCTGTGTAGACTAACCGATTGTACTGAAGGGATTCCCCAAACGCGAGCGAATGCGTTTGGGGGCCTCAGGTAAAACCTTTTTATTTGCAGGAAAGACTATGTCTGAGTTTAAGACCAATATCTACAACAGGCGGATTTCTGACAAAAAGATTGCGCCGGCACAGAGGATTAAACGTTTGCCGCCCTACCTTTTCGGCCGATTGAATGCGCTCAAACTGACCAAGCGACAGGCGGGTGCCGACATTATTGACCTGGGGATGGGCAATCCTTCCGACAGGGCCCCACAGGCCGTTATCGACAAACTGTGCGAAGCTGTACAGGACGGACGTAACCATCGATACAGTGCATCAAAAGGTATTATGGGCCTGCGAAAAGAGGTCGCAAAGAAATACGAACAAAAATGGAACGTGAAACTGGACCCTGAAACAGAGGTCCTGGCCTGCATCGGCTCGAAGGAAGGATTCAGTCACCTGTGCCTGGCGATGCTCGGCCCCGGTGACACCGCGATTGTGCCCGACCCGGCTTTCCCGATTCATAATTATGCCGTCGCTTTGGCCGGCGCAAACGTGATATCAGTTCCTCTTGGCTGTGATCAAAAATTTATAGATAACATTGCGATGGTCTGTGAGAACCTTTATCCAAAGCCCAAGCTGCTTATCCTGAATTACCCGCACAATCCGACGGCGATGACGGTGGATGAGGGTTTTTTCGAGCCAGTTGTTGATTTGGCAAAGCGACTCGGCATAGCCGTGATACACGATTTTGCCTACGGCGAAACCTGCTTTGACGGGTACAAAGCGCCGAGCTTTCTTTCGGTCAAAGGCGCCAAGGATATCGGCGTCGAATTTATTACGATGAGCAAGCCCTACAATATGGCCGGCTTTCGCATCGGATTTGCGGCCGGCAACAAGGATATGCTCGAATACCTTGCGACGATAAAGGGCTATTACGATTATGGAATATTTCAGGCGGTACAGATAGCGGGAATCATCGCAATGAGAGATTGCGAGGCTGAAATTGCCGTTCAGAACCAAAAGTATCAGTCACGCCGGGATGTCGTCTGCGATGGACTTGACAGAATCGGCTGGCATGTGGATAAGCCACGGGCTTCAATGTTCGTATGGGCAAAGGTGCCCCCAGAACACCTTGGCGGCAAAGGTACTATTGACTATGCAATGGACCTGATGGAGCATGCAGAGGTCGCAATCGCGCCGGGCAGGGCTTTCGGTGAGAATGGCGAAGATTACATGCGTATCGCTCTTGTGGAAAACGAGCAGCGACTCCGCCAGGCGATAAGGAACATAAGCAGATTCGTACAGCAAAAACCGATACGAAGAAAGCCAATAAAGAAAAGCTAAAAAACAGCTTCTAACCATCTGAAAAAAAACGGTACTTTTATCGGGCTCGGTTCGCAAGATTAGAAGGGCCGGCCATAAAAAACAAAAAGGCAAAAAGTTTTTCATTTTAGTTGCCGTTTCTGCAAAAATTCCGAAATAAACATTACTCGCAAAAACTCATATCAACTTGTTTTTACGTGATATTACAGGACAATGGGATATTTACCGCTTAACATAAGGCCCCAAATACGAGAAAAAACTTGACTTTTAGGTGAAAATTTGGTTTAATTATTGTTAATACTAAGCTTATATTCTTTGAGTTAAGCTGCATCATGCCCCGTTAATGTGGGTATGAACAAAACGACAAAACTGGGGTGGAATGGACTCCTTAGGGCTATAAAAGTTAATTTTCGTTGAATACTCACTTCTAAAAATGCGTTTTGAGTGTTCTTGAGGAAGGTGAAGTAATGAAGAATAAAATGAAAAAAATCACGTTCTTGTGTTTGTTCGTAGCTGCAACACTATTTGTCCGGTCTGCAAGTGCCGCCACGATGACGATTATGCCGGAAAGCTCACACTATCAGGGAAGATCATATTTCCGCACTCTCACAGCAGATGGCATACTCAGCGGCAGGGTTGAGTATGCAGTTTACGACAGTCAGGGTGGAAACGAGTTCTCACTTGCCGGTGGGACCGGGCGATACACGTATGCGTACCAGGTATTCAATGACGGTGAAGATACCGCATCAGCATTGGAATATTTTGCCGTACTCGGTATTGGTGAAGGTGCCATTTATGATTTGGTAACCGATATCTCTTCCGTCGACGACGGCAGCGGAGGGATTGACTGTACAGCCATGTACTTTGGTGCGCACGATGCTGCCACGGGTCCGGAAAATGCTGTATGGGAATTTGAGGGGGGTATTTTACAGACAAATGCTCACTCATTCTTTTTAGTAATAAGCAGCGACTATGATTATGCTACAGGCACCTATCAGGTAATAAAATCCACCTCGCCGATTACACCGATTCCAAATCCCGAGCCGAGCACGATAGCATTACTCGGAATCGGCGGGATGATGACGCTTGTGAGGCGAAGGAAGCGTGTTTAGATAAGAACATGAGTGTTTGCAGCATTAAAGTTAACAACAGGAGTGGGGGATGTTAAAAAGCTATTCAAGATTTTTTGACGATCAAAAGGTATTATTAATCTTGTTACTCGCGGTTGTTCTATGCGGTATAAGCAAGACCGCATATTGCCAGACAAATAGACCTGTCCTTTTGCTTCAACAAATGCCTGACGATGTCGGAACAATTACTCCGGGCCCCGGAGTACATCACTTTGAACAGGGTACAGCCGTCACTTTGACGGCTGTACCAAAAGCAGGCTTTCAATTCGTTTATTGGCTGGGTGATGTCAGTGATCCGCATTTAAACAAAACTACCGTCTATCTTGACGCTCCTAAAATCATTATCGCAATATTTGAAAAGGCCGAATTCGACCTTGGGGATTTATCTGAGCCGACATTGGGCATACCAGGTGCGCTGGGAGATGTCCTCAGGGCCAGCGCCGCTGATTATTCCAGGCAGGGATTCGGAGGTGGTGGAGGTGCCGGACGGCAAAGCGTAAGCGGAGCACCAGCCCAACCTCCTCAACCTGAACCACTCCCGCCGCCAGAGGTCCCCGTACCTGTACCGGAACCGACAACCCTGGTATTGCTGGCCGTTGGTAGTTATATGGCCTTTAAAGGAAGGCGAGCGAGGAAATAATGCGGAAAAAGACCGGCGATAAAACCCCGAGGTAAGGAACACCTGATAAGAAAATAATAACAGTTTGTGTAGAAAATTAAAAACGCCCCCCTCCCCCCCTATAAAAAAGATTACATCATAAAAAAATCCCCGTCATCACCTAAATGTATGGCCGCATGTATCCGCCGTAATAAACTCCGATTTGGTCCTTGGGTATTTTCTGCAATTTAACGGTCGAATCGAATAAATAGAACAGTAAGATTTCTCATCCTCGCCGAATTTAAGAAATGGGCAGACATTAGGCAGCCTGCAGCAGGCACTGCAATGAATACATTTGCCTTCACGTGTTCTGGAAACAGGCAGCACTGACGTGCAGGTCCTTTTTATTCTGGCAGACCAGTTATTTCTCTGTTTGTCAGCCATAAGGCGGTATTACCATGAACAACATCAACTTAATATTTCGACAAATATACCTTTTTGTCTGGAAAAACCAAGCGCCAAACTCAGCCGACGTAGAAAATTACGTATGCCCAGTTGGCCGCAAAGAGCCCGCCGGCAAGCAGCCAGGTGATAGCGCGTTCCATACCCGTCAGGTGGATTTTTACAGCACGAGCAAAAAATACACGTATCCCTGTTACCAAAAAAAACAATAACAATACCGAAAACAAAAGCGGATTATATAGCCACCCCCGGCCCGGCATCCCACTCAACCCAGACAATACTCCCCGCGTGAAGCCGCACGTAGGGCACGGCAGGCCGGTCATCCGCTTGAACAGGCAAAGCGACACCGCACGGTCATAATACGAAATCAGCAATAAAGCCGCGCCCCCAAGGGCCAGCCATACCAAAACAACTATCACGGCCCAAACGGGCCATTGAGGACGACGACAAACGTGTTCGAACTCGATTTTCATCTTACCGAGTATATCTTATTGAGAAACGACTGCCCCCAATCCCATCAGGACTACCACAAGTAACCAGATGACAATGCCTATGATGGCCAGTATACAACTGATCATACCGCAGATTTTACCCGCCTGCGTCAATCCACGTCCTGACGGATCCATAGATCCTGCGTCCATCTGCCTTAGGTCATTGTTGCCCATTACCCATGCAATGATCCCGCAAATAAAGCACACCACCAAGCCAAGTATCCCGAGGACAAGAACTACAACACCTCGATGAGGCGCAAGCGGTTGCTGAGCGACACGCTGGACTTCTGAGGGCCCTTGAGTCCCTTCTACCATGATTCTATCTCCTTAAAAAGATATTCGGACTCAACTTTCAAAAATCTATTAAATCAATTTTCTAAGCATTCTAAATTAGAATAGCCAAATTCTACAATAACACCACGGCAGATTAAAGACCGACCAATAGAACCCCGCACCCAATACACCATCTTAGTCCATAGCAACTATTGCAAACAAAGGCACACTGGGACTATGATAATTTCATACGGCTGGAGTAATCTTGTCTACGCCTGGGTCACAGTAAACAAACCTACACCCAGCAACTGCAGCAGGATTCCCAAAAGCTGTAACGCAATGCCGACAATACCGCAAATCATACCCGCCTTGGTAATACCCTGACCGGACGGATCCATCCTCCCGGCGGCCATTTCCTTCAAATCCTTACTTGCCATCACCCACGCAACGATGCCGAAAATTAAGCAGCAGACGATGCTGAGTATTCCAAACACCAGGATCATAGTGCCGCGATGAGGAGCAAGTGGCTGCTGTGTTTGAGGCTGACTCGGGGTTGGTTCCACCGGGGCCTGTGTTTGTTCTTCCATGATATGGCTCTCCTAAATAAATTCACATTTGCCTGACAGTTGCCACAGGTTAACAGAATCCGCCAAAGACCGCAAGGACGAATTTATGAATTGTTCACTGAAAACTCGATGCACAATGGACTGTCATTACAGCAAATCTCCAAGAATGCCATTCAGTACATAACAGAAATGTTACTTTAAGCCCTTCGGGTGTTTTTTGACGAAAAATTGGATAAAATTGTGAAATATTGAGCAATACACGATTTTTTTAAGGTAAAATTGCCATTTGCTGTTTCCTATATATGACAATGGTCATTGATTCTGCTTAAAAAGGTATTCAAGCCCTGGAAGATAAGCTGCTTATCTGGAAATTAAATCGCGGTAGTGAGGATGCCCTCTGCCGTATCTATGAAAAGTACAGAGATGATCTGGTGCGAATCGCGGCCGGGCTCTTGAATAATGTAAGTGCTGCCGAAGACGTCGTACAGGATGTTTTCCTTACGCTAATCCATTCTAACCACAGATACGAAATAAAAAAGAGCCTCAGGGGATATTTAACATCCTGCGTCGCCAACAAAGTACGCAATTTGTACATGACAAAAAGCTCCCGGAATCCCGTAAGCTTGGATGATATTGGCCCGGCAGCCTCGAATTCCAAACAGCCTGACCAATGTGTTGTATGCGACGAAGAATTTCAGCACCTGTACAAGGCTATGACTCAGTTGCCCTATGAACAAAAAGAGGCTGTGATTTTGCATATACAGGGAAAAATGAAGTTCAGGGAAATTGCCGAATTGCAGCAAACTTCAATCAAGACTACCCTGAGCAGGTATAGTTACGGACTAAAAAAACTGCGGTCAATTCTAAATAGTGAGGTGGAAAAATGAGACCGGCAGAAAACATAAAACAATCGATTAAGAATGCGAGAATAAAAATAGACCCGGAGGTTAAAAAGTCCGCGCTAAACGAGCTTATAACCGAGCTAAAGAAGGCCGGGATTACGGGTTCGGCCGGACCCGGGTTGAGCTTATGGAGGATAATCATGAAAAGTAAAATAACAAAGTTCGCCGCCGCGGCCGTCTTTATAATTGCATTAATCGGCTTACATGAAATCAACAGTTCATTTAGAGGCACAAGTGTAGCTTGGGCCGATGTGGCCGAGAGATTGGGAAAAGTACGTTCTTATAAAGCCAAGGCACGCCGTGTTCTTACCGAGGTGGGACAGGAGGAACCTTTTTTTGAAGGTGATATCCTGCGATACTTCTCACCCGATCATGGCTCCGTGGAAAAATCCTATGAGGACGGCAAATTAGTCATGCTCGCTTACTGTTCGATTGCCGAACAGGCGGCACTTATCGTTTTTCCTCCTCCACTTAAAATGTATTGCCGTTTTGATTTGAATGATGAATTGCTGTCGGTGGTAGAATACTTCAATCCTGCCAATACCGAAGGAATAACGAAGGAATTTGGTTCTGAAAGGTGCGTAAAATTAGGCAGGAGGGAAATTGACGGGGTGATGACACAGGGATTTGAAGTCAAAGATGTGAANNCGATTTGAAGTGAAAGACGTGAAGATTTTCTCACACGTTCCCCCGCTTCTTCTTCGCGTTAAAGATATTAACATACGTATGTGGGTGGATGAGGAAACTTTGCTGCCCGTAGAAGTCGAGGGCGAGGGCTTCTTTACAGGGCTTATGACGCTGTTCAAAGAATGCACATATAAAGAAGTCATGCACAGCATTGAATATGATGTACAGATCGACGAGAGCATCTTCGATCCGAATATCCCGGACGATTACATGTTAATTGATCCCGCAAATATAACAGAAAAAGCTGAAATGGCCATGTTGTGTGTCGTGCCGTTTAGTGCTTCAATAGTTGCCTATAAACATATCAAAAAAAAGAAACACAATGTCTCTAATACCGCAGACACTCCTCAAAAACAACAAACAGATGAAAGTCCACCCTCTAAAAGTGCCAAATAAAAACACCCCATCACCTCATCCACACATACCCCACCCTGTCATCTATGACCAAAAAAAGAGGGGTAAACATGGAAAAATCCGACAAAATTTTACTTGACAAGCCGGGGAAAAGGGTGTATGGAGATTTTCAAAATCGGAGTTTTTTGAGGAAACAACTTTGGGACTTCCACCAACTGATATCAAGGGATTGTGTCGTTTCGTTTGATGCACTATCTCTTAGCTAAACGGAGGAATTCTCCAAAACAAACGGAAGGAAGAGGACAGATGGCGGGAGAAGATAGTACAATGCCTGCGAAGGAAAGGAGGGCAGTCTAAACACTTATCAAATAAAAAATCTTTTTGGATGGGAAGTACTGTATGTAAACAAAATGTTTTGAATAAGGAAAGAAGAGTTTTTTAAGGAGATGAAAAATGAAAAAGAGAAATTTAATGATTTGTGTAACTGTGATTGCCTTTGCGGTTTCTTACCCTGCAAGCAATGCTACAGCGGCTTTGACAGTACAGGAACTTGTGACAGGTCAAAAGGTAACATTTGACGATAACACAGGCAATTACTGGTACTGGAATTTAAGCGACTTCTCAGACATGACATATAGTCAGCAGATTACGGCTATAGGCAGCCTCGGTGACTATATTGGGCTGACAGGATGGCATATGGCCGACAATGATGAAATGTTTTCATTATGGGATGTGTATTCTGCAGAAGAGTTAAGAGACAACTTTGGTCCTTCGGGTACTAAATGGAGTACTTTGTGGTGGGGTGGTCGTTATGACGTAGCCTCAACAGCAAATATCGACCATCATTGGGTGTGTCAGGTTACAGCAGATATGAAGTATCCTTTTCCTTCCGGTGATATACCAGACGACAGTCCCATTTCCTGGTATGGGGCGTGGGTTGTAACGTCTGCTTCCTGCCCCATCCCTGCCAGCAAACCGGAAGTCCAGTGGGAAAAAACCTTCGGCGGATCGAATTATGAGATAGCCAGGTCGGTTCAACAGACTACAGATGGAGGTTACATAATTGCCGGTAATACTGAATCATACGGCACAGGTTGGGTGGATATCTATCTTGTCAAAACAAAGTCTAATGGGGATATGCTTTGGCAAGAAACCTATGGAGGAGCAGCTCAGGAAGAGGGTTTCTCCGTCCAGCAGACTCGCGACGGTGGTTATATAATTTGTGGGTATACTCATTCGTTTGGAGCAGGAAATTCCGACATCTATCTGATAAAGACTGATTCATCCGGCAATGTAGATTGGGACGAAACTTATGGGACAAGCGGAGTAGAGGTCGGCTACTGCGTTCAACAAACATCAGATGATGGATATATAATTTGTGGACAAGACAGTAACCTCAAAGTTTATCTATTAAAAACCAATGAAAGTGGGGATAAGCAATGGGAAAGGTTTTTTAGTAAAGGAGGGGGTAATGAAGCAGGCCACTCTGTTCATCAAACAAAAGATGGAGGATATATAATCGCCGGCGGCACTTACTCTGGAGGAGCAGGAGGTTGGGATGCTTATGTGATAAAAACCGACTCATCAGGCAGCGCCGAGTGGGAGAAGACCTTTGGTGGGGCTGATGATGACGGTGTATCTTCGGTTTGGCAAACGACTGATGGCGGTTATATATTCACCGGCAGCACTCGGTCCTTCGGGGCCGGACCACCTCTTGGGTCTGGGGATATTTGGCTGATAAAGACAGATTGTGACGGCAATCAGCAGTGGCAAGAAACATACGGAGGAAACGGTAATGAGTTGACCGGCATGGAGAGCGTACAGCAAACCTCGGATGGCGGATACATAATTGCCGGTCGCACTGATTCCTATGGAGCTGGCGGTTGTGATGTTTATCTGATAAAGACTGATTCTGTCGGAAATATGCTTTGGGAAAAGACCGTTGGAGGAACCTATGATGACGCTGTCCTTTCAGTTAAGCAAACCTTAGATGGCGGATATGTAGTTGCAGGTTTTACAGAATCCTATGGAGCAGGTAATTACGACTTATATCTAATAAAACTAAGCAGCCCTCAACCGGAAGCCAGCCTTATTGCATACTGGAGTTTTGATGATACCAGCGCTCCCGGCCATGATGATTCCGGCAACGGAAATGATGGAACTGTTTATGGAGCAGCCTCTATAGACGGAATCTGTGGAGATGCTTTAAGTTTTGATGGTATCGACGATTATGTGGATGTAGATATTGATGCGTCGAGCGTCCTCCGTATAACAGGTGAAATAACTGTGGGAACATGGTTTTGGGCAGAGCCAGATGCACTACTGACCGATATGCTCTTAGTCTCACGTACAGGTAGAGATGTAAACCTTCACTGGTGTTGGAAGCTTGGGCTCCTATACAGCGTACCATGGGTGTCCATCTCACAAACCGGAAATTCTGAGGTATCGGCAACCGGTCCGGATTCCGTAAGTAGCGAGGAGTGGCATTACCTTGCAATGACCTACCAGCCCGATAATTTCATCAAACTCTACCTTGATGGGGAACTTGTAGGAAATGTGTTCGGCAATTCAGTGCCGGATTATATCAATGATCCTGAAGGTGTTCCTATCTTTGTTGGTGCCTTTTATCGACAGGGACTGCCTCCAGGTCACCCATTCCCAGGAAAATTAGATGAGGTCCGTATTTACGACCGGTCTCTTTCGGAATGTGAAATCAAGGAACTGGCAACTCCCTGTGAACCGGAGGATTGCTGGCAAGAGAAGCCCTTAGTAGACACTGCAGCAAACGAGAGGACACCGATATGGTCACCTGACGGCAAACAGATAGCTTATCGGTCGGATGAGTCAGGTTCAGACCAAATCTATGTGACAAACTCGGATGGTACCGGCAAATGGCAATTAACAAATGGTACAAGTATGGATATCTGGTTTGTTACATGGTCGCCGGATTCAAAGTATCTCCTATATTCTTATGGAAATGGTCATCCCTATAACCTTTATAAGGTAAAGTTGAACGAAGCTAGAGATGGAATTGCTGATTTATGGAATTTGACTCAAGCTCCAAGTACCTCATCCACTTTAGTTTGGGGGCCTGCATATATTTCTCCCGATGGAAATTACATCGTAGCAAACAGGATATACAATGGCTGGCCGAGACTGCGTATCATTACAAATAGAGACACAAACGCACATGAGGGAGATTGGACACCTATCGGCAAAAACTATGGTATGTCAGTTAATCCCTCATGGAAACCTGACAGTAGTACGATTGTATACGCATATTATGATAATTATCAGCACAACAATCATTCGGATATATGCACGATTTTACCCAACGGTACAAACGACACAATACTTGTCGACCGGTCTCGCACGCAACAACATACCCAGACCGTTGCGTGGTGTCAGTCCGGCAGCAACCTTGCCTTTGCAGAAGGACTCTGGAGTCAGACTACCAAACCTCTTGGTTTGATGACTGCTGATGGTACTAATATAAATTGGCTGGACCAAGGTCCGGCAGGTTTACCCTGGCAACACTATTCCTGGCAGGCAGACCTTTGGTCCCCGGATGGAAGTTCAATATTATATAGCTGCAAAGAAGATGGTAATTGGAATATATACTTAATCGACAAGGATGGAAGCAACAAAAGACTTGTGGCCTCAAGTGGCGGAACTGATGTTTTGGCTCGTTTCTCAGGAGATGGAACAGTTGCTTTTCAAACAAATAGAAACGGCAACTGGGACATATACATCGCCACCTCCGGACCCTGTAACACTGAACCGGTTGCTGATGCGGGAGATGATCAGGAAGTATCTACGGGGGCGGGTGGAACAGTTGAGGTTGTTCTGGATTGTTCAGACTCAAGTGATCCCGATGGTGATGAATTGACTTACTGCTGGAAGTGGACAGGCGGCCAAGATTGTGATGCGACAGGTGTTAATCCTACGATAGTGTTATCCTGCGGGACCTATGTCATAGAATTGATCGTCAGTGACGGCACGGCAGACAGCGAGCCGGATTATGTACAGATTACGGTTTTGGACGGCACGGCTCCTGTTATTAGCTGTCCCGGCGATGTAACACTTGAATGCCCTGCAGATACAAATCCTGCTAATACAGGCACGGCTACAGCGACAGATAACTGCGATGACGAGCCGGCGATAACGTACGGTGATGTATTATCCGGGTCGTGTCCTGAGGTGATAGTGCGAACGTGGACGGCTACCGATGATGCCGGCAACAGCAGTTCATGCGAACAGACCAT
>JABAHS010125776.1_pt3 | contig 13842 bp, 10 predicted proteins | sample 7062111 | NCBI WGS metagenome assembly JABAHS01 (sample SAMN14534600, study PRJNA622989) | marine sediment metagenome | biome: marine biome [ENVO:00000428]; feature: marine pelagic biome [ENVO:01000023]; material: deep marine sediment [ENVO:00002113]; isolation source: pool of 4 deep marine... | reverse complement strand
TTCACCCAAAAGTTCTTCGACATTTTGTCCGATCCAACTGTTGTCGATATTTGCGGCTGAGCGCGCAACTCCATGCTGAATCACCGCCGGAAAGCCGCAACCAATCGGCCCGCCCCAATCAAAGTGCTTTACCATCTCTGTAATCGTCTGTACAATGGGCTTGGGTTTGGCTGCTTTTGGCGTGGGAATCCGGTAGCGTTCCCCTAGCAAGTCGCCCGTCTTAATGTCTACCGGGGCTCCTTTGATGCCAGAGCCACCGACGTCGATGCCTAAAACTTTCACAGATTATCTCCTCCCGATGTGTCAAAGATTGAAACTTCGAGGAATTAAGGTACATAAACCGGAAGGGAATTTGGAGATTATTTTGTTCATTGTCAAGCAATTCCGGCGGTGGTCCCGCCGGGCGGGGCACAATCTCAGGCATCAACTTGCGGTTTTTGCACGCTCGAATTAACCGGGCGAGCATTTTTACTTTAGCACTCCTGACTGAAACAGACTTCTTCGTTTCTGGAAACATTCCAAGTCAGCGCAAATTCTGTTGTAAAATCCTGACTATCCGTTTCGCGGCTTTGCCGTCCCACAGATCCGGTTGTCGGCCCATCTTGAAGTCGCCTCGAAGAATGCGCATACTTTCGCGGACAATCGCATCGGCTTTGTTTCCAATGACTAAGTTTGTTCCACAGCTCTCCGTCACCGGCCTTTCGGTGTTTTCTCTGAGAGTCAAACAAGGGGTGCCCAAAACGGTGGTCTCCTCCTGTATGCCCCCGGAGTCCGTGAGGATGAACTTGGCTTCGGACATCAATTTGAGAAAATCCAGGTAGCCCAGAGGTTCGGTGATCATCAACTGTGGCATCTGGTTAATTTTGTCGCTTAGACCAAACTGTTCCAACCGCGCTTGGCTTCTCGGATGAATGGGAAAGACGATTTTGATGTGCTCCTGGATTGCAGCCAAAGCATTCAGAATTTGCGACAAACTTTCTTCGTCGTCGACATTGCTCGGGCGATGCAAAGTAAGAATCGTAAATTCCTTCGGTCTTAAGCTCAGTTTGTTCAAAATGGACGAAATCTCTGCGCGTTTCAGATGCTGCCGGAGGGTATCTATCATGACATTGCCGACAAAAAAGATCTTCTTTTTGTCAATGCCTTCTTTAATCAAATTCTCTTCTCCGCTCTTTTCCGTGACAAAAAGAAAATCCGAAATCTGATCGGTCAACACTCGATTGATCTCTTCAGGCATGGAACGATCAAAGCTTCGCAAGCCCGCTTCCACGTGAGCAAGTTTCACGTTTTGTTTAACAGCAACCAGACCACAGGCAATGGTCGAATTCACGTCGCCCACCACAATCACCAGGTCGGGTTTCTCTTGTAAAAGCACTTTCTCAAATTCGATCATGATTCTGCCTGTTTGGGTGCCATGGTTTGACGAACCGACGCCAAGGTACGTGTCCGGCTCCGGGATCCCCAGGTCGTGAAAAAACAGCTTTGACATGACTTCATCATAGTGCTGGCCGGTATGGAGCAAAGTGGCTTCGATATCAGGGTATTTTTTGAACTCGTTCATCAATGGCGCGATTTTCATAAAATTTGGACGTGCCCCAACGACATTCATCACTTTTGGTTTCATCAATCTCCCTTAATCTAAAGAAAGTTTACCGTGTAGTCGGCCCTTCGGGTATTTTAGAGTCAAAATCTCAGACTGCTGAATATAACAGATAAACCGCAGATTTGCAACGAAGTCGTTTCAGGAGCGCGCCAAATTAGCAAAGAGACAAACCTTTGGAGACTAAGAGCTTACTTACTTATTTCAGAGCGCTTTTTCTTTATCAGTCAGTTTGAATTGCACCGGCAGAGCGATCCACACACTTACCGGTCTGCCATCCAATTTAGCGGGAACCCATCTGACACTTTTGATGGCTTCCATGGCGGATTCTTCAAAACCGGCTCTGCCATCGCCACTTAAATCGCCTTCCAAGACACGGACATCCTTAACGTCCCCTTTTGCGTCAATCAAAACCTGCAGGATCACTTTGCCTTCGATGCCTGCTTTTCGTCCAATCACAGGATATTTGAGATTTTGTGAGATTGCCCGGAATCCACCAACGGGTTGAGGTGGTTCATCGAACTTCTGAACCTTCGAACTCTGCTTCAGTGCGGTCTCCTCAGGTGTTGGTTTGGGAATGTCCATGGAGTCGTTACAGTTCCAAGAAGATACGATCATCAGAGCCCCCAACACTGTTAACAAGAAAACGTATGTGACTGCATGTGTCTTCATTTTGACCTCCTTAAAATTTAGAATGTGATTGAGTCGAGTAAGAATGGTCTTATTTTTTGATGAAAAACATCTCCCAATTAACATCGGTTCGGTCGTGGCAGGCCTTTTGGAGACGAATTGAAGAATAAATTTGCCGTATTCCACCGGGCTGATGTTTGTCTCTCGAAGGGCCGCTTCATCACAGCACAGTTCTCTGGTGTGATTCAACCGCTTATGAATAAGCCAAACAAATGGGTTCACGGCGAATAAGATGAGTGCCAAATATTGCAGAGCAACAATCCATAAATCCCTACCTTTGATATGTGCGCTTTCGTGAATCAAAATACTCTGCAATTGTTTTGAAGGCCATGCCTCCCACCCTTTCGGTAGAAAGATCCCCGGTTTCCATAAGCCGAAAAGCGTTGGTGAAATGACACGGTCTGTTTCAAAAATTTGCAGACTATCGGGTAGATGCTGGCTTGATCGGTTGACGGCTGAGAGTTGAATCGGTTTGGCTTGGCCTAATCGAATACCCAAAACAACATTTTTGTATACAATAAACAGTGTCAAAAACAGAACCGAAACTAGCCACAAAAGCAAAAGGATTTGGCTTGCGGAAACAGCGTTCCCGGACATGCCGGTTATCTGTATGCCGCGGACCATCGCGAAGATAGCGATTTCATTAGGGAAATCTCCCTGAACGGAAAACGGCATTGAGACGACAGGTGGAACAAAGATCTTGAAAACGGCCAGATTCCAGAGCAAATATCTTAGCCGTGTCTCCAGTTTAAGGACTTTGTCAATCAGCCACACAAGCGTAACAAACAGGCAAAGTTCGAGCATGTGAATGGCGTACATCGACAGCCAGGAATCCGCCAGACTCTTGCTTAGCTCCATGATTACTACCTCTCTTTTTTTCTCTTTTCCTTTGCTTCGATCAGGGCTCTCAGTTCGTTCAATTCCTCTTGCGAAAGCTCCCCGGAACTCACCAAATAGTTGGCCAACGCACCGAACGAACCATGGAATATTCGGGCCACCAAAGACCGCGTTTCTCTTTGAGCAAACTGCTCACGTGACAACGTCGGTGTGTAAAAATTTACCATGCCGATCTTTTCTTTTTGTAGAAAACCTTTCTTTACCAGGATATTCATCATCGTTTGCACTGTGGTATAGGCCTTTTTGCCCTCCGGGTATAAGTGCTCATGAATCTCTCTCACCGTGACCGGTTTCGAAAATTGCCAGATGCCATGCATGATTTCCCGTTCTACTTCTGCAAGTTTGTTTGCTCTTTTCATGTCTCTCCTATTTTACTAATTAATTAGTAATATAACGTATTTATTAGTAACATGCAAGCGAAAAATGGATTTATTAAATAATTTTTTCCAGTTTGAGAAAATGCCGACCAATTTGTTGTCTAATATTACTGAGTGTAAGAGCTGTATTTTTCTTGATTTCCATTTGTTTTATTCGTAATTTACAGGTAATTACGACTTGATTATTTCAATCAGGGGATCCTACATAGATGAAGCGTTGTTTAGGAAGAAACGCTTTGCTTGTTGTGTTGATGAAGTGAGTTTGGTTGGGAAAACAATTTCGCATTACAAGATCGTTGAGAAGCTTGGCGACGGTGGGATGGGGATCGTGTACAAAGCAAGGGATCTAAGATTAGATCGGTTCGTTGCGCTTAAATTCTTGAACAAAGAATTGCTCAGCGATGAGGAATCGCACCAAAGGTTTGCCCGCGAAGCGAAAGTCATATCTGCTTTCGACCATCCGAACATTGCCACCATCCATGAAATAGACGAAACCGATGATTCCGTGTTCATAAGTATGGCCTACTACGAAGGTCAAACTCTGACGGAATGCATCGCAAACAAGAGTCCTCTGCCCATAGAGGATATTTGCTCCATCGCCACCCAGATAGTCCACGGTCTGGCCAAAGCACACAATTCCGGTATCATCCACAGAGACATCAAGCCCGCCAACATCATGATTACATCGGAGGGACAGGCTAAAATTCTCGATTTTGGGCTGGCCAAAGTCGTGGATCAAACGGTTGCCACCGAAGAGGACTCTATTCGTGGAACCGTGGCCTACATGTCACCTGAGCAGGTGCAGGGGATTCCCGTAGACCACCGCTCGGACATTTTCTCGTTTGGGGCTCTGTTGTATGAGATGATCACCGGGAAAAGACCGTTCCCAGGTGAATACATGGCGTCGGTTGCATATTCAATTGTCAATGAGGAGCCAGTTTCCATTCGTAAGACTCGCCCGGACATCCCCCAACCCTTTGAGAACGTGGTTCATAGAGCCTTGCAGAAGCAGCCGGAAAACCGCTATCAAAACATTGAAGAAATTAGAGATGATCTGGAAGCTATCCGCCAAGATGTTGCTGGTTCGAAAATCGTTCCAAAAACTTCAATCCCCAATTTGAAACCGCATCTGTCTAAGCGCATGTGGCTCGCGTCGATCGGGATCATGCTTTTGATCTTCACAGTGACGTTTGTTCTCCTCCTGCAATCGGTAACCGAAGCCCCCAAGAAAATTTCGTCCATCGCGGTCATGCCGTTTGTGGTAAAAGACGCCGAGAAGGAATGGAATTGGCTTGGACATGCCGTCATGAATCTTCTGAATACCGAGTTGGCGCAATATCCATCTGTAAACACGATCGATGCGCAAAAATGGAACAGGCTTCAGGACAAGCTCGGCATCCAAGACGATGGCAACATGACGTTGGAAGAAACCTTTCAAATCGCTCGAGAAGCGAAAGCGGAAAACGTCCTGATGGGAGGCGTGGAAAAACATGGTGATCATTTAAGTCTACAAGGCCAGGTTTTTAACACCCAAAGCGGCAAGCTTCTGAAGGAAATAAAAACCCTGAAGGGAAATGTCAGTCACTTTTATGATCTCGTCGATAGGCTGTCAAATGAACTGAAGCAATCTCTGGAATTTGAGATTTCATCCGACGGAAACTCGCAAAGTATCTCTGATTTAACAACCCAATCACTCGATGCTTACAAATACTATTTGGAAGGACGCGATGCGGCTTTGGATAACCGCTATAAGGAAGCCATCCCTAAGTTGAACCGGGCAATCCGTTTGGACTCTACTTTTATCCAGGCATACTATTATCTCGCATGGCAATATGCTCAGATTTATGAAAACAATAAAGCCAAAGAGATACTGCTCAAAGGCAAGCCTTATGTAGCAAAACTCTCAGAGGAAGAACGCCTCAAATATCTCATACAGGAAGCGTCCGCTGATCGTCGCTGGAAGGACCACACTGCCTATATTGAGCGTCTTTTGGGTATCAATCCATCAGATGCGAGCCTCCATTACAAATACGGTTATACGCAGTTTGTATTCTTTCGCAACGTTGATGCGGGCATTGCTTCTTTGGAGAGATCTTTGAAAGTTGATTCCAATTTTAGTGGTTCCTACAAGACATTAGGCGAAGCGTATCTGGCAAGTGGAGAAAAAAAGAAAGCCTTTGACGCAATTAGACAATATATTCGGCTCAACCCTACGGATGTGAAGCCGCTGAGCGTCATGGCGGACATGCAGATTTTGACTGGAAACTATGAGGTGGCCATCAAAAATTGCGAGCGTATCTTGATGTTGCAACCTGGTTCTCATACTGCCTGGCTTCACAAGTCCCGGGTTTATATAGGCCAACGTAAACTTAACAAAGCTCTGGATAACGCAAAGCACCATCTTCAGTCTGTGAGTCTTCCGGCTCACAAAGCAGATGCACATCTACTTTTGGCAAGAATTTATTTTCATCAAAATGAATTTGTAAAGGCTCTGGACCAAGTCAGGACAACCCTTGATTTGGATCCAGCCTATGAAGACGCTTTTTGGTTATCCGGGCTCATTCAGCTAAAACTTGGCAATCGATCTGCTGCAATTGAACAACTTGAGGAACTGGAACAAATCTTGGACGCTCAAGAAGAGTTAACAGACATGTGGTTGTTGTATCATCTGAAAGCCGAAATCTCAATACAAGAAGAAGAATACAAGGAAGCAATCGACTACTTGACCCAAGCTCTGGAATTAGCACCTTTGGATAAAGCTTTCTACCTTAGTTCGTTGGGAAACGCATATGCTCGCTCACAACAGCACCGTAAGGCCATAAAGACATACCGAAAAGCTTTGTCATTCAACCCCAAACACATCCAAGCAGCATTGGGACTTGCAATGGCTTTTGAGCAGCAAAACAAAGTTCATGAGGCATTGGAAGCTTATCAAAATGTAATAACGACTTGGAAAACTGCAGACGAGGGCGTTGAGGAAATTCAAACTGCCAAAGAGAGGGTGAAACATTTAAAGAGTATGCTCTGACAAACAAAAGAAAGGAGGTGAATAAAATATGGCAGAGCTTTCCAAAGATAAAGACACGGGGAAAAAGTTAAGTAGGGTGACGGAAAAGATAAAGGACGTATTTAGGGCTCTTATCAAAAGTCCACCAGGACCAGAGCCGGGTGACGGTTAACGTTATGTAGCTTCAACTTATACTCCTCGTTGCACACCGAAGGGGGGAAACAAAACTATGCGGCTGCGTGGGGAAACACGCGGCCGTATTTTTTCTCAATTTTCAACCTGGCTGTCTGATGAACTCCTCTGCAAGGTTTCCAAAAATATCACCAATTCCAGCAATTCCTCTTCGCTTATTTTACCTTCAAACGGCGGCATGGCATCCGGCCCTTCCCCTTTTCCATATTCAATGATATTCATGATCTCACCCTTGCCGTACTTCTGAAACGCGTTGCGAATATCCGGGGCGTCCATCCCCCCTTGGCCATCAGCTCCGTGGCATTTTGAGCAGTTGACGTCTTGCTTTGCATATCCGAGAAAGAGCAATTGTCCTGGGTCCGTAATCTCCGGTGGCGGCTTACTTTCGCATGCAAGAAACAGCACAAGAATGATCGAGATAAAAACAAGCAAACGACGAGGTCTTTGTCCGAATGATTTGAGTCGGAAGAGAGGATTGGAAAGGAGAGCCAATTGATTTCGGTTCAATCTTATACAGCTTTGATAATAACCAGGGTCACATCATCGTCTTGCTTCTTGGGACCGGCAAACCCACTGACTTCTGCATAGATCTTGTCCATAATTTGTTTTGAGCTTAGATTACTGTACTTCCACACGATATCCCTGAGTCGTTCCTCACCAAACTGTTCTTCTTGTTCATTTTCGGCTTCTGTCACCCCATCAGAATAGATTATGATGATTTCACCCGGCTTCAATCCGACATCATTTTTTTCAAATTTGCATTCAGGCAGAATTCCTAAAACCATTCCGCCTGTCTCAAGAGATTGAAATCCGCCGCTTTTATCGAAGAGAAATGGGAAATTATGTCCGGCGTTAACGTAACTGAATCTCCCTTTCTTGCCTTCCAATAAACCGAAAAAAAGCGTGACGAATTTGTTGGAAGCGGTGTTCAAGTACAAAATGTTGTTGGTCTTAGAAATACAATCGACAATTGAAGTCGTGGTTAAGGCTTGGCTTCGCAGGGTAGCCTGCAGACTTGACATCAGCAAGGCAGCAGGAATGCCTTTTCCCGAAATGTCCCCGAGAGCAATTCCCCATCTATCCTCATCCAATTTAATAAAGTCAAAATAATCTCCACCCACCTCTTTGGCGGGGTGGCTTACTCCCGCGATGTCGAAACCCTCAACATTGGGGCCTTCGTCGGGCAGCAGTTCTATTTGAATTGAGCGGGCTGTAGCCAATTCCTGCTCGATTTGCCTCAGGTGCTTTTCTTCTTCATAAAGTCTGGCATTTTCGATAACCTGTGCTGACTGAGAGGCGATAATCGACAGCAGTCTTTGGTCATCATTGGAGAATTTGCCGTCGTCTTTTTTATTAAATAAATTAATCACACCGATTAACTTTCCTTTGCACAACAATGGCACGCTCAGTATCGAACGAATTTCCGGTATTTTTGCATGCTGCCCTTTGAAGGTATCGTCTTCTTTGAAGTTGTTTATCCTGAGTGCTTTGCGATTTTTGATCATCCAGCCACTCAGATCCTCGTCGAGACGATATTTGTCTTTAATAGTTGAGCGGTCAACTTTCCGAACCAAGGTTTTGAATGGATCGTCGCTCTCCTTTTTTTCCAACAGCGAAATCGTTCCTTGCTCAGCGTTGATGGCTTTAACAGAAACCGAAACGACTTTGTCGAGGATTTTGTTGACGGGCATGGTGGAACTGATGATTCGGGCGAGCTGATTTATGTTCCAGAGATCTTCGATGGATTTCTTAAGCCGGGCGTTTTCCTGCTGCAGCTTGACAAAGTCTTCTTCTTGATATTTTTTTCTTAACGCCATTGGATACTTCCCGGTTCTTCTCGGTATTTTATATAAAATTAAACATTTTTGAATGCATTGTCAACCTATTCGTAGAACCAAACTCAGCGTGCGGTTGTCAAACGTCTGCACACAGCAGGAATAAAAGTTGCTTCGAATTGTATTCCATCCAAATTTCCAATCTCTATTTCCCTTGACCGTCAATTTAATTATATAGCATAGCAGATGAAGAAACATACATTTAGCCGGATTTTCTGTTTTTTTATATTTTTCGGTGGAAATCACCTCCTATTCTCTGCTTCAACAAATCCTCGGATTGTTTCCCACCAACCTGCGAGTCAGATCCTGGTTCCATCAAAAAGCTTGGAAATCATCGTTCAATTTGAGAGCTCGGTTGACCCGGAAACCGTAGACAGGCACTCGTTCTCCGTTTTTGGGCGCTGGACAGGTGTCTGTGCAGGCAGTTTTTTCTTTGAAGACGACAACCGGCAAATTCGGTTTGTGCCATCCACACAGCTTTCGGCTGGAGAATGGATCACCGTCTCTTTGTCTCGAAACATAACAGACGAATCCGGAAACGCTCTGGAAAAAGGCTTTGCCTGGAATTTCTGGACAACCTCGGCGCGAGCCTCGCTGAACTTGCAGCGATCAACCATCGTACCCGTCCGCCGGAGGGGCGAGGAACGGATTCGAACGTATGGGGCCTACGCCGGCGATCTGAATGGAGACGGCTATCATGATTTTAGTGTGCCCAATGAAGATGCAAGCGACGTGCGAGTCTTTCTTAATGATGGCCACGGACGGTATGCGGAATTTAGCATCTATCCGCTGCGCTCATTCTCGTTTCCGAGCACCAACGAAGGAGCCGATTTCAATGGTGATGGGCTGTTGGATTTTGCAGTGGGCAACATCCGATTGCATTCCGTGAGTGTCTTTTTTGGAGATGGTCAGGGCAAATACATGTCACCCAAACACTACGAAGTTGGTCGAGGCACCCGTGGACTCTGCATCCTCGACCTTAATGGGGACGGTTTTACGGATATCGTGACGGCAAACCGACAGAGTAGCGATGTGTCAATCTTGCTTAACCGGGGTGACGGAACCTTTGAAGATTTTATCCGAGTCGAGGCTGGCATCCATGGCGAGACCTCGTGTGCCGCAGCAGACTTCAATGAAGACGGAATTCTGGATGTCGTGGTGGGTGGGTTCGAAAGCAGGGAAATCGCGGTTTTGCTGGGCGACGGAGAAAACAACTTGCATGTGGCTTCAAAAATGGATGCCAGAGGCGTGGCCTGGATGATTGCGGCCGGAGATATGGATGGCGATGCCCACGTCGATGTCGTCTCAGCGAATTCGCAAAGCAACCAATTCGCTTTGTTGCACGGCGACGGACGAGGCAATCTGTCTGAGGCGGCGACCTTTAATACCGGCATTTTCCCTTTGGCGATTGATGTCGGCGATTTAGATGGGGACGGCGATCTCGATGTGGTTACAAGTAATTTCGTGACCGCAGATTGGAAAATCCATGAAAACGACGGAAGCGGGCATTTTCTCAATACCAGAACTTTGCGGGCAGGCCGTGCAGGTTCTTGTGCTGTTTTGCACGACCGCGACCGAGATGGAGATTTAGACATGACGGGCATCGATGAATTGGACGATCTGTTGTTCCTGTTCGAGAATTCAAGTTTCACGGCGGTTCAAGACAAACTTCCTTCCGAAATCCCCACACATTTTAAATTGAATCAAAGCTACCCAAACCCTTTTTCAAAAACAGATGTCACGAGACCCGCCGAAATCAGGATTCCATTTTCTCTCAGTCAAAGTGCGCCGGTGAAATTAGAGGTGATGAATGTCCGCGGCCAAAAAGTCACGACGTTAATAGCTGGAGAAATGCCACAGGGTGAGCATTCGGCCAGGCTCTCGCCTCAGAATCTGCCAGCCGGCATTTACTTCTATCGCCTATCTTCTCTGGGCGCGATTCAGACTCGAAAAATTGTAATCTTTCCGTGAGGCGCAGACCATTTATTTGCCCGTGTCCAACGCCTGGATAAAGTAACTAACCAGGATAATGAAGAAAAAGTAAGCCACTATCCATTTATAGATATTCTTCCATTTTTTCGAAGAGGCTTCTATGGGCTGTATTGTTGTCGGTTTTCAGGTCAAAAAGATTTCCGACCTACTGATCCAATGAGTGGATTAATTTCGTCGCACAAGCTAGCTAGTAAATCGATTGCTCTTTCTTCCGGGACTGGCGGTATAACAAAATACATCCCGAATTGAAGACATGGTACCATAATTGGCCTCAAATCCTTCAACGCCTTTGGATAAGTCGAGATGACAGGGCATTTTGGAGGTTGATCAAACAGTTTCTTGCAAGCACTAATTCATCTTGACATGCCATAGACATCCGGCCGTCGATGGGGATACAGTCGTTCATAATCTCGCCAATACGCGATTTCCCCCAGATCGATTGTCAAGCCGTAGACCCCGGGTTCTGCACTCGCTTCGAACAAGCTTTCTCCGCTCGGCCTGGCAACCAGGCTGCCTCCCTGGTACTTTTCACCGGTATAGTTGGAGTAAATCACAAAAATCTGATTGTCCATCGCGCGAGCCATCAGACGCCGGCGGTTTATCTCCTTGAAAGTAACCGGTACCGCAGAAGGTGCCACGATCAACTCCGCACCGTTGAGGGCCAAAGTGCGAGCCGCTTCCGGAAAGCCCAAATCGAAGCAGATCAGAGCGCCGCTTTTCGCAATCCGGCTGGTAAATACCGCCAATGAATCGCCGGCGACGAAATTTTCCGTCCAATGGATGTGTGTCTTGCGATAGAAAAAGAAGTGGCCATTTTCCAACCAGACCGTGCTGTTGTACGCCCGCCCATCGGCTGTCTTTTCCAAAGTCCCGTAAACCACCGCCAGGCCGTAGACCTCAGCCGCTTGTGCGATCCGCCGACTGTCTTCCGAAGGCAGGATTTCGGCAACTTCTGCTATCTCCTCCGCAGACGGTTTGGGCACGTAGCCGGTGCGCGAAAGCTCGGGAAAGACGATCAAATCGGTAGACCACCTGCCTGCTTCAGCGATCATGTCGAGCATCACTTGCACGTTCTCGTGCACACCCTTCCAAACCGGCTCAAACTGAGCCAACGCAACGTTTATCTTACGATTCTTCATCGCACAGCAATTTTTCGTAAAAATGGGACAGATACTCGCTGACGCGTTTCATGGTTCTGGACACGCAGTACGGCTCACCCATGGCCTGTAACTCCTCCGCAACGGACTTACCAGTGAGGAGCTGCGTATTCAGCAGCCACGAAATACGGCTTTCGTAGTGATACCTGCGCAGCGCCTCGTATTCGGTTTTGCATTGTTGCAACTCCGCCATCTTCTTTTGGTCTTTTGTCGACAGCTCGCCGATTTCACCTTCCAAAATCCGCACCCGCTCTAGCGCTTTTTGCAGAGCCTGCTCGAGCTCTTTTTCGCGCTTCGCCTCTGCTTGCAATTCTGGCTCCGTAATGACGGGAGGCATATCCACTTGTGGAAACGCCGGTTTAAGAGGCGGCACAGACATGATTTCATATTCTTGATAGCGCTGGTCAAATTTCCTCTTCATACGCCCGCCCATCAGCTTCAATGTGACGATTTCTTTGGGACGCGCTGACACCTTGATGCTCCCATCCCGGAAGGTGAGCTCGGTTAGGATATCTTCGTTGAGATTGGTCTTCCAAACGCTATTGACTTCATCCCAAAGTTTAAGCTTGCCCATGGCTTCATGCTCCGTGGTGTTGTAAAACCGCAGGATGAGGCCTTTCTGATCTTCCGATAGTTTGACACAGGTTAGTTTAAAGGCGTCTTTCGGATTTTGATTCATCCAGTAGACAAAGGAATGTGTATCAGGCAATGCACCCGCATGCGGCTGCGTCCGCACCACCCTCATCTTAAGATTCTGACTTTCTGATCGAAAATTTGCCGATTCGGCCGTCGCAGAGTGGGGATAGACGGCATAGGAAAACACGTGTTCGCCGAGACATTGCGCTTGTGGCGTGAAGATATGCGGGCCCACGTCGCCTTCGCGGGTGAGCAGGTCTTGTCTGGCCAGCCAGCCAACCGAGCGAAGCAGGGTCAGGGCCAGGGTGTTCTTTTCTGGCAGGACCTCGAATTCAGACAGTCCGCTGGTCAGGATGGTCACCCCCCGCCGGACGTCCCGCAAGCCGACGGAATTTTGGAACACCCGCGTGTTGATGGGCACGGTGTAGCGTCCGGCCAGCATCAAGGGGCGCAGTTTTTCTGGCAGTTCTTTCGGCACAGTCTCTGGCGCCAGGGACAAGCGCGCTAAGTCGAACGGCTCTTCCGCAATGGCGTGATCCGTTTCAGTGGCGGTGGGAAAGCATACACGCAACCGGTGATCCTTGACGACGTTTTTGACGATGGTAGTGACTTCCACCTGTGGCGACTTGGCTGTGAGGCTGATGTACGAGACCACGGGCACCCGCCGCGTTTGCTTGTGCCGTTGTTTGCGGTTGGCTCTTAGTCCGATTGGCAACGTCAGCGCCAACTCCACTTTAATACGCGCCATCAGCGGCCCGGCTTCTTCGAGCGTGATCTCGGCTTGCTCTTGCATGCTGTTTATGACTCGATCTTTTTCCGGAAAGGAGTAATCATAGGTATCTCCGGCATCACCGCCGTCTTCGAAATAGCTCAAATCGTCATACACTTGGCCGGTTCTTTTGTCTGTCAGAGAAAGGGTGCCATTATCACGTACGGCCACCCTCAGATACTCGTTTTCTAGTACCCGCTCTTTTTCGGAGTACGTAACCGCCGGGGGCGCGCCGACCTGCTGCTGGCCTCGCACAAGGTAATAGGTTTTGTATCCGAGGGCCGGCACGTCACACAGGAGATAGACATGTCCACTCGCGTCGCTCCTTTCCTTCATTTGATGCGGCGCCGGGTTCCCCGCATTGTCCGCAAAGCAACAAGCTTGCGCATCTTTGGGCACTCTCATGGTAAAGCCGACCACTTCCCTTCGCGGTCGATCTGCTGGATTGAAAACCAGCATGGCCGCCTCTGCGTTTTCCGTCGTCGCATTCACACATCCGGCGATGGACTTCAAGCCCTCCGTAACAATTTCGTCGGCCTGTTTGTACACCTGTGCGAAGCGCTCCTCCATGTCGACCGCAATGGGATCGATGCAGCACCCGCATATGTCGTCGTGGGCCTGATTCTGCAGCAGCGTTTTCCAGATAGCTTGCAATGCATCGGCAGGATAATCATGTCCTAATAAATAAGC
>JABAHS010013005.1_pt2 | contig 13852 bp, 14 predicted proteins | sample 7062111 | NCBI WGS metagenome assembly JABAHS01 (sample SAMN14534600, study PRJNA622989) | marine sediment metagenome | biome: marine biome [ENVO:00000428]; feature: marine pelagic biome [ENVO:01000023]; material: deep marine sediment [ENVO:00002113]; isolation source: pool of 4 deep marine... | reverse complement strand
GCCGCAGGCGTCGTCATCATGCGTTTCGGCGAGAACGCGCTCGCGACCATCCGAAACGTCAAGAAGAAGCTCGTGGAGCTCTCGGCCAACCTGCCGGAGGGCGTCGAGATCGTTCCGGTCTACGACCGGGGCCCGCTCATCGAGCGCGCCATCGACAACCTCCGCGAGAAACTCTTCCAGCAGGGCCTGATCGTCGCTCTCATCTGCTTCGTCTTTCTCGTGCACATGAGAAGCGCACTCGTTGCCATCTTGCTCCTGCCCTTCGGAATCCTCTTCTCCTTCATCGTGATGTTCCACCAAGGCATCAACGCGAACATCATGTCGCTCGGCGGCATCGCCATCGCCATTGGAACGATGATCGACGCCGGCATCGTCATGGTGGAGAACGCGCACAAGCATCTCGAGCGCAACGCGGGCGAAAAGCCGAGAACCGAGATCTTGATCGCCGCCGCAACCGAAGTAGGGCCGTCGCTCTTCTTCTCCCTGCTCATCATCACCGTGTCCTTCCTGCCCATCTTCGCGCTCGAAGCCCAGGAGGGAAGGCTCTTCAAGCCACTGGCCTTCACGAAGACCTATGCGATGGCCGGAGCGGCTCTCCTTTCGATCACCGTCGTTCCAGCCCTCATGGTCTGGCTCGTCCGCGGGAAGATCCTCCCTGAACGCCGGAACCCCCTGAATCGACTCGTCCTCTGGGCCTACCGTCCCGCCCTCGCCGGGGCGCTTCGCCACCGCTTCGCCGTGCTTGCGGTAGCGGTTTTGTTGCTCGTAGCGAGTCTCTACCCGCTCCAGCGAATCGGCTCCGAATTCATGCCGCCGCTCAACGAAGGTGACCTGCTCTACATGCCTACGACGCTTCCAGGGCTCTCCATTACGAAGGCTCGGGAGCTTCTGCAGCAGACCGACCGCATCATCAAGACAGTTCCCGAGGTCGAGCGGGTGTTCGGGAAGATCGGACGTGCCGAGACGGCCACCGACCCGGCACCGCTTTCGATGATCGAAACCACGATCACCCTGAAACCCCAGAGCGAGTGGCGCCCAGGCCTCACCCCTCAGAAGCTCATCGCCGAGCTCGACTCTAAGATTCGCTTTCCAGGCCTCACGAACGCCTGGACCATGCCCATCAAGACTCGCATCGACATGCTGTCAACGGGCATCAAGACACCTGTTGGCATCAAGATCTCGGGACCAGACCTCGGCTCTCTCGAGGAGGTCGGTGAGCGCATCGAAGCCATCCTCCGCGAAGTGCCCGGTACGCTCAGCGTCTACTCCGAGCGGGTCGTCGGGGGGAACTACCTCGACTTCGACATCGACCGTGCACAGATTGCCCGCTATGGCCTCACTGTCGGTGATGTCCAGGACGTCATCCAGACAGCCATTGGCGGCATGAACATCAGCCAGACCGTCGAAGGCCTGGAGCGATACCCGATCAACCTTCGCTACAGCCGCGAGCTGCGGGACGACATCTCGTCGCTTCGCCGCGTGCTGGTTCCGACTCCGAGCGGTGCCCAGGTGCCACTCGAGCAGCTCGCTTCGCTTCGTTTCGCAAAGGGCCCGCCGGCCATCAAGACAGAGAATGCGAGACCCAACGCTTGGGTCTACGTCGACCTAGAGGGGATCGACGTCGGCACCTACGTGAAGAACGCAAAGGCTGCGCTCGAAGAGCGACTCACCCTCCCGCCAGGCTACACGCTGCTGTGGAGTGGGCAGTTTGAGTACCTCGAACGCGCACAGAACCGCCTTGCGCTCATCGTTCCACTCACGCTCGGCATCATCTTCCTGCTGCTCTACCTGAACTTCCGCCGGTTGTCCGACACCCTTCTCGTCATTGGCGCGTTGCCCTTCGCGCTCGTCGGTGGTCTCTTCCTGGTCTGGGTACTCGACTACGACTTCAGCGTGGCGGTCGGTGCCGGCTTCCTCGCACTGGCCGGCCTCACGGCCGAGACGGGCGTGATCATGCTGCTCTTCCTGAACCAGGCCAGGGACCGTGCCCTCGAAGCCGGGAAGCTCAGCACCGTTCACGACCTGTGGCGCGCCACGATCGAAGGGGCCACCTACCGCGCACGGCCGCTGCTGATGACCGTCGCGTCCGATGTCATCGGGCTGCTGCCCATCATGTGGGGTGCCGGAACGGGTTCGGAAACCATGCGCCGGATCGCCGCACCCATGGTCGGCGGCGTCGTCACCGCGACGCTCGTCACACTCATCGTCATTCCCGTTCTGTTCGTCATCGTCCACGGCCGCAGACTCCCGATCGAGGCAAAGGGCGGCGATTCAACGACCGAGAGCTGAAGGATGCGAGCCATGGCCGACTCGAACGCTTGGACTTGCCTCGAGGCCGTAGTGTGCCAAAACTCAGCCGACACCTACGCGGCTCTCTCGTAGTAGTTGAGAACGCCGCCGAGTCGCCTGCGGCAGATGATGGAGCCATCACGAGTCGCGAGCTCGGGCTTCGGATCGATCAGTCTGTTCTCGAGGCCCTGATGGTTGCGCTCGTGATGATAGTGCTCGGCGTACTCGCGGACGGCCCGGCGCAGATGCCGCTCGCCGAGCGGAATGAGCTGAGCCAGACACTCCGCCTTGATCGATCGGACGAAGCGCTCCGCATGGGCGTTGAGGTTCGGGCTGCGGCTCGGAAGCTTCACCGCCGAGACGCCTGATCTCTCGAGCGTACGGCGAAACTCCTTCGTGAAGAGCGGATCCCGATCGTGGATCAGAAACCGAGCACCGCGTAAGAAGCCATCATCGAAGTCCGTGAGATTCCGAGCAATCTGGCTCATCCAGACACCGTCTGGCGACCTCGCAATCCCAGAGATCTCCACCCTCCGGGTCTCGAGATCGATGACGAAGATCACGAAGTAGCGGATCAACCCGCGCCAGGTCGCGACTTCCACGGTGAAGAAGTCCGTCGCGGCGATTGCGCCCCAGTGAGCTCGAAGGAACGTTGCCCAGGTTGGCCCGCGCAACCCAGCGGGATCGATGCCGTTCTCGATCAAGACCCGTTTGATCGTATTCCGTCCGACCGAGAAACCGAGGTTCTCAAGTGCGCCTCAAATCCGCGTGTATCCCCAGCCTGGATTCTCTCGGGCCATTCTGACGATCAGTCTTTGAATCTCACCGGCGATGCGGGGACGCCCCGGCCCGCGCATCTTGCTTCCGTCGTACTTGCGCGCCACCAGTTCCCGGTACCAACGAAGCAGCGTATCTGGGGTCACGATGGTCGAGATCTGACGGAGTCGCTTGCGGCCGATCGCGTGAGCAGCGCGCGCAAGCCGTGACCTCTGCGCGTCTGTGAATCGTACGCGCCCCGGTCCAAGCTGCTCCCGAAGGACGCGGTTCTCGGCCTCTAGGTAGGTGATCACCTCTTGCTGCTGGCGATTGATCCATCCGGCGAGCATCAAGACCAAGAACTGCAGCGGGAGAGGGAGCATGGAGGCATGCTAACCCGCGAATCGGCTGAAAACGCCATCGTCAGTGACCGCGCAACCCGTCGTATTCATGACGGAATTGGATCGGCCGGGTTTTGGCACACTACGGGGTTCTGGGATCGGGCCCGACGAGTGAGGCACAGATTGATCTCAGGCCGAATCGACGTATCGTGACGAGATCAGGCGGTGAACGCCATGGTTCAGCTCGCGGTTCGACAACTGCACGCCGATCTCCTGCGGTCGGCGTTGACGATGGCCGCCATAGCGGCAGTCATTGCTGTGATCCTCGTCCTTCGAGGGTTCGAGCAGGGGTTGTACCAGCAATCGCGCCATGCTGTCCTTGGTCGCGGTGCCGATCTCTTCGTGGTCCAGTCCGGCGTTGAGAACTTCGTCGCGGTGCGATCGTCATTGCGCCAGCTTGCGAGACGTGACGTCGAAGAGGTTCCCGGAGTCGCCGAGGCGCACCCGATCACCAGCTTCTCGGTGATCTATGAGAAGGACTCCCGCAAGGTCCCCATCTATCTGATGGTCTACGACAAGGCCGGGGGACCGGGCCGGCTCGCCGAGGGTCACGCTGCGCGGTCGGCCCGAGATGCGGTGATCGATCACTCGTTGGCCAGGAAGTATGGGCTCCGGGTCGGAGATCCACTCACGGTTGCTGCGTTCGATTTCACGATCTCGGGGATCGCCGATCGCGAAGCCGCATTCTTTATGTCGTTCGTCTTCGTGACCTACGACGGACTGCTGGACTTCGTCTTCGAGTCTGACATCGCCCCGGATCTGAGCGCTTTTCCGCTGGTCAGCCACCTGCTCGTCGAACTGGAGCCAGCAGCCGACCCCGATGAAGTGAGATCCGCGATCGAGGCGTCAGTTGCCGATCTGGATACCTATCTACCGAACGAAATCGCTCAACGAGACGTCGAGATGGGTCAGAGTCTCTTCGGGCCGATCATGGGCCTGCTGGCGCAAGTGGCCTACGCGGTCGGACTGCTCGTGGTCGGGCTCATCGCGTACGCGGATGTGCGGGCACAGCGGCAATCGTTCGGTGTGCTCAAAGCCCTGGGATTTCGTGTCCGGCATCTCGCGACTACGGTAATCGTGAAGATGGGCATTCTTCTCATCGCCGCTCTTCCGATCGCCGCGCTAATCGCACTTGGAGTGGCCGAGTTCATAGAGACGGTTGCGCCGCTCTACCGTGTGCCTGCCCTGGAATCGAGCGGTCTCATCGAAACCTTCCTGGCCGGCATCGTCTTCGTCTTGCTCGGGGCGATGTTGCCCCTGCGCTCGCTCAAGAACATCGACCCGGCCAGCGCGTTTGGGGGCACATGATGTTGCAATGGACGCTGAAGACGCTCTGGCTACAGCGCGCAGCGACGCTTGCGAGCGCAGGAGGAGTCGCCGGTGCGTTCCTGCTGGTCATCTTGCTCGAGGCAATCTTTCTGGGCGAGTCGAAGCAGATGCTCTCCTTCATCGAGAACACCGCTCCGGACGTCTGGGTCATGCAGGACGGCGTCTCGAACATGCACATGGCAACCTCGTTCGTATGGGACTGGAAGGTCGAAGAAGTCGCGGCGCTCCCTGGGGTCGAGTCCGTCTCCTCGATTCTGTACGTCAATACGGCGGTCAACGCCGGCGGACGAGACTGGTTCGCCTACGTCGTAGGCATCGAGCCCGACGATCCGAGAGCCGGGCCCTGGGCGATAGCGGCCGGACGCGCCGAACCGGCTCCGGGAGAGATCATTCTCCCACAGATGTTCGCCCGAGCGACGGGGATCAGCCTGGGCGAGCAGGCGAGGATCGCGGACACCGATTTCACGATCGTGGGGTTCTCGAAAGGCACCTTCTCGATGGCCAACTCCGTTGCGTTCGTGAGCGCAGCGGACCTGGAAGACATCCTCAACGTTGGTGCAACTGTGAGCTACATGCTCGTAGACGCAGCGGCAGGAACCAGTGGAGAAGAGCTGACGACACGCATCGAGGCAGAAGTGGAGAAAGTGAACGCTCTCACTCAGGAAGAGTTCATCGACAGCGACTTCGAGATGGCGATGAAGATGGGCGTCGAGATCATCTCCTTCATGACGATCCTCGGATCCGCGCTGGCCGCGGCCATCATTGCGTTCACCACATTTGTGCAGGTCTCGCGTCGCTTCCACGAGCTCGCGGTCGCCAAAGCCATTGGGGTGACCAACCTCTCGGTCTACGTGAGCGTCGTCTTTCAGAGTCTAATCGTGACGGGTATCGGGTATTTGATCGCAGTCACCATCGCGGCAGGAGCGATGCCGGTCATCGCCTGGCTCGTCCCCGAGGTCATCTTCCTGGTATCCGCGACATCATTGATGCGCATGGCCGGGATCGCGCTGTGCGTTGCGATGCTCGCTGCAGTCGTTCCGGCTCGGTTCGTCGCAAGTGTCGATCCGGCCTCGGCGTTCGAGGGGTAGTGCCATGACGGAAGCAGCCGTCTTGAAGGCCGAGAACGTTTCCAAGATCTTCGGGACGGGCCACACGGAAGTACGCGCAGTCGATGACGTGTCGCTCGAAATCATGCCCGGCGAACTGGTCCTGATCATGGGGCCGTCGGGCTCGGGCAAGACAACGCTGCTTTCCATGTTGGGAGGCCTCCTGAAGCCGACTGCGGGAACGATTCGGATCGACGGCCAGACCATCACTGAGATGGACGAGAGTCAGCTGCCTGCCGTGCGAGCCCGATCGGTCGGATTCATCTTCCAAGCGTTCAACCTGCTCGAAGCACTGACGGTAGAAGAGAACATCCTATTCCCAGCGCAACTGGCGCCGGGCGGCGTCGCAGGAGCACGAGCGCGGGCCCATGAGTTGATCGAGCGACTAGGCCTTACCGACCGACGGCGCGCGCTTCCGTCGACGCTCTCGGGAGGGGAGAAACAGCGTGTGGCAATCGCTCGCGCGCTAATCAATCAGCCACGGGTGATTTTCGCAGACGAGCCGACCGGCAATCTAGACTCGAAATCGGGCCAGGAGGTCATGATGATCCTCTGGGAGATCGCGCGGGACTCTGGGTGCGCGATCGTCCTCGTCACACATGATCAGCGGGTCGAGGAGATCTCCGACCGGGTGCTCTGGCTCGAAGATGGTTCTCTCCGCGACCGCAAGTCGGAGCGTCACTCCTGGGTCCGCGATCCCGTCTGCGGGATGCGCGTGGACGAGTGCAGCGCCGAGTATGCAGCCGAGCACGAGGGAGAGCGCTTCATCTTCTGCTCCAGTGGCTGTTTGGGCCGCTTCCGGCAGTCGCCAGAGCAGTACCTGACCGATCTCACAGGCGACTGACGGCGCCGGTCATCGTCGACGACCTCGAGGCTCTATTGGGACTCGACCTTCTCGAGCGCGGTTCCCGATGCCGACGCTTTCTGTGTCTCGGGGTCAAGTGCCAAGCCGAGCCCGTCGGCGAGCCTCGTTAGGTGATTGAACATCCCAACGATGTGCGCCACCTCAAGGCAGGCCCGGTCATCGAAACCGAGCGCGCGAAGCGGCTCCCAATCACTTTCGACCATCTTGGTCGGAGTCGCGCTGAGCTTCTCGGCCAATCGGCAGAGAGCGCGGGTGCGATCATCTAGCTTCTCGACGTGAGACCACTGCCGATTTTTGAGTGCCTCGACCAGCTCGGCATCGGCTCCTTCGACACGCAGAAACTCTGCGTGAGACTGCGTTCAGTAGAAGCAGTCCTGAGCAGCGGCCGAAACACTGGCAACAAGTTCGCGCTCTCGGCGGGACAGAGAGCCTGGTCCGAACATCACCGTTGCGAGCATCTGCACGAAGGGCGGTCCGATGACAGGGTGAGCCATGATGAGACGTCCCATGGCGGGCAGGAACGTGAAGGCGTATCCGTCTCCAGATGTTGCGCTCCAGTCGATGTCTTTCTCGGTTGGGATCTTGACCCAAGCCTCCGTTTCCATGCGCCTTTCTCCTTGATGTCGAATCTAGCCAGAGCGAATTGACAGCGCGAATCTGAACTGTCCCAAACGGCACCGAAGGAGTTTGCTGACGAGCCGTGATTCGGTTTGCTCATCCGGTAGACCTCTCCGAGGTCAGGTAGGCTGGGCCCATGGGTGATCCCTCGACGGCTACACCGGAGAAGCTTTCGGCTGCAGGCTGGCTCGCCATCGTCGCTGCCTACCTCGTCGTCCCGCTCATCCTGCTCGTCGCAGGGCGCGACCCCGGCTGGTGGCAGGCCTGGGCGTTCTCGCTGCTGGTCCATGTCGCGGGCGTCGGCGGCCGCGCGTGGGCAGAACGCCGTCACCCGGGCCTGCAAGCCGACCGGATGAGATTCGGCCGGGGCCAGGAAGTAGAACCGTGGGACCGGGTGCTCGCCCCGTTGATGGCGTTGAGCCTCCTCTACCTCCCGGTGATCGTCGGGGGGCTGGACCACCGCCATGGTTGGACCACGCCGTTCCAGCTCTGGGCGAACGTCGTCGGTCTGCTCCTTTGCGCCCTGGGGTATGGGTTTGCGGTGTGGGCGCTCGTGGAGAATCGCTTCTTCACCTCGCTGGTCCGCATCCAGACGGAGCGCGGCCACGAGGTCTGTGACAGCGGCCCCTATCGTTTCGTCCGCCACCCCGGGTATGCCGGCAATCTCCTGGCCGTGCTGGGCATCCCCCTGGTGTTGGATTCGCTGTGGGCCTTCGTCGCTGCGGGGGTCGCGCTCGTCATCTCCCTCGTCCGCACCACGCTGGAAGACCGCACGCTGTTGGAGAAGCTACCCGGCTATCGCGAGTATGCGCGGCGCGTACGGTATCGCCTGTTCCCAGGTTTCTGGTAGGCGCGACGGTTCCGCTGCCGCGGACGTGGCCCGGATGGCGAGTCGCGCAACCGTCAGTCGACATGACGCACCTCACGACGCCACAGGACCTACCGGATGCTGCAGCCCGTCAGCAGGATTCGGACAGATCGGTGGCCTGAGCTAAGAGACACTTCATGGGGCTTCGAGCCCTGAGGAGCATCTCAAGATGAGCAAGGACCGTAAGCAATCCACCGAAGCCTCCGTTCGGGAGATCCGCCGAGATGGTGAGTCAGGTGCGGAACGTGAAGGTCGCCTTCTCACGAACTGGCAGAACATCGGAACGAACAGCCACTTCGAACGATTCCCCTAGGCAGGGACCGTCAGAACCAGAGCCAGCCGTGTGCTGCGGAGACCACAGCCGCCACGGTGACCAGACTGATCGTGAGCAGTACTCGGTGCATGCGCTCGACCAAGCGAAACGTCCCCGTCGGGTCGCGCTCGGCGGCCCGAAGGAACCAGCGGTGCAGGAACAAGGGCTCCAGCACGAAGAGCATCACAGTGAAGAGCAGCCAGACGACGGTCATGGCGTGCAGGTACCAGCGTGAAGGCTCGAAGTACCAGCCCCAAGCCTGCATCGCGTGGACCATGTAGATGCCGGTGAGCCCGGTGAGCAGGGTGGTGCCCCGCGCCTGCCAGGCGAAACGTCGCTCCACGGCCTCGAAGAATGCCACCCGCTCCTCGGGCGTCTTCATGCGCCGCACCGAAGGCAGGAGCACGGTCGTCACCATTGCTACGCCGCCGATCCACAGAACGACCCCTAGGACGTGGAGAACCCGTGCCAGCACGAACTCGTTCATAGAGTCACGTGTTTCCTCTTCTTCGGTGCCAATGGCAGCAGCCTTCGCACCACAATAGCGACTGGAGAAGCAGGAGAAGCGACTCGGCGGCACAAGTCCCATCGGGACTTCAGGGCGCGCCGGGATCGTTGGGCCAGAACCCCTGATGACACCACAACGAGCGACCTACTTGTAGAGGCCCTCGTTTTCGGGTGATTCGGGCGGCAGCTGGCCGCAGCGTGCCGGTTCAGGCGGCCGTTTGGGCTTCCCGAGCTTCCTCGATCGCCTCCCAGCCTTCGTGGAGGACGAAAGGCAGCATGGCCAGCGCCGCTATCGGGTCGGCCCACCACCAGCCGAACAGGGCGTTCAAGCCGAGCCCGGCGAGAAGCGTCAGCGACAGGTAGGAGCACACGAAGGTCTCCTTAGCGTCGGCCACCAGCGCACGGCTCTCCAGCGCCTTTCCGGTGCGGTGCTTGGCCAAGGCGAGGACGGGCATCACGACCAGCGACACGGAGGCCAGGATGATGCCAACTGGGCTCGCCTGGGGAGGCTCTGTCGTCCAGAGCGAGCTGACGGCCTCGAAGACGATGTAGGCGCCAAGGAGGAAGAACGTCACGCCCACGATCCAGAGCGCCTTGCGCTCGTGGGCTTCCGCCTCATCTTCGGTCGCACCAGCCAACTCCGCACGCAGTCGCCGGTAGAGCGCCACAGCAGCGATCGTCTCGATCACGCTGTCGAGCCCGAACCCGACGAGGGCGATGCTCCCCGCCAGCCAGCCTGCACCGACGGCGATCACGGCCTCGGCGACATTCCACGCGATTGTCACGCGTTCAAGCAAGAGAGCACGATTGAGGATCGAGGAGCGGTCGGGCATCTATCTAGTACTCGCTTCGAATAGCCCCGGGGACGAGGCAAGACCCAACCCCAGAGCCCTATAGCACGCGAGGAAGCACGCCCGACTTGTAGATGCCATATCGAGGCATCCTCTACGTCTTACGCTTCGCCGCGTGCGGGGACTGCCAATATCCTCAACGAGGTGCTTCGCTTGGGGAGGACAGCGAAACGACAACAGGGAGGCCGCGAGGATATCCGCCTCGACTCAGCCGCCCGATCAGCTCTCAGCAATAGTCGTCGATGCTATCGCCACCCTCCCAGGGCAAGCCCTGGCCCAGAGTGAATCGCTTCTCGGCCCCCTCGAAGGAGAAGAAGGTGCCGCAGCTCTCATGGACGAATCGACCTTTCTCGAACGTCACCTTCGCTAGTGACCACGGCTTCACCGCTCCCTCCTGCTGCGCACCCAGAACGAACAGCTCATGGCCGTCGGAGCGCAACCCGGCCTGAACGACGCTTGTCTGTCCAAACCGAGTCACAGCGAAGACAGCGTCCTCTTCGAGACCGGCGAAGTAGGTCTCCAGGGGCTTGTCGTCACCGGACTGCGGACACAGTGGGAACTCAGCCGGCACGCGCCAGTTCCTCTGAACGGCGCCTGGCGTCTTCGACTCAACGAGCGCGTCCGGTTCTTCGGCCCATAGAGTCGGGGCTGGCCGGAAGTTCTTGTCACCAAGGCTGACACGTCTCCGAGGACCATCAGAAGTAGGCCGGCCCCTGGCACTCGGGTCATCGAGTTCTGCCGAATCCCTTCCGCTCGTGGCGGGCCGAGGTCGGAAGATCCAGTCACCAAGCGTGCCGCCATGCGAGGGGCTGTCCGCTTCAGCCCAAGCAGAGAGGCGCTCGAGGCTGTACTCGGCTTCGGCCTTCGTGACTGTCCGCATCCAATCGAAGTCCCTGGTCAACGTGCCTTGGCGGATCCTACTGGGATCGGCAAGGAAGTTCTCGATGCTGCCGTAGTGATACCTCACACGCTTCGCCGTAATCGGATTCAGGAGGATGTTCTCCAACCGCGTAACCCAGCGAAGATTCTCGGGCCGATTGTTTCGGCGGTTGGTATCGATGTGATCAACGACATGGTCCTTGCTTGGCTGTGGTCCATGGAACGCCGTGGCTACGATGCGATGAACCTTGTGATCCGAGACAGCCATGTAACCGGTGCTAGAACAGGGCCTCCCGAACGTCCAGTTGTCGTCGAGCGGGCGCTTTCTCCTACCGTCCCGCGAATGGCGGAGGACTGCACCGTTGTCGCGTACTGAGTACCTCTCATCGCGATAGGTGCAGTGCTCCACACGGTCGAAGAGTTGTACGTCGCCAGAACTCACTGTGGGAAACCTGCACCTTCTTGGATCAGTCGTGCGCCTAGCGCCCTTCGGGTTTCGGGGTCGAGCCGTGTGGCGAGCCAGTCCGCGAAGCGATCAATGAACCAGTCCGGTCGTGCGTAGTGGGGGTTTAGAGAAGCGAGACAGACCGCCATTGCGGCTGAGCGACCTTCTGAGCTCGAGTTTCCGAGTCCGCGGCCGACGAAGCGGACGGCCTCCATCAGTGCTGCCGCGCAGTCTTCGTAGCGAAGCTGGGAGAGCTCCAGTGCGGAAACGAGATGCCCTGCCAGCGCGATCGTGTTGCGCTCGGCTTGTTTCATCTCTTCCATCCACTTGCCTGGATTCGGGGTTCTCGCGAGTCCGTCGTGGTCGGGGTTTCTGCCGTCGTTCACGTCGACACCAAGTGGATCTCCCGTCCCCATGACTTCTCCCCAGATGTTCTGAACCCGCACCACCGCGCGTTCGAGGTCCTCGTCGGTCCAGCCACTGGGCAGACGTGCGGCCTCGCGCAGCTGCGCCTCGAGATCGCCGATGGTCCGCTGGATGTGGGGCTTCATCGCCGTGAGTTGGCAGTCGCGGTAGACGCGACTCACGAACTTGTTGAGCTGCTCCTTCTTCCTGAAGCGAGCTTGCTTCTCGGCGTTCGAGATCGGCATCGAGGCCCTCCTCCACGGCAGCGACGGAACTTGCCCGCACAGGTTACGTAACCATTGATAATAGTTACTGTCAAGGGATCCTGGGCCGCGCCGATCCGAACGCTCCCGGGCCCATCAGGACTCGCGTGCGCCGTCTAAGTGGTTGTGTTTACGAGGAATTACGGGATCGAGGTAAGCAACGGCCCACCAGTTCTCAGAATCCCGCGCTCTCAGGTTGGATCGGCAGGATGCGAGGAGAGCCGTGGAAGCCCGAGTCGCCCCAGGGATTGAGGAGGTCGACGAGGGGCGTTCCCGCCTGCGCCCGGCTGGTTGCCGGACGCCGCGTAGAAGAACGACTCGCAGAGGGGCTCTCCCCAGTCGACGCTCACGATGGGAGCGACGCTCGTACGGGGACGCCCGGCCGGGCCTCAGCCGAGGATCTGCCTCAGGCTCGCGAGCACCGGGCGATCGGCTTCAGGCCAGTCGAGCTCGTCGATCTCGGGACCGGAGATCCACCGCAGCTCGACGTGCTCCGTCGGCTGGGGCTCGCCTCGGACGAGGATCGCGCGGTAGACGTCGAGGACGATCTGACGGCCCTCGACGACCGACTCCCCTCGGCCGAGCCAGGCGCCGACCTCGATCTCGACGCCGAGCTCCTCGCGCAACTCGCGCACGAGGGCTGCCGGCGGTGCCTCTCGCGCCTCGACCTTGCCGCCCGGGAACTCCCAGGCACCCGCGAGCGCCATGCCGGGGCCACGCCGGGCGACGAGGCACCGGCCCCGATCGAGGACCGCGGCGCCGACAACATGCAGGGGCGAAGCCTCCGTCATGCGGCAGTCCTCATGCCTTGCTCTCGAGCTCGGGCGGCCGGAAGACATCCCAGATGGAGTCGGGGACGGGCGTCGAGAGTTTCCAGCGAACCGTGATTGGCTGGTCGCCCTCCCAGTCCATGAACTGGACGGGCCCACAATAGACAAAAGGCGCTCCCCTGCCATCGATCTTGGAGTGCTTGCGCACGAAGAGCTTCGCGAGGCCTTCCCAGATAACACGGCTCCGTGCTTTCTCATCTTCGACAACGATTCCATTTTCTCGGATCGTGTCGCTGAATCGATCCAGAATCTCGGTATCGAGCCACGGCGAACCGCGTTCCGGAGCCCTTGGCAGAACGGAATCGCCGAGAGATGGGTTGGCAGCGTACGGCGAGAGCTATTCGATCACGTGATCGTCTTGAACGAGGACCATCTTCGACGCCTTCTCCGTGAGTACGTCGACTACTACAACACCGACCGAGTCCATACGGACCTGCGAGATTCTCCGCGGGGCCGGGCCGCCGTATGCCGCCCCTCGTCGACAGCCGAAGTCGTCGGCATCCCGAAGGTCGGCGGCCTACATCATCGATACGAGTGGCGAGAAGCAGCCTGATCATCGCGCTACTCGATCGGGAAATTGCGCCGGAATCTGTCCGGACGAATAATGGGAACAGACACCGTTCCGCGAGTTGGCTTCCCACGTCGTTTCCCGGGCTATCCTACGCCGGCGGGGATGGAGGTGATACTTCGCAGTCTCTTGCGCAAGACTGCGAATGGGGTTTCCTCACCGGATCCATTGATGGGGAACGCTTGATGCCGGTCCTTCCGCTCGATTATCCCGAGCCGTACGCTTTGGTTTTCGGAATCATGTTGTATCCCGGCGAGGACGAACCGGATCGGCACCAGGCGCGGGCCTTCGCCTCCCAATATGTTCGCGATTGGCTCCCGACAATTTACCGGACGGGAAGTTCACTCAGCGATGAAGAGCTGAATCGAGTTCTCGAAGACGAAAGCGGTCCACCTGTGGATCCGCGAGAGCGTCAGGAGAAGGGGACTCTGACGGGTGAGATGTTTCGGGTGTTGCTCGCACTTGAGCATGCCGATCCAGTGCTCGCTACGTGGGCAAACGCCACGCGCTTGATCGAGATCCGGGCAGCGAGACACGAGACGTCAACTTCCAAGTCGAC
>JABAHS010014108.1_pt2 | contig 13865 bp, 9 predicted proteins | sample 7062111 | NCBI WGS metagenome assembly JABAHS01 (sample SAMN14534600, study PRJNA622989) | marine sediment metagenome | biome: marine biome [ENVO:00000428]; feature: marine pelagic biome [ENVO:01000023]; material: deep marine sediment [ENVO:00002113]; isolation source: pool of 4 deep marine... | reverse complement strand
GGATGCATGCCGCTCGCATGATTCGCGAGGCAACCCGGTAATGCGAATCGGGATCGACGCAGGCGGGACGCATACGGACGCCGTCATCCTGCGGGGGCGGACGGTCGTCGCATCGGTGCCCGACCGGATCACGATGGTCGACCACGAGACGTCGTCCCCTATCAATTCCGGGCGCGTACATTACGGCCAGCGCGTCGCGGCGTTCGGCGTCGACATCGACTTCGTGCCGCTCGAGGAGCTGTAAGGTCCGGGCGCTGATTCCTTGGATTCCGCGGCCGTGCTTGATCGCGGTCGAGCCGAGCGCGAAACCCGATGAGGCCGAAGCCTGCCGGTTCGGCCGCATCGAGGCCCCCGGTTTCGCTCGAGGCTTGCTGTGCCCGGATTTCCCACTTCTCGACCGAAGCGACCAATAATCAATCACTTATTGGCCAGTATGGGAGCATTTGGCGCACTCCGGATCGACAATCGTCGGCCGCGACGCGAGCCTGTTGCTGGCACACAACAGGCAGCGGCACTCCGCGCACCGGCAGCCATTGACAATTCTTTACAAACCGTCTATCACTAGGCCACACAACGACTTGGCGAACGCCCGGCTGACCCGGCGCCCTTTGTTGCCTGAGGCCAACATCGGGGCGACGTCGCGCGGCGTCCGTTTTTCGTTACGACGATTGCAATCAGAGGGGATTACGATGCTCAGTACACTCAGCAAGAAGTGTATGACAAAGGTATCGGTGCTTGGCTCGTTTACTGCGCTGATCTTGAGTCTTACCACCGGGTCGGCCCTGGCCCAGGACGAACAACTCGAAGAAATTACCGTTACGGGCTCACGCATCGCCCGCGACCCGAACCTGTCGGGCGCGCTGCCCGTGCAGTCTGTCGGCGAGCAGGAAATCCAGATGTCGGGCGAGTTCTCGATCGCCGATGTCGTCAACGATGTGCCGGCGCTGTTGTCCTCGACGACGTCCGAGAGTTCGATCGATTCGGGCTTCGCCGACGGCGCGAACGTTCTCAACCTGCGTGGACTCGGCGCAAACCGGACGCTGGTGCTGGTTGACGGCCGCCGCCATGTGGGTGGCGTCGGTGGTTCGTCATCTGTCGACATCGGCTCGATCCCGATGCGACTCGTTGACCGTGTCGAGGTGCTCACCGGCGGCGCGTCCGCCATCTACGGCGCCGACGCGGTGACCGGCGTAGTCAACTTCATCATGAAAGACGACTTCGAAGGCTTCAACATTGACGCGAGCTACGGCGTATCGTCGGAAGGCGACGGTCAGCAGACTTCGCTGACGGCGACCTGGGGCACGAACTTTGCCGACGACCGCGGCAACATTGCGATCTCGGTCGACTATCGCACCGACTCGGGCCTGACGATGGGCGACCGCCCGAACGCCCGCTACGGCAGCGGCGGCGACTGGGTCAACCCGGCGCTGCGTTTCCAGCAGGGTGAGATCACCGCCGGCGACACCCCCAACTTCGCGCAGTACTACAACTACAACAATACCGGCCTGATCCACTACGGCCTGCCGATTCCCGACGCGGCCTCGTTCATCACCGACTACACGACGGCCTTCGGTGTCGCGCCGACCCTGACGGCGGCCGAACAGGCGCTGATCGACCGGGCTGCCACGGCGCCGCAACGCGCCGTGCTCCCGGAGTTCACCTTCCCGTTCACCTCGGGCTACGGTTACATCGCACCTGGCGAAGCGTTCGACTTCGGCGGCTGGGATCCCGACACGCCGATCGACATCAACGGCAACGGCACGCCCGACTGCCAGGAGACCTTCTACGGCTATAACTCGGTATTCGGCGCCGCTTCGTTCGGCGCGATCGGCGGCTGCTGGAACATCAATGCCGATGGCTCTATTTCGGTGATCCAGGATGGCCTGGTGTCGTCGGATTTCCAGGGTTTCGGCGGCAGTTCCTTCGACGTCTATCGGCAGGACTACTATGACTTCCTGCTGCCTGACGAGAAAGTCTCCGTCAACCTGATGGGTCATTTCGACATTTCGGATTCGGCGACCCTGTTCGGCGAGATCAAGTACGTGACCCAGGAAACGGATACCAATATCGGTTCCAACTCTTTCTGGGACCTGATCCTCGGTAAGCCCGACAATCCCTTCCTGCCGGAACCGTTTGCGACGCTCGCGCAGCAGACCGGCGGTATTTCGACCACGATCGACCCGTTGATGTTCGACAGCGTCAACACCACCGAGCGCGAAACGGTCCGCACGGTTCTTGGCATCGAGGGCGAGTTCGACAACAGCTGGCGTTACGAGGTCAGCGCGAACTACGGTCGTCACGAGCGCAACATTACGAGCACCGACCGGGTGATCATCGACCGCTGGTTCGCGGCGCTTGACGCCGTCACGGACCCGGCGACGGGACAGCCGGCATGCCGCTCCTCGGTGGACCCGACTACACTGCCGGGCAACACGCCGTTCCAGATCCCCTCCTATGAGGCTGGCTATTTCTCCTTTACGCCGGGTGACGGCCAGTGCGTGCCGCTCAATATCTGGGCCGGGCGCGCCGGCCTGACGGCCGAGGCAGAGGATTTCATGACGGTCGACGAGTGGTCGAAACTGGTCATGGACCAGTTCGTGTTCTCGGCGTTCATGACCGGCGACACGGCCGACTTCTTCGAGCTGCCGGCGGGCCCGATCGCTTTCGCTGCCGGCCTCGAGTATCGTGACGAGTCCTCCGAAGCCACTTTCGATCCCTGGAAGCGTGGCGTGATCCCGGCGGGCTCGCCCTTCCCGGCAGGCACGCTGGTCAGCGACTGGTCGGCCAACGACTCGCTGACCTTCCGGCCGCAGCTCGCGACGAAGAACGAATTCGGCAGCTACGACGCGACCGACGTGTTCCTCGAGGCGTCGATTCCGCTGCTGAGCGACGTCGCGCTGGCGCAGGAACTGACGCTCGATGTCGCCGCGCGGCTGTCCGACTACTCGACGATCGGCCAGACGACGACCTGGAAGGCCAACCTGATCTGGGCGCCTGTCGATTCCTTCGCCTTCCGCGGCACGTTCTCGGAGGCTGTTCGCGCGCCGAACATCACCGAGCTGTTCGGCCCGACGGTCGGCCTGAACTTCCGGCCCGACGATCCCTGTGACGTGGCGCAGCTGAATGCCCTCGCGCAGGACAATCCGACGCTGGCGGCGCAGACCGAGGCGAATTGCCGGGAGGTGATCAGCAACCTTGGTATCGACCCCAGCGTTTATGAAGACGCCGGCGGTAACTGGAATTTCGTCGATCCGCTGTCGGCGTCATTCGGCGGCCTGACCGGCGGCAACCCGAACCTGCTGGAAGAGACCGCGGAAACCTTCACGGTCGGCTTCGTGTTCCAGCCGAACTTCGTCGAGGGCCTGAGCCTGACCCTCGACTACTGGGACATCTCGATCGAGGACGCGATCGAGGCGGTATCGTCGCAGAACATCGTCGACGGCTGCTACCAGGGACCGGCGCTGAACGCCGCGTTCTGCGCGCTGTCCGAGCGTAACTCGGACCCGCTTTCGGCGCAGGCTGGCGGCTTCATCTTCCTGCGCCAGACGACGCTCAACTTCGCGAAAGTGGAGACCAACGGGTTCGACTTCTCCGCGAAGTACGCGTTCGAAGTCGGCGCACACGGCTTCGACATCACGGTTCAGGGCACCTCGGTTGACGAGATCAATAACTTCGAGAACCCGCTGGACCTGACGTTCGCGAATCCCGAGTTGCTCGAGATCAATCGTCCGGAACTGGCCGGCAACGTCTTCCTGAACTGGAGCTGGGGCGACCTGCGGGTCGGCTGGCAGTCGCAGTACATGGACGAGATGCTGTTCGGCGGTATCGAGGTGGAGACAGCCGAGACGCTGTATGGCCGTTCGGTCTTCCAGGAGGCTTTCTGGCAGCATGACCTGAGTGCCAGCTACCTGGTCAATGACGAGCTCATGATCTACGGCGGCGTGAAGAACCTTACCGACGAACAGCCGTTCATCACGGAGAACGCCTTCCCGGCGAGCCCGCGCGGCACGTTCTACTTCATCGGCCTCGACTGGTCCATGTAAGACAACGTCTAAACGACGCGAAGAGGCCGGGGCTTGCCCCGGCCTTTTTTGTACATGGATGTACTTATGCCGCGCAGCACAGGGACGTGCGGGAGCGGCGTTGTCACATGGATGTACTTATGCCGCGACAAAATCGCCGGGAGCGATTTTGGTCAATGCGTGAGCGTTGACCCGGAGGGCGACGGGCAGGAAGCCCGTCGCACCCACAGGGATGTGCGGGAGCGGTATTTCCTACAGGAACCGCTCCACCCGGAAATCGTCGAGCAGGTCGACCCGAACGTCATCGAGAATCTCCATCGCGGCGAGGTGGCCTACGATCGGGGCCAGCGTGACCCCCGAGTGCATCGACGCCAGGTAGACGCGCGGCGATTCCGGCACGTGGCCGATCACCGGCAGGCCGTCGAGCGGCAGCGGTCGCCAGCCGACACCGACATGCGCCGGCTCCGCTTCCGCGATCCGCGGCACGTAGCGGCCCGCGGCGTCGAGGACGCGGCGCGCGTGCTGCAGCGCCAGTTCCGCGTCCGGATACGCGTTGGGGCGGCCGGCCACGTAGGCTGAATGTTGCTCGGTTTGCGGCGCGCCGGCCTTTTCGCCGACGACGAGGCGGCCGTCCGGCAGCTGGTGGAAATGCGAATCCGAGGTGTAGCAGACGGTATTCAGCAGGGGCTCGACCGGCTGCGTCGTGACGATGATGCCGGGCGTCGCCTGCGTGACGAGCTCGCTGCCGAGATCGATCATCGCCGCCAGCTCGTTGGCATTAGCACCCGCCGCAATGACTGCGAGATCCGCGTCGAAACTGCCGGCATCCGTCTGCACGTCGACGCGCCGTGAGCCCGCCTCGATGCCGGTGACGTTGGCCGGCGCAAGCAGTCTGCCGCCGTTATCGATCGTGCCCTTGACCAGCGCGCGGGTCGTCGCGGCCGGATCGACTGCGCCATCCGCAGCGCAGTGCGCGATTTGCCGGTCGCCGAGTGGATCGAGTTGCGGTTCGATGTCAGCGAGCGCTGCACGGTCGATCATCCACGCGGGCGCGCCTTTCCGCTGGATGCGCGCGATGCCCTCGGCCATCTGCTGTCCGCTGTCGTTATCGTGATACCACTCGAGACTGCCGCCCCAGCGGACGGGGAAGTCGAGTTCGGCCTGCAGCCGGCGATACTCGTGCAGCGACTGCCTGCGGAGCTCGTAGTAACTGTCCGGCCGGTCGAACCATGACGCGTTGAGCCAGGCAAACGAGTTCCCCGATGCCTGGGCGGCAGGACCGACCTTGTCGAGCAAAATGATTTCGCAGCCGCGTCTGGACAGGTAATACGCGATCGACGCGCCGACGATGCCGGCGCCGGCGACCACGACGCGATTCGCGCGCGGCGTGGCGGCGAATGCATGACCCAGCGAAGTTAACGCCAGGGTGGCGCCGGCAGCCTTTAAAAACGCCCGCCGGCGGATCACGCCGCTGTGATTCGTGAACCGGTTGAACACCATAGTCACCCGGGATACAGTCCGAGACGATCCATCTTCGCGCCATGCAGCCGGTCGGGCAAGACCGGATTGCCGCAACGCGATCGATTTACCGCGATCGATTTACAAAGGGGACTTCATGAGCTATCGACTTTTGGCGTGCGGCCTGCTGGCGCTCGCGACCGCACCCGTATTCGGGCAGGACACGACCTACGTGCAGGCCGGCCGCCTCGTGGACGTCGTCGACGGGCAGCTGCGCAGCAACCAGGTCATTGTCATCAGCGGCGACCGCATCGAGCGCGTCGGCTCGAATATCGATATCCCCGATGGCGCCAAGGTCATCGACCTGGGCGACATGACCGTGCTTCCCGGCCTGATCGACATGCACGTGCACCTGACCGGTGACCCCGATGCACAGGGCTACGCCAATCTCGGCACATCGATTCCGCGCAGCGCGCTATTTGGCGTGGCCAACGGCCAGCGGACGATGAATGCCGGCTTCACGACCGTCCGGAATGTCGGCGCGGGCGGCTTCGCAGACGTGGCGCTGCGCGATGCGATCGACAACGGCGACGTCGTCGGCCCCAGGATGCGGGTGGCCGGCCATTCGCTCGGCATCACCGGTGGCCACTGCGACAACAATTTCCTGCCCTACGAGATGGACGTCACGGCGGGTGGCGTTGCCGACGGGCCGTGGGAGATCCGCAAGAAGGTGCGCGAGAACGACAAGTACGGCGCCGACCTGACGAAGTTCTGCGCAACGGGCGGCGTGTTATCCAAGGGCACGACCGTCGGCGCCCAGCAGTACACGCTCGAGGAGATGGTCACGATCGTCGACGAGTCGCATCGCAAGAACCGCAGAGTCGCCGCGCACGCGCACGGCACCGAGGGGATCATTGCCGCGATCACCGCGGGCGTCGATTCGGTCGAGCACGCGAGCATGATCGACGCGGAAGGCATTCGGCTGGCGCTTGCCAACGGCACGTTCCTCGTCATGGACGTCTACGTCAGCACCTACATCCTCGAGATGGGCGAGGCGGCCGGTTTCCTGCCGGAGTCGCTGGCCAAGGAGCGCCAGGTCGGCCAGGTGCAGCGCGACAATTTCCGGAAGGCGCACGAAGCGGGCGTGCGCATGGCGTTCGGCAGCGATGCCGGCGTCTATCCGCACGGCAACAACGGCAAGCAGTTCGCCTACATGGTGGAGTACGGCATGACGCCGATGGAGGCGATCCAGGCCGCCACGGTCAATGCAGCGGAATTGCTCGACTGGCCGGGCGACGTCGGCGTCATCGAGGCGGGCGCCTATGCGGACATCATCGCGGTCGACGGCAACCCGCTCGACGACATCCGCGAACTGGAGGACGTCGACTTCGTCATGAAGGGCGGCGCAATATTCAAAAACCAAAAGTAGGGTCGAACCGCACTTTTATTAAGAAACCCAAAAAGTAGGGTCGAACCGCACTTTATTGCATCATTTGTGGACTTCGGTTGCTTTGCGGGGTCGGCCCATTTTCGCCGGACGGACGGATCTGCCGATCATTGCTTCGATTTGATCTTTGAATTTGTCGTTGCCGATGGCTAGGCAACTGTTAGTCTCGGCGCGAATGCTTTTGAGCAGATCTTCACTGATCTGATCGGAAAAAAGGCTTTTGTAGCTTTCACGCCGCTCTCGGTCGGACTCGCCCAGCTCGAGAAAGATCGGATGTGGAGTAACAAGCCTGTCTGTATAGCCAAGCGCATTGTGGCGATAACTGGAGAAAGGGTACTCGCCCGGCGATGAAACGATCCCCGATCGTACTGGGTTCAATTCGATGTAGCGTTGACACGCCAATAGATATTGGTCGTCCTGAACTAGGCAGGCCTTGTACCGTCCCTCCCACAATGTACCCGTCCTTTCATAGGACTTGTTCGTAGACTGAACATACTGACGTCCAATAGCCTGCATGATCGAGGGCAGAGATTTGTCCGTACCTGGTGTAACTAAGAGATGGGTGTGGTTAGTCATCAGGACATATGCGTGAATGCGGCAGTCATACTTTTTCGAAGCGTCTGCAAGCACCCTTAGGTATCGTCTGTAATCGCGCGGCTGGAAAAACGTCGCCTGACGGTCGACCCCGCGCTGAATGATGTGTTGGGGATAGCCGGGGATGAAGTATCTTGGTTGTCTTGGCACAGGTAATCGGATTGGCACGTCGATTGCGGACAGATTGCTCAGTAAGCCGCATCGAGGCAACCGAAGAAACTGCGGTTCGACCCTACTTTCGCGACCCTACTTTCGGAAAGTGCGGTTCGACCCTACTTTTTAGAAGGCGTGGCCGATCTCGGTCACCGGGCCGAAGGCCGCGCGCTCGGAGTACCAGACGCCGCCGTCCTTGACCACGATGTCGACGTAGTCGAGCACCTCGACATTCCGTAACGGGTCGCCGTTGACGATGATGATGTCGGCGAGCTTGCCGGGCTCGATCGTGCCGAGCTCGTCGAACCGGCCGAGGATCTCGGCGTTCGTCTTGGTCGCCGCCGAGATCACCTGGATCGGCGTCATGCCGCTGTCGACCAGCGCCGACATCTCGCGCCACATGGCCTCGTCGTGCATGTTGAGCGGGCTCGCGGCGTCGGTGCCGACGCCCATGTAGGCGCCTGCCTGGATGAATTGTTTCGCCGAGATCCTCGAGTTGCGCGTCTCCTGGCCGATGTCGTGGTAGTAGGACAGGCGGTGATAGTTCTCGAACGACGCGATGAACGACTCGTAGATGTCCGCGGGCATGTCGTCCCTGTACACCGGGTCATAGAGCTTCTCGGGAAACGCGTTCGTCGCCGGCCACACCCAGATGCGGTGCGCGATCGTCTGCACGATCGGGATGTTCTTGTGCGCGATCTCGGACAGCAGTGCCTCGTCGTAAGGCGGGTTGCGCGCGGAACCGACGTGCTGGAAGACGTCGACGCCGGCGTCGATCGCCATGCGAATCGCTTCGGGGTCATACAGGTGAGCGTGCACCTTGATGCCGGCCTTGTGCGCTTCCTCGACGACCGCCCGGTAGTCCTCCTCGGTCAGGCCGACCCAAACCTTGATGACGTCGACGCCGCGCGCGATCAGTTCCCGCGTTTTCTGCGCGGCGTCACGCGGCGAGTCGATCACGATCTCGTATTCGTCGGGAACGGTCTCGTAATCGACGCGGGTGATCCACGGTCCTGACAGCGTCAACCGCGGCCCCGGGATCTCGCCGCGGCGAATCCGCTCGCGAAAGTCGAAGGCCTGAAATGGCGCGCCGAGGTCCAGCCCGCTCGTCACGCCGGCTCGCATCATCTGCTTCGCCGCGACCTGCATGAAGCGGCCGAGATTGTCCATGTCGCCGATCAGTTCGTAATAATCCTCGTAGGAACCGTGCCCGATCAGGTCGATGTGCATGTGCGCGTCGATCAGCCCTGGCATGACGGTGCGGCCGCCGGCATCGATGATGACGGCGTTGTCGGGGATCTCCGTGTTGTGCGCCTGGCCGACCTGCGTGATGACGCCGTCCTCGAACACGACGACCGAGTGATGGATCGGCGGCGCCTCGTAGCCGTCGAGCAGCTTGCCGCCGACGATCGCCACGGGGACATTCGGCCGCAGATTTTCCTGGGCAACGATGGTGGGCGCGGCAAGTAGCGCGCCGGCAATACAGAGTAGGAATCGCATGTCTTCAGTCCCCCGATGTTTTCTGCCATTGTAACGGCAGAATCCCGCCACGGCGGCCCAATTGGAGACGGCATGATCAGAACGACGACAACAATCCTTGCGTTAACACTGCTGCCATTCGCGGTTTATGCACAGGACGCCGACATCGCGGCCGACCCGGCGCGCATGGAGGCGAGGATCAACGCGCTCGGCGAGTTCGGTACGAATCCCGAAGGGGGCGTCAGCCGGGTCGCCTTCTCCGCCGCCGATATCGCCGGTCGACAATACATCATGGCGCTCATGCGGCAGGCCGGCCTAGAGGTCCGCGTGGACACGGCCGGCAACGTGATCGGCCGCAGGGAAGGTTCGGAGGACGGCCTGCCGCCCATCATGTTCGGTTCACACATCGACTCGGTGCCGGGCGGCGGCAACTACGACGGCGATGTCGGCGTCATCGGCGCGATCGAGGTCGCCCAGTTGCTCAGCGAACGCGGCATCTCCTTGCGTCACCCGATCGAAGTCATCAGTTTCACCGACGAGGAGGGCGGTCTGGTCGGCAGCCGCGCCATGATCGGCAAATTGAGCGACGCCGCAATGGACGTCGTCAGCCATAGCGGCATGACGGTCCGCGACGGCATCCGCCATGTCGGCGGCGATCCGGATCGCCTCGACCTCGCGGAGCGCAAACCCGGCGACATCAAGGCGTTTATCGAGCTGCACATCGAGCAGGGCGCCATCCTCGACGAGGAAGAGATCGACATCGGCGTCGTCGAGGGCATCGTCGGCATCCGCTGGTGGGACGTCACGGTCGAGGGCTTTGCGAACCACGCGGGTACGACGCCGATGAACCGCCGCTGGGACGCGATGGTCACCGCGGCGGAGCTGACGCTGGCCATCAACCGCATCGCCACCGAGTTGCCGGGGCGCCAGGTCGCGACCGTCGGCAAGATCCAGGCGTTCCCCGGCGCGCCGAACGTCATCCCGGGCGAAGTCGTCATGAGCCTCGAGATCCGCGACCTCGATGCAGTGAAGATGCAGCAGGTGTTCGACCTGGTCGCAGCCGAGGCCGGGCGCATCGGTGACAGCCGGAATACGCCGATCCGCTTCCAGGAAATCGACGTCGCGTCGCCGCCCGCGCCGACCGATGAACAGATGCGCCGCGTCATTGCTGCCTCGGCAGAGGATCTCGGGCTGTCGTTCAGGCTGATGCCCTCCGGGGCAGGCCATGATGCGCAGGACATGGCGATGATCACGCCGACCGGCATGATCTTCGTGCCGAGCCGCGACGGCATCAGTCACTCGCCGAGGGAGTTCACGTCGGCGGAAGACATGGCCAATGGCGCCACGGTGTTGTTACGGACGGTGCTGTCCATCGACGGTGGCGCGCTGGAGTAACCCGGCCGGACACGAGTTCCCGCAAACGGTTATCATGCGCCGGGGGACGTCCAGGGAACAATAATGTCAACACCGAAATCTCCGTCGCTGATCCAGGCCCTGATCCCGGTGCTCTCGCTCGTGGTGATGCTCGCGTTCTCGGTCTACCTGTTCAGCGACAACTCGTCGCAGGGACCGAACCAGATCGTGCTGACGCTGGCGGCGGCCATCGCGGCGATCGTCGGTATCCGCCTCGGTTTCGCATGGGCCGACTTGCAGTCGGCGATCATCGCGGGCATCAGCACGGCGATGACCGCGATCCTGATCCTGCTGTCGGTGGGCGGCCTGATCGGCACGTGGCTGATGGCGGGCACCGTGCCGTCGCTCATCTACTACGGCCTCGAACTCCTGAGCCCGCAGTGGTTCTTCGCGGCGACCTGCCTGATCTGTGCCATCGCCGCCCTGGCAACCGGCAGTTCGTGGACCGTCGCCGGCACGCTGGGCGTCGCGCTGATCGGCGTGTCGATGGGGCTGGGGCTGAATCCCGCGATCGCCGCGGGCGCGATCATTTCCGGCGCCTATTTCGGCGACAAGATGTCGCCATTGTCCGATACGACGAACCTGGCGCCGGCCGTCGTGCATACCGACATCTTCACGCATATCCGCCACATGGCCTGGACCACCGGGCCGTCGTTCACGATCGCGCTGATCCTGTTCGCGGCCATCGGCCTCGGCACGGACACCGCGGCGGATGCCACCTCCCTCGATCTGCTGCGAACGACCCTCGAGCAAAGTTTCAACATCACGGTCATCGCGCTGCTGCCGCTCGTGGTCGTTCTTTACATGGCTTACAAGAAGATCCCGCCGCTGCCGACCATCCTGTTCGGCGCCTTGCTCGGCGGCGTACTGGCGATCTTCCTGCAGCCGGCCGGCGTGCTCGCAGTCGCCGGCTCACCCGAGTTGTCGCACGGCATGGCGTTGCTGAAAGGCGTCTGGCTCGCCCTTGCCGACGGCTACGTCTCGAGCACCGGCGTCGCCGCGGTCGACGATTTGCTGACCCGCGGCGGCATGTCGAGCATGCTCGTTACGATCTGGTTGATCCTCGCGGCGCTCTCGTTCGGCGCGGTGCTCGAGCATACCGGCATGCTCAGGCGCCTGATCGACGCCGCGCTGAAACGCGCCAGGTCCGTCGGTTCCCTCGTGACGACCGTCATATTTAGCTGCATCGGAATCAACATCGTGGCTGCCGATCAATACATTGCCATCGTCCTGCCCGGCAAGATGTATCGCGCCGAGTTCGAGAAACGCAACCTCGATCCGCGCAACCTGTCGCGGGTCATCGAGGACTCCGGCACGCTGACGTCTCCGCTCGTCCCCTGGAATACCTGCGGCGCTTACATGGCGGCGACGCTCGGCGTTGCGACGCTGGCCTACCTGCCCTTTGCCTTCTTCAACCTGGTCAACCCGCTCGTCTCGATGTTCTACGGCTTTACCGGTTTCACGATGGTGAAACTCGATGCAGCAGAAGATACGGCAGACGCGAGCGCCGCCACGGCCTGATCGTCGGGAAACGTCATCGTGGAGACAACGGCCGCCACCAACAGCAATGCGCTGATCAGCGTCGCCGCCGTCGTCGTCATCGTGTTCGGCATGCAGGCCGCGAGCGTGCTGCTGGTGCCGTTTCTGCTCGCCGTGTTCTTTGCCTTGATTGCGCTGCGGCCGATGCTGTGGCTGCAGGCGCAGCGCGTGCCGTCGGTGATCGCGGCGCTCTTGATCGTCACGGCGATGATGCTGATCCTCGGGCTGGTTGGCAGCATCCTCGGCAACTCGATCGCGGACTTCACGGCACAGCTGCCGAACTACCAGGCGCGGCTGGAGATCATCCTGACCGGCATCGTCAACTTCGTCAGCGACCTGCTCGGCGAGGAGCAGCGGGTCCAGAACGTCGCCGAGCTGATCGATCCCGGGTTCGCCATGGGCTTTGCGGCGAACCTGCTGACCAGCCTGCAGGGGGTTCTGACGAACACCTTCCTGATCCTGTTCACGATGGTCTTCATCCTGCTCGAGGCGGCCAGCATGGGCATCAAGGCGCGGGCGGCGTTCGGCACCGGCGCCGGAGTTTTCGACCGGCCCCGGGAATTCCTGAACAACCTCGGCCGTTACCTCGGCATCAAGACGATCGTGAGCCTGGCGACGGGTTTCTGTGCCTGGATGCTGGCGCTCGTCGTCGGCCTCGACTTCCCGTTGCTATGGGGCATGCTCGCGTTCCTGTTCAATTACGTGCCGACCATCGGCTCGATCATCGCCGCCGTGCCGGCCGTGTTGCTCGCCTTGATCCAGCTGGGCCCTGGCGAAGCGACCTCCACCGCAATCGGCTTTCTCGCCATCAACGTCGTGTTCGGCAATTTCGCCGAGCCGCGGCTGATGGGCTACGGCGTCGGCATCTCGCCGCTGATCGTGTTCGTCGGCCTGGTCCTCTGGGGCTGGATATTCGGCCCGGTCGGCATGCTGCTGTCGGTGCCGTTGACGATGACGGTGAAGATGGCGCTCGAATCCGGCGACAACACGCGCTGGATCGCCATCCTGATCGGCTCGGAGCGCGACGCCGAATACGCGCTCGCTCAACGGGTACGCGAAGATGCCACGTCGGCAAAAAAAGACCCGGACGATTGATCGGTCAGCGGTCGGGGTCCGTGACTTCCAGGATGAGCCTGCGTAACAAGCTTGCGAGCGAGGTCCGGTCTGCCGCCTGCATGGCGGACAGCAAGTCGTTCGCGTGTTCCAGCCGCGTGTAAATCGCCTCGTCCACGAGCGACTTGCCGCGCTCTGTCAGGCGCACCAGCATTGACCGCTTATCGCTCCGGCTCCGGCGCCGCTTGACGAGGCCGCGCTCCTCCAGGCCGTCGATCCTTGTCGTCATCGCGCCGCTGGTCAGCATCGCCGCGTCGGCGATGTCCGTGGCAGACAGCTCGAACGGCCTGCCCTGGCGGCGCAGCACCGACAGCACATCGTACTCCCAGTGCTTGAGGCCGTGCAGTTTCAGCGCCGCCGTCGTGCTCTGCTGCTGCAGCTTGGCCAGTACCTGGATGCGGACCACGATGCCCAGCGCAGAGACGTCTATCCCGGGTCGTTCCCTGGTCCACTGATCCAGCAGCGTGTCGACAATATCCTTTTTCATATCAATAGCTTATTGCATTTTGTAAAATACTGAAAAAATATCTTGACATCAAGATAAATAGTTTTATCTTGATGTCAAAGTAAAGGTTTGGAGGAGCATAGCATGGACCCCCGAACTGACCGTGAAATCACAACCTGGCCAGTCGACGACCCCGAAGACT
>JABAHS010035183.1_pt1 | contig 13902 bp, 13 predicted proteins | sample 7062111 | NCBI WGS metagenome assembly JABAHS01 (sample SAMN14534600, study PRJNA622989) | marine sediment metagenome | biome: marine biome [ENVO:00000428]; feature: marine pelagic biome [ENVO:01000023]; material: deep marine sediment [ENVO:00002113]; isolation source: pool of 4 deep marine... | reverse complement strand
GGACGGAATAGGCGTATGCGTACCATCACCGTATATGATTTTGTCATAAATCTCATCAGTTATTATTATAAGCCCTGCATCAAGAGCCACGTTTACAATGCTCTCAAGCTCGGCTTTTGTATATGTTGCTCCTGTGGGATTAGACGGATAGTTAAGTATAAGAGCTTTAGTACTATCTGTTATTGCCTGTTCCAGATTATTTGCAGAAATCTTAAATCCGCTTTTTTCGTCTGTATTAATTATTACCGGTGTTCCGCCTGCAATTTCTACCTGCTCAGGATAAGTTACCCAGTACGGTGCGGGGATTATAACCTCATCGCCATCGTCTATTAGCACCTGAGTGAGATTATAAAGAGTGTGCTTCGCTCCGCAGGAGACTATGATTTCGGGCTTCTCATATTCTATGCCATAGTCGGATCTGATTCTTCCAATAATCGCTTCTTTAATTTTATCTATTCCGCCAGGAGCCGTGTATTTCGTGAGCCCATTTGTGATAGCTTCAATACCTGACTGTTTGATATTCTCAGGTGTATCAAAATCGGGCTCACCAGCGCCAAACCCTATTACGTCTATTCCCTCTGCTTTTAGAGCCTTTGCCTTTGCTGTAATAGTAACAGTGGCCGATGGTTTTAGTTTCTTTGCTAACTTGGATAATTGCATTTAATCCTACCTTCTTATGTGTTGAGTGATTTTTATTTTTGATATAATTTTTCTTTAAGTTTCGTTTCTACAAACTCAGGTACCATATCTTTTACAGAGCCGCCAAGAGAAACGATTTCCCTGATTAGAGAAGAACTTATATGGGAATATTCGCTGTCTGTTACAATAAAAACCGTCTCTATGCCGGAATATAGTGTTTTATTAGCGTGTGCCATCTGAAGTTCATATTCAAAGTCAGATACCGATCTCATTCCTCTGAGCAAGATATTTGTATCGGCTTTCTTTGCATAATCAACTAGCAGTCCTTCAAACGAGTCTACTACAATGCTGTCACGGTCTTTGTATATCTGCTCTATTATTTCGGTCCTTTCCGTAAGAGTAAAAATCGTTTTTTTAGAAACATTATGGGCAAGAGCCACGATGATCTTATCAAAAACCTTTAGCCCTCTGTCTATCACGTTTTGATGACCTTTTGTAAAGGGGTCGAATGAGCCTGCGTATATTGCTGTTTTATTCATTGTTATGCTCTATAAAGGAAACGAAATTACTTCCATATTTTTTAGTAGAAATCAAAAATTTCGTGTTTTCATATTCAAGCGGCTGAGTGTGTTCAATAATCATAATACCACCTTGTTCTAAAAGCCCTCCTGCCTGCTCAATTAATTCATAGGCTTTTTTGGTTTCATATAAGCCAAATGGGGGATCGATGAAAATGAGATCAAAAGTTCTATTATCCTTAGTAAGTTTTTTTATGGCTTTATTATAATCTAAGGCAAGAATTGAATATTGGGAGGAAAGTTTACAACTTTCCAGATTTTTCTTCAGTAGTTGAATCACTTTTAAGTCATTTTCTACAAATATTACATGAGAAGCACCCCTGCTCAGCGATTCAATACCAAGCGCCCCTGATCCTGCAAAAATATCCAGCACAGTCTTATTCTTAAAATCATAAATAGTATCAAAAATAGACTGCTTTACCCTTGCTGTTGTAGGCCTTACTTTTTTGCCCTTAGGTACAAAGAGCTTTTTACCTTTTGCCTTGCCTGATGATACCCTCAACATTGCGCGCTTATACTACCACACGTATTTTCTTAGGCAATAAGCGGGTTTGGTAAGTTATATAAGGGAATATCAGCCTAATCAGTCTTTACCTGCGTATGGAGTGTTTCAGCTTCAGTAAGTATATCAGAAAGATAATCCAGTCCTTCCTGCCAAAACTCCGGGTTTGAAATATCTATATTCAGTTTTCTAAGTAAATTGTTTGGAGTATCCATGCCTCCTGAGGCAAGCAGCTCCATATACTTTGGCACAAACTCTGAGCCTTCTTTAAGATATTTTTTGTAAAGCGAAAGTACTAAAAGCTCTCCGAATGAATACGCATAGCAGTAAAAAGGTGAGTGTATAAAGTGCGGTATATAGAGCCACCAGTAGCTGTAATCTTTTGTTAGAGTTACTGATTTGCCAAACATCTTCCTGTTGGCTTTCATCCAAAGCTTATTAAAGTCTTGAGTGCTGAGCTCCCCTTTTTTTCTTGATGCGTCATGAACGCTCTGTTCGAACCTGGTCATGATTACCTGTCTGAAAACAGTGGCAAACATCTCTTCCAGCTTACCGCAAAGAAGCGCCAGTTTTTCATTTGGATCGTTTTCGTCGTCCATCAGTTTTTTAAACACGAGCATTTCAGCAAAAACGCTTGCAGTCTCTGAGGTTGTAAGAGGGGTATCACTGTGAAAGTAGCCCTGCTTCCTTGATAGATACTGATGCACCCCATGACCAAGCTCATGAGCAAGGGTCATTACGTCTCTCATTTTTCCATTGTAATTGGTAAACACATAGGGGTGTATGCTTGGCACGGTGCTGTGGCTGAATGCTCCGCCCCTTTTGCCCTCCCTCACCTCTGAATCAATCCAGTTTTTATCAAAAAACTGCTTGGTTATGTCATGCATCCCGGGGGAAAACTCTGCAAATGATTCCAGGACTATTTTCTTTGCTTTCGTATATGGGATGATCCTTTTGTTCTCCATGATGGGGCAGTAACGGTCATAATCGTAAAACTTGTCCATGCCCAGTATTTGTTTTTTGAGCTCATAATATCTGGCTACTATGCTGAGGTTCTTTTCCGACGCTTTTAGCAGGGCGTCTACGGTTTTTTTGTCTATTTCATTGTCCATATTACGGGCCTGCATTGCATAGTCATAGGACCTCAAGCTGTCTGTACTTTCATGGTCTTTTATAAGCGTATTAAATATAAAGGTTAGAACCCTGGCATTTTGTTTAAGTCCCTTGGTAAGTCCCTTTGCTCCCGCCTTTCTTCTTTCTCTGTCCGGGTCGTACTGTAGCGATAGAGTCTCTGTTTCCGTAAGGGGTTTTGTTTTGCCATCGAGCCTTACTTTAAACTCAATATTATTTACTACCTCATCAAAGAGCCTCTTAAATGCCCGGCCGCCGGTGTTTGACTTAATATCCAATACCTTTTCTTCCCCTTCTGAAAGCCTGTGCGGTCTGTATTTTCTCTCATTTTCCAAAAAATGGTCGTAGTTTTTAAGCTTTTCATGATTTATTAGAGCAGCTGCCTTTTCATCCGGAACCTTTATCCATTCAAGCTCAAAAAAGAATAGATGCTTTCTTATTTCAGTAGCGGTTTCCTGCATTTGCTGCAGGAATGCCCCGGTTTTGGGATCATTTGTATCACCTGCAAACATTAGATAAGCAAATGAAAGAAGCTTTCCGGTTTGTTCACTGATAGATTCTAGTTCACTCACCGCATCATAGAGCAGGTCGGCGTCAAGCGCATCGCTGTCGATTTTGTTTCTATAGTTGTTCTCAAATGCTTTTGCATCATTTGTAATTCGTTCTACATCTGTTTTGATCTGCGGGTCTTCCAGTCCCTGATAAAGATCAGATAAGTCCCAGTTTGCAGTGTCGGTTATGGTGTTGCTGTCTAAAGTATCCTGCATATTTTGGCCTCTTATGAATAATTTTTTTTGATTTATATATCTACGGATTATCCAGCTTTTCCCTTACCAGCCTGTTAACCAGATTTCCGTCTGCTTTACCTTTTATTTTCGGCATAAGGTTTTTCATGAGCTTTCCAAGGTCTTTTATGCTTTCGATGTTAAGCTCGGCTATCGCTTCTTCTATAATCTTTATTATCTGCTCTTCGCTCAGCTGCTCAGGCATATATTCCATCAGTATAGCAATTTCATCTTTCTCTGCGCTTGCAGCATCGCCCCTGCCGACCTTTTCAAACTCAGCTACGGAGTCTCTTCTTTTTTTAATCTCAGAGTTTACTACAGTGATGACCTGCTCGTCTGAAAGCTCTTTTTCGCCGGTATCTATGATCTTGTTTTTTATAGAAGCCTGCAGCATTCTTAAAACTGAAAGCTTCAGTTTTTCCTGATTTTTTAGCGCAGACTTTATATCTTCTGATATTTTATTTTGTAAGCTCATTCTTTTGCATTTGGAAATATATTTTTTTTATTCTACATTTAAAATTCTGCCTGATTCTATATGAAATATTCTATCTGCATTTCTTTTAAATACAGGTTCTAAATTTGCCGTAGTAACAAATATTTGTCCACTATAATTATTCAAGAGGTCTGAAAAATAATTTTTTCTCGTATCGTCAAGCTCACTGGAAATATCATCCAGTATAAGTATAGGATGTTCTCCCGACTTTTGTTCATAAAGCTCAATTTCAGCCGATTTAATTGAAAGCACAAGGGTTTTTGACTCTCCCTGCGATGCAAACTTGCTTGAGTCTTCTCCGTTGATACTAAAAATGATCTGATCTCTGTGAGGCCCGGAGGTAGTAAACTTTCTTAAAATATCCCTGCTCATTCTTTTTTGCAGGTCAGCCCTAAATTCCTCTTTATATCTCGGCGTGATATCAAATGTGGATTTATACTTTATATCTATCTGAGAGTTTGCTGCGGATATTCTTTCGTAATATTTATTTATTACAGGAGTGATTTTCCTTATAAACTTCATTCTTCTAAATACGATTCTTTCCGCAGGCTCCGAGAGTTTTTCATCCCAAATCTCTATCATGGCCAAACTGTCTTTTTGTGATTTTGCCAAAAGCGCGTTTCTTTGTCTTAGAATTTTGTAGTAGTTCTTAGAATCAGCCAGGTGCTCGGGGTCTACGCCGGTTATCATCTGATCTATATAGTTTCTCCTAACCGAAGCCTGCCCCTTTATAAGCTCTATCTCTGATGGCAGGAATGTTACAAGCTTATTCATGCTGGAATACTTTGCTGTTTTATAAAGTATTTTATTGTTGAGCTTAATAATCTTTTTTCCCTTAAGCAGCTGGATGTTTATTTCATTTAGGTTTTTGTTATTAAGCAGCTCTGCTTTAAGGCGGGTTTCATTTGTGTCAAAATTTATAAGCTCATCAAAGTTCGTTTTTTTAAAAGGCTTAAACTTGCAAACTAAATTAATGGCTTCTAAGAGGTTGGTCTTGCCATGGCCGTTCTTGCCAATGATTAAATTAAATTTATCATCAAAAGTAAATGACTGGTTGTTATAATTTCTATAGTTTAGCAGTGTGAGTGATTTTACGGGCACTTTCTTTTATTTACGGATAGTTGCAATTGTTTTTTTGCAGATTATAAATAAATATATATAGCTGTTCAATTTTGTTGTGCTTGACCGGGGTAAACAGGACGGTAATAATTCTTGTTAAGTTAACTATGTTTTCTCTAAAAATATCTGAAATATCATTGGAAGATGCCGGCAAGGCGATTGCAAGGTTAAACTCCAAGGACATGACCGATCTTGGACTTGCCTCCTGGGACCTGATCGAGATAGAAGGCAAGCGAAAGACGGTAACAAGAGTGATGCCTCTGGATAAGTCCGAGAACAATAAATCCATTATTAAGATTGACGGCATTACAAGAGAAAACGCAAAAGCATCTGTAGATGACCATGTGTTTGTAAAAAAGGTTCACTCAAGAGTTGCCATTAAGGCTGTTATTTCTCCGGTAAGCCCTGAAATTTTATGTACGGATAAAGAAGTTAAGTTTATTTTAAACAGACTTGATGGGACTCCTGTTACGGTAGGAGACCGCATAAGGGTTAATTTCCCCGGGTCAAAACCGGAGGATTTTAACGTAATTGCGACTGTTCCGGCTGAGTCTGTAATATTGCGCTCCACTACAAAATTGGAAGTAAAGAAAAAATCAAGGCTCAAAGTCGATCCCGTGAGGGTTACGTTTGATGATGTCGGCGGGCTTGGCGATCAGATAAAAAGGGTAAGAGAAATTGTTGAACTTCCTCTAAGGTATCCTCAGCTTTTTGAAAAACTGGGTATTGATGCGCCAAGGGGACTGCTTCTTGTAGGCCCTCCGGGATGCGGGAAGACTCTTTTGGCAAAAGCCGTGGCCCAGGAAACAAACACGAACTTTCAGGTCATAAACGGCCCGGAGATAATTCATAAATTTTATGGTGAGAGCGAAGCACGGCTAAGAGACATTTTTGAAGTCGCAACAAGAAACCAGCCGTCCATAATATTTATCGATGAGATTGACGCTATAGCGAGAAAGCGCGATAAGGTTACCGGGGACGTGGAAAAAAGAGTAGTATCGCAGCTCCTTGCCCTTATGGACGGTCTTAAAGACAGAGGGCAGATAGTCGTGCTTGCGGCAACTAACCTGCCAAGCCTTTTAGACCCGGCGCTGAGACGACCGGGGAGGTTTGACAGGGAAGTAGCGCTCGATGTGCCTGACAGAAACGGCAGGCACGAAATTCTCCAGATTCACACCCGCGGTATGCCCCTGGACGATGATGTTGATCTGGATAAAATTGCCGACCTCACACACGGATACGTAGGGGCCGACCTTGAAAATTTATGCAAGGAATCAGCAATTATTGCTCTTAGAAAAGTTCTTCCCGAGGTGGACCTGGAAAACGGCCCAAAGGATCACCAGCAGCTTTTCAGACTAAAAGTAAGCAATAATAATTTCCTGGAGGCTCTTAAAGAAATTGAGCCTTCGGCTATAAGAGAAATATTCGTAGAAGTGCCCAAGGTCACGTGGGATGATGTTGGCGGCCTGGATGACGTGAAGGAATTGCTGAGAGAATCTATCATGTGGCCTATTAACTACAGTGAGGTATTTGACAGCACCAACACCCGGGTGCCCAAGGGAATACTGCTTCACGGCCCTCCGGGTACCGGTAAGACGCTTGTTGTAAAGGCAATTGCAAATGAGAGCGGGATTAATTTTATATCTGTTAAGGGCTCAGAAATCCTTTCTAAATATGTCGGAGAGTCTGAGCAGGCAGTAAGAGAGGTATTTAAAAAGGCAAAGCAGGTATCGCCGTGTTTGCTGTTCTTTGATGAGATTGATGCGCTTGCTCCCTGCAGGCTTGAAAACAGTCTCAACAGGGTTTCAGAAAGAATAGTAAGTCAGCTGCTCACCGAGATGGACGGGATTGAAGAACTAAGAGGAGTCTTTATTGTGGCGGCAACCAACAGGCCGGATATGATTGACCCTGCGCTTCTTCGTTCCGGCAGGTTTGATGCATTCATTGAGATTCCGGCTCCGGATGAAAAAGCGCTTACTGAAATTCTAAAGGTTCATACCAAGGGCAAACCTCTTGCAAAAAATATAAAATTACCTGAACTTTCAAAACAGCTTATAGGATTTTCCGGGGCCGATGTGGAGCTTCTATGCAGCAGGGCTTCTTTGATTTCCATAAGCGAATATATTAAAAACAGAAACGGGGCATTAAAAATAAAGCAGTCCCATTTTGATTCAGCGCTTGAGTTTGTAAAGAAAAAAGTGAATGCTGTTTCTTAAGGCCAAAAAAACCAATTCTAACTGACAAATTTAAGTGGATCCTAATACACTACTCCTAATATTTTCTTTTATCTTCGGCGCGGTTGTGGGCAGTTTCTTAAACGTGTGTATCTATAGAATTCCAAACGAGATGTCTCTTGCCTATCCATCCTCTCACTGCACGTCGTGTAAAAAGCCTATTCCATTCTATCATAATATCCCGATCTTAAGCTACATAATCCTGGGCGGTAAGTGTTATAACTGTAACGCGAAATTCAGCTGGGACTATCCTTTTGTAGAGTTTCTGGCAGGGCTTTTATCATTGCTGCTGTTTTTGAAATATGGGCCTACAATTCATTTTTTGTTCCTTTTTGTATTTGTAATGTCGCTTATTGTTATTACATATATCGATCTGGAGCATATGATAATCCCGGACGTTATTAGTTATCCGGGTATAGTAGTGGGACTAATATACAGCGGGCTTGTCACAAATTATGACTCATTAAAATTTTTGCTGGATAACTTTCAGGCAAGCTTCTTGTATATTCTTTTTGTTCTCGATGAAGTAAGGATATTCAGTTCTGTATTTGGTGCAATTATAGGCTCGGGGTCTTTGCTGCTGATCGGATTTTTGTATAAAAACTTAAGAAAGGTGGACGGGCTTGGGCTTGGTGATGTGAAATTAATGGCAATGGTCGGGGCATTCCTTGGATGGAGGAGTATAATATTTGTTGCCCTTGTAAGCTCACTTGTAGGAACCATAGTCGGAGTCAGCATAATGCTTTACACAAAAAGCGATATGAAATATGCCATTCCTTTTGGCCCATTTATATCTTTTGCAGCAACCCTGTATTGTTTTTCAGGTGATTTGAGTTTAGATTACTTCTTAGACTAAATCACAGCAGATTAATATTCTTTTACTTTTATGAAAGACAAGAGGCAGGTGGGCTTAAGCCTGGAAATTCTATTTACCATTCTTTTTATAACCGCCGTCGCTATGCTTCTAATATCTCTTATAGCATTTAATGTTATGGAGCGGTTTGCTCTAACCGGCAAAACAGAGGGGCTTAAGTCAGTAATTCAGACGTTTGAAAATGTATATTACAGTTCGGGTGATACGGCTTCGGGGATAAAGTTTTTAGAGAGCACTCTGGAGAAGGGAGCCTGGGGAGTTATTGCAGATGAAAGGAAAAGGGTAGTATTTTCTACGTTAAATAATCATAAGCATATAATTGTAACTGACCCTCTCATATTGGAGGTGATGAGAACTGGACAAACCGTATTGGAGCTTAAGGGGTTTAATCTGCCGCCGATAAAGTTTCATGAAGCGCTAAAAATTTCTTCACCCATAAAAAGCAGTAGCAGAAGAGGGGTTATTTTGATTTATCAGCCGCTTTCATCACTCAGGGACAATATACTTATAGGGCAGCAGCAGGTATCTGTCTGGATCGTTTTGTTTCTGCTTATTATTGCGCTTCTGGGTTTCTACGTACTTTCAAACAGGATAATAAGACCCGTAAAAGAACTTATATTCGCTACAGAAAAAATTGCGGAGGGACAGTTTCCTCAAAATATTGATCTTGGAAACGTAAAGGAGCTAAACCAGCTTGGCAGTGCGCTCAGCGCCATGCATTTGCAAATAGAGGAAAGCAAAGCAATGCTCCAGGAAAATATTAAGGCGCTGGAGAAGTCCAATAAGGTTATAAAAAGTACGCAAAGGGAGCTTGTAGCATCTGAGAAATTTGCTTCTCTTGGTAAACTGTCTGCAGGAGTGGCTCATGAAATAGGAAATCCTCTGAGCGCAATTGTGGGTTATGTGGATGTTTTGAATAAAACCACTGAGCTCAGCCAGCAGGAAAGACAAAGATTCCTCGGTAATATAAAAAATGAGGTTTCGAGGATTGACAGGATAATTAAAACGCTTTTAGAGNNTCGGTAAATATACTGCAGGCTCAGGGGATATTTAATGATATAGACTTACAGCAGAATTTGGATAACAATTTAAGAGCAATTGATGCAGATGCTCATCAGTTGTCACAGGTTATTATAAATCTATTATTAAACGCTGTAGACGCAATAGAAGAAAACGGTCAAATTGTGATAACTTCACAAAATGATGCGGAGGGCAGGGCCCAGGTGAGTGTAAAAGATAATGGCATAGGAATTTCTCATGAAAATTTAGACAAAATCTTTGATCCTTTTTTTACTACCAAGGAGCCTGGGAAAGGGACCGGACTCGGGCTTTCAGTATCTGCAAGGATAGTCCAGTATTTTGGCGGAGAAATATCGGTGGAAAGTAAAAAGGGGGAAGGGTCGGTCTTTATAATTACTTTTGCATAATAAATTATGAGTACTGTATTGATAGTTGATGATGAGCCCGGCGTAAGAGAGTCAATGTCCTTGATTCTTAAGATGGAAGGCTACACGGTGGATACTGTGCGTGATGCGGTACATGCGCTAAAGCTCCTGGATACCGGCAAAAATTATGACTTTATAATCTCGGATATAAAAATGCCTGAAATGGATGGGCTTGAGTTTCTTGCAGAACTTAAAAAACGGGAATCTGATTCAATAATAATAATGATATCGGCATACGGAACCATAGAAAGCTCTATGAAGGCGATCAAGTTTGGCGCTTATGACTATATAAACAAGCCCGTAAATACCGATGAGCTTATCCTGAGAATGAAAATGTCAGAGGAGAGAAAAAAGCTCAGAAGAGAAAATGTAGCGCTTAAAAAAGAGCTCAGAAAAGAGTTTGGATTTGAAGATATAGTATATAAAGACTCTAAGATGAAAGAGATAATTGAGCTTGCGTCCAAGGTGAGTGATTATAAAACCACGGTGCTCATCACGGGGGAAAGCGGTACGGGAAAGGAGCTTATTGCAAGATCTGTCCATGCGAACAGCTCAAGGAAAGATAAGCCGTTTGTAGCTTTAAATTGTGCGGCAATCCCGGAAAACTTGCTTGAGAGTGAGCTTTTTGGATACGAAGCGGGTGCGTTTAGCGGTGCCAACAAATCAAAACCAGGGCTCTTTGAAGAGGCGGATGGAGGGACATTATTTCTCGATGAAATAGGGGAATTTCCTCTATCGCTGCAGCCAAAACTCCTGAGAGCTCTTCAGGATGAAGAGATTAGAAGGCTTGGGGGAACCAAGACTAAAACAATAGATGTAAGGATATTGGCGGCAACGTCAAGAAACCTGGCTGAACAAATTGAAGAAAATCAGTTCAGAGCGGACCTGTTTTACAGGCTAAATGTGATGCCGATTGAAATTCCCCCTCTAAGAGAGAGAACAGATGATATACCGGCGCTCGTAGATTACTTTATAGATAAGTACAATGAAAAACTGGGGTCAAATGTAAAAGGGGTAACAAAGAAAGTGCTGGATCAACTTATTTCATGTCCCTGGGCAGGAAATGTAAGAGAGCTTGAAAACGTCATAGAAAAAACAATGATATTAAATAATGGTGATATTGTTGATGAGGTTCAAATTGCTCCTCGTGATGAACAGATTGATCCAAAGCTATGGATCGGATCACTTAAGCTTGATGAAGCAATGAGCAAGCTTGAGAAGCTCTATATAGAAAAGGCTTTGTCTCAAACAGGCGGTAACAGAACAAAAGCAGCGGAGGCTCTGGGCATAAGCAGAAGGGGGCTTCTTTATAAGATCAAAGAGTATGGTCTTGGCGTGGATAACGATAGAGAAGATTAAGCATCCTATTTTATATCTGTTAACCTTATGTCATGAAATTCAAATTATTTAATATTTTCTCATTTTTCGTAATCTCACTATTTCTTGATCCAGATTTTATCTCTGCTGAGATTAAAGCCAGGATAGATTATGGCCATTTTAGTACGAATCAGCTGGAGCAGGTCATAAAAGCGTCCTCATTTTTTAAGGATAGCGGTGAGGAGATTGATTACATATCTTCAAAATTCCTGGGGATCCCTTATAAAGATCATACTCTTACAGGGGATATGAATACTCCTGAAGTCTTTACTATCAACCTCAGTGGCGTGGACTGTTTTACATATCTTGATTATGTAGAGGGTTTGGCAATCTCAAAGGCTTTTGCCCAGTTTGAGGACAGTGTTAAAAAAACCAGATACCAAAAGGCCAGTGTTGCTTTTATAAAGAGAAACCACTTTTTTAGCGACTGGGTTGTCTATAACAATGACAGGATTAAGGATGTAACAAAGGAGGTAGGCGGAGACAAGGCTAAATCCACTAAGAAGTTCCTAAATAAAAAGAAGGACGGGTCATTTTATCTGCCCGGAATTCCCGTTGTTGAGCGAGAAATTACTTTCATACCGTCGGCATCGATTGATGAAGGGGTGATTGATAAAATGAACACCGGGGACTACGCCGGGATTTATACCGATTTAAATGGCCTGGATGTATCACACACCGGCATAATTATAAAAAAGAAAGATAAAGTTTTGTTGAGACACGCATCATCCAAAGACAAGTATATGAAAGTAGTCGATGAAGACTTGGTTGAGTATTTTTCAACTAAAGCAGGTATTATAATTTATAGGTCTAAATAAAGACTAATTACTAATAATACACAGTGAGGTGAAATATGGGACTCAGCCCGCAAAAACTTACAGGACTAATTCAGGAAACAAAGAGAGCCACACAGGCAGTGGATAAGGTTGCAGATTATGTGAAGTTAATGAAAAAAGAGCTAAATGACCTGCCTGATGAATCAAGAAAATCAGTAAACTCCATCAGCAGGGCCGTTGGCAGGATTCGCCAAAATATAGATGAACTCACAAACAATATAAACGGTAAATTAAATGATATGGAGCTCTATGACGAGGATATAGAAGAAGCCGCAAACAAGCTTCTTCTTTTTCATTCAAGCGTAGACGAAGTGCTCAACTGGGCAGAGACCCAGCTTCAAAACCACAAGAAAAACTCCTACTGGGGAAAATACTGGAAAGGTGTTTATGATTATGTTTCCAAGCATAAAGCAGCCCAGCAGCAGGGTCAGCAATAATATATTGTTTAGGATTTAACCGCCGATATTATTTCTTCTGATATTATTTCCATAACCTTAAAAAAGTCATCCAGGTTATCTACTACAGGGTCGAGAAGTATATGCTCAATACCTATGCTCCTGAACTGTTCTATTTCATCTAAGATTGAATAAACCGTACCAGAAAACAGATATGCGGGTTTATTTTCTCCAGGCTCTTTTGTGTAGTCTTTTGTTAATTTGTCATGTTTTAGAGCAATCCTGTTTCTGACTGAATATAAGAACCCATCCAGATTTGTCTGATTTTCGGAAGCAAAAACCTTTAGCTTATCCAGTTCACTCTCCAGCATCTGCGGGCTGTACCATGTGGGCTGCCATCCCGAGCCGTGAAGAACTGCTCTCTGCCATGCCTTCTCACTGTTGCCGCCCACCAGTATAGGAGGGTATGGATTTTGCACCGGCTTTGGCTCAAATTTAATACCTTTAAAACTAAAAAATTCTCCCTCAAATTCAGGGTCTTCTTCAGTCCATAAATTCTTAATTATCTCAATATACTCATTTGTCCTCTTTCCCCTCTCTTTAAGCGGAACTCCGAGCGTTTCAAACTCCTCTTTCATCCAGCCTGTGCCGATGCCGAATATTACTCTGCCTCCTGAGAGCTGATCCAGAGTGGAAATTATCTTGGCAACTACGATAGGGTTTCTGTAAGGCAGTATTATAAGGCTCGTGCCGAGGCTTATTTTACTTGTTTGTCCTGCTAGTGCAGAAAGTAATACAAACGGGTCATGGAATATTTCGCTGAAACTTCCTATGTAATTTGTAGGGACGACAACATGGTCGCTTACCCAAACAGAGTCAAACCCAAGCTTCTCAGCACGCATCCCTATCTCAATATTCGTATTCGCATCGATGTCGTTACGTATTGGTAATGTGAGTCCTATATCCATTATGTCTTAAGGTTATCCTTTTATTCAATTTAGCAAAGTAAATCCTTGCGAGTGCTTTATGACTAGGGTAGAATAAGCCTTCATTTTTAATTGAACTTTTACAATTTAATGACAAATTTAGTGCCCAGGTAGCTCAGTCGGTAGAGCAGTGGACTGAAAATCCACGTGTCGGTGGTTCGATTCCGCCCCTGGGCATATTTTAATGACTTTTTTGCTCTTTCAGATACAATATATTGAATGTAAAACTCTTTTTGACACTATATAGAGCGTCATATATCATACTTAAACTTATTTAATTTCGGAGGTTTTTTATGCCCGGTTCGTCCCAGATTGTACCAATAAACATCGAAAGCGAGATGAAGGAATCGTACATCAGCTATTCGATGAGCGTCATTATCGGAAGGGCTCTGCCTGACGTAAGAGACGGGCTTAAACCGGTACACAGAAGAATCCTCTTCGGCATGCACGAGGCTGGCAATGCTCATAACAGGCCGTACAAGAAATCGGCAAGAATAGTGGGTGATGT
>JABAHS010054033.1_pt2 | contig 13927 bp, 12 predicted proteins | sample 7062111 | NCBI WGS metagenome assembly JABAHS01 (sample SAMN14534600, study PRJNA622989) | marine sediment metagenome | biome: marine biome [ENVO:00000428]; feature: marine pelagic biome [ENVO:01000023]; material: deep marine sediment [ENVO:00002113]; isolation source: pool of 4 deep marine... | reverse complement strand
GATGCTATCGATTGCGTCTCGGAGGAATTTCGCGCCGTTGTACACCCCTACGATGCAGCTGATCATCATTTCGCGAACGCCCGAACGCATTCGGCTACGGAACTCGAATCAGGGCCTAATTCGAGCCATTGTGCGGGCACCGCAGACACCAGGCGGCTTAGCGCGTCTAGGCCGGTTTGAACGTCGTGTCTTCTCATCAGGCTGCTCGGGGCGAGTCTCAACATGGCCTCTCCCGAGGTCGCCGAACTGAGTTTCGGTGACTGTTCCCCGGTAACCCTGGGTAGAAGTATCCCGGCGATTCGGACCCGTTGGCGCAGCTCTGGAATGAATCTATCCCCGGTTAGAACGAGCCACTTATCCTCTTCATTGGCCCGGGGCGCGATCGCAACTTTGGCCAACCCCGGAAACTGAGTTAGTGAATCGCGATTCAACTGCACGGACGCAAACAAGCTGTGCCCCCAGAATGTATTGGGCCGCGACTCTTCTAGAACAACCGTGTCGTCTCCTAGAAAGCCGAGTCCTCCTTCCAGACAACGCAGGCACACGGTTGACTTCCCTGATCCGCTCGGGCCCGCGACCAGGATGCCTCCGGCCTCCGCTTCGATTAGGCCGGCGTGGATCGGCCAGAGGCCTTGGTCCTGATGCCAGATTCCTAACAGCTCGAAAAATGGTCGGCCCAATTCTTGGAGAGACAGTGGCGATTCGACGTCGACCTTGGCAACGATCCTGCTGCGTCGACGGTCCATGGCAGCCGTCGTCTGGCCACGTTTGATGAGCACGTAGCGTCCGGCCTCAGACACCGTGCCAAGCTCGTCCGCGACTAACACCGTTTGTGCAGTCCCCGCACGTTCCGCCCATACGTCGATGTGGAGCTTGGGCTGAGAGCGAGGAACCGAAGTCTTGAGGTGCGTAAACGGCGCAAGAACTGAACGGGCCAGAGATTCACCGACGACGCGAAAGTTAACTGGAAGCCCCCCCATGCGGGCTGAGACCCGGACCATGCTCTCAGACTCTGCCGATAGTGCTCGCACAAATCCCTGACTTAAGCGTTCAAAAGCAACCGCCGGCGAGGTCAAGCCCGACGAACCTTGCCTAGTTGCGCCCTCGCTAGGCACCTTTGTCGGGACGCCAGCCGGTTTCGGCAATGCCAGGCATCGGTGGATCAAGCGCAAGTAATTCCGCCATGTCTTCATGCTTGGCCAACTCTGGCCGCACATACGGTTTTGGTTTTTCAAGGACGGGCAGCGCTTTCTCTTCGCCGGACTCGTCTATCGGGATCTCGACAATGAGGCTCTCAGCGAGTAGGGCCGCCATCAGATCATTGACATCCATCGCGACTCTGTCGAGGTCCTCATCATATTGAGCCGCGATTGCGTTAACTATATTTGCTGTGCTCCACCCCGCTTCGATACATGTCCAAATGGCCGCGCCGAGGCCGGTAGTGCTGAAATAGAGACCGTTCGAAAAGTTCATAATGATGGCTTCACCATCGATTACCTTGGCCGCAATCTCGTCAAAGTTGGGTTTGTAGTAACTGCTCACATCGATCATTGCTCAATCTCCCGTACTTGATGTGATCTGGCCGATCAGGCTTAAGCTCTTGCATGGCCTGGGCTCTCGTTTAATGAGTAAGGTGGCTAAACCATGCCGTTTTCAGTATCAATCGCTTCAGGTCAACCGCTACCCGTGGCCAGTCTTCCTAAGTTGCTCGGCGTATTCCGCCCTGACATATTCGTCTATTTAGTTGCTGTATTTGACACTAAACCTTACACTTTCCGCAACCTCACAAAGGCAGGAGGTGCCGGGATGCTCGTTGAAGCGCTGATTCAAACGGTGCTCGGCAGGCTTCGTCAGAGTTCGGATCCCAATTCTTCATCTGTTCTCATGGGCGCCGGACGACCGGAGTGGAAGGACGCGCTTCGAGATATCGAATTACACCGCCTAGCAGCTCTGGTGGCGTTTTCTATTCGGGAGCAGGGATTTGACCATGCAGTCCCACCACAAATCCTCGCACGATTGAGCGAGTCGCATCGACGAACGATTCTGACGAATACCGCGTTATTCAAAGCCCTCGACAGAGTTTTAGCTCTACTGCGGCTACGCGGTATCGACCCCGTCTTCTTCAAGGGCGCAGTGCTCGCGGACACCTTTTATCCCGACTTTGGGACCCGCTCTATGGGTGACGTGGACTTTCTTGTCCAACCCGAAAATTTTTCGGCGACGGCTGAAACATTACTCGGCATTGGCTTCACACCGATCGGTGTTGGCGCCGACGGCACCACTTTCGCCAACAGCATCGGAGTCACTTTCGACGTTCACCACAGGTTCAGATTGTTCGAAATGCACGATCTCTCTCAGCTGACGACGAAGATCGCTGCCAACAACCTGGTTGCTGACGAGATTCGAGTGTTCGAGCCAGCTGCAATGCTCGCGCACCTCGTTTATCACTCCGATGAGCACAAACGCAGTCTCGGATACGACTTGAGCTGGTTGCTGGACCTTGTGTTCGTGGTTCGTCGCTGGGGAAGTATGGTGGACGTCGATCGCATTGGTTCGTTGCTTCCCGAAGAGCGAAACTTAATCTCTTTCTTTCGGACACTGCGAATGTTTTCGGAGCGATTTTCGGAGGATTTGCCAGAGCAGCTGCTAGAAAGAGCGTCTACTGTCGAAGCCCTACGGCTCGAGGAGNNCGGCTCGAGGAGATCCTTCGAAATCGCCGCCTATCGCAATGGGGTCTTCCCCGTCCAAAAGGTTGGCTACGCCTTGGAGCGAGATTTGCCGGATGGGCTGCGAACGGGAGGCGCTTACCAAAGCTTAGCGACTTGTTTCTTTGGCCTTTGGATATAGCGCGAGAGAATAAAGTCTTGCGCTCACTGTAGCATTTGGGCTGTCGCAATCGCCTTACCAAATACCCCCGATCTATTGCAGCTGTCTGTCGCAGCTGTGGGATCAATCACCAAGATAGTGACGACGGCCTCGATCGCGTAACCGCCGCGCAATGCGTAGAGGGCGTTCAAGGCGCCAGCGCAATATCGAAAGTTTGGTATCGAATCCGTAACGCCACTTCAGAAATCTTGCCGGCGGGTAGAGCAGAAAAATGAGATATCGAAAGGCCAAGGCTGGCTGATCGTTGAGAGTCTTCCACATGTCAAACTCGGAACGGCCTCTGCTGATCATCGATGCGATCACACATACTTGGGTGGTGCGATTGTTCCCGTCGTCGCAGCTCACCAGTTCGCGGACGACATATTCTGGCACGTTGGCGCTAAGGCTTTCATTCACATAGCGCAAAGCCACCCCATAGAACGTTCCAAGGCCAGACTGACGGGCACTTGAAACAAAGCTCCTCCAGTCACGCACCTCGTTTGCGGCTAACATGAACCACAGATCGAATATCCACAGAAGATTGGTGCTAGCGGGATCGAACGCAGCCCGGCCGACCACGTCGAGAAGCAGGTCCGCTACACACAAGTTAACGGTAGGGTCATCTCTTAAGCACGTTTTTTTTGAGACGGCGAATGGCATACTGATGAGTTGAGTACGCAAGTGCAGCGGAAGCCCGGTGACATGAAGAAAGCTGTGGTTGAATTGGGGCTCAAACTTAAGCTCATGCAGGGCATCGCTCGCACAAATGACATCGCTCTCGCAGACCAAGAGTTCGATGGACTGATTGTGTCGGCAGGTGGGCGAAGGGTAATACCGTCGGCCGACCGCGGCTCCCCCAAGCAACCTGTATTCGATCGATTTGGAGGTGAGGGCAGATTCGACCTGCTGCAGGACCTCGTCGTAAACTTTTAGCCTGAGTTCTTCCCGTAACAAAGCTACGCGCGCGTAGGTTGCGAGCTCCTCATTGTCTGCCGATTCCAGGTCCGCAAGGATCCCCACCAACAGCGGCAGAATTACCTTTAAGCCCCGATCGCTCTTCTCGAAATACTGTTTTGCGTCGCCCGCCAGAATGCCGAACCTTTGCCACGCGTCAATGCGGGCGTCGCCTTCCAGCAGACAGGCGCGCAGTAACTGAGTCTCTGCCGGGCCCGGCAGGTTTNNCCCGGCAGGTTTTTCTTCCAGACGCGATCCAACAAGTCTGTCCGACCCCTCTGCCATCAGTAATTCCCTCACAGTGTGACTCCGAAACGAGGGATCCGCAAAGATGAGCTAGCCAACTGGCGATCGAAACTAGAACCTACCTCCTTAGGTCGATGTCAATTGGGGCGAGAGACGTCCGCATGCAACAAGGCCGAGCATACCGGCAGCGAACGCCACCACTGCGCGGAAGTCAGCGTGCCGGCGATACTCAAACTCCAGAAAATTCACCTCGCTCGCCCCCAAACACCTTTCGGCTGGCTTATCTCAATGTGCTCGCCCCGCCCCGGAAGCTGCCACCTCGAAGACGAGCAGCGCGTTGCCCGGCATCTTGCCGGCGAATCCGTAGCCGGAGCTGACGATGAGCTGGCCCTGGTAGGCGATCGGCGCCGCGCCGCCGGCGAACCCGCCTCCTCGGGCGGTGCCGCCGCCGACGGCGGGGAAATCCGCGGCCGTATCGAATTCCCAGGCCACGGCGCCCGTCGCTGCCGAGAAGATGCGAAGGTGGCCGTCGATGCTTCCGGCAATGACCAGCTCGGGGGTGGCCGAGATCGCCTGGGCGTAACCGGGCTGACAGAATTCCTGATCCTCCCGACAGACGTTCTCTGCCAGCACCCGCCAGACGAAGTCACCCGTGCGCAGGTCCAGGGCATACATCCCCGGCCGCGGGGGGTCCGGATACTCGCGGCCGTCATCGGTGTCGCTGATCGGCACGAACAGACGCTCCCCGTGCGCGGCCATGCCGAAGTAAACGCCCGCGTGCACGCCGCCCCGGCCAACCTTGGTCTGCCAGAGCAGCTCACCGGTATCCGCATCGAGCGCATGCACGACACCCGACTTCTGACCGGCAATCACCAGGTCACGACCAGCGACGTCCAGGGCCAGCAGGGTGCCTGCGCCAAAGTCGAAGTCGGGCCCGTCCTCCACGGGGCAGTTCGTTCGGTCACCCGACCCGCAGGCTACGTTCCAGGCATCCCCGGCGGTGGCCTGAAAGATCCAGTTCACCTTCCCCGTCGCCAGGTCCATGGCAAAGATCGCGTCGCTGCCGCCATCGGCGGGGGACGAGTAGTTCTCCCCGGTGCCCACCGTGAGCTGTCCGCGCCGCACGTCGATGGCCGGGCTGTTCCAGATGGGCGCACCGGACGGGCCGTAGTTCTGAGTTCCCGCCGCATTGACGCCCTGCGGCCTGGGCTCCTCGGCGACGGTGAAGGTCTGCCACTTCTCAGTCCCGGTCCGGGCTTCGTAGGCGACCACGGACCCGCGAAAGGAGCAGCACTCGTAGTCCGGCTCCCGGGCCGGCACCACCTCCAGCGAGGAGACGGGCACATAAAGGGTTCCTTCGTGCAGAGTCGGCGTCCCGGTCAGGGTGGTGTTCGGGTGTTCGTCGGGCCGCGCGCGCCAGATAAGGCCGCCGGTCACCGCGTTCAGCGCGTAGAGATTGCCGATGAGATCTCCAAAGAAGGCCAGGGGCTCAGCCGACGTATCTCCCGCCGCCCAGGGGCTGACGACGATACCGGTTCGCACCTCGGCAGAGGCATCGAAGGTCCAGCGCGCGCAGCCGGTCTCTCGGTCGAGGGCGTACACGGTGCCACCATGGCTGCCCACGAATATCGCCCCGCCCGCCAGCGCCGGCGCCGACCGCGCACGCAGGGCCCCCGGAAAGCCGAAGGCCCACTTGAGCTTCAAGTTGCCGACGTTGGCTGCGGTCAGCCCGGCGGTTTCCGCCGGGATGGCGTGGGTGCTTGCCGGGTCCAGTCCCCAACCCGAGAACACCGGCGGCTCGGCGTAGTCGAACCCGGCGCTCTCGCCCGAGCAGCCGGGCGGCGCTGCCAGAGCCTGCGCGTCGCCCATGGTGCTGCGCGAGAGAAATTCGGCAACGGCAACCTTCTCCGTCTCGGACAGGGCGGCTGCCTGGGGCCGCATCACGCCCTTGGTCAGAGCCCGGTGGATCGATTCGGGTGACATGAGCAGCAGCATCGCCCGCTGCGGCGCGCGGTCGACGCCCCCTTCGTGACACGTCGCGCACGCCTCGAGGTAGACCCGGCCGCCCACGCTGGAGGTGTCGGCCATGTCGAAGTCGCCGCCACGCGCCTCGCCGACCGTCTCCGCAGAGGTCCCGGCCGGGGCGTCCGGCTGAGAACGCTGTCCGCAGGCCACGACTGCCAGCACCAGGATTGCGCCGGCCAGCAGCCGGGCCCGACAAGCAGCCACGCGATACCGGGGATCGTCAATCGGAGACGAAGGCCTCATAGGCGTCCTTGTACTTCGGATCCCAGCGGGACAGGGCGGATCGGTTCTTAATCATGTCATCCGTGTTCCACTGGATGCGTTTCTCGTCGAGTTCCCGCGGCGTGTCGTTGTCCGGGCAGAGCACGTAGAAGTCACCTCGATCGAGCGATCGCATCAGAAACGCCACCACCTCCTCGGCCGTCCAGGCGCCGGCCGGCTTCTCGGGAACGAAGCGGGAGATCATGCCGGTGTAGGTGAAGCCGGGCACGAGGAGGTGAGCGGAGAGCCGACAGCCCTCCTCCTGCCTGAGCGCGTGGGCCAGGCTTTCGGTGTAGTTCTTCACGCCCGCTTTGGACAGGTTGTAAGCATACCCGCCCGGCGGGTTGGTGATGCCCTGTTTCGAGCCGGTATTGATGATCGCGCCCCGCTCGCCGGCTTCCAGCATGGCCGGGACGAAGGCGTGGCAGCCGTGGATGATGCCCCAGAGGTTGATCTCCACCTGCTTCTTCCAGACGTCCAGGTTCTCCCAGGGCGCGCTGGGCGGAAAACCCGCACCTGCGTTGTTCATCAGGCAGTGCACGTTGCCGAGCTTTTCGGCGGCTGTGGCCTGCAGCGTCTCCACCTGCGCAACGTCGGAGACGTCGCAGACCTGAGTGTGCAGGGTGCCGCTACCACCGTCAGCCAGCGACTCAGCCGCTGCGCTCAGGGCGTCCTCGTCGAGATCGGCGATCAGAACGTTCATGCCTGCCGAACGATAGTGGGTGGCCGCCGCCAGGCCTATGCCGCTGGCCCCGCCGGTGATCACCGCGCTGTTGCCCGCTTTCAGCCAGTCTGTCATGTCTTCTCCTCCTCGCGCTCTTCGCGCAAACGCTGGAGCGCTTCGCGCAGCTCGCGCACCTCCTGCTCCAGCGCGGCTACCCGATCCTCGAGCCCGACGGTGCGGCTGGGGGCGCGCACATGTTCCGCCGCTTCCGCAACCGGCACCGACTCGATGTCGCCGGACAGCAAGTGCGTATACTCGTGATCCTGCCGATTCGGTTTGCGCGGGAGCCGGGCCACCAGCGGTCCACCTTCCCGTTCCAGCAGATCTTGGAGCGTCTCCACCACTGCCTGGTTGTCGGCGAAGCCATGCAAGCGTCCGCTACGGGACCGCAATTCGCCCGGCGTCTGCGGACCCCGCAGCAACAGCAGACACATCACGGCGAACTCCGCGCTGTCCAACTGCACATCGGCAAACGGCGTATTGCAGAACCGCTGGCTGAACTTCTCCACCCGGCTCTTGAAATTCTCGTCACTGGCGATCAGGTGCCGCGCTTCGAGATCTCGAGCCGTCCGTTGGACGACGCCCGGCTCGAGAGAGAGCACGGGATCGCGACTGGATTTCTGGTTGCAGGCATTGGTCAGCGCGTTCAGCGTCAGCGGGTATTGATCCGGCGTGGTGACCGACTTTTCCATCAGGCAACCGAGCACGCGCGTTTCGTTCACGGTGAGTTCGATGTTCAGCTTGGGGTCTCCCGACGTCGAGGCGAGGCTCGTGAAACAGAGTACCACTGTTGCGCCGGGTCCGAACGCTGCTCTGTGGTCAGCGGTGCCGTGCATATCTGTATACTCGACGATGAGTACTCGCAATGACTCGAGGGAGAGCGGCTTGAACAACTTCGAGAGCAAGGTCGCCGTCATCACCGGGGGAGCCACCGGCATCGGATTTTCGTTCGCCAAAAGATTTGGGGCGGCTGGCGCCAGAGTCATCATCGCCGGCAGGCGCCAGCAAAAGCTCGACGAGTCGGTTGCCGTTCTGCAGGAACTTGGCTATGAAGCGGCGGGCTTCGTTTGCGACGTCTCTGACCTTGCGCAAGTGGAAGCGCTGGCCGACTTCGCCGAGGAGAAATTCGGCGGGGCCGACGTCATCATGAACAATGCTGGAATTCTGACCCCGCCATCCACGGTAATCGATGCCGACCCGCAGTTGGTGCGCCAGTTGATGGACGTGAACTACATGGGTGTCTGGAACGGAGCGTCCGTCTTTGGCAAACGCTTCGTCGAACGTGGCACGCCTGCAGCGATTTACAACGTCGGGTCGGAGAACGCGTTCTTCAACATCGTTCCCGGCATGTTCGCTTACGAAAGCGCCAAACATGGTCTGCACTCCATGACGGATGCGCTGCGAGAGGAAACGCCCGATTTCATAGACGTTTCCTTCATTTGCCCGGGCTTCGTTCAGTCTGAAATGACGGCAATGGCGGGTGACATCCCGATGGACGTGGAGGAGTATACGTCCATCGCCTGGCCGCAGATTCTAAACGGCGAGTACTACGTGGTCTCGCACCCCTACAACGTAGTTTGGATCCAGCATCGCTACGACGAGATGATGAAGGCATACGCGACGTACACCCCCCGCCATGACGGCGACTGGCAGTACGACCCCCGAGCGATGGCAGCAAAGGCAGCTGCGGCGGCGAAAGACGAAGCGAAGAACGACTCGAGACAACGGTGAGCCGACTCGATCTGATTCGCGCCCCTTGCCAGCTGCTGCCGACGCATCAGGGGCAGGATTGCCAATCCTAATGACAGAGCAGCCACTCATCGGCCCGGACGATCCGCCCCCTTTCACCGTTTTCAACCCTGAAGGCAGCGCTCGCGTGCTTTTCGTGAGCGACCACGGCGGCCGTGCCTTTCCAAAGGCGATGGGTCAGCTGGGGCTGGCGGACTGGGTGCTCGAGCAGCACGTCGCCTGGGATATCGGCTCGGGTGACGTGGCCGAGCGGCTGGCGCGCCACTTCGACGCGGCGCTCGTCCGGGCCAGCTACTCGCGCCTAGTGATCGACACCAATCGCGCGCCCGATGATCCCACCCTTTGCACGCCGGTCGGCGAAGGGATTGCCATACCCGGCAACATGGACCTGACCGACGCGGATCGGGTGGCGCGGCGCCGGGCCTTCCACGATCCCTATCACGATGCCATCGAGCAGCGCCTCACGGCGCTGCGCAACCGGGGCGTGGTGCCGGCGCTGATCGCCATCCACAGCTGCACGCCCGTATTCGACCAGGTGGTCCGCCCGTGGCACATCGGCATCCTCTGGGATAAGGATCCGCGCATCGCGGTGCCGCTGCTCGAGCGACTCAGCGCAATTTCGGACCTCTGCGTGGGGGACAACGAGCCGTATTCCGGGCGGGATCCGCACGACTACACGATGGATCACCACGGCGAGGCAGCGCTGATTCCCCACGTGTCCATCGAGGTCCGGCAGGATCTGATCGACGACGCCGAGGGCGCGGCCCGCTGGGCCGTCATTCTGGCCGAGGCGTTGGCCCCGATCCTGGCCGACGACGCGCTCTACTCGCTGCTTACCTGAGCGGCGCTGGCGGTCATCTTTCCAGTGGGCGCGCCTGCGCCGCTCACCTAGGGGCAGATCGAGCACATCCGCCGAATGGCCGCTTCCGCCATACCGTTGCGCTGGCCCCGGGCCGATCTTTGCGGAACAATGTTTCGCAGAGGGGCGATGAAAGAGGAAACATGCGGACGTTGCTGTGGCTGTTGCTGGCGGCGGCCATCCTTCTCGCCGCGCTGGTCGGCGCGGCCAGGTTCCGCCCGGTGGAAACTTCAGCCGTCGTCTGGCCGCTGGTCGAGTTGATTGCGCTGGATGAGTTCGTCGGCATCACCGTGGACGGCGAGCTTCGCCGGAACCTGTTCCCCATCGCGGCGACCGGCGCATCCACTGAGCCCGTCCGGCAGGCAGCGGCGGCGTTCCTGGCGAGCCTGACGGCGGCGCAGCGGGCGGGCGCGCAGTTTGCCGTCACCGATGATGAGTGGCGTCGCTGGGCGAACATTCACATCAGCACCCGGCAGGGGGTGGGCTTTGCCGACATGACCGACCCGCAGAAAGCCGCGGCCTGGTCGCTCCTGGCGGCGGGCCTGAGCATGCGGGGATTCGAGCTGGCAAGGGACATCACGCGGCTCGAGGAGCATCTGGCGGAGCTGATGGATGACCATTACCAGTACGGCGAGCACCGCTACTGGGTCTCAATGATGGGCGAGCCTGCGGCTGCGGAACCCTGGGGCTGGCAGTTCGAGGGCCACCACCTGGTCATCAATTTCTTCGTGCTCGGCGATCAGGTGGTGATGACGCCTACCTTCATGGGCTCGGAGCCCGTGGTGGCGGAGACCGGGAAGTACGCGGGCACGAGGGTGTTCCAGGCGGAGGAAGCCCTCGGGCTGGCGCTGATCCGGTCACTCGGCGATGTGCAGCGGCAGCGGGCGATCGTTGCCGCCACCAAGCCGGGCAACAACAATCACGGGGAGTTGTTCAGCGACAACGCGGTCGTACCGCTGGAGGGATTACCCCTTGCGGAGCTGGCGGGCGAGCAGCGCCGGCTCGCCGAGCAGCTCATCCGCCTGTACGTGGGAACTATTCGACCCGCCCACGCGGAGGTCCGCATGGCCGAGGTGCTCGCGCACTGGGACGAGACATACCTGGCCTGGGTGGGCGGTACGGGCGATGAGTCCGTGTTCTATTATCGCATCCAGAGCCCGGTGATCATGATCGAGTTCGACCATCAGAAACCGGTCGCGCTGTCCGGGCCCGACTCGCCGACCCGGGCGCACGTGCACACGGTAGTGCGCACGCCGAACGGCAACGACTACGGCAAGGATCTGCTGCGCCAGCATCTGGCGGCCCATCCGCACTGAGCCGTGCGGCGAAGCGGCGCAGGCTCAAAAGCAAGGCCCGCAATGCGCATGTGGGGCCCAATCCTCGCCCTCCCGCCGGCGTCTTAGCAGGTGGCCGTCGTGCCCCGGCGGATCACACGTCCGCAGCCCTAGAATCACCGTTGCGCACCGCGCTGCATTGTGTTAGTAGAAGATGTTGGAGAGAGTTCGCTATTCGAATAGGGAGTGTGCTAATGAAGAATCGCACCATGCTTCTCGCCACATTACTAGCTACCGGGATGGCTGGGAATGTCTACCCGTGTGGGGACAATGCCGTCTACCGAGTAGGCCAAGGACTGGCCTATCGCGTATACACCGCACCGCTGCCCGGCCACGTGCTCATATACGGCCAGACGGACGCGGATAGGGAGCTTGCTCAGGAATTGGTCCAGTCGGGGCATGCGGTTCGCCTGGTGAGTACCGATCAGGAGTTGCAGAACGAGCTCGACACAGGCACTTATGATGTTGTCCTAGCTCCCTACAGCGATCATCAGGTCGTGGAGTCGAAAGCCAGTGCGGCGGCAAGCCAGCCGACGCTCGTTCCGGTGGCTGAGACCCGCGCCGAGAAAAAGCAGGCGCGCGAAAACTACGAGCACGTCATGCAGGCGCGGAAAGACGACATCAAACAATACCTCCTCGCCATCCACAGAACGCTGAAAAGCAGGGGTTGAAGAAACTCGTTGCTATTGTTTAGGGGGGGCGGTTTGAGAAAACCACCGAGCGCGCTGTTTCTTACCGTGCTCATCGGTGCGGCCGGTCTCGTGGGGGCGGCGGATAGCCATGGGCAGTCACGCGGCGATGGCAGCCTGACGTTAGAGTACCAGTACATCCGAACGGGCACGTTCGATGACGGTAAGTACGAATACGATTACTGGACGACGGACTCGCAGGTCCTCATGCTATCCGGGGACTACTCCTTCACCGACCGCTTGACCGTTTTCGCCTCGATGCCCTACATCTGGAAGCGTTTCAATGCCGGCGATCAGTTCAATGGCGACCCGCACAACCCCAACGATTCCTACTGGGTCGACTTCGTGCCGCCCGACAAGCGCTTCTGGGACGACGGCAAGTACCACAGCGACTTTCAGGACTTCTCGATCGGTTTCTCTTACCTGGCGCTGGATGGACCGCTGAAGATCTCGCCGTACATCGGCTACGGCGTGCCGATGACCGACTACCCGTTCTTTGCCAAGGCGGCAATCGGGCTGAACTTGTGGAACATTCCGGTCGGGGCGTCGTTCAGCTACGCCCCGTACTTCTCGGACTGGTATCTGAGCGGAAACGCGGCCTATGTGTTCTCCGAGAAACCGCTGGGCGTCAACGTCGATTACTGGCTGACCCATCTGGCTACGGGTTACAGGTTCACGCCCCGTTTCGCGGCAAACGTCTTCTTGAGCCTCAAGTACGTCCGCAAGGGGATGAAGCTGCCGTACGATTTCGTGGATGATCCCGAGAACTTCGTCTATCCGGACGACTTTGGTACGGAAGAATGGTGGCATCACGATCGGCTGGGCGCGCACCGGAATCTGAACCTAGGTCTGGGAGTCGATTACTTTCTCAGTCCGCAATGGAAGGTTTCGGCCACCGGATATACGGCCCTTTGGGTGGAGCAGACCAACGAAGTGGACTATGCCTTCACGATGGGCGTGACCCGCTTTTTCTCCGGCAAGTGACTAGAGGCTGACACCGAACGCTGCCAGCGTTTCAGGCAGCCGCGCGCGCAACCTGGCGCGACGCGCGTTGAAGTGCTCGACCACAGCCTGATACCGGGGGTTGTCGCTAAACTTCCCCAGACAGGGTGAATCCTCGAGCCAGCTTACTCTCGCGAATTGGGGGCTGCGCTGAGCCTTCTCCAGCTCGGCCAGGGCCTCTTCGTCTCGATCCATCACCGAATACCCGCAAGCCCTCATAGATTCGACAAAGTAATGGGGGTTGTCATGGAGGAGCGGACGGTCGAGGTGCCACCGTGCCAGCCCCCTGGCCATTTCGAAGTCGCCCAGGGCGTAAGTTGCGTTGATCAACGAGAAGAGACCCTCCCAATCCAGGCTGGATCGGGGAAAGGTCATGANNCCAGACCGATCGGGGAAAGGTCATGACCGTTTCGGGCAGGCCGGTGGAGATCAGCACCCAGAACGCGGACTCGTAGTCTCCGGTCGCGTTGTAGGCTTCCGCCAGAAGGTAGCGCACGCTGACGTCCTCCGGGTCAGTGATGATCAGCTCCTCGGCCGCATCGATCAGTTCCGCAAAGCGACGCAGCTTGAAGAGCAGCCCGATTCCGGGTGAGGGAACGAGCTCCAGCGCCGTCTCGACGTCGCCTATCTCGATGTACAGCTCCGCCAGCTGACCCACGTGATCCTCGTTCTCCGGCTCGAGATCGCGCGCGCGGATTGCCCAGGCGATGGCTTTGTCGAGCTCGCCGATGAGCTGGTACAGCTTGGAAATCATGCGATAGGCGGCGGCACCATCGAAACGCCGCTCGATGCGCCCGACCAGCTTACGGACGTCGTCCGCCTTTCCCTGATAACCAAGCATCTCGCCGAGAGCGCCGTAGCGCGCCAGCGACTGGCGATCGATTTCCAGGGCGCGGCGGAAGAGATCCGCAATGCTGTCGCCGTAATCCTTGAGCTGATACCAGCGAAGGTAAGCTAAGTCAGCCAGGGCGTCGGCGTTGTCCGGATCGAGCGCCACGGCCCGCTCGAACGCCGCGTAAGCTTCGGGTCGGCCGCGCGCGTAGTAGTAAAGCCCCAGGGTGTGCTGAACCTCGGACAGGTTCGCATCGAGGGACAGGGCACGAAAAATAGGCGCCTCCGCGGCGTCCAGATCGCCCAGAAACATCAGAGCGCCGGCCAGCCGGCTGTTTGCCAATGCCGACTCCGGGTCCAGCGCGACCGCGTCGCGGTAGTGCTCAAT
>JABAHS010131421.1_pt1 | contig 13930 bp, 16 predicted proteins | sample 7062111 | NCBI WGS metagenome assembly JABAHS01 (sample SAMN14534600, study PRJNA622989) | marine sediment metagenome | biome: marine biome [ENVO:00000428]; feature: marine pelagic biome [ENVO:01000023]; material: deep marine sediment [ENVO:00002113]; isolation source: pool of 4 deep marine... | reverse complement strand
TCATGGTACGCAAGCGCTCCCTGTGCGATTTACAAAACGTTCAAAATTAACTTTTTTTCAATTATACCCCTGAGAACAGATCGACTCTTTGGCAGAACCGGCGTGATAAAATACCCCAACTTCAAATAAAATGGGAACAGGCGGTATGGAAAACACTCGTATCTTTGCAGAAAATCTAGCACAAGAAGCCGGCGACCTTCTAGAAGATTACTTCACCCTTGAAGGTGTATATGCCGAACACAAAGCTGACTTCACCGTGGTGACCGAAGCCGACCTGGCTGCCGACTCACTCCTTCGCCAGAAAATCCAGGCAGCCTACCCAGATGATCTCATCCTGACAGAAGAATCCCTCAAAATCGATCTAAATCCGGACCAACCGCTTTGGGTGGTCGACCCGCTGGACGGCACGACGAATTTCAGCCTTGGACTGCACACCTGGGGCGTGTCCATCGCCAGGCTGGTATCTGGATATCCTCAAACCGGCGCTCTCTATTTCCCACACTTAAAGGAATTGTATTCGGTCGAGCGTGGGGAAGGCGCAATGCTGAATCACCAGCCGCTAAAAATTCGCCAGAAAGACCATCAGCCTAAAACCTCGTTTTTCGCCTGCTGTTCCCGGACCATGCGCCGCTACGATGTCAACCTGAAGTACAAAACACGCATTCTGGGGGCCGCGGCCTACGATTTCTGTGCTGTCGCCCGGGGAGCTGCAATCGCTGCTTTTCAGGCCACGCCAAAAATCTGGGATATCGCCGCTGGGTGGTTGGTACTGGAAGAAGCGGGTGGATTGGTGGAACTGTATGGCGGCGCTTCGCCCTTTCCTTATCTGCCCCAGGGCGCTTACTCAGATCAAATCTACCCGACAATGATGGCCGCCAACCCCAAGGTCGCCGAACTCATGCGCAGATCAATCAAAAGAAGACCTGAAAAGTAGCATCATTTTCAATTCTCATTATAATGAAAGGAGGTTTGAAACCTAATCATCATGATTTTATAATGTGAATCTCCCACAAATTAGGCTTTCAAATCCTATAATATGACTACCAATACCGTTGCAACAAGGAGACTTTCTTGACAGACCCCTCAACTCGCCAGCTTGGATCTGAACCAGCCAAGGGGCCAGGTGTCCAGTTAAAACCAGGCCAAGTGCTGATGGACCGCTACGAAATCCAAGATATTATTGGCGTTGGCGGAATGGGTACAGTGTATCGTGCCCGGGATAAAAACTTTAAAGCCATCCGGCTCGTGGCGATCAAAGAAATGATCAGCCAAATCAGCGATCCACTCGTACGCAAAAAAATCTTTCTCAATTACGAACGTGAATCGAATATCTTAGCCACCCTCCGCCACCAATCGATCCCCAGAATATATGATTATTTTATGCGGAACAACCGCGCTTACCTGGTGATGGAACTCGTCCACGGGCGCGATCTTGACGAAATCCTGGGTGAAATAACCGGATTCCTGCCGGAAGCGCAGGTCATCTCCTGGGGGATAGAACTCTGTGATGTACTGCACTACCTGCACACCAGCCAGGCCGAACCAATTATCTTTCGCGACATTAAACCCACCAACATCATGATTACCCCTCAGAACCATGTCATGCTGGTAGACTTTGGAATCGCCAAGCTGTTTGACCCCAAGGAAAAAAACACAATGATCGGCACCCAGGGGTATTCTCCGCCAGACCAATACCGCGGTGAAGCAACCCCCAAAGTAGATATCTATGCCCTGGGCGCAACCTTACACCATTTACTCACCCTGCGCGACCCCAGGTTGGAGGCTCCCTTCTCATTTAGTGAGCGCCCCATCCAGGATATTAACAGCAACGTTTCCGACGAGTTGGTTGCAGTCATCGACCGATCCCTCGAATACGATCCGAAAGATCGCTACGAGACGGCAGATGAGATGAAACAGGCTTTGATCACGGCCGGCCGCAAAACAGGGTCGCTTCCGGAATTTATGGGAAGCACCTCCTCCATTAGGGCGAAAAGCGGTGTAAAGCCGGTCTGGACTTTTGAATGCGAAGACGAAATCCGGGGCAGTGTCATCATTCACGACGGCACGCTTTTCGTTCCCTGTTACGATACCAACCTCTATGCCCTGGATGCCTCCAATGGAGACTTCAAATGGAAGTATGCCACCCAAGGAGGACTCCCGGGGAGAGCAGCGGTGTACGATACCAATGTGTTTATCGGGTCAGAAGATGCCCGGGTGCACGCAATCACTCAACGTTCGGGAAGCGTCGTCTGGACATATTTTGGTGAGGGACCTTTCCGCTCCTCTCCGACCATCTCCCAGGGACATGTCTTCATCGGCTCAGATGACGGATACCTGCATGCCATCAATGTAGCCACTGGCCGGTCTTCTTGGAAAATGGATGCCGCTGGAGCAATCCGTTCAACTCCATTTGTCACCAAGGATTACGTGTACTTCGGCACAGAAGCCAACGAACTGATTTGCCTTGACTTCGGTGGAAATACGAAATGGCGCTTCAGAGCAAAAAGATCAATCACTTCTTCCCCCATTGTGGTCAACGATATAGTGTACTGCACTTCTCTGGACTCAAACTTATACGCATTGGATGCACAAACCGGATGGGTACATTGGCGTTTCCGGTTAGGACGCGGCTCAATGTCATCACCGCTGATCGCGGATAACATGCTCTACGTCGGAGCGGCTGATCGCCAGATTTACTGCGTGCACGCCCAAACGTCAAAAGAAATCTGGCGCTATAAAACTGAGCACCAAATTACCGCTTCCCCTATTATTTATAAAGATGCCATCTACATCGGGTCTGTGGACAAACACTTGTACTGCCTGGACGCTCGCAGCGGTCAACTCCGCTGGAAATTCGCCACAGAAGCACCGATCACCGGTTCAGCTGCTGCTTACAACGATATGATCTTTTTCGGATCATCTGACCGCATGGTATATGCATTGCTTGCCTGAAAATCTACAAAGAAGGAAAAATCGTGAAGAAGTTTTGGAACAATTTATTTAAAAAGAAAACAGAAGAACCGCCTGCTTCACAAAATGTGACCACCCAACCTGTCATGACACCCCAGCAGGCAAGTGAAGCCGAAACTGCTCCCCTTACGGAAGAACAGCTGAACGAGATTGCCTCTCAAGCCCAGCGAATCGAACCCCTGCAGCTGATTACCGGTGCTGCGCGGGATGTAGGAAAATCCAGGGATAAAAATGAAGATGCACTCTTCCTGCACACATCTCTGATCGGGGCCAGTTCATCCTCCCTGCCCTTTGGAATCTTCATCATTGCGGATGGTATGGGCGGGCATCAGTACGGCGAGATGGCCAGCGAGACGGCTGTCCGCACCATGAGCAGCTACTTGATTGATACACTTTTCGATTCCCTTTACGGAACCAACCCCAGCCCGCCCAGCGAATCCCTTCAAGAGATCATGACAGTAGGGATCAATAAATGCCATAAAAATATCATGGAGGCAGCACCCGGCGGTGGAACGACCATGACGGCTGCCATTACGATCGGCTCTCAAATGACTCTTGCTCATGTCGGGGACAGCCGGGCCTATTCCATTTTTCTCGATGGCCGCATGCAGCAGCTCACCAGGGACCATTCACTGGTAAAACGCCTGGAAGAACTCGGCCAGATCACAGCTGAGGAAGCTGCCATCCATCCACAAAAATCAATGCTCTACCGGGCACTTGGCCAGGGTGATGCCCCGGAGCCAGATATCTTCACCTCCTCGCTGCCAAATCCAGGTTACCTTCTGATCTGCTCTGACGGTTTGTGGGGGGTGCTATCTGAAGAAAGGATATTCCAGATCATCACGGAAAGTGTAAGTCTGCAGCGCGCTTGCCAAACCCTGGTAGATGCAGCCAACGCGGCAGGCGGACCGGATAACATCACTGTCATTTTAGTTCGACTCACCAATTAAGTTTTTATAAATGGTTACCGGGTATTTAGATAACTACTACGCTCGTTTAGGCATTCCTCAAACGGCCACGCAGGAAGAAATCCGGCGTGCCTATCACGCGGCTGCCCGCAAATTTCATCCTGACGTCAATAAAGACAAAAGTGCAACAGAGGTATTTCTGCAGATTCAAGAGGCTTTCGACATCCTCTCAGACGCCAGTTTACGAGCCGTATACGACGAAAAGCTCCCCAAAGATATCTCGACACCCAAAGACATGCTGGTCAATGCCATTTACAGCCGGCAATCGCTCACAAGAATCGAACGCCCCCAATTGCTGTACGTGCTGTTAAACATTTCTTCAGCCCCAAATCCCACTACCCTTGCCCGGCAGCCGTTGAACATCTGCATTGTGCTGGATAACTCCAACTCCATGTCCGGCAGGCGGATGAACGCAGTCAAGGATACCGCCAACCAGATCATCCATGCGCTCAAACCCGAAGACATTCTGTCTGTCGTGGCTTTCAATGACCGGGCTGAGGTCATCATTCCAGCCACCCGTAACCAGAACGTTAATATGCTCACTGCTAAGATCAGTGTGATCACCACCGGGGGCGGTACAGAGATCTTCCAGGGTCTAGATGCCGGCTACCAGGAACTGAACAAAAATCTCAATTCCCGGTATGTCAATCATATGATATTAATTACCGACGGGCGGACTTATGGAGACGAAGAATTGTGTCTCAAGCTGGGCAAATTAGCCGCCGACCAGGGTGTAACCATCCATTCCATTGGCATTGGCGATGAATGGAATGATGAGTTCCTCGACAACCTGACATCTATCACTGGTGGAAATAACGAGTTCGCTGAAACTTCAAAAGCCATCGAAAAATTTCTAAAAGAGAAGTTTGGTAGAATGCAAAACACCCTTGCCAACAACGTTACTCTGGACATTAAACTTCCAAAAAATGTAGAACTCCGCTATGCCTTCCGCCTAAACCCAGACACCTCATCGATCAATATCGGAGACTCCTTAGCTCTAGGAGATATCCCCCGAGAACAAGGAATTAGTGTTCTAATGGAGTTCCTGATCAGCTCCGTGGAAAAGCATCGGGAATTTCAGTTACTGGATGGAAAACTGCATTTCACAAGACCTTCATCCCCAATTCCCAATATTTCCTCCCGGCTGACATTTTCTCGTTCGGTTGTGGACAATCCTGAACCCCTCCCGCCGCCGCAGATTTTAATTCGGGCCATGTCCCGACTCTCACTATACCGCTTGCAAGATATGGCACGCCAGGATTTAAAGAAAGGGAATGTTAAAAAGGCAACCAGGCGGTTGAAAAACCTGGCAACACAGCTTCTTACCGCAGGAGAAGACAACCTGGCGAAAACTGTCATGTTAGAATTAGACAATATTAAAAACGACCGCGGCATGAGCAAAAACGCTGAAAAGCAGATCAAATATGGGACCAGAGCCTTGGTGATGGATGAGATTGAAGAGGTAAACAAATCATGATTATTTGCCCAAGCTGTAGTAATGAAGAACCAGAAGGTGCAATTTTCTGCACCGAATGCGGAATAAAATTAATAGATGCCAATGGACTCTCAACGGCGACATTCAAATCTTCTGAATTGGGACTCCAAAGCAGCGCCCTACCTCCAGACCCTGAATCCCCCACACCAGTTACCGAAGCGCAGGTCAACCTCCATATTATCCGCACCGGGCAAATCCTCCCATTGGTTGGGCGCGAGGAGTACACACTCGGCCGCATCAGCCAGGGACAATCCATTTTGCCGGATATTGACCTGGCCCCTTATGATGCTTATTCCCAGGGTGTTTCCCGCCTGCACGCCACCATAAAAATTCGGGCCAGCCACCTGTTCATCGAAGACCTTGGCTCTTCTAACGGCACCCGCATCAATGATACGAAAATTGATCCCCATTCCGAGCAGCTCATCCACCATGGGGATGTCATCTCTCTTGGAAGGTTTAAAATCCAGGCCCTAGTTCGCCAAGACTAGGACTGGACGATCAAAAGGAGGCACAAATGCCCATCAATGTCATCCTTCATATTAGTGGAGAAGAACCGATCATTGGTGAAATTGATGAAATGCCAACCGTGACAGATAGAATTCTCATCGTCAAAAATCCGCGCAAACGCGACGGAAAAGACCTCCCTTATATCGCCGCCGAGGAGATCAGTTCTGTGGTTTGGCCCTGGGATAAAATAAATTTCTTGGAAATCTTGCCGTCAGAGGAAGAAGAGGAAATCATCGGATTTGTAAGAGAGTAAAATACTATGGAAGATACGCAATTTTCAAACAGACGCATTCTAGTTGTTGATGATGAAGAGCGCATGGTACGCTTCATCCGCTTGAACCTGGAACACGACGGATTTGCCGTAATTGAAGCATTCAACAGCCATCAGGCCATGGATAAACTGAGGGAAACCCTGCCAGACCTGATTTTATTGGACGTGATGCTCCCTGACATCGATGGATTTGAAATGCTGCGGATGATACGCGAAAATCATGATGTACCCGTCATTATGCTGACTGCCAAAAGTGAAGAAGACGACCGCGTGCGCGGCCTGGAACTCGGCGCAGATGATTATGTCACCAAGCCTTTCAGCCCAAGGGAACTGGTCAGCCGGGTCAAAGCCGTCCTGCGCCGCACGGATACTTCTCGCGGCCAATCCACCGGAGTGATCGAAGTCGATGACCGGCTGAAGATCGATTTCGACCGCCGCGAGGTCTGGGTGGAGGGAGAACTGGTCAAACTGCGCCCAACGGAATACCGCCTGCTCTATCATCTTGTTCAAAACGCCGGCTGGGTCATATCTCACGACCAGATACTGGCCAAAGTGTGGGGCTACGAGTACCGGGACGAGCCGCATTATGTCCGCTTGTATGTCAACTACCTGCGCCAAAAACTAGAAGAAGACCCCTCCAATCCAAAATACATCCTCACAGAAAGAGGTGTCGGCTACCGCTTTATTGACTACAAAAGGGAAAGCTGACCAAGAAGAAGACCAACCTTTAGCAAAATTAATTTTTTTGACATTTTGTTAACGAACCGCTTGTGTATTTTTAACACAGGCGGTTTATGGTTAAACTAAACAATTGTCTCTAGTTTTAAGGAGGTAAAAATGTCAAACATTAAACGTTGGGAACCTTTCCGAGATATGGTCTCGATGCGAAGGGATATGGACCGCCTGATGGATCAGTTCTTCTCCTTGCCAGCCACCGAGCAAACCGGCTGGGGNNGATCATCGTTAAGGCCACTTTACCCGGGCTCGATCCGGAAGACCTGGATATCCAGGTCACAGGAGATACCCTAACCATCCAGGGTGAAGTGAAGTGGGAAGATGCCGAAGAAGGAGCCAAATATCATATCCGCGAACACCGCTACCAATCCTTCTCACGCAGCCTGACGATGCCATCCGGTGTGATTGCCGACAAGGCAAAAGCAGAAATGAATAACGGTATCCTGACCCTGACCCTGCCGAAAGCAGAGGAAAGCAAACCAAAGGTAATATCTGTCAAGGCAAAGTAGTCTAAAGCCACGGTAACGGAGGCCGCAAATTATGCCTGATTACAGCTTTATCTGCCAACAATGCGGAGCGCATTTCACCCAGCATCTCTCTTTCAACGCAGACCGCCAACATCTCTCCTGCCCGAATGGGCACAAAAGTGTGCAGCGCATTTACAGTGCACCTCAGGTAACATTCAAAGGCAGCGGCTTCTATGTTACCGACACCAAAAAATCAAAAAAGACCACATAGCAAAATCAATCAACTAAAACAGGCGAGTGAACACTCGCCTGTTTTAGTTTTCGGTATCTATCACTCCAAACCTGATTGGGGCTTGATCTGTTACTGCGGAACTTTTCTCGGTTTGCAGTAGCGGTCAAACCAGGCTGCCATCCGCTCCAGGCGGTCGATGCGGTGTTTGGGTTCTCCGGAGCGTGAGAGTTCGTGCCCCTCGCGCGGGTAGCGCACAAACTCGACAGTCCGGTTCAGCTTTTTCAGCGCGGTGAAGAGCTGTTCGGCATCTGAAATCGGCACCCGGAAGTCGTTATCTGAATGGATCAGCATCAGCGGCGTGCGCATCTGGCGCACGTAAGCGTAAGGGGAATATTTCCACATTTTCTCCGGGTCATCGAAGGCCATCGTCTCAAATTCTCCCTCGATTAAGCGGGGGATATCGGTGGTCCCATAAAATGACATCAACTGGTACACGCCCCGCTGTGCCACGGCCGCCGCAAAGCGCTGGTCGTGGCCGACAATCCAGGCCGTCATAAACCCGCCGTAAGACCCGCCGGTCACCGCCATGCGTTTCTCATCGATATAACCTTGTGCTACTACAGCATCCACCCCGGAGAGAATATCATCCATATCAGCTTCGCCCCAGTGATCATGGATCGCGCTGCGGAAGTCATCGCCGTATCCATCCGAGCCGCGCGGGTTGCAGTAAAACACAACATACCCGCGCGCGGCATGCAGCTGCCATTCAAGCCACATGGCGTGAGCGGCCGGGCTCCACATGACATGCGGCCCACCGTGGACATTCAGCGCCAGCGGCCATTTTTTCTCCGGATCAAAATCGGAGGGCTTTACCATCCAGCCCTGAATTTCCTGCCCATCGGGTGCCTTGTAGCGAATCTCCTCTGCCGGAGACACCTCCACACCCTCCAACCACTCATCATGCAGTTTGGTGATGCGGGTGGGCGCTCCACCCTGCGGGCAGAGATACAGTTCCGGCGGGTGCACAGACGTGCGCGCGATGTACGCCAGGTCTCCCTTCTCGTTGATAGAAAATGTCTGGATCAGCTCCTGGTCCCCGCACACTTCTTTAAATTCGCCGCTCTCCAAGCTGAGATAATACACCTTGCTGTATCCATGATCCTCCAAGGTGCAGTACAGACCCTGGCTGTCAGCGGCCCAATAAAACTGGTACTGGTAGTTGTAAGCCCCTACACTGCGGTCAAAATCCAGATTCAGATCGCGCCAGCCAGTGCCATTGGTCCGGAAAACAGTCAGGCGCGGGAGATGCCCGAAACTGGAAATATCCTGCACTGTGATGGCTGCCACCAGCTGTCCATCCGGCGCAGGTTTGGGGCTCATCCCGTAAAAACCCTCACGCTGCATGCGCCGGATTTCGCCATCCTTAANNCCAGCGGGGCGTGCTGAAATCGGCATCCCCATCCGTCAGGCGGCGCGGTTTGGCCTCCTTGTCATCTACATCCAGCACGAAGACATGATGATAGCGGTCACTGACAAAATCTGTCCCCGCCTTAAAGGGTAAACCGCGGTACACGCGCGGGTCATAGCGTTCTTTCTCTTCATGCTCTTGCTCCACCTTGCGCAGGCTGTCCTCCAGCTCATCGTCTGGCGGGGGCGGCGGGAATTTCCCGCGCTTTTCCAGACGGCGCTCATCCGCATTCAGCGGGGAAACAAAGGTAATCTGCTTGCCGTCCGGGCTCCAGTTGAATCCGTTCACCCCGTTAGGCATCTTGGTCAGCGCCTGCGCCTCTCCCCCGTCTGTCCGGATCAGGTACACCTGTGGTATCCCATTGCGGGTAGAAAGGAACGCCATGCGTTCACCTTCTGGGCTATAGCGCGGTTGGGAGTCTATCTTCCCGCCGCTGGTGAACTGCCGCGGCGCATCCCAGCCCTCCCTCCAGCGCCAGATCGTGCGGGTGTAATTATTCTTCGCCCGGCCCGCTTTGAGTTGCACAAAGGCAACCTCTTCTCTGCTCGGATTCCAGCGCGGATCTTCCAACACCGTGATCTGGTAGAGATCTTGGGCGTTGATCATCCGCTTTGACTCTTGTGCCATCTTGTTGTCCTCCATAAGTCAAATATGTGGTTTATTCGTTCTTTTTGGCTTGTGCCTGCTGGTGCAGCGTGTATAGATAATGCCAGGTATAGATCCCGTGGGTATGCCCATCTGCCCATTCGAAGCTGATGGCGTACCCACCCACCTGCTTAATCCCGGTGAGCTGGGTGGTTTTAGAATCCATCAGGGGGATAATGAACATTGAATCATCCGGTTCGGATTTCATATTTTGGTGTCCGCCTCGACAGGTTGCGCACGGACAGGAATTGCGTAGCAGATCAAACGGGAACTCCGATACTTCTCCATTGCTCCACGTGATCGTTAAGTTTGATTGTTCCCGGTTGGCGGAAATATCCACCGGTTTGGGTTGATTCGGGTTTTTACTCAAGACGTATCCTTTCGATCGGTTCTACGGCGAGGAAATCAGAGAAAGATAATTGGCCGCCGCCCAGCCGCTGCGAGCCTCATCCAGCGGAGTCACCAGGAACCACCAGGTGATGTCATCCACCACCTGCGGTCCGTCCCTGACCTCAAACACCTCAGAATCAAGGGCGACAAAACGGATCGGCGTCCCCAGACCGGGCTGCTCGCGGATGTTCAGACCAGCTCCCTCGGTGCCGAAAATCTGCACCGAGCTGCCGACCCCGATCATGCCCGGCAAGGGGGATGGGGGCAGGTTGGAGGTCGCTGTCGGCACCCTGGTAGGGGTGGCTGTGGGCACATACGGTGTAGCCGTCGAGCCGGCAATCACCGTCAGCCCGGCTGTCGGGTACCCCGCTGGCTCACTCGGGACAAGCACCCCCAGCCCGATAAAGCTCAGCGCCAGCAGCAAACACCCCATGCCTACTGCGCTGATCAGCACCGGGAGCGAGAACAACGCCCGCCAGATATTCCTCAGTCCGTCCATATCTCAAATTTTACTCCAAATCTGAGAAGAACGATGGAAAAAGACAAAAATGGGAGGCGGCTAATTATGTGGGGAATATTTAAATTCATCTGGTGGTCGAGTGCGCCAGGTGATTTTCCTGGCGCGTATCGAGACCACATGATCTCGATACGGCGGCTAACGCCGCTTACACGATCGTCGGAACTGTGCTGCCCTAATAATTTAGCATTCCCCAAAAAGGTAGGGGTCTCCCTCAACTTGATACTGCCCTTCCCCTACCAAGAAGTCTCCCTTTCCGGTAAAATCAAACCTATAAGGGATCCAATGGAAGAACTGAAACTGCTCAACAACCGCTACCGGCTGAACACGCTGGTTGGCCGCGGGGGAATGGCAATGGTCTTTAACGGGAAAGACCTGATGCTCGAACGAGATGTTGCCATCAAATTGCTTCGTTCTCGTTATGCAAAAGACCCCGCCTTCCGCGAGCGTTTTCGCCAGGAGGCCAAAGCAGCAGCCAACCTCAGCCACCCCAATATCGTCACCGTGTACGATTTCGGCTACGATCAGGCGCGCCTGTACATCGTGATGGAGTACGTGGCCGGCAAAGACCTGAACACCATCGTGCAAGAGCGCGGCCGCCTATCCGTTGAGCGAGGACTAGACTTGGCCATCAAAACCTGTAAAGGGATCGGGTACGCTCACCGCGCCGGCCTGGTGCACTGTGATGTCAAACCCCACAACCTATTGGTTACCCCCGACTGGCAGCTGAAAGTAGCCGATTTCGGCATCGCGCGCGCCTTAGCCTCGATCAACCCGGATGAACTCACCGATGTTGTCTGGGGCTCCCCACAGTTTTTCTCACCTGAACAGGCAGCCGGAGAAGCGCCCTCCCCTGCCTCAGATGTCTATTCCCTGGGAGTCATCCTTTACCTCATCTTTACCGGGCAGCTTCCCTATCTCGGTAAAACCTCGAGCGAGCTTGCCCAGATGCATCGCGAGGCCACGCCCATCTCCCCCAGAGAAATCAATCCATTTATTCCAGAAACCCTGGATAAAGTGATCCTCAAGGTGCTCTCCAAAGAACCTTCTGCCCGTTACCGCACCGCTGACCAGTTAGGACGGGTCCTACAGATCGTCCGGCGGGAGATGCAGGAAACAGATGAGTCCCCCCAAGCGCAGCGTAAGACCTCCAACCGCAAGCCNNCAAGCGCAGCGTAAGACATCCAACCGCAAGCCATCTGCTCGAAGCCAGGCGGCCCGCTCACGTCAATCCAGCAAACCGCGTCCCACACGGCGCAGGTCAAAACCATCCCGCACCCCACGGCAAACATCGGCAGAGCGGCCTGCTTCCCGTCCGGTATCCGCATACAGTCCATCACCATCAGCGGACATCGATTGGCTGGCAGTTTTTCTTGGCCTGGTTGCTGTGGCCACCTGGGGAGGTTTGATCCCCTTCTTCATCTGGGTGTATAACAATATTTTCTAGAGAAAGCATACGGATCATGAAAAAAACAGAACGGATTTCAGCATCAATTCTCAGTGCAGATTTCAGACGCCTGCGGCAGGAGATCAACACGGCAGAAAAAGCCGGTGCTGATTGGATTCACATTGACGTGATGGACGGGCATTTTGTCCCCAACATTACCATGGGCCCGTTTATTGTCGCCGCCTGTCGAAAAGCAACCGACCTACCGCTGGATGTACATCTGATGATTGAATATCCCGAAAAATTTATCCGGGATTTTGCTGAAGCTGGTGCAAACAGCATCACCATCCACACAGAGGCCAGCCCGAACCTATACCGCACCCTGCAATCCATCAAAGACCTGGGATGCCGCGCTGGCGTAGCGATCAACCCCGGCACACCAGCATCGGCCGTGGAACCAGTATTGCCAATTGTCGATCTGGTCTTGGTGATGACAGTCAACCCGGGGTATTCCGGGCAGACGTTCCTGCCTGAAACCATGCCCAAAGTGAAGCAAGTCTGCCGCTGGCTAGATGAGTCTAACTTCTCTGCCGACCTGCAGGTGGATGGGGGTGTTACAGCCAGCACCCTTCCCCAAGCCCAGGAGGCCGGGGCGAATATATTCGTCGCCGCTAGTGCCATCTTCAAAAACCCGGAAGGGATCACAGCCGGGATCAGGGCGCTTAAAGCACATTTACAAGATTAATTAAAAAGAAAAAGAGGACCTCGATCCTCCTTTTCTTTGAGCCAAAACAAAGTTTCAGTCAGAATCAAAAATCACGGCATCACCCGTGATTCTGAAAAAAATACGGTTGGGCTGAAAAACAGCAGTTATGTAGTCTTTACCATGGTGCGGATGCACCGGGTGCACATGATCTTTTGAACTTTGCGCCCATTCTCGTACACCGAGATTTTTTGCAAGTTTGGCTTGAAAGTGCGGTTGGTTGTTTTCTTCGACCACGGGCGGTTGCGACCAAATGTTGTTTTCTTACCACATACGGAACACTGTGCCATCATTCACATCCTTTACAAATTATGTATAATTACTTAGCTACAGCAGTATAGCCGAAAAATATTACCACAAGACGTATCTTTTTACAACCCAAGTGGTTATCTTAAGTCAAGAGGAAAAAAATGAGCGAAGATTTAAATCCTTATGGAAGCATCCATGTATCCGAAAAAGCAATTGCAGCCATCGCCTACCAGGCGGCTGTAAAATCTTATGGCGTGGTTGGTTTGGCCTTTAAAAATTTGGTCAATGGTCTAACCAACAGAATTGTCAAGGACCCCACCAACGGCATAGAAGTCCACTATGAGGAACATCAGGTCAACATTGATATTTATGTTGTCATCCAATACGGCACTCGGATCAAATCTGTTGCCAACAGTGTAGCGAACACCGTTCGCTATAATGTGGAAAAATATTTGGGTTTACCCATCAATGATGTCAATGTCCACGTTCAAGGTCTGCGGATCAACGGCGAATAATGCTGACTTGACATGAAATCAACTGTAAATATCCTCCACAAACGGGATTGTGGTATAAAATAGCCCGAATTCTTCCACCTAACTCTGCACAGCAAGCGTACCAGGTGTGTTGAAAACCTATTGTTTTTGGAGCACTTATGACTGATATAAATAAAGCTGGGATTGACCGGAAACTCATCTTACAGCGTAACCCTATTGACGGGCAGGCAATCAAAGAATTGACTGCTGCCGGCATGGCCTGGTTGAATACCAACAAAAATACTGTAAATGCGTTGAACGTTTTCCCGGTGCCGGATGGAGATACGGGCACAAACATGATGCTGACGATGCAATCGGCATTCGAAGAAATCG
>JABAHS010100458.1_pt1 | contig 13934 bp, 11 predicted proteins | sample 7062111 | NCBI WGS metagenome assembly JABAHS01 (sample SAMN14534600, study PRJNA622989) | marine sediment metagenome | biome: marine biome [ENVO:00000428]; feature: marine pelagic biome [ENVO:01000023]; material: deep marine sediment [ENVO:00002113]; isolation source: pool of 4 deep marine... | reverse complement strand
ATGTGCGCGCGCCGGAACAGCGTGCGCCGGCGCTCGCTCATGGCGGTCACCTCCTGCCCGGCGATCCACACCGAGCCGGCGCTGGGGCGGTCGATGCCGCTGACGAGGTTGAGCAGGGTGGACTTGCCCGAGCCGCTGCGCCCGAGGAGGGCGAGCGATTCCCCGCGCGCGACATTCAGCGTCACGCCGCGCAGCACCGCGCGGGCGCGCTCGCCCTCGCCGAAGGTGCGTGAGAGATCGCGGAGCGAGAGCAGAGGCGCATCGGCCATGCGGCCTATTCTGACACCCCGGCCGGGGTCCGTCCCAAGCGCGCCGGCGCTGGGTTTCAACGTCCCGCGCTGGTATCGTCGGCCTTCGATCCTCGCCCCGGTGCGCGCATGCCGTCCGCGACCACGCCTTACCACGGCCTGATCGTCGAGGTCTCGGTCGAGACCGCCGAGCTGCCCGACGGGCGCAGGGCGCGGTTCGAGGTGGTGCGTCACCCCGGCGGCGCGGCGGTGGTCGCCGTCGGCGGGGACGAGCGGGTGTGCCTGCTGCGCCAGTATCGCCACGTCGTCGGCGATTGGCTCTGGGAGCTGCCGGCGGGCAAGCTCGACGGCGGCGAGCCGCCGCTCGCGGCGGCGCGGCGGGAGCTCGCGGAGGAGGCGGGCCTGCACGCCCGCGAGTGGGAGTCGCTCGGCACGATGGTGAGCTCGCCGGGTGTGTTCACCGAGCGCATTCATCTTTTTCTGGCCCGCGGGCTCGAGGCGGTCGAGGCGCGCGCCGAGGACCACGAGCTCTTCGAGGTGCGCTGGATGCCGCTCAGGCGTGCCCTGGAGTGGGCCGTCTCGGGCGAGATCGTCNNGAGTGGACGATCGGCTCCGCCGGCGCGCCGCTAATCGACGTGCGCGTGATCCGGCGCATCCGCGGGCGCGCGCCGGGCGAGCACCGCCGCGATGGCCCCGAGCGCAGCCGCGCGGTCGAGCCGCTCGGGGTGGAGGTCGACGTGAGCGAGCCCGGGCACGAGGAACAGCTCCGCGCGCGGGGCCGCCTTGGCGAGGTCCACGCTCTGGTTGTAGGGGATGAGATCGTCCTCGGGGCCGTGCACGAGGAGCAGGCGGGCGCGCAGCGCGCCGAGATCCTTGTCGGCCAGGTCCAGCGCGCGCAGGGCCCGCCGGATGGGCGCCGGTAGGCGCTCGAGCAGGGCCGGCACCCGCTCCGGGTCGTCGTTGGTGAGCAGGGCGTGGACCGCGCGGCCGGCGGGGCCCAGCTCGCGGGCGAGCGCGGCGATCGGGGCCTGCGGATCGGCGAGCTTGCGCCGCGCCATGCGCTCGAGCAGGGCCCGGTCCCGGGGATCGGCGACGCGCTCGGCGTTGGCGAGCACGAACGCCCAGCGCGCGTAGGGGTGGGGGGTGCGATGGCGCCACGCGCCGTCCGCCCGGTAATAGCCGGTGGTCACGAAGGTCATGACCTCGTCGAGGTCGTAATAGCCGCCCACCGCGAGCACGAAGTCGATTCGCCCCCGCACGGCGGGGCGGCGCGCGGCGAGCACCGCCGGCCCCGCCGCGTAGCTGAACGCGCCGATCCCCAGCGGCGTATCCGCCGCCATTCCCGGGCCCGCGGCCAGCCGCTCGAACGCCGCGGCGATGTCGCCGACGTGGCCGGGAAGCACCTCGAAGCGTCGCAGGCCCGGCAGGTCCGGCACGAGCACCTGAAAGCCGACCCGCCCCAGGGTGCTCGCCAGGGCGACGATCCGCGGATCCTCGCGGCCCTGCTCGGCGAGCCCGGGCACGAGCACGAGCCCGGCGCGAGGACCCTCCGCCGGGCGGTAGAGATCGGCCCGATAGGCCCGCCCGGCCGCGCGGTAGCTCACGGCCTCTCGCGGGGGGGCGGGGGTGCGCGCCTTGAGCGTGCTCGGCGCGGCGCCGGCCGCGAGGTCCTCGAGCACCAGGGCCGCCTCCGTGCCGTAGAGCAGGGCGCAGGCCCCCAGCAGGAGCGCCGGGACCAGGAACGCGGCAAGGCGTGGGGCGGGGCGCATCATCCGGGTCTCATCCGCGGGCGCCGGCCCGGCGCAGCGGCCTCGTCGCCCCTTGCGCCGGCGGCGGCGCGCTGCGACCCTCACCTGCGGCTCTCGGGCTGTCGCCGGGCCCGCCCCATTCGCAAAGGAGGAGTCGATCATGGAGCATGTCGTCATGTCCCCCCGCGCCTGGATGCCCGCGCTGATCCTCGTCGCCGCCCTGGCGGCCACCCCGCCGGCGGACGCCGCCCCCGCGCAGGTCGAGGGCCCGTTGTCGGTGCTGGTGCTCGGCTCCGGCGGCCCGGTGGCCACGCCGGCCGGCCGGGCGAGCGCCGGGTACCTGGTGCTCGTCGACGGCGAGCCGCGGATCCTGATGGACGCCGGCGGCGGGACCTATCAGCGCTTGGCGCAGAGCGGCGTCAACGTCAAGGACCTCGAGCTGGTGCTGCTCAGCCATCTGCACATCGACCACACCGCCGACCTCTCGTCCATCGTCAAGACCGCGTACTTCCACGCCCGCGGGGCGGGCACCCCGCGCACGGCGCCCTTTCGCATCTATGGCCCGGGCGGCAACGGCGTGACCTTTCCGGACAGCGCCGTGCCCCAGTACCCGGCCACGACCGATTACGTGGCCGGGCGTTACGCGATGCCCGACGGGATCGAGCGTTATCTGCACATCTTCGCCAAGGCGATCCGGGGCGGCGAGTTCGATTACGCGGCTCACGACGTCGCTCCCGATGTGAAAGCCCCCGTGCGCACGATCCTCGACGAGGACGGGCTGGTCGTTAAGGCCGTGGGCGTCGTGCACGGGCCGGTGCCGGCGCTCGCCTATCGCATCGAATACGCCGGCAAGAGCCTCGTGTTCTCCGGCGACACCAGCACCGCCACCGATAACATGGTGCGCCTGGCGCGGGACGCGGATCTGCTGATCTACGATACGGCGGTGATGGACGACCGGCCCGCAGAGAAGGTGTTCTTCAAGCTGCATACCACGCCCTCGCGCATGGGCGAGGTCGCGGCGCAGGCCGGCCCGGCGCATCTGGTGCTCTCCCACATCACGCCGGTGACCGATCCGCGTCTCGACCGAGTGGTCGAGCGCCTCCGCGCGCAGGGCTACGAGGGCCGGGTGACGCCCGCCGAGGACCTCGCGGTCTTCAATCTCGGCGCCGAATAGCTCGGGACCCACCGGCTAGACCGCCCCCGGCGCGGTGGTGCGCGTCCCGGCGTCGGCCCACCGGAGAGCGAAGGCCAGGCCGCTCATCACATAGAGGGCCAGGGCGGCGAGCACCACGGCGGTGAAGCCGAAATGGATGGCGAGCACCGTCGCGAGCACGGCGCTCACCACCGAGGCGCAGCCGTTCACGCCCCAGGCCCACGGCACCAGCGCGGGCGCGGTGGCGTGCAGGCGGGCGACGCCCAGCGGGAAGGGCATGCCCATCAGCACCGCCGGCGGGGCGAGCAGGCCGAGCGCCACGACCACGCGCACCGGCGCCGCCCGCGCCGCCAGGGCGTCGAACGCCGGGCCGAGCGCGGCGAGGTAGAGCGCGCCCAGAAGCGCGATGCCGGCGACCGCGCCGGCCACCACCCGCCGCGCGCCGTAACGGGCGGCGAGCGGGCCGCACGCGGCGCTGCCGAGCCCGGCGAAGATCAGCAAGCCGGTGAGCACCACGGCGACGGCGTACAGCGGGTGGTGGAGCAAGAGGATGAACCGCTGGATGAAGGCGATCTCGAGGAACAGGAACGCCAGTCCCAGCCCGAGGAAATAGACCAGCGGCCCTGCCCGCGCGCCGGCCGGGAGCGGCGGACCGCCTCGCAGCGCGCCGAGCGGCGCCAGGATGAGGATCGCGCTCGCCACCAGGGCCTGGGCGAGCGTCGCGACGAGCACGAGATAGCCCATCTCGAGCAGTGAGGTCCCGCCCTGCCCGCGCAGCCGCAACAGCTCGGGCAGCACGCGCCACTTGAAGAAGTGAAAGAAATACGGCCGGTCGTCGGTCGCCGGCCGCACGTCGAACTTGTAGCGCTCGAAAAACGCCTCGCGCTCCGGGCCGAGCAGCGCACGCGCGCCCTGGTAGAAGTAGGGCGCCTTGAGCGCGTTGTAGCGGTTGACGTCCGAGGGGGCGATGCCGGGGTGCCAGGCGAGGTCGAATGAGCGCGCCTCGCAGAAGCGCTCGAGGCGCGCGATCTCGGCCGCCCCGAGCGGCCCGTTCTTGACGATCAGCGTGCTGGTCTGCAATCCGCGCAGCAAAGCCACGTGCCGGCCCGGACGCTCGACGCCGCGCCGCTCCAGCGCGGCGACGGCTGTGGCGAGCAGCTTCAGGGCGTCGCGCGGNNAGGTCCGCGAGGTAGGCCTCGAGCGCCTCCACCGTGTAGAGATGGCTCTCGTTGAGCGCATGCAGGCCGGCGCTGGAGGCGCTGAACGAATCGAGCAGCCCGATCTGGATGAGGTCGAATGCCGCTCGGTGCGCGGCGACGAAGCCGCGGGCCTCGGCCACGTGCACCGTGACCTCGTCGCGCGCGTAGAGCCCGCCGGCGAGCTCGGCGTAGGGGCCGCGCACCAGCTCGACGATCTGCGGGTTGAGCTCCACGGCGTGCACGTGCGCGGCGCCGTGATAGAGCGCCTGCAGCACGTCGGCGCCGCCGCCGGCGCCGAGCACCAGCACCCGCCCGGGTGCGCCGAGGTGATAGGCCGCGGCGGAGGTGGTCTGATCGAGATAGTCGAGGCGCGCGCGGCGCTCGGAGAAGCGGGTGATGGCGGTCATCGCGTCGCCGTCGGTGAAGACGCCAAGCTGCGCGGGCGGCTCGGCGGTGGCGTTCAGGCTCAGCCCCGGGGCGTGGCGCAGCGGCACCCGGGGGCTCTCGACCACGTGCAGGAGGCCGAGGGGGCTGGAGCGGCGCTCGAGCACGCGCGCCTCGGGCACGCGCAGGGTCTGCACCAGGCCCTTATACGGCGAGAGCTCGAGCTGCAGACCGGCCTCGGAGGCGAGCAGCAGCACGCCGGCCGCCGGCAGGAAGGCGAGCGCGCCGGCGCGCGGGCGCAGCCCGAGCTCCCACCAGGCCGCGGCCGCCGCGATCACGCCGAGCGCGCCGATCGCTTCCAGGGCGGTGATGGGGAAGAGCACGAACAGCGTCGCGATCACGCCCAGGCTGCCGAGACCGGCGCCGATGAGATCCGCGGCGTAGATGCGCGGCGCGCGCCCGCCGTGGCGCATGAAGGCGAGGCCGATCGCGTTGGCCGCCAGCAGGAACGGCAGCGCGAGCAGCAGGTAGAGGCCGAGCAGGCGCAGCGGCTGGGCCGCGTCCCAGAGGATCTCCTGCGGATTGAACGGCACGGCCTGCGCGGCGGCGAAGCAGGCGATCGCCGCCACCCCGAACAGGGCGAGGTGGGCGAGATAGGCTTTTTCGAAATGCGCGAGCAACCGCGGACCCGCGAGCGCCAGGACCGTGCCGCTGACGCCGTAGCCCAGCAGCGCCAGGCTGATGATCATGTAAGCGAAGTGATGCCACTGGATGATCGACAGCAGCCGCATCAGCAGGATCTCGTAGGCGAGCGCGGCCGCCGAGATCAGCGCGACGGAGACCCGAGGCAACGGCGGTGTCAATCCGGGTCACCGTCGGGGCGCGGCACGTGCGGTGGGTCCGGTGCCCTCAATGCGCGCCCGTCAGCGGGACGAAACGCACGGGCAGGAGCTGGCGGGTGTGGACGCCGCCGCCCTCGTCCTTGGTCACCAGGACGAGCTGCTGGGTCATGAAGCGACTGCCGACGGGGATCACCATGCGGCCGCCGGGCTTGAGCTGCTCGATCAGCGGCGGCGGAATGTGCCCGGCGGCGGCGGTGACGACGATGCCGTCGAACGGCGCGTGGGCCTGCCAGCCGTAGTAGCCATCGGCGTGACGCACCGTGACGCGCTCGTAGCCCAGCCGCTCCAAGCGCCGCGCGGCGGAGTCGGCCAGGGGCTCGATGATCTCCACCGTGTAGACCCGATCCACGAGCTCGGCGAGCACGGCGGCCTGGTAGCCCGATCCCGTGCCGACCTCCAGCACGCGATGCTCCGGCTCCGGGGCGAGGAGATCGGTCATGAGGGACACGATATAGGGCTGGGAGATCGTCTGCCCGTGACCGATGGGCACCGGTCGGTTCTCGTACGCGACGTCGCGCCGCGCCGGCGGCACGAACTCGTGTCGCGGCACACGTTCCATCGCCTCCATGACGCGCGGGTCGAGCGCGTCCCGCCCGAGCTCGAGGCTGGTCGCGCGGACCGTGTCGCGGATCGCCGCGATCATCTCGCGGCGCGCCTCGGCGTGCTCGTCGGCGGGAGCGGCGAACGCCCCGACCGCCCCGAGCAGGAGCCCCATGCCGCAACCGATGGCGGCGGCCGGCGGGCGTGACGTGCCTGTCATGCCGACATGAAAGCACACGCCCGCCGCGGCTGTCACCGCGCCCCGCGGCGCTGTCGGCCGGACATCGCCAGGTCTCCGTACCGCAGGAGCGCCCGGGCCTCCGTCGATCGGCAGTGGACGGCCGCGTTAACCGCCCAGGTTGGGATCGCATCGCCGGCGTCGCGCGAGTGCCGTCACGCGCGCGATGCGCCGTCGCGAGTTGCAGTGATCGACCATCGGTGCCGTCATCTCGCGCGCGTGGCATCGGAGGTCGTCGCGCCCAGCGCCCGGCGCGGCGGCAGCGCGGGCACGGCGCGCTCCCGGGGGGCGAGCTCGATGACCAAGGGGGAGTCGGTGACGGGCCAGCGACCCCGGGTGACCCGCCGGGGCGGGGCGCCCCGGAACACCACGTAGCTCTCGCCGTCGTAGTGCGGCAGCTTGCGGGCCACGGCGGGGACGGCCTGCGCCGATGCCACTGCCACCCAGGCGAGCGGGCGGCGACCGCGGCGCGCGCTCACGGCGACGGTGTGCGCGTCGGGCGTATATCGCGCGCCGTCGATACGCACGGACTCGGCGTCGAGCGCGAAGGGCGCCGTCTCGAGCGACCGGGCGAGCTGCCCGCGGAATCGGTTATCCCAGCCCAGCAGCCAGACGGCGCGGTCGTCGGGCAGCGTCTCGAGCGTGGCGTCGGTGACGATGCGGTCGTCGTCGCTCGCCCACGCCTCGGCGAGCTCGCGGTAGGCGGCCCGCACCGATGCCGGCGCGGCGCCCGGCAGCACGAAGACCGCGCGCCGCGCGCCGTAGAGGGCGCCGAACGCGGGCGGCAGCTCGCGCGGGTCCAGCCTCCGGAAGACATCGAAGCGCGGATCGACCGCGATGCGCAGCGGGCGGGCGGCGAGCGTGCGCTCAAGCAGGTGGCGGTTGTCACTCATCTCGAGCGTCGCCTCGATCGGCGCGTCGCCGTCCTCGGTCCACACCGCGACAGGCACCCGGATCTCGTAATGTCCGCGCCGCTGCCGCTGTCGGACCACGGCGCGCAGCCGGTAGCCGGCGCCGGCGCGCTGCGCCCTGGCGCGCACCAGCTCGAGCCTGGGAGCGCCGGGGCGTTGCAGCCACTGATCGAAGAACGTCCCCAGAGCCCGGCCACTCACCGCCTCGAACGTCTGCTGCAGATCGTCGAAGCCGGCGCGTCGGAAGCGGTGCGCCTCGTAGAACCGGCGTAGGCCCTCGAGGAACGTCTCGTCGCCCAGCCGCCGCCGCAGCATGTGGAAGAGCATCGCGCCCTTGCTGTAGCCGATCGCCTGGCTGGCCTCGCCGTGTCGCGCGCGGAAACGGGCCAAAGGGACCTCGCGGTGCTCGTCGACATAGTCGGCGTACTTGCGCAGCAGCTGGCGGCGGAACGCCGCGCCCTCGGCGCGACGCTCGGCCAGCAGGTGATCGGCCAGATAGGTCGTCAGGCCCTCGCTCCAGTTGCCGCCGTCAGGATCGATGTAGACGCCGTTGCCCCACCAGTTGTGCACTAGCTCGTGCGGATAGGACGTCTCCACGATAAAGGGCAGCCGTATCACCCGCGGGCCGAGCAGAGTGAACGATGGCAACCCGAAGCCCGACTCGAAGAAGTTCTCCACCGCGGCGAACTTCGCGTACGGATAGTCCCCGATGAGACGGCTGTAGAAGGTGAGGTGCCGCGCCGTCGCCTCCAGGTAGCGTTCCGCGAGCTCGGGCTCGGGTGCGCGCAGGTACGCCGCGGCGTGCGCCGCGGGCGTCGCTCGCTCGTAGGCGTGCAACGGCCCGCCCGCCAAATAGATCCCCCGCTGAGGTCGATCCTCGCGCCAGCCGTCGCCCTCGGCCTGCCCGAGCGCCGCGCCCTGGCTGATCGTGCGCCAATCGGGCGGTCGCGATACGCGGAGCGTGAACGTCACGTTGCGCGCCCCGAGCCGCGGATACCAGCGCGAGCCGGGATCGAGATACACGCCTTCGCTCGAGAGGTGGCCGGGCGTGCTCTGCCGGCCCCGCGGGCCCGTCACGGGCGGATTCACGATGCGCCCGGAATAGCGCAGGGTGAACGCGCGCCGGCCGCCCGGCAGCGTCACACGGTAACGCGTCGAGGGCACGCCGCGATGATGCGTGCCCCGCCGCTCGAGCTCGACGCCGGGCGTCGGCGTCGCCGGCTCGAATCCCGCGTGCAGCGAGAGCTCGAGCTCGCGCGGCACGTCGGCCGGCAGGTCGAGACGATCCTCGACCTCGATCCGCCCGGCGTCGGGATGCAGCGTGACGCGCAGATCATGATGTACCGGCTCGCCCGCTGGCGCGGATCCGGCGACCATCATGAAGGCGAAAAGCGATGTAGTGCGGGAGAGCATACGAGCCCGCGTGTGGACCGAGGCACGCCCGGACGGGGCCGGCGGCGTCGCGGCGTGGCCGCGCGCAGCCGCCGGAGCCTCAACCATAGCCCGAACGGGGTCCCTTCGCCTACCATGATGCGATGCAGGTCCGTCCGGCACTTCTCGCGCTCACGCTCGTTACGCCGGTGCTCGTCGCATGCGAGGAGCCCGAGCCCGAGACCGTCGAGTATCCGGCTACCTCGCTCGGTCAGCTCGCCGCCGCCGGGGCCCAGGCGAAGCAAACGCGCGCCGTTGCACCGGACGGAAGCGATGCACCGCTCGCCGCGATCATCGATGAGCTCGCGGAGCATGGAGTCGTGCATGTCGGCGAGACGCACGTGCGCTTCGACCATCATCTCAATCAGCTCGCGATCCTGCAGGGTCTGCACGCGCGTCACCCGGACCTGGCGATCGGGGTGGAGTATTTTCAGCACCCCGACCAGGCGCACCTCGATGCCTATGTGGCCGGGCGCATCGATGCGGTCGCGCTGCTCAAGCGCACCGATTACTATCGCCGCTGGGGCTTCGACTTCCGCGTCTACGCGCCGATCTTCGCCTTCGCGCGCGCCCACGGCATTCCGATCGTCGCCTTGAACCTGCGCACGGCGCTGGTGCGCAAGGTGCGGCGGAAAGGGCTCGAGGCCCTCACCCCTGAGGAGCGCGCCGCCCTGCCCGCGGATATCGAGCGAGCCAACCCGGAGTATCGCGCGCTGCTCGAGGAGGTGTTCGCCCGTCACGGCGAGGAGCTCGAGGGCGCGGCCTTCGAGCATTTCTATCAGGCGCAGCTCGTATGGGACGAGACGATGGCCGATCGCGCGGCGGCGCATCTGCGCGCGCACCCGCAACGGCGCCTCCTGGTGCTGGCCGGCAACGGCCATCTCGCCTACGGTTATGGGATTCCGCAACGGCTCCGGCGCCGGATCGAGGCCAGCCAGGCAGTGGTGCTCAACGACTGGCAGGGCGAGGTGACGCCGGCGCTGGCCGACTACCTGTTGCGCTCCGATCCCACGCAGCTCGCCGAGCCGGGCCGGCTCGGCGTGCTGCTGGAGGACGCCGGGCGGGGCGCTCGGGTCAGCGGCTTCGCCGAGACGAGCGGGGCGCAGGCCGCCGGGCTGCGCGAGGGGGACGAGCTCATCGCCGTGACCGGCGAGGCCGTGACGAGCGCCGCGGACGTCAAGGCAGTGCTCTGGGACCGCGCCCCGGGCGAGACCGTCCGCGTGACGGTGCTCCGCGACGGCCGGAGGCGACGCTACGAGGTCCGGCTCGGGTGAGGGCGGCCGGCGGCCGCCTCAAGAAGACCCGCCCTTCCGCCGACATAATCACTGATCCCATCGGACCACGGGCGAAGCGGGCCGCCCGGCGGCCGCGGCGCGCGGCCGTGCCGGCGCGCGCACCTTCGGATGAGCACGGGGCACGAGCACAACTTAGTCGCGGCACGGCGATTCCGGCAAAGGTTCAACCGGCTGGTTCTCACCGCGTGGGTCGTGCCCCCGCTGGTCGGGCTCTCGTTTCTCGTTTACATCGGCATGCTCTCCATGGAGCAGCTCCGGGTGATCCTCACCCGGCCGCTCCAGCCGGCGTTCGATCTGGGATCGATCGCCTTGATCTTCATCTATTTCCGCCGTTACATGCGACCGGTGATCGCCTACCTCGCCGGTCTGAGCGAAGCGGGGGCGAGCCGGGCGGAGGGGCGGCTGCGGCGTTTCCCGCTGCACTTCTGGGCGCTGTTCCTGCTCTATCTCCTGGCCACCCCCGGCTCGGTCATCCTGAGCGCCGAGCGCTACACGGAGTTCCAGGCTCAGCCCGTCGACTGGTTTCGCATCCATCTGGTCGCGTTGATCGTCTCGATCATCGTCGGGCTGCCCATCTTCTTCCGCATCCTCGATCTCTTCGGGCAGCACGCCGGACGCCTGTCGCTCGAGCGCCCGCACGTGACCGTTGGGATCAAGGTCTTTGTGATCGGCGCGACGATGCCGCTGCTGGTCGACACCATGCTCGTCCAGTATTACTGGACGCGCACCGGCTATTTCACGCACGAGACATTCATTGTATGGCTCGTGCTCGAGGCGCTCGCCGTGGCCGGCGCGTTGATGTTCGCGGCGAGCCTCGGTCAAGGCCTGCGCCCGTTGCAGAGGCTGGTGGCCCAGCCGAAGACGCTGGCTCTGCAGAGCCTGGACAGCCTGTTTCCGCGTTCGACCGACGAGCTCGGCGTTCTCGCGCGCCAGTACCGGCGTCTGCTCCGGGAGCTGCATGCCCATAACGAGATCGTGAAGATCAGCAGTCGGGTCTTACGATCCAACGGCGGCGAGACAACGTTGGCGGAGGTGGTCGAGACGGTTGTCGACGTCTGTCGACGGTCGATCGGCGCGGACGTGAGCTTCCTGCTCCTCTATGATGAGGAGGACCAGGAGCTGGTCGGTGTCGCCCAGACGGGGGTGCCTTACGACGCAGAGGGCCATTATCGGCTGAAGGTGTCGGAGCGCTCACTGGCCGCGCGGGCGTTCCGCGAGGGACGCACGATCGCGCGGCCGGACGTCCGGGCCGACCCGGAGGCNNCTGGTGGAGCACCGGGCCATCGGCGTGCTGGCCGCGACCACCGTGACGCAGGCACGGGAGTTCTGCACCGGCGAGGTCGTGCTCATGGAAGGGCTGGCGCGAGAGGCCGCGCTCGCCGTCCACACCCACGCCCTCTATACCGAGTGGGCGCGGCGCGAGGAGGAGATACGCCGGCTCGGCGCCTACAATCGATTGCTGCTGGAGTCGACGGGGGAGGGGATCTTCGGGGTCGATCGAGAGCTGCGCTGCACGTTCGTCAATCGGGCGGCGGCCGACATGCTGGGTTACGCCGTCGAGGAGCTTCAAGGCCGCGATATGCATGGGCTCGTGCAGCACTCGCGGGAGGACGGCAGCCCGCTGCCACGCGAAGAGTCGTTCATCTACCGCACCATCCACGAGCACCGCTCCTTCTGGACGGACGACGAGGTGCTGTGGGTCCGCGACGGCGGTCACATTCCCGTGCAGTACTCGGCGAACCCCATGCAGGAGAACGGGGAAGTGACGGGCGCGGTGATCGTCTTCCGCGATGTCGCCGAGGCCCGGGCCATGGCGCGGGAGATGGATTACCTGGCGACACACGACGCCCTGACGGGGTTGCTCAACCGGCGCGAGTTCGAGCGGCGGATCGACGCCGCGCTGGGGGCGGCGCGGCGGGACGATGCGCAGCATGTGCTGCTGTACATGGACCTCGACCAGTTCAAGGTGGTCAACGATACCTGCGGCCACGTGGCGGGCGACGAGCTCCTGCGCCAGCTCGCCGGCTTGCTGACGCAGAGGGTGCGGCAGTCCGACGCCCTCGCGCGCTTGGGAGGCGACGAGTTCGGCCTGCTGCTCGAGCACTGCCCCCTCGACCATGCCTTGCCCCATGCGCACGCCCTGCGCGCGGCCGTGCAGGACTTCCGCTTCGCCTGGGAGGGCAAGACCTTCTCCGTGGGCGTGAGCACCGGCGCGGTGCCGCTTACCTCCGACATCGGGGACGTCCCGAGCGCGCTCTCGGCGGCCGATGCGGCGTGTTACGTCGCCAAGGACAGCGGGCGCAATCGGGTGCACGTCTACGAGACCGACGACGCCGATCTCGTGCGGCGGCGCGGGGAGATGCAATGGGTCTCGCGGATCCGTGACGCGCTCGACGCGGAGCAGTTCGAGCTTTGGTGCCAGCCTATCGTCCCGGTCGTGCCGGCGAGCGGCGGCGGCAGGCGCATCGAGGTCCTCGTGCGGATGCGAGACGGTGAGGGCGGGGTGATCCCCCCGGGCGCGTTCCTGCCGGCCGCCGAGCGCTACAATCTGATCGCGGCGGTCGATGCGTGGGTCGTGCGGGCGACGTTCGAGTGGCTGCGCATTCACAGCGCGGTCGCCGACGAGCTCGAGCTCTGCGCGATCAACCTGTCCGGCGCCTCCCTCGGGGACGACACGGTCCTCGAGTTCATCCTCGAGCAGCTCAGCCTCGCCGAGATCCCCGCGCAGCGTCTGTGCTTCGAGGTGACCGAGACGACAGCGGTGGCCAACCTGTCGCGGGCGGGGTACTTCGTACGCGAGCTCAAGGAGCACGGCTGCCATTTCGCGCTCGACGAGTTCGGCGCCGGGATGTCATCGTTCGCATATTTGAAGAGCTTGCCGGTGGATTTCCTTAAGATCGACGGCAATTTCGTGCGCGATCTCAATCGCGATCCGATCGACCGGGCGATGGTGGAGGCGATCAACCAAGTGGGGCACGTGATGGGGATCAAGACCATCGCCGAGTTCGTCGAGGATCGCGCGCTGCTTGACGCCCTCGAGGTCATCGGCGTCGACTATGCCCAGGGCTTCGGCATCGCCCGGCCGCAGCCGCTCCAAGATCTGCTCGACGCCCCAGGCTTCCCGGTTCCCGCGCCGGTCCTGGATACGAGATAGGGCGGCCTGCGGTCGCCGCCCGCGTCCGGCCGCGTCCGGGCGTGTCTTTTCGGCAGGCAACGACGGAGCACGGCGGGCGCAGCCCGCCCTATATCCAGCCACATGACCCCGCCACATAGGCGGCCTGCGGCCGCCGTGCAACGGCGCGCGGGGTCTCATCCGCGTTCAGCATGGTTTTAACCGCCGCGTGGACAATGCCGATCGAGGTGATGTGGTGATCTGCCTACCGCACGGAGACGATGCCATGAGACGCAAGCTGGTTTATTCCGCATTGACGCTCGCGGTCACCGCGGCCCTGGCGGGCGGCGTGATCGCGGCCGGCGCCAAGGCCCCCGGAGCGCAAGGCCCGGCGGCGAGCACCGAGGAGCCGGCACGCGGCGACGCGGAGCGTGCCCGCGACCGGGACCGGAAACCCGACCGGGAGCGCGACCGCGATCGGCTCTATCGGAGCGACGACGATCCCGACAGGGACCGCGACCGTGACCGGCAGCGGGNNCAGGGACCGTGACCGGCAGCGGGCGGACGACGAGGACGACGAGCCGCGGCGCGACCGGGACCGCAAAGAAGACCGCGACCGGGACGAGGACGAGTGACGTAGCCGCCGCTCGGACGGCGCGACCGGGCGCCGGTCCGGCCGCGCCGTGCTCCTCTTGGGCGGAAGCGCAGCGGGCCGCGTTGGCGGTTGCCGCCGCCGCCGGCGTATACTCTGCGGCCGGCCCGGTGTCGAGGAG
>JABAHS010002011.1_pt1 | contig 13939 bp, 18 predicted proteins | sample 7062111 | NCBI WGS metagenome assembly JABAHS01 (sample SAMN14534600, study PRJNA622989) | marine sediment metagenome | biome: marine biome [ENVO:00000428]; feature: marine pelagic biome [ENVO:01000023]; material: deep marine sediment [ENVO:00002113]; isolation source: pool of 4 deep marine... | reverse complement strand
CACTAAAAAACATGTTTGGCGCCGAACTCAAGACCGAATCGATTGAACCGCTGGATTCGTCGCGATCCGACTAGCAAGGAGCAGACAATGAAAGGTGGCATCGGCCAGTTGATGAAGCAGGCCCAGCAGATGCAGGCCAACATGAAAAAGGCCCAGGAAGAAATGGCGTCGCTGACTGTTACGGGCGAGTCGGGCGGGGGTATGGTCAAGGTTACGATGACCTGCCAGCATCGCCTTCAGGCGCTGGAAATCGACGATACCCTGATCGGCGACGACAAGGAGATGCTCGAGGACCTGATCACGGCGGCATTCAACGACGCAGTAACGAAGGTGGAAAAGACCGTGCAGGAAAAGTTCGCCGGACTGACTACGGGCATGTCTTTGCCTCCCGGTATGAACCTGCCGTTCTGAACTTCGTATGTCCTTTTCACCTCTGCTGGTCCAGCTGATCGACGCACTGCGCTGCATGCCGGGGGTCGGCAAGAAGTCGGCACAACGAATTGCTTTTCACTTGTTGGAGCGAGATCGGGAGGGCGCCTCGAATCTATCCACGGCATTGGCACAGGCAGTGCAGGGCATCGGTCATTGCAAGCGCTGCCGGATGCTGAGTGAGCACGAACTTTGCTCGATCTGCAGCGCGAGCGGGCGCGACGAAGAGCTGCTCTGCATCGTCGAGTCGCCGGCGGACGTCATGGCTATCGAGGATGCAACCGGTTTTCGTGGCCATTATTTCGTTTTGATGGGACATCTGTCGCCGCTGGACGGTATCGGGCCGCAGGAACTCGGGTTGACCTCGCTCGAGCAGCGGCTTGCAGAGGGCGGCATCAGCGAAATGATCATTGCCACCAACCCGACCGTCGAGGGAGACGCGACCGCACATTATCTCGCCGACCTTGCGGAGCGGCACAACGTCCAGGCAAGCAGGATTGCGCACGGGGTGCCGCTGGGCGGTGAGCTCGAATACGTGGACGGCGGCACATTGTCGCACGCTTTTTATGGGCGCCGCCTCATCGAATAGGGGAAGTTTATGAGTGAACAAGACTGCCTTTTCTGCAAGATCGTGGAGGGGAATCTGCCAGCGGATATCGTTTACGAGAATGATTCGCTCATCGCGTTCCGCGATATAAATCCGATAGCGCCCACGCACATATTGCTGATACCGCGGCGTCACATTGCCACGATGAATGACGTGCAGGACAGCGATGCATCCATTGCTGCTGAATTATTCCTAACGGCGGCAAGACTCGCTGCGGACGAGGGTCTCGCCGAGGAAGGTTATCGCGTCGTAATGAACTGCAATGAAGCCGCAGGCCAGAGCGTGTTTCACATCCACCTCCACCTGATGGGTGGCAGGTTTATGTCCTGGCCACCAGGCTAGTACTGACCGCCAGTCAGTTTCGCGGTCAACGCGAGAAGGTGCCGGTAACTGTCGTAGCGGCGCTTGCTGATCGTTCCCTTCTCCACCGCTTCCTTTACAGCGCAACCGGGCTCGCGCAGGTGCCGGCAATTCGCGAAACGGCAGGCCTGTGCAGCGGCTGCGATTTCCCGATAACCGACGACGACCTCGTCCGCCTGGAGTGCTGGTGCGTAGTCGCGAACGCCCGGTGAGTCGATTACGGCGCCGCCTCCCGGTAACTGCAACATGGCGGAATTGACGGTCGTGTGACGGCCTTCGCCGCTTTTTTCCGACACTGCGCCCACACGCAGCCGATCGTCCTCCAGCAGCCGATTAATCAGGCTGGACTTGCCGACACCCGACTGGCCGACGATGATCGATACGCCGTCGCGCATGAGTCCCGTTACCGCTTCGATGTTTCTCCCGGTTTTTGCGCTGCAGCGCACCGCCTGGTAGCCAATACGGACGTAATCGTCGAGAATTTCGTCGACACCCTCCGGGCAGGGCAAGTCGACCTTGTTGAACACGACAGCAGCGCTGGCACCGATGAGTTCGGCCGCACACAGGTAGCGGTCGACGATCGACCACTCGGGTTCCGGGGTCGCCGCGGCCATAACCAGCAGCGTGTCGACATTCGCAGCCAGCACCTCGATCTTGCCGCGCAGGTTAGGGCGCGTCAGCTGGTTCCGGCGCTCGCAAATCGCGGTGATGAGCCAGTCCGCTTCGCCGGGGATAGGGCCGGCTTCGACATGGTCGCCGCAGACCGGTTTCAGGCGTTTGCCCTTGATACGTGCGTCGACCCGGCGGCCGTCAGGCAGCAGCAGCTGCATGCGGCGACTGTAGGTCGCAACGACGAGAGCGTCCCGCTCGATCACGAATGTCGACAGATGGCGTACATGGTTCGAAGTATGCCGTGCTACGCCACGCCATGCACCGTCACGCGTTGTACACTAGCGGCACCGCAAGACCACACGGGACCAGCAATGAACGAACGTCCGCCCCTGATCGACACCGCCGGCAACCTCATCTGGATCGACCTGGAGATGACGGGTCTCGATACTGTCAACGACAGGATCATCGAAGTGGCGACGATCGTCACAGACAAGTACCTGAATGAACTTGCGGAAGGGCCGGTACTCGCCATTTCGCAAACGCAGCAGACTATGGATGCAATGGACGAGTGGAATACGCGCCAGCACGGTGAATCCGGTCTAACGGCGCGAGCGCTTGCCAGCGACGTCAGCCTCGAAGCTGCGGAGAAAGCGACGCTCGATTTTCTGTCCACATGGGTCGACGCGGGTGCGTCCCCCATGTGCGGCAACAGCGTCTGCCAGGACCGGCGGTTTCTTGCACGCGAAATGCCGGAACTCGAGCGCTTTTTCCACTACCGGAATCTCGACGTGAGCACACTCAAGATACTGGCCCAGCAGTGGGCGCCGGACGTCGCGGCGGGGTTTAGCAAGGAGTCGACGCACCGCGCACTGGCCGACATTCGCGATTCGATCGAGGAATTAGCCTGGTACCGGGACCATCTTCTGGACAAGTCCGTTTTGAAGGCAGCAACCGGCTAGTGGATAAACCGTACGCTTCGGCGTCCGCTCGAAACGCCGCACCGATTCTCGGCGCATTACGGTACGAGCTGCGTGATTGCTCGAACGTGTTCGAGATCGGTTCGGGTACCGGGCAACATGCGGTGACGTTCGCGGCCGCGCTGCCCGGCGTGAGATGGCAGACGAGTGACCTCGAGCAGTCCCACGATGGAATCCGGGCATGGATTAAGGAATCCGGGCTCGAGAATGTGCTTCCGCCACTGGATTTCGACGTGCTATCCGCCGCAGCGCCCGATGCCGACTATGATGCCGTCTTCTCCGCCAACACGGCGCACATCATGTGCTTCGACGCCGTGCGGAGCATGTTCGAACTGGCCGGCACAATGTTGAGCGACGCCGGGATTTTCTGCCTCTACGGTCCATTCAGTCGCGGCGGCAAATTCAGCACGCCGAGTAACGAAGCGTTCGACGCGTCGCTGCGAGCTCGAAATGCAAACATGGGTATTCGCGATCTCGATGACCTGGAGGTCCTGGCCGGGCAGAACGGCCTGGAACTGGCACGGGTCTATGCGATGCCTGCCAACAATCTGCTGGTCGTCTGGGCCAGGAAGGAGCGCTAGTCATGCCCGACGCGATTCACAGCGGCGGTTGTCATTGCGGCCGCGTCGAATACGAGGTCCGTGCCCCGGCGGACATCGAGGTGAAGCAGTGCAACTGCAGCATCTGCAGCATGACCGGGTTTCTGCACCTGATTGTCAGCCGCGACGCGTTCCGGCTTATCCGGGGCGCAGACCAGATCGTCACCTACACCTTCAACACGGGTGTGGCGCAGCACTATTTTTGCCGCCACTGCGGGGTGAAATCCTGGTACATACCGCGCTCGCACCCGGATGGCATCAGCGTCAACGCAAACTGCCTGCGGCCCGGGACCATCGCATCGGTCACCAAGGAGCCGTTCGATGGCCGCAACTGGGAGCAGAATATTTCCCAACTGTCGCCGATAAGCGACTGATTTGGCAGATTTTTAGCTAGAACAGCCGCGCGCCATGTCTTATAGTTGCGACATGAGACTGATGAACAACGGCTGTGCAGCGTCGCTACTGTCCGCGATGCTGATTGCGAGCGCCGCCAGCGCCGAATCCGCCTGGGTGAGCGATGAATTCGAGATTACGTTGCGGAGCGGCCCCTCCACGAGCAACGCCATCGAGCTGATGCTCAGCAGTGGCACCGAGCTCGAAGTCCTGGAGCAGGATGCCGAAACAGGGTATTCGCGCGTCCGTACCGGCGGTGGAACGGAGGGTTGGGTGCTTACCCGCTACCTCATGAACGAACCCGCCGCCAGGCAACAGCTTGCGAGGCTGACGAGCCAGCTCACCAACGAAGCGTCGCGGGGCTCCTCTCTCAATGCACAACTCGGCGCGATCCGGACCGAGTACGACACGGCGACAAAGCGGATCGAGACGCTCGAACGAGAGAAAAGCGGTCTCGAGGAAGAACTCGAGGAGATCAAGCGCACTGCCGCGAATGTCCTTTCGATCAACAATCAAAACAAGCAGCTGCGAGAGCAGTTGGCTGCGGAAGAAATTCGCGTAGCGACCCTCGAGCAGGAAAATCGCGAATTGACCAGCCAGACGACCCGCTACTGGTTCATGTCCGGAGCGCTGGTGCTCGTGGTCGGAATGGTTCTCGGTCTGTGGCTGCCGCGGATTCGCTGGCAACGCAGGTCGCGCTACGACCGGTTCTGAACCCGGCTCCGCTCAGACGGATTCCCCCGCGAGAAACAGCCACGTTTCGATTACGGTGTCCGGATTGAGGGACATGCTTTCGATCCCCTGGTCCAGCAACCACTTTGCCAGGTCGGGGTGATCGGACGGTCCCTGGCCGCAAATCCCGACGTATTTTCCCCGCGCCTTGCAGGCGGATATGGTCATTGCGAGCGTGGCCTTGACGGCATCGTCGCGCTCGTCAAAGACGTCGGCCACGAGCGCCGAATCGCGGTCGAGGCCCAGTACGAGCTGTGTCATGTCATTCGAACCGATCGACATGCCGTCGAAATACTCCAGGTACTGGTCGGCAAGCAGGGCATTGGTGGGAAGTTCGGACATCATGATGATCTTCAGATCATCCTTACCGCGTTCGAGTCCGTTGCTCGCCATCAGGTCGACGACGTCACTGGCTTGCTTCACCGTGCGCACAAACGGGATCATTACCTGTACGTTCTTCAGGCCCATGTCGTTTCTGACTTTGCGGATTGCCGCACATTCCATCTCGAAGCATGGCCGGAAACTGTCGGCGACATAGCGTGCGGCGCCGCGGAAGCCCAGCATCGGGTTCTCCTCGTCCGGCTCGTACTTGTCGCCCCCGATCAGGTTGGCGTATTCATTGGACTTGAAGTCCGACATGCGCACGATAACCGGTTCCGGCGCGAACGCGGCGGCGATCGTCGATACGCCTTCGGCCAGCCGGTCAACGAAGAAACTGATGGGATCGTCATAGCCCGCCATCTGCTCGTCGATGGCCTTGCGCGTCGATTCGTCGAGTGATTCGTATTCGAGCAGCGCCTGCGGGTGCACGCCGATCATGCGATTGATGATGAACTCGAGCCGCGCCAGACCGACGCCCTTGTTCGGCACATTCGCGAAGTCGAATGCCCGATCGGGATTACCCACGTTCATCATGATCTTGACAGGAATGTCCGGCAGCGAATCCAGCTCGATCTTGGTCTTCTCGAATTCCAGCCGCCCCGCGTAAACGAGTCCCTCGTCTCCCTCGGCGCAACTTACCGTGACCTCGGCGCCATCCGTGATCGTATCCGTGGCGTCGCCGCAGCCTACGACGGCCGGTATACCGAGTTCTCGCGCAATGATCGCTGCGTGGCAAGTGCGACCGCCGCGATTGGTGACAATGGCCGCGGCGCGCTTCATGACCGGTTCCCAGTCCGGATCCGTCATGTCCGAGACCAGCACATCGCCGTTCTGCACGCGATTCATCTCGCTGACGTCGCGAATCACCCGCGCGGTGCCGGAACCGATCTTCTGGCCGATGCTGCGGCCCTTGCTGATTACGTCCGAGCGTCCTTTCAGCGTAAAGCGCTGAATGGTTCGGCCGCTGCGGCTCTGAACAGTTTCGGGGCGGGCCTGCAGGATGTAGATCTTGCCGTCGGTGCCGTCCTTGCCCCATTCGATATCCATGGGACGCTGATAGTGATTCTCGATCGTAACGGCCATTTTGGCCAGCTCGATGATTTCTTCCTCACTGAGCGAGAAGCGGTGCGAGTCCGCCTCGTCGACGTCGACGGTTTCAACCGTCTTGCCCGGCTTGGGGTTGTCGCTGTAGATCATCTTGATGGCCTTGCCGCCAAGGATCTTGCGCAGTATGGGGTACTTGCCGTCGCGGAGCGCCGGCTTGTAGACATAGAACTCGTCCGGATTGACCGCGCCCTGCACGACGGTCTCGCCGAGGCCGTAAGACGAGGTGATGAATACGGCGTCGCGAAAACCGGACTCGGTGTCGAGTGTAAAGATCACGCCCGACGCGCCCATGTCGCTGCGAACCATGGTCTGCACGCCCACCGAAAGAGCAACCTGGCTGTGATCGAATCCTTGATGTACCCGGTATGCGATTGCGCGGTCATTGAAGAGCGAAGCGAACACCTGATGCAGGGCGTCATTGAGGTGGTCGAGTCCGCGGACATTGAGGAAGGTTTCCTGCTGGCCTGCGAACGACGCATCGGGCAGGTCTTCTGCCGTAGCGGACGAACGCACGGCAACCGCCAGGTCCTTGCCACTGCTCATCTCCTCCCAGGCGCCGCGGATATCATTCATAAGGCGCTCCGGTAACGGTGTGTCCAGGATCCATCCCCGGATCTGGCGTCCGGCAGACGTCAACGCTTCGATATCGTCGACGTCGAGATCATCGAGCAGCGAGTGAATTCGTGTATCGAGCCCGTCAGCCGCCAGAAAATCGCGGTAGGCCGTTGCCGTCGTCGCAAATCCCCCGGGGACCGTTACTCCGAGCTCACTGAGGTTGCTTATCATTTCGCCCAGCGAAGCGTTTTTTCCACCGACACGCTCCACATCATTCATTCCAAGCTCGGCGAGCTTGATGACGTATGGTTCCAAACTAGGCTCCCTTGTGTTCCATTGCAGGAAATGGACAATCGAGTGTCGAGACGGGGATGCGCGGCGAAACGGATCGCGGCGACCGGACGAGACTGCTCAATATGACTGAACGCACAGTTTTCTTTCTTTCGGATCAGACCGGCGTGACCGCCGAAACGCTCGGTCACAGTCTGCTGACTCAGTTCAACGGTCAGGAATTTCGGCAGGTGACTTTGCCATTTATAGATTCCGATGACAAGGCGCACGAGGCGGTCGCCCGAATCAATGCGGCGGGTGAGTCAGACAGCCTGAGGCCGATCGTTTTTTCTACGCTGGTGCAAGACAATCTGCGCAGTATCGTGCGCGAGGCCCAGGGGCTGCATCTCGATATATTTGACGTATTCCTGCAACCGCTGGAAGTCGAGTTTCAGCAGGAGTCGACACACGAACCCGGGCGTGCGCATGGCATGACGGACATCGAGGCATATATGCGGCGTATCGAGGCAACCAACTTTGCGCTCGCGAACGATGACGGGGGCATCAGCAGGAATTACGAGATGGCCGACGTGATTCTCATTGGCGTTTCACGTTCCGGCAAGACGCCCACGTGTCTCTACCTGGCACTGCAGTATGGCGTCTATGCGGCCAATTTTCCGCTGACCGACGAGGAATTCGAAAGCGGCGAGTTGCCCGAGGTGCTGCTGGAACAAAAGCACAAGTTGTTCGGGCTCACGATCGCACCGGAGCGCCTGCGGCATATACGCAAGGAGCGCCGTCCACTCGGAACCTATTCGAGCGCCCAGCAGGTGCGTTACGAACTCCGCGAGTCGGAAAAAATATTCAGGCGCTACAACATACCCAACGTGGATACGACGGAGTTTTCAATCGAGGAAATCGCAAGCCGAATCCTCGATAGTACCGGCGTAGAGCGGCGAGTTCGAGCCTGATTTTTCGCTTTGTGACGCCTGTCTTGGAACGGTAATTGCTTGCCTTTTGAGCACGCGGCCCTGTGCTATATTGGCTGCATGTTGCTCGATTCACAGTTGGTTCCCGAGACCGTCGTCAGACCGCGAAGTTTCGTCGGTCTGATGGCTCTGTACGAGAGTAACTATCTTCGGCTTTTGCAGCTGGTGCCCGAGCTGGAGCGTCTCGACGGGTGTTTCCGTTCACGGGTTGCCGGAGAATGCGCCCTGTTCGTGGAAATCCTCGAACGGTGTCGCTATACGATTACGATGTCGCTTACCTACCATTTCGAGACGGATGATGGCCGACTTGCGGATCCGGACATCAAGGTTCGCGCGTATCTTGACGGTCGCCTGGCCGAGGCGATGAGCCTGGCCGGCGATCATCGGCACACGGAGTTGCGGCGGTTGATCAGTAAGAGTCGTCGCGAACTCGATGCGCGCTGGCGCCGCAACGTGATTCTCAACAAGTGGCTCGAATACCTTTCTGACCAGGGACATCTGATTCTGGAACGTTAGCAACGGCCGTTGTGGCAGACATCGAAACTGTCGATCAGGTCGACGCCCGTCTTTGTCGCAATTGACATTATTCGATACGCCGCGGTCAAGCGACCGCGGCCAGTATTATGTCAAGAGACCGGATATGGCGAGCCGTCAAGCAATCTTCGGAATCGCGAACGAGCCTGATGAGGAAAACGACAAGCTCGTTGAGCTGTTCAAGAACCGAGCGGAACTCAAGAAGGAGTTCGCTGCGCTCGACAAGGAGAGGTATCGGCTGCAGCAGCTCATAAAGGAGCGTGAAGGTGCCACTGTCAGGGTCACCCAAAGACTGGCGCACCTCGAAAGTCTGCTCGTGGACCCGGAGTGGGTGCATACCGTGGTGGTGTTCTATCAGCTTCGCTCACTGAACCGGCGCTGCCAGGGCAAACTGGCCAAATTTGCCGAGCAGCTGAAGCAGCAGCGCGAAAACCGGCGCAGGGAAGCGCAGCTGCAGAAGTGGCGCGAGAAACAGGAAGTACGCAAGGCTGAAACCGAAAAAGAACTCGGCGAGCACCTCGAGCAGCTGCACGTGCTCGAGGACCAGCTGGAAGCTGAACGGAACCGGATGGGGTCGATGAGCGGGTTCTCGAAGATCCTCAAGGGGCGCGCGGCATCCGGCGAGCTCGAGCAAATAGGCGAAAGACTGGAGGCGGCGAAAGATGAGGAAAGAGCGCTTCGGGACAAGCTCGATGCAATAGAGCAGGCCGAACGCCCTGATCCACCGGGCCTGACTATTCCGGAGAAGCGCTCGATCAACTTCATGATAATTGCCTTCGCACAGCACCTATACCTGCAATTCAACGACCGCAATCTCGTCGCACTGGTCAGGGAATCCGGCGAAAAGAGCGTCGGCGCGATAAATTACGGGAGCAAGCAGGATTGCGATCGTCTGCTCGAGCGCATCCAGGCGCAGGTCGAGTCCATGGAAAAAGCAAGCGACCACGTTGACGTGCTGAAGCGGCGTGCTGAACTCATTGCGGAACATGCGGCCTTCCATGAAGACGACGATGCCGTGCCGGTCGCCAGCACCGTTTCTACTGCGTTCGCGATCAACGCAAACGACGTCGTCACGAAATCCGACGCCAACCTGGTCGGCGACAACTACTGGGGGATTGCGAACGTCCTTAGCCGCTGACTACGGCCGGGACGAGGGTTCAGATATCCTTGCGGAACATCTGCTGCTTGTAACGCAGCAGCTCGTCTTCCGAGTGGCCAGGGAGTTCGGCACCGATTTCCGCCTCATCGGAGTCTAGCAATGCCGCCGGCTCTTCGATTGTTTTGGTCTTGTCGACTATAAGCGGTGGGGCCTGCGGATCGTCCGTCGGCTTTGTATCCGCCAACTTCGACTGCGGCAGCTCCACTTCGCCATACATTGGCCGCAGAATGATATCGACCCGGGACCCGGTGGGTCGGGATGACGATACCGGCGCAGGGGCGCTAATCTCTACGTCAAGGGACATGTCGTCGGCCGCTGCAGCCGTGTTTGCGCCGTGATCAATCACCTGGAGCGCGAGCTTGGTTTCGCTGGCAGCGGACATCTGCGGGGCGTCGATCGGCTGGTCACAGCGCGTGTCAGCGCCGGTTGCGGAGAAGGCAGGATTCACCCAGGCACCCAGCGCGAGCACGACAATCGCGCCCAGCTGCCTCAGTGCCACATTACGACGTGGTGCCTGTTTGTACTTCAAGGTCACCTCAGGAGTATTGCTCGCCCGGTGTTATAGCTGAGTATAACACCTAAACGGCAGGAATCAAGCTATACACTCAGCCCCGGTTATGCGCTGTTTGCGCCGGTACACTCTGCAATTCACGCATTTCCGCGAGATCCGTCGCAATGCCCGCTGCCTGGTCGAGGAGCACATCCGGGATGTCCTCTTCATCGAGGTCCTCGAGGCTCTCCAGCGGCTCCAGGTTGAGCGCTGCGCGGCGTTCGTTCTCGCGTCGGAGTTCTCGCGCCACTTCCTCTTCGCGCTCCGCGAGACGCCGCTCGTGGCTCAGGGACACGGTCTTGCGTTGCCTTGCTTCCTCGGCATCGCGGGTCCGGTCCACCAGGTACTGGAAATTCGGGTCGGTCTTGGCCCGTTCCACCTGGTTGGCCGTCAGCGACACGATCGTGTTGTCCAGCGGTTCACCGGCTCGGAACCGTGTCGTCTGGATCGTATCCCACGGCAGCGCACTGTCCCTTACACTTTCGCCGAACTGCTCGATGTCGATCAGCGAGGGCAGGGTAATGTCGGGATTCACGCCGCGATGCTGCGTGCTTTCCCCGGTTACGCGATAGTACTTGCCGATGGTCAGCGTCAGCTGGCCGTAGCCAGGTCCGCCCTCCGGCTTCAGGTACTGGTCGAGCGAGTAGAGATTCTGCACGGTGCCCTTGCCGAAGGTCTGCTGGCCGATGATCACGCCGCGGGCGTAATCCTGGATCGCGGCGGCGAAGATCTCGGATGCCGATGCGCTGAATCGATCAACGAGCACGGCCAGCGGGCCGTTATAGGCGACACGGGCAACCGGATCCGGGTCGTCGAGTCGGCTGATGCGCCCGCTGGAATTGCGCAGCTGCACGACGGGGCCGTTATCGATGAACAGGCCCGACAGTGCGGTGGCCTCGGTCAGGTGGCCGCCGCCGTTACCCCGCAAATCAAGAATCAGGCCGTCGATGCCCTGTTCCTCGAGTTCGCTGATGAGGCGCTTTACGTCTCGGGTCGTGCTCGTATAGTCCTTGTCGCCACTGCTCATGGCGCGGTAGTCGCGATAGAAGCTCGGCACCTCGATGACGCCGATGCGCCATTCCCTGCCGTCGCGGGGAACCGTGATGACGTCACTTTTCGCCGCCTGCTCCTCGAGTTTTACCTGGTCACGCGTCAGCGCGATGATCTTCTCGCTCGCACCGGGCAGGGCGCCTGCCGGAATGATCTGCAGCCGAACAACGGTGTTCGCAGGACCGCGGATCAGGTCGACAACGTCGTCCAGGCGCCAGCCGATAACGTCCACCATGTCTCCCTCGTGTCCCTGTGCGACACCAGTAATGCGGTCTTTCGGCTTGAGCTTGCCGTCGATCGCGGCCGGACCGCCAGGGATAATATTGACGATCTGCACGTAGTCTTCGTCGAGCTGCAGCGAGGCGCCAATGCCGAAGTACGACAGGCTCATCTGAATACGGTATTCCTCTGAATTACGCGGCGAAAGGTAGCTGGAATGAGGATCCAGCGTGTGGGCAAACGCGTTCATGAACGTCTCGAAAACGTCGTCGGCCTTCACCTGGTCGATGCGCTTCAGGTAGCGCTTGTAGCGCTTCCGCAGTAAGTCCTGAGACTCTTCCCATGGCTTGTCTGCCAGTTCGAGTCGCAGTACGTCGTTCTTCACGCGCTTGCGCCAGATTTCGTCCAGTTCCGCCGAGCTCTTCGCCCAGGGCTCTTCGGAGCGGTCGAACTGATACTCCTCGTCTACCGTGAAATCAGGCTTTGACTCGAGCTGCGCCAGCGCGAAGTCGAGGCGCTCGCGGACCCGCGTCTGGTAAATGCTGAACATCTCGAAAACGGGATCGAGCGGTTTGCTCCTGACAATGTCATCGAGCTGGTAGCGGTAGCTTTCGAAAAACTCGATGTCGCTCTCGAGCAGATACATGCGATTGCCGTCCAGCGATTCTATGTAGCGGTCCATGACGCGCGACGACAGCTCGTCATCAACGGAGATATGCGAATAGTGGGACTTCTGAATGAATTCGGTAACCAGCTCTCCAACGCTTTCGTGCCTTGGATCCGGGCGCAGCCTGTCGTCTTCGACCGTCATGGTCGCCATGAGCGGCAGGGCCAGGAAACTCAGCAACGCGCCGACGATCCAACGGGTGCGACAGTTGTCGTATCTCTTCAAGTCAATCTCCATATTAGTCGGCTGACATTGTTTCACAGCAGCTCTGTGGGCTAGGCTAGATGCCCGCGGCCCTTCGATCAAGGGCGTATTTGGCATAAAATCTCGCCCTGAGCGATTTTTAGTCCGCTCCGGAAACTCCAGTATGCGTCCTCTCACCATGATCACCGGCATTTTGCTCGGGTCCTGCGCGGCGATCACGATCAGTCTCGCGCTGGTGCTGATCGTCTTCCTGTTACTCGGCGACGAGCACCCGCGGCTGCAGCACGAATTCCGGCCACTCCTGACGAGTATGCTGATCTTCCTCGGTATGACCGCAATTTCCGCTGCGAGTTTCTATTCTCTGCTGATCGGACACCGGGCGAGGTTTGCCGCGCAGGGCATGATGTGGCTGGGCCTGCTCGGGACCGCCTGGTACTACTGGCCGTGACAGAGGCCTAGCGGAGCAGGTTGATACGGTTCGACGATTTGCCGGCATGATCCTTGCGCTTGCGGCGGCGCATCCGCGACTGCAGCTCATTGCGGCGGTTTTCCAGCCAGTCGTCCCGGCTTACCCGGGTGTTGCGGCCCGAGTCGCGTCGAATCCGCAGGCGAAAATCACGGAAATCCTGGTAGGCCTCGATCTCGTGTTTGAGTTCCCGGCAGATCAGTTCGATCATTATCGCATCGTCGAGAAAACCGAGACCGGGGATGTTGTCCGGGATGAGATCTTCGGGCTCGGCGAAGTAGGCAAGGGCGCTCAAAACCCGGTCGGATTCCCGCTGCGGCAGGCGCCACTCGATGTCCGAGAGCATATCGATGAGCAGGCGGAGCTTCTGCAGGCGCTCGGCGACAAAAGCCGGCGCGCCCCCGGGTCCGATGCTGGCAAGCAGGTCCTCGGCTGCAGCAACGATGTCCTCGGGCGCGATACGTGCGGCCGTCGTGCGGGCCTGCCGCATGATCAGACGAAAGTGCTTGAGATCATTCTCGTCAAGTTCGAATGTAACTCGTAGCCCCATTGAGTCGCTCCAGTCACGCAGACCGAGCGCAGACTAACACGAGATGCCTGTGGAGCAGTATCGGGCGGAATCAGTTGCGGAAGCGGGTATTCCAGTGCCGCGATCGATCAAACTCACCCGAATTGTACGGGTCTATGCCGACCGGTTCGGCGGGGTCGAGCGGCGAGTCGTCGAGTAGCTTGAGCATCTCCCGGGCGCCCGTGTCGTCACTGGAATAACCGTCGCGGACCAGTACGTTCTTGCCCGGGCCCGCACTCTCGATACGACCGTCGAATTCTGCTTCGAGTTCGCCAATGTCCGTGCGCGGCTTGCGGACCCGTGCCGGGGTGGCTCTTGCATGGAGCGCGGCGTGCGCGGAGACGCGGCGCCGTTGGGGCAAAGAACTTTCGAGTTCGGGGGCGGGGTCGCCTTTTAGCCAGTTGATCAAGCGCCTGATCATGAGTGTGTAACACCGTCCGGATTTCAATTTGCCAATACAGCCCCCGCTGAACACTATACGGCTGAACGCGAGCTGTGATGCGGTCTATTG
>JABAHS010004022.1_pt2 | contig 13948 bp, 11 predicted proteins | sample 7062111 | NCBI WGS metagenome assembly JABAHS01 (sample SAMN14534600, study PRJNA622989) | marine sediment metagenome | biome: marine biome [ENVO:00000428]; feature: marine pelagic biome [ENVO:01000023]; material: deep marine sediment [ENVO:00002113]; isolation source: pool of 4 deep marine... | reverse complement strand
CGAGGGCTGGAAGCGAATGCCGAGGTCCAGCCAGCGCTGCGCGCCCTGGCCGACTTCGCCGGTGACGAGGACGAGCGCGAGCAACACCATTCCGCCGAGATAGGCCCATGGCGTCCAGCGGCGCAGGAAGTCCGGGGAGACCTGCGCCGCGACCAGCATTGCGACCAGCGCGACGCCCAGGCGGATCAACTGGTTGAGCCACAGCCGCATGTTCTCTCCGACCGCGCTGTAGAGCACGACGAGGCCGAGCGCGCAGATCAGGAGCAGTCCGCCGAGCAGCGGGCCGTCGAGGTGCAGGCGCCGCAGCACCTGTGCAAAATCCCCGAGTGGNNGAGGTACCTGTCCATGACGGCTTTCGCGATCGGTGCGGCGACGCCGCTGCCGCTGCTGCCGTTCTCGACGATCACGGCCACCGCTATCTGCGGGTTCTCCACCGGCGCGAACGCGACAAACAGCGCGTGGTCCTTCAGCCGCTCCTCGATTTCCTCTTCGTCGTATTCCTCGTCCTGGCCGACCGAGAACACCTGCGCCGTGCCGCTCTTGCCGGCCATGCGGTACGGCGCGCCGCTGCCGACCGCGCGCGCGGTGCCGCGCGGTCCCTGCATGACGGCGTTCATCGCGCCGATGACCGCATCCCAATTCGTGTCGTCGTTGAGTACGATATCGTCGAGTCTCGAGGGCGATGCGATCGTGCGCTCGCCCGTCAGCGGGTTTTCCCATGCGGCCACAATGTGCGGCCGGTAACGGATGCCGCGAGTCGCAAGCGCAGCAGTTGCCGTGGCGAGCTGCAATGGCGTTGCCAGCATGTAGCCCTGGCCGATCGAAGCGATAACCGTCTCACCCTGGAACCAGCGCTGGTCGGCGCGGTTGCGGAAAGCCGAGCGTTTCCATTCCGTGGACGGCACCAGTCCCGAGCGTTCGCCGACGACGTCGATACCGGTGTCGCTACCGAGACCGAATCGTGTCAGATAGTCGTGCATGCGATCGATGCCGATGTCGTTGCTGATCTCGTAGAAGTACACGTCGCAGGACTGCGAAATCGCGTCGTGCATGTCGACCTCGCCGTGTCCTTCCGGCTTCCAGTCGCGGTAGCGGTGCGTCGTGTTGGGCAGCATGAAGAACCCGTAACAGAAGGTCCTGCGCTGCAGGTTCGTCGCCCCGGTCTCGAGCGCCGCGAGTGCCAGCATCGGCTTGATGGTGGACCCCGGCGGATACGTTCCCCTGACGGCGCGATTGAACAGCGGGCGGTCCATGTCGTGCTGCAGCGCCGAGAACTGCGACTGGCTCATGCCGACGGCGAACAGGTTCGGGTCGAAGGCGGGTGCGCTGACGAGCGTGAGTATTTCGCCGCTCCAGGGATCGATGGCGACGACGGCACCGCGCCGTCCGGCCAGCTTTTCGGTTGCGAGTGCCTGCAGGTCGAGATCGATGCTCAGGTAAAGGTTGTCGCCGGGCGTCGGGTGCTCGTCGGCGGGCAGTGTGTCCTGCAGGTCCCGGGATTCCGCCGGTACACGCCGGCCGCGCGCGTTGGTCACGATGTGGCGGAACCCGGAGTCGCCATGTAATCGTGATTCGTAGCTGTTCTCAATGCCGGTCTTGCCGGTCTGAGTCGTACCGGCGTAGCGCGACGCGTCCAGTTTCTCGAGGTCGGCGGTGGACAGTGCACCGACGTAGCCGACGGCGTGGGCGATGTATTCGCCCTGCGGATAATGCCGCACGAGCCGCGGCCTGAAGTCGACGCCAGGGAAGCGCGGCCGCTGGATCGCGAATCTCGCGATCTGCTCGTCGTCGAGGCGCGGGTTCAGTGCCACCGGCTTGAAGCGTGGACCGCTCTGGCTGAGCTCCTTGATGCGCGAAATGTCGCTGGCCTCGATGAGCCCGAGCCGGGTCAGCCGCTGCAGTGTTGTGTCGATATCCGGTACCTGCTCCGGTATGAGCTCGAGCTGGTAGGCCGGCAGGTTTTCCGCGAGCACCCTGCCCTGGCGGTCGAAGACCAGCCCGCGAATGGGCGGCACCGCTTCGATCCGGATCCTGTTGCCCAGCGAGCGCTCGGCGAAATGTTCGTACTCGAACACCTGCAGCTGCACGAGACGGATGATCACGACGCCGAGCAGGAGGATGCCGACAACGCCGGTGAGGATCACGCGAGCGATGAAGACTCGCCGCTCGGAATGGTGGTCCTTGATCGGGGACAGCAGGTCCAAGTCAGCCTCCCGTCTGCACGCGGTAGCGCAGGCCTGATAACAGTATCGACAGGAAGGGCCAGGTAATGGTTCCGGCAACGACCGGCCCCCAGTAATCGACCGCGGGCGCCGTCACGCCGGCGACGCCGTTGATCCAGAACAGCAGGAACTGGTACAGGGCGAGCAGCGCGAAGACCGTCGCGGTGAGCTGGGAAAGCGGGAATACACGCATTAGCAGGTGGAACCTGACCGTGATGTAGACGATCACGCAAAGCGCCAGCGCATGCTGGCCGAGCAGGGTTCCCTGGGCGACATCGAGGACGATGCCGATCAGCCAGGCGATGCCGACGCTGTAACTGCGAGGCACGGCCATCGCCCAGAACACCAGCACCAGGGCAAGCCAGTCCGGCCGGAACGGTTCGGCCGCGGCCGGCACCGGCGCGATCATCAGCATGAACGCGATGAGCAGCGTGATCAGGACCGGCAGTTGCCGGATGGCCCGCGCGTTACTCATCAGGGGCTCCGTCGTCCTGCTGCCTGGTCCAGATCAGCATCACCTCGCGAACCTGGTCGAGCGCGGCCGCCGGTGTCGCGGTGACCTCGGCGAACGGCTCCTGGGGCAGGCGCGTGACCTTATCGACGATGGCGACCGGGTATCCGGAGGGGAATGCGCCGCCGAGCCCCGAGGTCACCAGCAGGTCGCCGGCCTCGATATCGGCATTGTTCGCGAGGAACGGCAGGCTGAGCCGGTTGTATTCGCCGGTGCCGAAAGCGACGGTGCGCAGCCCGTTGCGGTTCACGACGACCGGCAGCGCGTGATCCGGGTCGCTGATCAGGATCGCCTGCGAGGTCGTCAGGCCGGTGCTGATGACCTGGCCGACGACGCCCGACGCATCGACGATTGCCTGCCCGTCATAGACGCCCTCGCGGCTGCCCACGTCGAGCACGATGTTGTGTCGGTACGGATTCGCGTCGACCGCCATGATGCCGGCCACCCGGACTTCGCCGCGTACCTGCTCGCGTGCATCGAGCATCGCGCGCAGGCGATCGTTCTCCGCCTTGAGCGCGGCGAGTTCCTGCATGCGGCCGCGGGTGATCAGTGCCTCGGTCCTGAGGCGGCTGTTTTCCAGCTGCAGCTGGTTCTTGCTCGCGGACAGGTCGCGCAGCCAGGACCAGATGCGCGCCGGCGTATCGACCACGATCTGCACGGGGTAGACGGCGACGCCGACGGCGCGACGCACGGCGTCGAGGTGATGCTCGCGGTTGTCGAGCCACATGAGCAGGATGCTCAGGACGACGAGGGCCAGGGCCCGGAAGCCCAGCGCCGGAATTCTTGCGGGGTTGCTGTTGCTTTGCGAACCGACCATCAGCAGTTAGCCGCCTGTTCGCACTGGGAACTCACTCCAGTCCGAAGACCGCCGGCCCGTGCTCGTCGATGAGTTCGATAACGCGGCCGCCACCACGAGCGACGCAGGTCATGGGGTCGTCGGCAACCACGACGGGTAGCCCCGTTTCTTCCATCAGGAGCTTGTCGAGGTCGCGCAGCAGCGCGCCGCCGCCCGTGAGCACGATGCCGCGGTCCGCGACGTCCGCACCCAGCTCCGGCGGGGTCTGCTCCAGCGCTTCCTTGACGGCGCCGACGATGCCCTGCAGCGGCTCCTGCAGGGCTTCGAGAATTTCGTTGCTGTTGAGCGTGAAGCTTCGCGGCACACCCTCCGACAGATTGCGGCCCTTGACGGAGATCTCCAGTACTTCCTGGCCCGGGAACGCGGAGCCGATCTCGTGCTTGATGCGTTCTGCCGTTGCCTCGCCGATCAGGATGCCGTAATTGCGGCGCACATAGTTGGTGATCGCCTCGTCGAAGCGGTCGCCGCCGATACGGACCGACGCCGCGTACACGATGCCGTTCAGCGAAATGACGGCGACTTCCGACGTGCCGCCGCCGATGTCGAGCACCATCGAGCCGCGCGCTTCGTGAACCGGCATGCCGGCGCCGATCGCCGCGGCCATCGGTTCGTCGATCAGCAGCACCTTGCGGGCGCCCGCGCCCTCGGCCGATTCGCGGATCGCACGCCGCTCCACCTGCGTGGAGCCGTAAGGGACGCAGACCAGCACGCGCGGGCTCGGCCGGAAGAAACGGTTGCCGTGTGCCTTGCGGATAAAGTGCTGCAGCATCTTCTCGGTTACCGTGAAATCCGCGATGACGCCGTCCTTGAGCGGCCGGATTGCGGTGATATTGCCGGGTGTACGGCCCAGCATGTTCTTGGCATCGGCGCCAACGGCCTCGACGACGCGGCCGCCGCGGCCGGAGTCCTCGCGAATCGCCACCACCGACGGCTCATCGAGCACGATTCCGTGGCCCCGTGAGTAGATCAGTGTATTGGCGGTTCCAAGGTCTATCGACAGGTCATTGGAAAAATAACCCAGGATGTTCTTGAACATGGTGGAACGGTGCCCGAAGCGAGATTAACGGTGCAATCTAGCAATGCCCACGACATTGCGCAAGGCGGCGTGTATCATTGCGTGCGCGCCGCCGGGCGGCGATTCCAGAGCTTCTCCAATCGCGGAAAAATCGAGGTCAATGGACAAGGATCAGGTACAGCACATTGCGATGCTTGCTCGACTCAGGGTCGCAGACGAGGAGATCGCGGATACGGTGGACAAGCTGTCCCGCATCGTCGATTTCGTGGACCAGCTGTCGCAGGCCGATACCGCGGACGTGGTGCCGATGGCCCACCCGCTGGATGCGGCCCAGCGGCTGCGTCCGGACGTCGTCACCGAGCCCAACGAGCGTGACGAGTTCCAGAAGAACGCCCCCGCCGTCGACGGCGGCTTCTACCTCGTACCGAAAGTCATCGAATGAGTGCTGCCGAGTTGCATACGCAGACCCTGGCGCAGCTTGCGAAGGGCCTCGACGACGGCGATTTCACGGCCGTCGAGCTGGTTCAGGTGTTGCTGGACCGCATCGAGGCGCACGACAGCGAGCTGAACGCATTCATAACGGTCACCGGTGAGGCCGCGTTGCGGGCGGCTGAGCGATCTGACGAGCTCCGCCGCAAAGGCGAATCCGGGGCCCTTGATGGCCTGCCGATCGTGCACAAGGACATCTTCTGCACCCGCGGCGTGCTGACCACCTGCGGCTCGCGGATGCTCGAGAATTTCGTTTCGCCCTACGATGCGACGGTCGTCGAGCGCCTTGCCGGCGCCGGCGCCGTGATGCTCGGCAAGACCAACATGGACGAATTCGCGATGGGCTCGTCGAACGAGACCAGCTATTTCGGCCCGGTCAGAAATCCCTGGGACCTCGAGTGCTCGCCGGGCGGCTCGTCGGGCGGTTCGGCGGCATCGGTTGCCGCGCGGATCGTGCCGGCGGCGACGGGAACCGATACGGGCGGCTCGATCCGTCAGCCGGCAGCGCTCACCGGTACCACCGGAATCAAGCCGACCTACGGCCGCGTGTCCCGCTTCGGCATGATCGCGTTCGCATCCAGCCTGGACCAGGCAGGAGTGATTACGCGCACGGCCGAAGACGCCGCACTCCTGCTGGGCGTGATGGCCGGCTTCGACGAGCGCGATTCGACGTCGATCGATCACCCGGTCCCCGATTACGTCGCGGGCCTGGGCCGGTCGCTGAAGGGCCTGCGAGTCGGCATCGTGCGACAGCATTTCGACGCGGGGCTCGACGAGGCGACGGGTAAGGCCGTGCGCGAAGCGCTGTCCGTGCTCGAGGCGCAGGGCGCCAGCCTGACGGAAGTCGATCTGCCGAATCTCGACCTGTCCGTGCCGACGTATTACGTGGTGGCGCCCGCCGAGTGCTCCTCCAACCTGTCGCGCTTCGACGGCGTGCGTTTCGGTCATCGTGCGGACAACCCCGAGGACCTGCTGGATCTCTATTGCCGTAGTCGAGGCGAAGGATTCGGCGCAGAGGTGAAGCGCCGCATACTGACGGGCACCTACGTGCTGTCGGCGGGTTACTACGATGCGTACTACCTCAAGGCACAGCAGGTCCGGCAGCTGATCGCGGACGATTTCCGCAAGGCGTTCGCCGACGTCGACGTCATCGCCGGCCCAACGGCCCCGGCGCCGGCATTCAGGCTGGGCGACAAGACGGACGACCCGATCCAGATGTACCTCAACGACATCTACACGATCGGCGCCAATCTCGCCGGGCTGCCCGGCATCTCGATCCCGTGCGGTTTCGCGAGCGACTTGCCCGTGGGCCTGCATCTCGTCGGGCCGCATTTCGGCGAGGAACGCCTTCTGAATACTGCACACCAGTACCAGGTACAGACTGATTGGCATGCGCGCTGCCCGGAGGGTTACGCATGAGCGCGGCCTGGGAAGTCGTGATCGGGCTGGAGATCCATACGCAGCTCGCGACGCGAAGCAAGATCTTCTCCGGCGCACCTACGACCTACGGTGCCGAGCCGAATACCCAGGCGTGCCTGATCGATCTCGGCTACCCGGGTGTGCTGCCGGTGCTCAACGAGGAGGTCGTGCGCATGGCGTGCAAGTTCGGCCTCGCGGTGCATGCCACGATTGCGCCCCGGTCGATCTTCGCGCGCAAGAACTATTTCTACCCGGACCTTCCCAAGGGCTACCAGATCAGCCAGTATGAGCTGCCTGTCGTCGAGCATGGTGAACTCTTCATTACGGACGACGAGGGCAACGACAAGCGCATCGGCATCACGCGCGCGCATCTCGAGGAAGATGCCGGCAAGTCGGTGCACGAGGGCTTCGACCGTTACTCGGGCATCGACCTGAATCGTGCGGGCACGCCGCTGCTCGAGATCGTCTCCGAGCCGGACCTGCGCTCGGCGAAGGAGGCGGTCGCCTACATGCGCAAGATCCACACGATCGTGCGCTACCTCGGGATCTCCGACGGCAACATGCAGGAAGGATCGTTCCGCTGCGATGCCAACGTGTCGGTGCGGCCGCGCGGCGAGGAGGCGTTCGGCACCCGCACCGAGATCAAGAATCTGAATTCGTTCCGCTTCGTGGAGCGGGCCATCAATTTCGAGGTCGAGCGGCAGATCGACGTACTCGAGGACGGCGGTGAGGTGGTCCAGGAGACGCGCCTCTACGACTCGGCGCGCGACGAGACCCGCCCGATGCGCTCGAAAGAAGAAGCCAACGACTACCGGTACTTTCCGGACCCGGATCTCCTGCCCGTCGAGATCAGCGAGGAATTCATCGACGGTGTGCGCGAATCGCTGCCCGAATTGCCGGACGAAAAACAACGCCGCCTCATCGACCATTACGGGATCAAGCGGGACGATGCGGCGATCCTGACTGTGAGCCGGAGTCTTGCGGATTACTTCGAAGAAGCGTCGGCTGCGGCAGACGCGCCCGCCCAGGTCGTCGCGAACTGGGTGATCGGCGATCTCTCCGGCGCCCTTAATAAGGAGGGTCTCGAGATCGAGTCGAGCCGCATCGCGGCGCGGGACCTGGCAGGACTGGTCAATCGCATCCACGACAACACGATCTCCGGCAAGATCGCCAAGGAAGTATTCGAGGCCATGTGGGCCGGCGAGGGCGATGCCGACGCCGTGATCGAAGCACGCGGGCTCAAGCAGATCACCGACAGCTCGGCGATCGAGGCGATCGTGGACAAGGTGATCGCCGCCAACCCGGGCCAGGCCGAGGAGTACCGGGCCGGCAAGGAGAAGCTCATCGGCTTCTTCGTCGGCCAGGTCATGAAGGAGACCGGCGGCAAGGCCAACCCCGGCCAGGTCAACGAGATTCTGAGAACCAAGCTGGGCAAATCCTAGCCAGTCCGCTGGCTGGAGTTTCCCATGGCTGCCGACACCATCACGCCGTTCGTATTCGATTCGCTGCCGGTCCGCGGTGCGCTGATCAGCCTGTCGCGCTCGTGGCGCCGCATGCTGCGCGATCACGATTACGACCCGCTCGTTCGAGACACGCTCGGTCATGCCGCGGCCGCGACCGGGCTGATCGCGCAGAGCCTCAAGTTCGACGGTGCGATCACCCTGCAGATCCAGGGCGGCGGCGGGCTGCGCATGCTCGTCATGCAATGCACCAGCGATCTCGAGCTGCGCGGCATGGCGAGCGCCGACGAGACGGCGGCCGGGACTTCCTTCGGCGACATGGTGCACGGCGCGCATTGCGCGATTACGGTGGATGCCGGCGAGCGCCCCTACCAGGGAATCGTCGAGATCGAGCGCTCGTCGCTCGCCGACAGCCTCGAGAACTATTTCGCGCGTTCCGTGCAGGTGCCCAGCCATGTCGCGCTCGTGAGTGACGCGTCCATGAGCGGCGGTATCCTGCTGCAACAGATGCCCGGGCAGCATGGCCTGGACGACGATGACTGGACGCGACTCGGCTACCTGGCCGCGACGCTGCGCTCCGGCGATTTCGGCTCCGCCGACGGGATGGCGCTGATCGGCAGTTTGTTCGCGGAGGACGACGTGCGCGTATTCGAGCCCAAGCCGGTGGTGTTTCGCTGCCGCTGCTCGCGCGGGCGGGCCGAAGAGGTTTTGCGCATGCTGGGCGAAGCCGAGACGCGCGAGGTGCTGGCGGAGCGGGGGCGGGTAGATGTCACCTGCGAATACTGTGGCCGGCGCCGCGAATTCGATCCGGTCGATATCTCGGGCCTGTTCGCAGACAACGCCGTCGCAGGACCGGACTCCGTCCAGTAGCGTCTATCGCGCTTCAGTTGCCGAACGACTGGTCGCCAAAATCCGGGCACTCGTCGACGGGATCCGGGGTTTGCAGGTCCTTCGCGCTGTCGACGACCCAGCAAGCATCGAAGATCGAGCAATAACAGTAGGTGGCCGAGTTGCCCGCCCGCGCCAGGCTGCCAAGAAACTTCTCGACCAGCACCCGGTCTGTGGTCGAGACGATGTCCACCGTTTCCCCGGGTATCAGCACCCGGCGGTTGATGAAACTCTGGCCGAGCCGGTGGGTGCCTTCCTCGCCGACGAGTTGCATCGCGTGATGCCAGTCGCGCAGGGGCTCGCCGTCGAGAAGCAGGCGCATCGAGCGCATTCGCGCCGGGCCGACGCCCACATTGGTCATCGAGATGCGGAACTCCGCCCGATTTTCCGACAGGTGATCGTGGACTGTCAGCTGCACGAAAGGCCAGACGGCGGCGGCGGTCTGCTTGCGGGCGGCATCGGACTCGGCGAGCGCCGCGTAAAGCGCGACGACTGCGATGAAGACGCCGACCAGTGACAGCACCGTCTGCCAGAAAGTGAGCCGGACGAACGCGCGTTCGCTTCCGGCAAGGTCGGTATTCGGGGCCGCTTGCGCCGTCTCGTCGCCGACGCTGTCTTCATGCTCTTCGGTCATTGGCGTTGCACGAGGGGTAATAAGCCAGCGCGGAGCATAGCGCAATTTCCTGTCATTGCTCGCGCAAGGCTGGTAAACTGCGTTCGCAACATAAATAAAGAAATATTTATATTTTTATGAATTACAGCGTAGAGCAACTCGTCGCGCAGTTGAAGGCCCTGGCCGACCCGGCAAGGCTCCGTATCGTCACGCTCTGCGCGCAGGGGGAGTGCAGCGTCTCGGAACTCACCCGGGTCCTCGGGCTGAGCCAGCCGCGTGTCTCGCAGCACCTCAAGCAGCTCTGCGACGTCGGCCTGCTCGAGCGTTTTCGTGACGGGCATTTCGTCTACTACCGGCTTCCGGCGGGTGGGCGTCAGTCATCCCTGCGGCGCAAACTGCTGGCGCTGATTCCCTCGGACGACGCGGACTTCGCGGTCGACAGAGAACGGCTCAGGAGCCTGCGCGGCACCGGCATCGACAGGCTGGACGAGGCTGGTCCGGGAAACCGCTCGCTGCATCGGGCGCTCGTCGAACTCACGGTTGCGGCTCCGGTCGGCGACCTGGTCGACATCGGCAGCGGACACGGCAGGATTCTGAAGCTCCTGGCCTCGCGCGCGCGCCGCGCCGTCGGTGTGGATATCGATTCAGATGCGCGGCGCTTCGCCCGCGCAGAGCTACTGCTTGCCGGCCTGCCGAATTGCACCCTGCGTGAGGGTGACATGTACAGGTTGCCGCTCGGTGACAGCGAGTTCGACACGGCGATCCTGGACGACGTGCTCTTCGGCGCGGAGCGTCCCACCGACGCGATTGCCGAGGCTGTGCGCATCCTGCGGCCGGGTGGGAGGCTGCTGCTACTCGCCGCTACAGGCCCGGAGGAATTCCCGAATCGCGCGGCGCAACTTGCGAGCTGGTGCGCAGACAGCAACCTGCGGCTTGCGCCGGCACGCCCGATCCCCGCGCAGCAGCCCGAGTGGCTGCTCGCCGTTGCTACCAAACATGATGCAGCGACCGAAGCCGCCTGAATGACAGTTATGAATCCGTCGACATCCAAACACGTGCAGGTCTCCTTCGAGTTCTTCCCACCGCACTCCGAGCAGATGCAGGAGACGCTGTGGAAGTCGATAAAGCGGCTGCAGCCACTCGCGCCGAGCTTCGTTTCCGTTACCTACGGAGCGGATGGCTCGACGCGTGAGCGCACCCACGACGTCGTCGAACGCATCGTCAACGAAACGGACCTTACCGTCGCACCGCACCTGACCTGCGTGGACGCCAGCCGCGGTGAGATCGACGATATCGCGCGCGAGTACTGGGACATGGGCATTCGCCACCTCGTGGCGTTGCGCGGCGATCCACCTGCCGGCAGCGGCAAATACCAGCCCACGCCCGGCGGCTATGCCTACGCGGTCGATCTTGTCGCGGGACTCAGGGAGGTCGCAGATTTCGAGATCTCGGTTGCGGCTTACCCGGAGGTGCATCCCGAAGCACCGAGCCCGGAGTTCGACCTCGACAACCTCAAGCGCAAGCTGGACGCCGGCGCCTCGCGAGCGATCACCCAGTTCTTTTTCGACACCGAGCTGTTCCTGCGCTTTCGCGACCGTTGTGCCACTGCCGGCATCGAATCGCCGATCGTGCCGGGGATCCTGCCGATAACGCGTTTCGCACAGATGACGAAATTTGCCGCACATTGTGGTGCGAGCGTGCCTGAGTGGCTGCGCGATCGGTTCGAGGGTCTCGACGACGACACGGAGACGCGCAATCTCATCGCGGCGAACGTCGCGATCGAGCAGGTGCAGCGATTGCAGGCCGAAGGTGTCGACGAGTTTCACTTTTACACGCTGAACCGTTCTCAGCTGACCGTCGCAATCTGTCATGCACTGGGTATAAGGCCGAAGCAGGCTGCGGCCTAGGACCGATCATGAATCGCGAAGAGCGCATCACATCGTTGTTCAAGCTGCTCGAGCAGCGCATCGTGCTGCTCGACGGCGCCATGGGCACGATGATCCAGAGCTACGGACTCAACGAAGACGACTATCGCGGTGACCGCTTCGCCGAATGGGCGAGTGATCTCAAGGGCAACAATGACCTGTTGTCGATTACCCGTCCGCAGGTGATCCGCGAGATCCACACCGCGTTCCTGGAGGCCGGCGCCGACATCGTCGAGACGAACACCTTCAACTCGAACGCGCCTTCGATGGCGGATTACGGCATGGAGACACTCGTCTCCGAGCTGAATCTCGCCGCGGCACGGTTGGCCCGTGAGTGTGCGGATGCGCACGCGGAAAAGGCAGGGTCACCGCGCTACGTGGCGGGCGTACTCGGTCCCACGAACCGCACGGCGTCGATCTCGCCGGACGTGAACGACCCCGGTTACCGCAACATCCGCTTTGCCGACCTGGCCGCGACCTACGAGGAAGCGGCGCGGGCGCTGATCGAAGGCGGCGCCGATTTCCTGATGGTCGAGACGATTTTCGACACGCTGAATGCCAAGGCGGCGATCTTTGCGATCAAGAGGGCGTTCGAGGGAACCGGTATTACCCTGCCCGTGATGATCTCGGGCACGATCACGGACGCATCGGGCCGCACGCTGTCCGGCCAGACGCCCGAAGCGTTCTGGAACTCGGTGCGCCACATCGATCCTTTCATGATCGGCCTCAATTGCGCGCTGGGCGCGAAAGACCTGCGCCCGTATGTCGATGAGCTGTCGCGCGTTGCCGATACCCGCGTCAGCGCGCACCCCAATGCCGGCCTGCCGAACGAGTTCGGCGAGTACGACGAAACGCCCGAAGCGATGGCGGAAGTGATCGGCGAGTTTGCCGAGAGCGGCCTCGTCAACCTGGTTGGCGGCTGCTGCGGCACCACGCCGGCACACATCGCGGCATTGCGGGAAGCCGTCAGCGACAAGAACCCGCGTGCGATACCCGATGTCCCCGTGCGCTGCCGCCTGTCGGGTCTCGAGCCACTGAACATCGGGCCCGACGACCTGTTCGTCAACGTCGGCGAGCGCTGCAACGTCACGGGCTCCGCGATATTCCGGCGGCTGATCGAGGCCGACGACTACGCGCAGGCCGTACAGGTCGCGCGCCAGCAGGTCGAAAACGGCGCGCAGATCATCGACGTCAATATGGACGAGGGCATGCTGGATTCGGAGCAGGCCATGGTGACGTTCCTGAACCTGATCGCATCCGAACCGGACGTTTCACGCTTGCCGATCATGATCGATTCGTCCAAGTGGTCGGTCATCGAAGCCGGCCTGCGCTGCGTGCAGGGCAAGGCCGTCGTCAATTCGATCAGCCTGAAGGAAGGCGAGGAGAGCTTTATCGAGCAGGCGACGCTCGTAAGGGATTACGGCGCCGCCGTGATCGTCATGGCGTTCGACGAGCAGGGCCAGGCGGACACGGTCGAGCGCAAGGTGGCCATCTGCAAGCGCTCCTACGACATCCTGACGCAGAAGCTCGGCTTCGACCCGGCGGACATCATCTTCGATCCGAACATCTTCGCCATCGCCACCGGCATCGAGGAGCACTCGGCTTACGGCGTCGCGTTCATCGAGGCGACACGCAAGATCAAGGCGGAGCTGCCGCACGCGATGGTCTCCGGCGGCGTCAGCAACGTGTCGTTCTCGTTTCGCGGCAACAACGTCGTGCGCGAGGCGATTCACTCCGTGTTCCTGTATCACGCGATCCGCGCGGGCATGGACATGGGTATCGTCAATGCCGGCCAGCTCGCGATTTACGAAGACCTGCCGGCAGACCTGCGCGACGCGGTCGAAGACGCCGTGCTGAACCGTCGCGAGGACGCGACCGAGCGGCTACTCGAGATCGCGGAACATTACAGGGACAAGGCGTCCGGCAAAGCCGCGAAAGGGAAAGACCTGGCCTGGCGCGATGCGCCTGTCGAGAAACGGCTGGAACACGCGCTGGTCAAAGGCATCGATGAATTCGTGGTCGAGGACACGGAGGAAGCGCGCCTCGCCGCGGACCGGCCGCTGTCTGTCATCGAGGGACCGCTGATGGCCGGCATGAACGTCGTCGGCGATCTTTTCGGCGCAGGCAAGATGTTCCTGCCGCAGGTCGTGAAGTCCGCGCGCGTCATGAAAAAGGCGGTCGGGCACCTGGTGCCGTTCATCGAGGCCGAGCAGGACGGCGACGTCAGTTCCAACGGCAAGATCGTGCTCGCGACGGTCAAGGGCGACGTGCACGACATCGGCAAGAACATCGTGGGCGTCGTCCTGCAATGCAACAACTTCGAGGTCGTCGATCTCGGCGTCATGGTCAGTTGCGAGAAGATCCTCGAAGCGGCGCGGCGCGAGGAGGCGCAGATGATCGGGCTATCCGGGCTCATCACGCCGTCACTGGACGAAATGGTGCACGTGGCCTCGGAGATGCAGCGGCAGAAGTTCGACCTGCCGCTCCTGATCGGCGGCGCAACGACGTCGCCGGCGCATACGGCGGTGAAGATCGAGCCGCAATACGAAG
>JABAHS010026693.1_pt1 | contig 13961 bp, 17 predicted proteins | sample 7062111 | NCBI WGS metagenome assembly JABAHS01 (sample SAMN14534600, study PRJNA622989) | marine sediment metagenome | biome: marine biome [ENVO:00000428]; feature: marine pelagic biome [ENVO:01000023]; material: deep marine sediment [ENVO:00002113]; isolation source: pool of 4 deep marine... | reverse complement strand
GTCTTCGAGTTCGACCTTGAACGCGGTAAGCGTTAACGGATCGGCAGCAGGATCGTCGATGGTGCCTTCGACCTCGACGAACTGGCCCTCATTGATCCCGCTCGACGGAATCTGCGCGCCCTGAGCAAGCCTGACATCCAGGGTACTGCCGTTACGCAGTGTGAGTACGAAACTGCCGCTCTCAGGTGAGTACGCTGATACGACGCCTTTCGCTTCGTACTCGTTGTCGTCGGCGTCCTGCTCTTCGATGTACGTGGCATACAGGCTGCCGTCGGTACCGTAGTCACCGCTGACCTCAACGACATCTCCTTCCGCGATCGTGCCGAAGCCGAAGTTCGGATCGTCGCTCTCGAAGTTCGTGCGGTTTTCGTCGGCAACTACCGTCACGCCCATCACGAGGAAAGCCCTGGTGCCGGCATCGGTAGCGGGCCCGAGTTGCTCGACGGCACCTTCGATGTCGTCGTCATACTCGACCTTCAGCGCCGTACCTGTAACGCCGTCGGCGTTCACCGAGCCTTCGACCTTGACGACCATGCCGACGGCGAGCGCGTCGTCGTCCGACGCCACCGCGTCATCGACCTCGTAGCTGGCACCGACCGTGTCGAACTCGATGCCGTTGACGTAGATGCTGCCGAAGCCGGTGATCTGGCCGACCGTGGTCTGGTTGGTTGCCGACGGCGTATTCGGCGCGGCTGGGGCGTCCGAGCCGCCCGAGCCCCCGCAGCCGACGAGCGCCGCTATCAGCAAGGCAATACCGGAGGATGCAACGATCCTGTTGCTGTACATAATGTGTCTCCCAAGCTGGAAATCTGAATTTCGTCACATACACGCGTGTGACGCGGAAAAGGTTCCATGGTCCTCGATTTCGCGGCCTGTCCGACGTTACACTGCCACGTCCTGACGACGAGGAAAGAACATCAATGCTTTTTAAATCAATAGCGTATACACGTCCGGCGTTCGCCGTGCTCCTGACAGTGGCCCTGTTCCTCGGTCTGCAAGCCGAAGGCAATGCAAACGACTCGGCAGCGAACGAACCGTTGACCGTGCTGATCACGGGCGCCAACCGCGGTCTGGGCCTGGAATTCGCCCGGCAATACAAGCAAGCCGGCTGGCGCGTAATCGGAACCGCCCGCAACCCGGGAGAGGCGCAGGAACTCGAAGCGCTCGGTGCGACGGTGATGCAGCTGGACGTCGCGAGCCAGCAGAGCGTCGACGACCTGGCTGCCGCGCTCGACGGCGAGCCCATCGATCTGCTGATCAACAATGCCGGCATCTTCCCGCGAGTCGGCAAGATCACGGAGATCGACTTTGACGATTACAGTCGCACGCTTGCGGTCAATACGGTCGGTCCTGTGAGGGTTACTCGTGCCCTGCTGCCCAACCTGCGCCGTGGACAGCTGAAGATGATCGCCGGCCTCAGCAGCAATCTCGGCAGCATCGCCGAGAACGAGCGCGGCAACTTCTACGGCTATCGCGAGAGCAAGGCGGCACTCAATATGTTCACGAAGACGCTTGCCGCGGAGCTGGGTCCCGAGGGCTTCATCTGCGTCGTGCTCACGCCGGGCTGGGTGCAGACCGACATGGGAGGCCCGAATGCGCCGCTGACGCCTGCCGACTCGATCTCCGGCATGAAGGCCGTGCTCGACGAACTGACGCCCGCGGACAACGGCACGTTCTGGTCGTACGACGGCCGGCAGATGCCCTGGTAACGTCTCAGAAACGGTCGATGATCGTCACGCCCATCGTGTCGAAGTCGCCCATCGACATCAGGGCGGCGATCGATTCTTCGAGGTCGATCGTGTGCCCGATGAGCTTTTCGGGCGCCAGCTCACCTGCTTCGATCATCGCCAGCATCTGCTCGTAACGCCACGCCTGCATGCCGTGGCTGCCACGAATCTCGAGTTCGTTCGCGATCACTTTGTGCATCGGGATGCGGGGCGTCCGCTGATCGCCGGTTACCAGCCCGATCTGAACGTGCCGACCGCGTTTCCGAAGGCTGTCGATCGAGTCGAAGCAGACGCGGGCGTTTCCGATCGCGTCCAGTGATACGTGAGCGCCGCCGTCGGTCAGTTCGCGGACCGTACCCGCGACGTCCTTGACGGCGTTCGCATTGACACCGGCGACCGCGCCGATCTCCCGTGCGAACTCGAGCTTGTCATCGGAAATGTCGACGACAACAACCCGCGCGCCGAGGGCGCTGGCAATCATGATTGCGGACAGGCCGACGCCGCCGCAGCCGTAGACGGCGACCGACTCGCCCTCGGTGACCCGCCCCTGGTCCACGACCGCCCGGAACGAGGTCGCGAAACGGCAGCCCAGGCTCGCAGCGGTCGAGAATGCCATTTCGCCCGGAAGATGCACGAGGTTCTCGTCCGCGTAGTGGACGGCGACGTACTCGGCGAACGAGCCCCAGTGGGTAAAGCCCGGCTGGAACTGGTAATCGCAGACCTGCTGGTTACCCGATTCGCACTGTGGACAGTGACCGCAGCCGCTGACGAACGGCAATGTAACCCTGTCGCCGGGGCGCCATTTGCCGACGCCCTTGCCCACCGCCTCGACTATGCCGGCCAGTTCGTGCCCGGGTACGTGCGGCAGCACGATGTCGGGATCGTGCCCCTGCCAGCCGTGCCAGTCGCTCAGGCAGACACCGCTCGCCATGACCTTCAGCACCACGCCACCGTCCGGTGGCTCGGGGTCGGCGACATGCTCAATGGCAGGCGGCGTCGAAAACGCACGGTAAACGACGGCTCTCACGGGCCTTGCTTCCCCTGCAGAAATGGTTCCGTCATCGTATCTCAGTCCACTGCCTGGCGTCGCGCTACGCAGTTACCAGAATTGACACCTCGCCCTTCCGGAACCGTCGTGATCATTCAACGACCGGTCGTTGTTGGAGGGTGAAATGAGCATCGGCAACAGATTGAACGCCGGCCTTTTCGAGGCCGCGTTGGTTGTGTCGCTCGGTGCGGCCGTCTGGGCTGACGATCACGATGCCGTCCGCGACGATCCACTCAAGGTCGTGACCCAGAGTCTCTACGTCGGTGGCGACATTCTCTTACCGCTGTTCGTGCCGCCGGACGACCTGTGGCTGTCCGACCACGGAGGCGCGGTGACGAGGCTCCTCCTTCGCACGCCGACGTAACGACCGCCCTGTAGCGCACGGCCTCGATTCGGGGCCGTGCGCTCAGCTGCCATCCCGGTAAAGCGTACCGAAGAGCCGATCACAGATCGGGTACGTGATATTGAAGTTGTAACGCGTCATCAACGCCTTGTTGTGATGCAGGACGTGATTCCTGCGCAGGCGGCGTATGGCGGGCAGCCTGCCGAGCCGGGATTGCGGATCCAGGTGATACGAGAAATGGAAAAGTTCATAGTTCAGGTAATAGAGAATTGCCGTGAACACGAACAGGTAACAGACATTCGGCGAGACTAGGAAATACAGGATAGCCCCCACCGGAACCGCGAAGAAACCGAAGAAGAAGACCAGCAAGATGGGCGGGAACAGCACGGCACGGTAGTCGCGCGGCGAATCGAAGCTGATAGCCTCGTCGGTGAAGAACGAGTGATGCTCGACGGTGTGCCGCTGGAATATGCCTGCAAGAAACCGCGTCCTGTGATGCATCGGGCCGCGATGGCCGAGGTATTCGGCGAGATTGCAATACAGGAACGTCAGCGGGATGGTCAACCACTCAGCCGAGTCTACGCCGTCGAGCATCGCGAGGCTTGTGGCCGCGACCACTACTGAAAAGCCGATAATCGTCGCAAGATGCATGGNNTGCATGGGCCCGGAGTAGCGCTCCGGGATACGCGATTCGCGAAAAGCTGCCCTCGCCCGGGCAACAGGCTCCGTCGTCATGAGATCAATCGGGTTGGCCCGCTAATAAACCAGGGATACCGACAGAGTGTAGCCGCGGCCGAAGATGTCGTACATCCGCGTGTCGGTGTTATTGTCCCAGACCCATTGCGCCATCATCGATGGTCCCCAAAAAAACTGGCTGCCTGCGGACGGCTCATTGTCCGCTAGCGGCCGCGGAAATCGTCCATGCTGTGGCTGATTCCGAAGACAGCCATCAGTGCGTCGAACCAGTCTACCGGCAGCAACCGGCTCGGCCATCCCGCGTATAGGAATCGCGGCATCACGAGCCGCCGCCGGTCTTTTTCGATGGCGCTGACGGTGCGCCGCACGACATAGTCGGGATCCAGTATCGGCAACAACCGGGGGAATCGCGTCTTTACGCCTTCGAACATCCCCGTATCCGTGTAGAACGGGCAGACCACGGTCGTGACGATCCTGCTTCCCTGCCGCTTCAGCTCCACGCGCAGCGACTCGTCGAAGCCCACGGCTGCAAATTTGCTCGAGCAGTAATCGGTCAGTTTCGAAGTGCCGGCGAGTCCGGCTGCTGAGGCGATGGTGACGATATGGCCCCGGTCCCGCTCCAGCATACCGGGAAGGAATGCCTTCGAGGTCCAGAAAAGAGCCAGTGTGTTGACCTGGAAGGTCCGTTCGATTTCAGCCGGCGTTATCTCGAGCAGATTCTTGCCGGACACGACCCCGGCGTTGTTGACGAGGATGTCGACCGGCCCGCAATCGGCAAGCGTCCGTCCGGCAACGGCCTCGATGTCCTCGCGTCGCGTGAGGTCGCAGGCGTAGGTTTGAACCTCACGGCCCGCGCCCCGCAGCTCTGTCTGTGCGTCATCGAGCCCTTGCTCGTCGATGTCCCACAGCACCAGGCTCGCCCCTGCCCTGCCGAGTTCTGTTGCCAGCAGCCTGCCGATACCGCTTGCGGCGCCGGTAATCAAAGCGCGGCTCCCCTTGATATCCGTCATGGTTTCGTCTCCGGGATGCCGAATGCCAGACTATCACGAAGAGTTCACGGGCAATCGCCCGGCACGCTCCGCTATAATTGCCGGTTCCAGCGGAGATTCTGAATGCAGCAACACCAGGACGTCATCGCCGAAGTCATGCAATCGCCCGAGGGAGCGGAGATCGGGGCATTTTTCGATTTCGACGGCACCCTGATTTCGGGTTACTCGGCCGTGACGTTCATCCAGGAACAGGTGAAACGGGGCAATCTCTCCGTGCGCGAGCTCATGGAACTCGTCAGCGCCATGGTGAGCTTCGGCATCGGCAGGATGGGGTTCTCCGCGATGATGATCGCCGCCTCCCAGTTCCTGCGCGGCATTCGCGAGGACAGCTACGCGAACTTCGGCCAGGAGCTGTTCGAATCGGACATTGCGCGTCTGATCTACCCGGAGTCACGCGCACTGGTGCAGGCGCATCTGGCCAAGGGGCACACGGTCGCGATCATCACGTCGGCGACGCGGTACCAGGTCGAGCCCGCAGCCCGTGATCTGGGCATCGAGAATGTGCTGTTCTCCGAGCTCGAAGTTGAAAAAGGCTACTTCACCGGCAAGGTCATCCAGCCGACCTGCTTCGGCGAAGGCAAGGTAATGGCAGCCGAGTCGCTCGCGGCATCACGCGGTGTCGATCTGGACAAGTCGTTCTTCTATTCCGACAGCGACGACGACATCGAACTGCTGCAGCGTGTCGGCAAGCCGCGCCCGCTGAATCCGAATGGCAAGCTGCAGCGCATCGCCGAGCGCAACGGCTGGCCGATAAGGCGCTTCGGCAGCCGCGGCAGCACCCATCCTTCCGACTGGGTCCGCTCGCTGCTCATGCCGGCTAACCTTATCGGTTCGTTCGTCGCGGGCTTCCCGATATGGCTACTGACCGGCTCGAAGCGTGACGCACTGAACTTCTCGATTTCGCTGTTCGCGGACACGGCAAGCGCACTCATCGGCCTCAACCTGAAGATCGACGGCGAGCAGCACCTGTGGTCGCATCGCCCGGCCGTTTTCATTTTCAATCACCAGAGCAACGTCGACCTCGTCATCGTCGCACGCCTGTTGCGGCGCGACATCACGGGGGTGGGCAAACGCGAGATCCGCGACCTGCCGATCGTCGGCCGGGTCTTCGAGGCCGCCGGCGTCGTGCTGATCGATCGCAAGAACACCGAGAAGGCCATCGAAGCGATGATGCCGCTGGTCGACGCGATGCGCGTCGAAGGGAAGTCTGTGTGCCTGTCTCCCGAAGGCACGCGCTCGATCACGGACAAGCTCGCGCCGTTCAAGAAGGGTGCCTTCCATCTTGCCATGCAGGCGGGCGTCCCGATCGTCCCGATCGTCATCCACAATTCGAATGACGTTCAGCCGAAAGGCGATCTGCTCTTCCACCCGGGCACGGTGAATGTCGAAGTGCTGCCGCCGATCGACACGAGCGATTGGTCGGCGGAGACGATCGACAAGCACGTGGCCGATGTCCGTTCGATGTATCTCGAAGCGCTGCACCAGTAGGGAGTCGCTCTTATGGACCAGTTAAGCCCCCAGGACGCCCAGTTCCTCTACCTGGAGAGTCCTGACAACCTGACCCACCTCACGTCGATTTCGATCTTCGACCAGTCGACCGTGCCGGGCGGCGAGGTCGTGCGCTTCAAGGACATCCTCGCGCACGTCGAGAGCCGCCTGCACATGAGCCCGCTGTTCAAGCGGCGGCTCGTGCACGTGCCGCTGGAGCTCGACTTCCCGTACTGGGTCGATGACGAACATTTCGACCTCGAGTATCACATCCGCCACGGTCGACTGCCGGAGCCCGGCGACTGGCGCCAGTTCTGCATCCACGTGGCGCGCTACCACTCGCGGCCGCTGGACATGCATCGCCCGCTCTGGGAGATGTACGTCATCGAGGGTCTCGACAACATCGACTGGCTGCCGAAAGGCAGCTACGCGCTGGTCACCAAGATCCATCACGCCGCCGTCGACGGCAAGGCCATCATGGACTTCTTCGGTGCGCTCGCCGACATCGACAACAAGGGCACGCCGGCCGTGCCACTGAACATGGCAAGGCTGCGGCGCAGCCCGAAACCGGGCATCGTGGACATGGCCGTGCGGGCCGCCTGGCATACGGTCCGGTCGCCGATCGGGCTCACGGACGCCGTCATGCGCTCCGTGCCCAGTGTCTACCACACGGCACAGAAGCTGCTGACCGCGCAGAAGAAGGAAAACAACGAGGTCCCGGATACGCGGTTCAATCACGTCGTCTCGCCGCGCAAGATGTTCGGCGCCAAAGCGTTCCGGCTGGACGACTTCAAAGCCATCCGGGCGGCCGTTCCCGGCAGCACGATCAACGATGTCGTGCTGGCCGTCTGCGGGGGTGCACTACGCCGCTATCTGCAACACCACGGCGAACTGCCCGATGACTCGCTGATCGCGTGGGTGCCGATCAATGCGCGCCGGTCCAGCAAGGCCGACGCCAGCTCACCCGGCAACCGCGTCACGTCGATGACGGCGCCCATATTCACGAACATCGGGAATGACGTGGACCGGCTCGCGTGCATCCAGGAGGCGACGAGCCTGAGCAAAGAGGCAAAGGCCGGTGTGTCGGCACGCCTCATGACGGATCTCAGCCAGCACGTCCCGGCCGCGACACAGGTCCTGGCGGGTCGTCTCGTCCTGCGTGCGGGCATGGCGGCACGCACCTGCAANNCCCCGGGCCCCAGATGCCGCTGTACATGAATGGCGCCCAACAGGTCGGCGCTTACGGGCTCGCGCCGCTCGTCAACGGCATGGGGCTGTTCATCGCGACCCCGAGCTACAACGGCGAGATCACGTTCAACGTCACGTCCACGCGGGAGATCGTGCCCGACATGGACTTCTTCATCGAGTGCATCGATGCATCCCTGGAGAACCTGAAGGCCGCGGCCAAGCCGAAAAAGAAGGTTGTCAGGAAAAAGGCAGCGAAGAAGACCGCCGCCAACAGGAAGAAAACAGCGAGCGAGCGAAGGCCTGCTGGCTGATCCGCAGACAGATCAGCCGGCGCGCCGCACCGTCGACCCGCTCAGTTTCGGCGCGCCGTGATCGAGCTGTCCCACGATCCGGTCGAGCTTGCGCCCGATCTTGGTCTGGATGCGGATCATCTCGATCTTCGGCCAGGTCGCACGCTCGCCCATCGCGATCAATTCGACCACTTCCTCGACCGAGCGGTGCGCGAGCAGCTTGAGCGGGTTGAAGAGCAGCCTGTCCGGCAGGATGTTGATGTCGCCCACGTAGTCCTGGTTGATGATGCTCAGGCCCGCGTTGGTGATCCTGTTGAGCGTCGGGTTCCAGGACAGCGGCTTCTCGAACAGGGTCGCACCGGCGTTGAGCCATTCGCGCGCCGTGCGGCTGCCGGCGGTCTTCATGATCGATAGCGGGTCGGAGCCGCGCCGCGTATCGGTGACGAAAGGAAACACGTGCGGATTGACCTGGCTCACGATGAAGTGATTGACGCCGTAGATCCGCGTCAGTCGTTTTGCGGGCAGGTCGTCGCTGATCGAACCGTCTACCCAGCGCCGCGACTTGAGGTACGGCTGTTTCTCGCCCTTGTCATTGCGGGCCATGAGCCGCACCGGCGGATAGAAGCCGGGCACGGCGGCGGATGCCATCACCGCCTCGCGCACGCACACGTTCGGCGTGGTGATCGCGTTGAGCAGTCGTGAGGTCTGGTGTTTCTCCGCCGCAGCGATGGACACGTTCACGTGCCGCCCCGTACGCTCGAAGGCCTCCAGGAAGGTCAGGTCCGGGAGCAGGCGCTCGATCGCCTCGGAAACCTCCTCGAGTGACGCGACTTCGGGGCGAAACATGTCGAAGTAACGCCACAGACCCGCATCGTGCTCGATCTCGTGTACCAGGTTCTCGGGCTCGAACAGCCGCACCAGGTCCTTGTTTGCGTAGGTGCCGACCAGGCTGGCGACGATTGCCCCGCCGCTGCTGCCGGACAGCACGTCGGGCAGTATGCCCTCGAGCCACATCGCCTTCACGGCGCCGATGTGGAAGAACAGCAGCGAACCGGCGCCGCTCATTACGAACGCGGAACAGCCGAAGCAATGCTGGGCACGGCGGAAGAAGTCGACGCGCGTGTCGAACGGGATATCGGCGGCAGCATCGCTCGCGAGCAGATCGAGTGCCTTGACGACCTCGTCGACGTACTCGACGATCAGCCGCTTGGTGCCGAACTTCGCCTTGCCGTAGAGCGCACGGCGGCCGATGCCGTCGATGTTGCCGTGGATGCCTTCGTTCAGCGCATACAGCAGCCGCTCATGGTCCCCGGCCATGCGCAGCTTTCGGAGCCGCCGCATCCACGTGGTCGAAGTGCTTCGACTCGTCCGATTGCACCCATTCGGCGACGCCCGATGCCTTGTCGTGGGCGATCGCTGCTTCCCGCCACTCCTCGTAGCTCGTGGCAGTGTCCATGGCCCGCTGCAAGCGCCTTGTTGCCGAGATTATCATCCGTCCAATTTAGTATGAAGGCCCTAATTTTGCGAGCTACAGTTCCCATAATTCGAAAACAAGTGCGCCGAGGAGAAAACCATGGCAAAGAAAGAAAGTAAAGCAAAACAGAGAGTTAGCGAGTTCACCGAGCAGCTGGACAACGTATTCCTGGCTGGCCTCGGGGCTTTCGCCAATGCCCAGAAGATGGGCACCGAGACGTTCGAGTCGCTCGTCAAGGATGGCGAGAAATTCCGCAAGGAAGCCTCGAAGAAGACCGAGAGGCTTATCGACGATGTCCAGGACTCCGTCCGCGAGATGCGCGAAGACGCCGAAGAAAGGGCCGAAGGCCTGCTCGACCGCGTACGTGATCGCTCGAAGCTCACGAAGCTGCAGAGCGCATTCGACAAGCGTGTCGCTGACGCGATGGATCGCCTGAACGTTCCGAGCAAGAACGACATCGACAAGATCAACAGGAAGCTGGACAAGATCCTGAAAGCGATCGAGCCCAAGGCAAAGAAGCCCGCGGCCAAGAAGGCCCCGGCCAGGAAAGCGGCAACGAAGAAGACAGCCGCTGCGAAGCCGACCGGCACGTCTGCAACGAAAGCTGCCTGACAGCAACTGTCTGGCCACTCACTCCGCGTAGTGAGTGGCCAGTTGTTCCAGTTCCGTCGCCGTATCAACACTGGCGATGGGCTTCAACAGCCCGAGAATCGAGCGCGCAACCCCGAGCGCGGCGTCATCCGCCGCGCGGCCCGAATCGACGAGTTCATCGAAGCGCTCTGACATCAGCGCAATGATGGCGAGGTTTCTTGCCGTGCTCTTCACGCCGGCCATATCCGTATTGAGGTGTCCGTTCCTGACCAGGCCGATCAGGTACAACTCGAAAGCCGCACGAACTGCGCGCGCAAAATGTCGCAGCGCTCGCGCCACTTTCGGGTACTCGTCGGCGAGTACCTCCGTATCGGTCAGCATGAAACGGTAGGCGCCTTTCAATTCCAGCAGGTGGTGCAGGAACCACCAGAAATCGTCGAGCGACACGATTTCGCTCTCCGGCGGATGCAGGACCTTGCGTGCATCGGCCTGGAATTCGGCCGTCAACGCGTCGACGATTTCCTCTTTTCTGCGAAAGTGGTAATGCAGGTTGCCCGGGCTGATGTCGATCTCGTCGGCGATATCGTTGATGGTCGTGCGCGGCACGCCGTGCTCGTTGAACAGCAGCAGGCTGGCGACCAGTATTCGATGCCGGGTGTCACGGGCCATGGTCAGCTTCCGTTGTCGGAGACAGCATCGGCCACCCAGTCGGCAAAAGGTCCGTAAACCTGCGTGATGTCGAAAGCGACGATGGCAGGCAGATCGTAGGAATGCAATTCCAGGATGGCGGTNNGGATGGCGGTCTCGACGTCCTGGTACCGTTGCTCCGTGGTCTTGATGAGAACGCGAAACTCGTCGTCGTTCTGCACTGCTCCCTGCCACGTGTATACGCTGTGGATCGAGGATATCTGTGCGCAGGCGCCGAGCTTTCGCTCCACCACGGCAGCCGCGATCGAGCGCGCCTCGTCAAGGCTGTCGGTCGTCGTCATTATCGCGATCGTTTTCATTGTTGCCCCGGATGATACCCGACAACAACCCGAACCGGGCTCAGCTCGCGAGTGCCAGGCGGCGGCATTCGGATTCCCGGCCACGCACGACCCGTTCACCTGCGATGGGCCCGTGCGTTTCCGTCACGACTGTGCACTGGCCTTCCTGGTGGTCGTCATCGTAGAAGTAGATGACCACCCAGTCATCCGTCTTCCCGAGGTCATGCGCCCGCGCCGTATTCGAGAATAACGCGGTGAAATGCCAGCCTTCCCGCTCCGCGTGTAGGACCGGCAACCATGCTTTGCCCTCGGGATTGAAGCGCTTCGGCGCAATCTTAGGCAGTTCTCCGGCGGCAGCCTGTTTGCGATACTCGCTGTCGATAGCGAGCGCCAACCGCACCGGCGGCTCCTGACCGCGCCTCCTTCTCCGTGCCTGCCCGCGCCCGAGCATCGACACCAGGCCCGCTCGAATCGCCGCGGCGCGGCGTTCGCCGATTCCCGGGACTGTCAGCAGGGAACCATCATGGGCGGCCGTCTCGAGGGCTTCGAGCGTGTCCACGTGCAAGGTGCCGTGAATGTCCGCGGCAAGCCGGCTGCCGATCCCCGGCAGTGCCTGGAACAAAGACTCTGGCGATGCTTCTCCCCGCAAGCGATCAAGTTGTGACAACCGCCCGGTACGTGCGATCTCGTCGATCGCAGCAGCGAGCCCCTTGCCGATGCCTGGCAGCTTCTCCAGCCCGCGGGTTCCCTTATCCTCGAGTATCGTGCGCACGTCATCCTGCAGCGCATCGAGGACGTTGGCGGCGCGGACGTAGGCATTGACGCGAAACGGGTTCGCTGCCTGGTGCTCGAGAATCCTGGCGCACTCGCGGAAGATTTCCGCTGCCCGCTCGTTGAGTTGTCGATCGCCCATGACCGTGTAGCCTCCGGAGATCGCTGCTTGTCGGTGCTATCCAAGCACGGTGAACGACAAAAAGGTATCCGGGCTATCCGCAGCGTTCCACGCCTCAGCGGGTCAGCGAATCGAGATGTTCCGCGTAGCGCTCATCGCAACGCCGGCCGGTCACTTCCATACGGTGAATGATGCGGTCTTCGTGGAAATGGGCGTCGAAGGCGCAACGACCGAAGCTTGACGTGGCGCCCTTTGGTACACCCCCAAACAAAGACCATGGCTACAACAAGGAAGCGCGTCCTCATGAGGCTTAGTCTGCCCGATCCAGCAACTCGATCCAGTGCCTGACCGGCACGTCCGAGCGCGATGCCAGGTGCAGCTGGCAGCCGATATTCGCCGTGACGATCTGCTCGGGCTTACCCGCACTCAAGGCCGCCAGCTTGCGATCAAGCAGCCTTTCGCTGATCGCGGGCTGCAGCAATGAATACGTGCCGGCCGAACCGCAACAAAGGTGTCTTTCGGTGGTCGCCACGAGCGGTATGCCGACCCGGTCCAGGATGCGCTCGACGGCGCCGTCCCGCTTCTGGCCGTGCGACAAGGTACATGGGCAGTGCACGGCGGTGGCCCGCTTCGCCATCGACCCGCGAAATACGTCGAGGTCCTCAGTCTCGACGACCTCGGACAGGTCCCTGGCCAGTTCGCTGATGCGATGGGCTCTGTCCGCATATGCCGGGTCGTCCGCCAGCAGCGCGCCATAGTCGTCGATCATCACCCCGCATCCCGACGCGCTGGAAACGACTGCCTCGGCGCCTGCCTCGATATACGGCCACCAGGCATCGACGTTTCGGCGCACGAAAGCGAGCGCTTCTTCCCGCGCGGCCAGGTGATAGCTGACGGCGCCGCAGCAGCCGGCCGACGGTGCGTCGATCAATTCGATGCCTACGCGCCGCAACACCCGGCGCGCCGCATGGTTGGTCTGCGGTGTCGCAGCCGATTGCACGCAGCCGCTGAGGATGATCATCTTGCGCCGTGTCACCCGCGGTATGGTTTGCCGTTCCGGCNNGGCGGGACCTGGCGCCGCAGATGAGGCGGCAAGAGCCACTGCACCATCCGGCCAGCAGTCATCATGGCGCTAACACGGGCCGGGTATGGAAACACCTTCCTCGCGATACTTCGCAGTAACCGGTCTGTGATCGGGCGCTGCGTTTTTCGCTCGACGATCTCGCGCCCGATGTCGGCGAGCCTGCCATAGCGCACGCCGGACGGGCACGTCGTTTCGCAAGCGCGGCAAGTCAGGCAGCGATCAAGGTGCATGCGGGTCACATCGCCGGCCTGTCCGCTCTCCAGCATGTGCTTGACGAGGTAGACACGGCCGCGCGGGCCGTCGCGCTCGTCGAAGATCTCCTGGTAGGTCGGGCAGGTGGCGTTGCAGAAGCCGCAGTGCACGCAACTCTTGATAATGTCTCCGGCCTCACGCGCCAGTGCGTCGCCCGCGAAGTCGCTGTGCAGTTTCACGTACATCCCGCGCCCCTACATCCAGGAGTACAGTCGGCCCGGGTTGAAGATGCCGTCCGGGTCGAGGGCCTGCTTGAGTCGCAGCAACATCGCGCGGTACGGCTCGCTGCGCGCCGGGAAAACGTCGGCACCGTTGCCGGCACCGCGCACCTGCCAGGCTTCGCCGCCCGTGTCTCGCAGGTGGCCCTCGATCGACTCGCGATCGCAGCGCGTCGCAAGCCAGCGGCGCGCACCGCGCCAGTCGATCAGCCAGTTCGCATCGGGCATGAAGTGCTCGCTGGTGGATCGCAGCGAGACGCACCAGAGGTCCTCCGTACCGGCGAAGAAAGGCAGGTCCATCTGCCGCAACCCGGACCAGAAGCNNTGCCGTCGATTCGCTCGGCCGCGGCAGCAATGACGGATGCCGGCCCGGCGAGGCGCACGTACATCTCGCCGTCGTGCCAGCAGACACCGGTTAGCGGCAGGGGCGACCGGCACACCCCGTTCATGGCGCGCAACGCATCGCCTGCGGCGGTCGTCCGGCGCAATGTCAGCGTCGCCTCGGGCAGCGGCATGACTTTCAGCGTGATTTCGGTCAGTACGCCGAGCGTGCCCATGGCGCCGGCCATCAGGCGCGACACGTCGTAACCGGCGACGTTCTTCATGACCTCGCCGCCGAACCGCAGGTGCTCTCC
>JABAHS010001676.1_pt1 | contig 13969 bp, 19 predicted proteins | sample 7062111 | NCBI WGS metagenome assembly JABAHS01 (sample SAMN14534600, study PRJNA622989) | marine sediment metagenome | biome: marine biome [ENVO:00000428]; feature: marine pelagic biome [ENVO:01000023]; material: deep marine sediment [ENVO:00002113]; isolation source: pool of 4 deep marine... | reverse complement strand
GCATGACGACGAGCGATCGTGAGCGGCTCAAGGAGCTGGAGCGCGAGAACCGCGAGCTGAAGCGGGCCAACGAGATCCTGCGCAAGGCCTCGGCCTATTTTGCCCAGGCGGAGCTCGACCGCCGACGCATGTCGTCGAGTTCGGAAGTATCTTCCTCGCCGACCACAACGCCCTCGGGCTCCAGCGCCATCCCGCAGATCGGGCAGCCCGAATTGCGAATGTCGCGCACTTCGGGATGCATTGGGCAGGTGTACACGATTCCGTCGAACCCGGCCGGCACCAGGTCGTACTTGCCTGCCGGAATGTCCCGCTCCGCAGCCTGGGCTCCGCAACAGCTATGGTGTTCGTGTCCGGTTGGGTGGTTCATCTGAGCATGTTCCCCGGTCGTGAGTAAGCACGCAACGACGCGTCGAAATATCGGTTCGACGCGTGGATACTGCTGGCGAAGCGTCGATATTGAGTCTTCACCGACGAAATCAAGTGTGCTGTTTCGACGCGTGGTTCAGGTGCTGGTCGGGCAAGCCGAAGCAGCCAGGAGTGCAGGTGCCGGCACATTATGCAGTCCTGCGCGGTCGCGTCCCGATTGCGTGTTCGGCAGGCTGCGCCAACAGTTGCGACGAGAGTAAGAGGGCGGGGCCGAAAACCCGTACAGCCAGGCACGTACTGCAGCGTGTCCTCGGGGTCCACGCAAGTATGTCTCCGGCCCCGCAAGGTGTACCCTGGTACTCAGTGGGTGGACTGATCGGCCAGGATCGACTCGATGATGATCTGCAACATATCGAGTCTGTTCTCGATATCCGACAGACGTACCGAATCGCTCATGTGCTCACGAGCCTGCATGGGCATGGCATGTTGGTGCTTACCACCTGCGCCAGCACCGGCACCGATATGCTCGGCGAGCACGTCGCGCAGATGCGGACCACCCATGTCGATCATCAGCCCCATCGCCTCATGCATGTTCGCGCGGTGGGTGGCGAGCAGCGCCTGACGCTTGCTCTTATCCGTGGTGCCGCGTATCGCCTCCATCTCTTCGGCGAGTGTCGACATCAGTTCCTGCAAGCGCGCCTGCCGTTCTGCGCGCTGGGCTTGTTCCTGCTCCCAATACTGCGCGATATCCTGTACCGGGTCCGTTTCCTGGGCAGCCCATCCGTTGCCCGAAATCAGCAGCACTACCGCTGCGAATGCCGTAATTGCTGTTTTCATTTCATTTCTCCTGTATGCGGGTGTACCCGCTGTCTTGCTGGTGTGCGAGTGCAGAACCTTTCCCCGGGCTTTGCGCCGAGTTCGGTGCAAAGCCGGGCATCGGAATTCTGCGGTCAATGGTGTTCCGCCCATCGGCGACCGAGTCGCGGAACTAATCTTGCTCAGTGGCGACCGCGTCACTCTTGTTCGCGTCAGATCGACAGAGGAATTCATGACACACCCCAGGCCGCCCGGGATTCGGGAGACAAGGTTCTCGCATACGGAATGCAGTTGTTGTGAAAATGCTCTGACAGTGTTCATGGAAATATCCTCAATCTGGCGCGAAAAGAAAGGCGCAGGTCGGGACATTTCTAATCTAAATAGACACAGTATTGGATGATCAATGGGGGCGGCGGCGAAATGGCCTCCGCAGTACCAGCGTGCGAAACCGATATCCCGACTGGCGTGCCGATGGAGTCTACTCGTGGCCAGTTCCAATGATGAAAGACGGAAATGTCTTGCTCGGCGAACTGAGCGGAAACCGTCGATTTCGTGGCAACGTTCGAATGACATCCGGGATCGGTCACGCAGTCGCCGTCGCCGCAATGGGACCACTGCCCGGGACCGTGGACCGCCTGGGCCTCTACGATTTCGGCGTGCTCCAAATGCGCTGTACCGGCGCACGACGTGTCGTCTGGCAGCGACTCCGCCATGACGCACGGTTGCACGACCACATTCACCCATGCCAGTACGACCGTTGCGAGCACCAGCCTGGGCCGCGAATCCCGCGTACTTCTCAGTGTTCTAAAAGGGTTCATATCAGTCTTGCAACCGTTCGTCGTTCGCAACGTCGCTTCAGCCGCCGTAGGCTTGCCTCAGGTACACGATGACGGAACGAATATCGTCTTCGGTCAACGCGGGATTGCCGCCCTTGGCCGGCATGGTCAGCGTCGCACCGGGCCTGGAAAGACCATCAACGACGCTTTTCACAAGTTCCTCATCGGTCTTCGACAAGGGTCCGTCACTGTCGGTAAAGTCGCTGACTCCGGGGAGAGCACCCTTGCCATTCGGACCGTGGCACGCAATGCAGGTCTGCGAGTAGATCTCCTTGCCCGCCTCGAGCGCCGGTTCGTCAATGGTGTCGCTGGCGCCGGCCAGCGGGCCAATCCCGAGTAACGCCACTGCGAATCCTTTAGTTACTCTGCTGCAGGAAAACCAGTACATTTTCTGCCTCCTTTGCAGTCAGTCCGACGCGAACCCGCATGTGCGCAATGGCTGCTCGCCACTGGTCGTCACGCAGGGATTTCGGATCGCGCATGTTGTGGCAACGCGCGCAGGTGTCCGCCCAGGTCTTCGCGCCGCTGGCAAACTGCATCGGGTCGGGCTGGGCCAGCGCTGACGCATCGGTATCTTGGCCATGTGTTGCGGGCATCGCGAACCCGAACAGAAGAGCGACAGTTGCCGCCGCCAATACCAGGATTTGTTGTGATCTCATTGTGTCGACTCCCTGTATTCAATATCCGTAAGCAATCTGTAGAATCCAGCGGTCCGCATCCGTCGGTTCGCCCGGTTCGCCCTTGTTGGACTCGTAAGCGAACTTCAGCATGGCGCTGGGTGCGAGCAGGTAGTTGACGCCATAGGCCCACTGCTCCTGGGTATCGTCCGCGTGCGGCGACTTGAAATCGGTGTAGCGAAGGACACCTTCCCATTTGTCATTGGCAAATCGGTACGAACCCTGTGCGTACCAGGTTTCCCATTTGCCACCTTCCGGGGCAACGGAGAGCGGGGCATCACCCACTTCCTGGCTGACGAACTCGCCGCGAAACTCCAGGTTGTTCCAGCGGTAGGATCCGTCGAAGCCGAAGACGTCATACGAGCGCTTTGGGTCGCCTTCGATGTCGACGCCGTCGTCTTCGACGACCGCCACATCGCCCACGAGCCCAGAGACGGCGAGTTCGAGCGACGGTATCGGCAGGAACGCCACGCGGCCGCCGAATACTTTTTCGTCGTCGGGATCGCTGGCAAGACCTTCGGCTTCAACAGCATGAATCTCGCCATCCTCTGCCTCGATCTTCGGACCGTTGCCGACATACGCGGCGTACGTGAAGCGCGACCGATCGGCGACGGGCAGGACCCCGCGCAGTTGCACGCCGAGGTCCGAGATTGGCGCCGCGCCGTCGTGACCGAATCCGGGTGGTGCGGATGGCAGCTTGTTGATCCAGGACGGGTGCAGGTTCTGACGGAAATTGCCGATCGGGCTCAGGAACTTTCCCGCGACCAGTGTCAGGTTGTCCGTCAGGAACCAATCGACGGTCGAGTATTCGAGTCCGAGGCTGGTATCGCCGTTTTCCTCGACCTCGATTTCAAGCTCGGCTTCCCAGAGGATCTTGTCGTCGTAGAGAAAGTGGAACATCGGATTGAAGTTGGCGACGAAAGCGGACGGGCCGTCCTCGACACTCACGTATTCGGTTGATGCGTAGCCGGCCAGATGGGTAACCGATTTCGTGTCCTTCCACTCGGTAGCCGATTGTGTGGCGCGAATTGCCGCTTGCTTCGCAGCATCCGCCTCGGCGCGCAGTGCGTCAATGTCCCCCGTGTTCGCAGCTTTCTTCGTAGTCTCCAGCTCGTCCCGCAACTCGCTGACCTGTTGGCTTAATCGGGCGAGTTGCGCCTCAAGCTCAGCGACACGATCTTCGTCCGATTGCGCCCAGGCGGGCGAGCTGACGATCGCCATCGTTATAGCGACTAAAGCCTTTGTGCTCGTGATCGGTTTCATTGTTTTCTCCATGTTGAATCCGGTTACGAAATTCGGTTGCTTTTCACGAACTCACGCGATAACAGGCGCAGTTGCCGCAGCAGCGGCCCGCGCAACAGCGGTTTCTCCAGTACTGCAATCGCACCAGCGCGAATCGCCTGCTCGGCGATGCCGCGGTCCGCGGTGCTGATAAGTGCTACGACCGGGAATTGTCCACCGTACTGCTGCGCCAGTCGGATGAGGGCAATGCCGCCGATCCCGGACAGGTCTGCTTCTACCAGCAGGAATCCACTGTCCAGGGGATTGAGAATGTGTGCATCGATAAATGCTTCCGCGGATGAGAAGCAGGTGACGCGATATCCGGACGCACCGAGCAGCGTACTGAGAGCATCATGCACGGACTCATCCGGATCGATGACGTACACGACGTTCGAGGTTTCGGGGCTTGCGGGATCGGCCATGAGCTTGTTCATGGCTACGAGTATGTGCGCCGACGGTCGGGCTAACTACCCGGAATTCCTCGTGATTTTTCGCGGGTTTCCCATAGTCGAACTGGTGGAAGCCGCAAATCCGAAAGATTCCATAACCAAAAAAAAGACAGCGCCGGGGCAACCGGCGCTGTCGTTTCCCGATGCGCGGGACCGAGTTCCCGCACAGATCGACTGATTACTGCTACAGGTCGTGGTTGCGCATCTGTCCGGCGATGATGTCGATCGGGTCGGAGAACGCGTGAAAATCAAAGCGGCCGTCGGGATCGTCAGGATAATCCTCGTCACCTTCTTCGTCCCACTCACCGGAACAGGTGAACGCGAGGCGATAGCCTCCCTCCGGCAAATACCCGAAGTGATAGCGGTGTTCGCCGGACGACGGATCCATATCGACACGATCAGCGGCGATTGGTCCGGGGACACCGTCGCTGTCGACTTCGGCGATGTCATCGGGTACGGCAGCATCACCGGGGAAGACGTATACCCAGTTGCCACCCTCGGCCGCGTCGCAGGCCGGGTGATTGACGTCGATCAGCGTGGGGTCCACCTGCCCGGAAAGGCCGCCCGCTTGATTCATGTGAACGAGGCGAAGTGCCGAGTGCAGCTCGTAGGTATCGCCCATCATGCCGCCGTGGTGATGGCGGACGCCCTGGCGCAGGTCGAAGTCGAGCATGAACTCGCTGTGTACGCCGGCCTGGATGTGGAACGGCTCGTGGACTTCGAGGCCTTCGGTGGCGTCCTGGCCCATGCGAAAGCCGTGGCGTCCGCCGGTTCCACGATCGTCCATGTACGACCGGTCTGGATCGACGTGCAGTCGCATCCACTCGTACTGACCCTCAGGCAGGTCTACGTCGGCGAGCAGCCCGTGAAACGCACCGTTCTGCAATTGCATCATGTCGACGTCAAGCGGACCGCCGGGCATGTCGAAGTAGTGCGTCTCGCCATCGCTGTGGCCGAACTCGATGCCGGTCATATGAAGGACCATCGAGTCCATGTCGTGCCACGGATCGTCGGTGATCGATACCGTAATGCTGCCTGTCGGCAGGGCCGGAGGTTCCTGTACGGGTGAATTCGAAGAATCGCTGCCGCACGCGGCAATTTGCACAGCGGCTATCGCAGCGGCTGCGGTCAAGATGATACGAGTCATTTTTTGTGGCTCCTGATATTAACGGATGCCTGGCTACGCGCGATCATGTCACCAGTGTCCATGATCCAACATTAGTATTTTCGCTTATACTAATATACCGTACCAACGCGAATACACGGCACAGGAACTGATGCCAAGCACCGTATTCCTGGCGGTTTCAAGCTTGTGAGCGAACGGTTGCGCTCTTTGGATACGATGTGCCGAAAAGTCCGCGTGAAGTACTTCGGGAAGACACCGTTATCTCATCTGAAACCCGGACCGCATGCCCCACGAGTTTCAAGCAGGCGTTTGTTTCCTGGAGAAAAGGGTGGTGGTCCGAATCAGGGAAAATTTCCAGCCGGGTGCCCGGGCGCAGCTCAGCCAGTTTCCGGATCGGGCCCAGCGGCGCAATGACATCCTGAGCGCCATGAATCAGCAGGACCCGGATGCGTTTTTCCAGATCGCGAAAGTCCCGACGCAGATCATAGCCATACACTACCGACCACAAGGACGACGTCGACGATCGCCAGGTGTGCTTTACCAGGTCCTCTGCAACTTCCTTCGGAAAGCGTTTCAAGACATACGGTAGTAGCCATCCAATAACACGGCGGGTAAAGATGCAAACTGCGATCGCCAGTAGCGTATTCGTATAGAAATAGCCGCCCCGGACCGGGCCGTGACGCAGATACTTGTAAGCGTGACGGGCGGAACCAAAATACGGCAGACCGATAAGTGTCATCGACTGAATCTGGGCGTGATAACGCGCTGCATAAGCGACGGCAAGCATCGCGCCGAGCGAATGACCGACAATCGAGATCGGGCCCAGGTCCTCGAGGGCCCGGTGCAATGCGTCGACGTGTGCATCGACATCGTAGCGAATCCATGGTTTGGGTGAGTTCCCGAACCCGAGCAAATCCACCAGAACGATACGATAGCGGCCCTGCAGCGGTATGACGCGTTGCTCCCAATACCGAGTGGTGCCCCCGAGCCCGGGGAGAAAGACGATCGTAGGACCGCTGCTTCCAAGAATCACCCGGTAGAGTTCGGGCGTGGCACTTGACCGGGCGTTCATCTTCGCCCCTCCGCTGACGTCGTTAGCGGTTCACCGATGCGGGGCGACTCAATTTGAATTGGCCTGGGCATCAGTCGCCTCATTCCGAATGTCTGTCGACCGGCGTTACGCGCTCGTTGAACCGTGTGGATCGATCCATCCATGTGTTTGCCACCAGAATCGTCGTCAACCACACCGCAATTCCGATGACCCATAGCAATGGAGTCGCATAAGTAAGGAAAATACAGGCAACAGCCGAGCAGGGCATACCCCATGAGGAGCAACATGACCGGTACGAGCAGAAGCACGATGGCCGCAATGCCAAGCACGCTTCCCGGAACTTCGACGAGAATCCGGTCGCCGACATTACATTCCGGATGCCGACGAATACGGAATGTCCGATAGGCGCGTTTGGGCCCGCTGAAGGTGCACTGAGTTTTTCGCGGGCATGCTTGGCAGCCTGATCCAACAGGGACCTTGACATACATCCAGCCATCTTCGAGACGGGTAACAAGGCCCGGATCTGTGGGTGGCTCCCTCATAGCCGAATACCGGACAGCCCCATGAAACTCATCGCCATGAGGCCCAATATGACGAATGTAATTCCTGTACCTTGCAGTCCCTCTGGAATATTGCTGTAGCGCAGCTTTTCCCGTACACCGGCGAGCGCGACGATCGCGACTGCCCAGCCGACGCCGCTGCCGAGCGCATAGACGAGGCTTTGCGGTATCGAGTAGGCTCGCTCCACGGTAAATAACGTTCCGCCGAGAATCGCGCAATTCACTGTTATCAGCGGAAGGAATACGCCAAGCGCGGTATAGAGTCTCGGAAAATGCTTGTCCAATACCATTTCGAGAATCTGGACTGCCGATGCGATGACAGCGATGTAGGCGATCAAGCCGATAAAGCCCAGGCTGACATTGGGCAATCCCATCCAGCTCAGCGCGCCGTTGTCGAAAATAGTCAGAAACAGCAGATTATTGATCGGTACCGTGATCGTCTGAACGAGAATGATTGCCAGGCCGACGCCGACTGCAGTCTTGATCGACTTTGACGTCGCTATCGCGGTGCAGATACCCAGGAAAAACATCAGCATGATGTTTTCCATGAGCGCCGCCCGAAGAAACAGATTGACGTACTCCGCCATCACACCGCCCCGCGGAGATTTCGCCGGATGATCGGAAAGTCGCTGCCTTCCTTAAGCCCCGGTCGCCAGGATCGGATACCCCAGATCAGCAGGCCGATGATGATGAACGCACTAGGAGGGGAAAGAAGAAAGCTGTTGGCAATGTACCAACCACCGTCCGTAGCCGTCCTGAGAACCCCAAGATCGAGCAGGGTACCGGCACCAAATAACTCGCGGATGCTTCCAACAACCACCAGGACCAGGCCATAACCAAGACCGTTGCCAATACCATCCGCGAGGCTTGCCAGCGGGCCGTGGTTCATTGCAAAAGATTCGACCCGACCCAGGATTATGCAGTTGGTGACGATCAGAAATACGTAGACCGAAAGGGCTCGACTGGTCTCGAAGGTGTATGCCTTTAACACCTGGTCAACGACGACGACAAAGGATGCAATAATCGTTATCTGGATGATGAGGCGTATTCGCATGGGCATCGCGTGTCGCAGCAGGCTGATCGAGGCGCCAGCAAATCCGCACACGGCAATAACGGCGACCGCCATCAGCACGGCGGGTAGTAACGCTGACGTGACGGCCAATGCCGAGCAAATGCCAAGTGCGAGCGCCGTGACCGGGTTCTCGTCGACCAGCGGGCGTCTCAGGACGGATCGGAGCTCTACGGACACACGTCATTCCTTCTTTACGGGACGCGTTGAGTTGTGCGTGTGCACGACCTTCCAGTCGGGTCCCACGCGGCGAAAGATATACGTTGAATAGCCATTCCTATGAATTTGCTCACCGGTCCGATTCACCGTGGCCTGCAGTTCAACGTCGAACACAACCCATGCAAGTCCGGATTCCACGTGCGATTCGATGTTGGAGAATCGAAGTTCGAAACTTGAGAGCGCGTCGCCTTCCGGCTCGACATGATTCTCGATCAGGTCGGCCAACCCTTTGTTCTGACCGCCACTTTCGATGTATCGAGCGCCTTCGAAATCGAGGAAGTGTGCGCGAAATGGCGCGCCATCGGCTTGCTGCCAGCCTCGTTCAACGGATTGAATGATCTCCGCTAATGCTTGCCTGTCGGCATCGTCTACTTCCTGGGCCTCTGCGACTTTCAGGCTCAATAGCGCAACAGCAAACGGTAATGCGATGCGCGCGATCAGTGTGTATGACATTTGGCACTCCTCGAGGTTGTTCAGTTCATACAGTACCTGCCAGCACTCTTGCGTGAGTAACGGCACCAGGTACAGTTGCAGCTTCCGCGGACCGGCTCGGTATTTCCGAACGGGCGTTTCGGGACGCATCGTGACAGCGCCAGCTTCCAACGTGTCGGAGCGTAGATGCGCTGTAGCAGGCGTCGCGGATCGTGCCCGGCCACGCAGTGGCGAAGGATAGCCGCGCGACCCAAGTCGCCCATGAGGTCAAAGATTCGTCGATTGAGCATGCTCGTGCGATTCAGATCGCGCAGTCGGCTCCGCCACGCCCTATCGTAAGATCTCGGCCTGCCATGCGCTTTGCCTGCCAGAAGACCACTAATCAGGGCGTAGCGCAGTCCAAATCCGAACAGGGCGTCCTGAAATCCGGCAGATTCACCGACCAGACATTGACTGCCCCGGTCGGCACGCTCCACATACTGGTAATTACCAGTTCCGCCAAATCGTCTTTCCTCGCGCCAGCGCAGTCCTACCTGGCGATCGAAAAACTCGAGCGTCGCCTCGACGTAACGCCGCTCGTCGTGAAATCCGCGGTACAGGCAGGATGCCACGGTACCGGTGCCATTGTGGACTAACAGGTAGCTATAGCCACCCGGTGCCAATTTGGCGTTTAGTGCCACATAGCATCCATCCGCCGCCTCGGTCTTGAAGACGTAACCGATCGCAATTACGTCGGCGCGATGTGGGCCCTCTGCGACGACCACGGGTCCTTTGCAGTGATGAAGGGGCTGCCCGAATCGAATCGTTATGCCGGCATTCAACACCTGATCTTTCAAAGCCTGATCAAGCGCCCCATGAGCGCTACCGCGCCGCACAAGATAGAAGATCGGTGTCCCGGAGGAGGTCGGGTAGTCTGTGCCTTTGTGATCGAAGCAAACTATCCCGTATACCGGCACCGCCTCAAAGCCCGGCTCAATTCCGAGGCATTCGAGTTCATCCAGCACATCGACATCGGTCGTCCAGTTCTCCAGCCCCTGGTAGTCCCCATAAAATCGGCAACCCACATCGTTGTTCTTTTCAAATACGATGACGGCCATGCCGACTGATCGTGCAGCCAGGGCCGCGGCGAGGCCCGCGGGGCCTGCGCCAACAACTACGAGATCGGACCTGGGCATGAGCGCATTACCGGTATGCCCACGTCAATCGAGCGTTTCGCCCCAGCGTCGCGAGAAGTAATTGTAGATCGGTACATAAACCAGTCCGCTGTAGACGCCGAAGAGAAAACTCTCGATCAAACCAAGAGCGAAGCTGCTCCAGCTGATCCAGGTGAATGCTGGCAGCGCGTGCTCCAGGAACTCATGCATGTGCAGTGAGTCCGGCGTGACGAGACCCCACGACACGCAAAGTACAAAAGATATGGCCGCCCAGATTCCGAGCGTCAGACAAACAATTTTCAGTTTCAGCATGGCGTATCCTCCACCAATGTCGTTGCTTCACAGAGCAACTCAGTCCTGCAGCGATGCAGGTGGCACATCGGACCCATCGGCCAGGCTTACCAGTCGATCGATGTCCTCCACCGCAACAATGCCGCCATCGATTCCACACTCACGGGCGCAAGCGGCAATCGCCTCGATGATGTCATCCACATTGCTCTGCAGTGCGTACAAAATGAGCCGAGAGTTCTCCTGCATCAAATCCTTGCGAAAGTAGTTCGGGTGCTCACCGTAACCACTCACTTTTTCCACCGTAATGCCGGGTATTCCACAGCGGCGCAGGTGTTTTTCAAGCGTGGTCAGGATCTCAATAGGTACGATTGCAGTGATACGCTTAATGCTCATGCGTTTACCTCCAGATAGCCGGTTGCTCATCTGCCCCTTAAGGACGGATCACCGGCGCCGCGTTCGGGCGCTTCAACCACGGGATAAAGGCCGGCGTCCGCTCCATGTAACGTCGGTAGCGATCACCGAATTCCTCAAGCGCTGCGGTTTCCTCTTGCCGTGCCAGTCGCCAGTAGATATAGACCAGAATCGGGAACATTACGACGGTCGGTAATGTCGGCCACTGCAAAAGGAAGCCGAACATTATGAGCATGAAGGCCGCATACTGAGGGTGGCGCACGCGCGCATACATGCCGTCAACCGCGAGTTCGTGTTGTTGCTGAGCCGCGTGCAGTGCTCGCCATGCGGACGCCAGTATCATGAAACCCGCAACAATAACGACGGTGCTCAGAATGTGCAGGGGGTCGAAATGCGGGTTGATATCCCATCCGAAAAGCGTGTTCCACAAGTGGCCCGACTCATGACTGAAGATGTTTGTTTCCGGAAACCTGGATTGCAGCCACCCTGACAGCAAGTAAATGGTAAGCGGGAAGCCGTACATTTCGGTAAATAACGCGACTATGAAAGCCGAAAATACGCCCAGGCTTCGCCAGTCTCGCGTCGTTCTCGGTTTCGCAAAACTGAACGCGAAATAGATGAATATCGCCGAGTTGATGACCACGAGCGACCACATTCCGTAATCACCTGCATTGTTCATCGCTTGTCCTCCGAGTCGCTGCGTGGTGCATGATCCGCACCATGACCCCTGTGCATGAATATGTGCATCAACGGGCACAGCAGAAGAATCAGGAACGGCAATACGGCGATGAAGTGTGCGCGGTGTTCCGCCAGCAGGAAGTAGATAACAGCCGCGATCAGTACAATTGCCGCAATCCCGTTAGGTGTAAGCCAAAAGAACCGTCTATCTTTCGCCATTTCTATTTCCGATCATCCATCAAAGTCCTGCGGTAGGACGACAGGTCGTTGGGGTCGCAGGATCCGCCCGCCGGCCGACGTGCAAGGGAGTCGAGCGGGATCCGTCCGGATTGTCGAACAGAGTCCCGCCGATCCCATTGCGGTTTACCGTCGTGCCCTGAACGCTCACCTCCTGGCCTGGGATTGGACCATCGATTCGATCATGATCTGCATCATGTCAATCCTGTTTTCCAGGTCGGCCAGTCGGACGTCGTCAGCGCTCTCGTCGTATTCACCGGATTTCACATTTCCAGGATGATGAGTCGCGTGACCGGCGCCAACGTTCGAAACGCGCGCGGGGCCCAGGTGCTCGGCGGAAATGTCTTCCCACGGGGCATTGTGTGTAGCACGCATCAACTGCAATGCTTCTTGCAGGCTAAGGCGATGCTCGGCGAGCAATGTGCGGCGCTCGTCGTCACTCGTTGCGCGGCGGATCGCATCCATTTGTGAGGACAGCACGGATTCCAACTCGTCAATACGTGTACGGCGTTGCTCCGCCGCCACGCGCTCCGCGCGCCATTCTTCCTCGATCACACGAACAGGATCAATTTCACCGGCCCACGCTGCACCGGTTGCGATCAGTAATGTGGTTAGCAATGTCGTGATTTCTTTTCTCATGTCTCTTCTCCTTGTGTAGTGAGTCAATCCACCTCAAGGGCGGTTCAACTGGTTGAAGCAATGGTCGTCATCTCGTCACGCTGATCATCAACACCAATAATGAGAGACCCTCTCTTCGTGTACTGATGTGGCGGAACGACAAGATTTCGGGGCGCCGGGACCCGCTTGGCAACTCTTCCGGCGAGGTCGAAACGGGAGCCGTGGCAGGGACAGAAAAACCCACCCATCCAGTCGTCGGCAAAAGGCATATTCCCTGGCGTGGGTTGATAGAGTGGTATGCAACCGAGGTGCGTACACAACCCGATCGCAACAAATAAATCGGGACGTCGGGAACGGAACGGATTCCGGGCGTACGGCGGCTGCTGCGACACAACCGATGAATCCGGGTCGGCAAGGCCGTCAATGAGGTGCTTGTGAAGCATCCGCTCCAGCATCTGCGGCGTTCTGCGCAGAACCCACACGGGGCTGCCTCGCCAAATCACCGTGATCAGTTCGCCGGGATCGAGCTGATCGACATTGACTGTGACGGGTGCGCCGAGTTCCTGGGCTCTCGTGCTCGGTGCGAGCGACGACAGAAAAGGTAGCGTCGCAAGGCCGATGCCGACGGCGCCTGTGGTTGCCGTTGCGGCGAACAAAATTTGCCTTCGCGTTTGGCATACCCCCGGACGGTCGGCAGCGCCCCGACCCGGTCTGGCCGTTAAGTTCTGCTGGTTTTTGGAGCCTCTGCTGCGGCTCATCGAAGTATCCTCGTCGTGGTCCCAGTGCAATTCGGGTCGAGCGGGATACTGTCTAGATCAGATAAACGCAATACGAGATTGTCAGGGACTCGGTTTTCGGCCCTGCATTCGCAGTCCTGGTAGTGAAACAAGTTGTCGCGGCGATTAGGCGAATATCCCGCAATCTTGCATCGTAATGATGCATCGGGTTATCGAGCCCGGAAACCTCGACACTCGACAACTGGCTCGGTTTGGCCAGACGAACTTTCTCGCAGCCGTTCGTATCGTCAGCGCAGCCGTGGTCTCCACAATGCGGGCACGGCGGTATTGGTTGGGATTGCGAAGCTTCGTCGTAACTCTGACCGAGGGCGTGAACCGCGTGGTCCGCGTGGCTACCATCGGCTACCGCCGCAACCATAATGCACGGCTGAGCGACGGCGCCGGTCCAGGCAAGAACCAGACCGGCGAACACGAGCCGGGCTCGTGACCGTTGCATGCCTCGGAACTTGCGTATCAAATTCATGCTGCTCGGGACGCCTCGCTATCGGCGTCGACACTCCAGGCCATCATGCCTGCCATCTTTGAAAGTATGCTCCGCCGGAATCATTCCGCCTACCCGGAATTCCTCGATCCCGGTTGCGGGTGTCCCGTAGTGCTGCACGGGGCAGCCGCAGCCGCTGCTGATCGACTATTTTCTTATTTGTCACCCTCTTGACGCTCGAAATCGATTTTAAGACGCACGAGTTGCGCCAGCGTCCGGGCATCCAGCTTTTTCATCACCTGGGCACGGTGCAGTTCGACGGTTCTTTCGCTAATGCCCAATTCCTGAGCCACCGCCTTGTTCATCAGCCCCTCGGTGACAAGTTCAAATACATCTTGCTCCCGCTCCGTCAGGCTGGAGATCTGTTCACCTAGCTGTCGCCGGTCCAGTTCCTCCTTGCGGCGGCCGGATTCGAGATTC
>JABAHS010128955.1_pt1 | contig 13976 bp, 11 predicted proteins | sample 7062111 | NCBI WGS metagenome assembly JABAHS01 (sample SAMN14534600, study PRJNA622989) | marine sediment metagenome | biome: marine biome [ENVO:00000428]; feature: marine pelagic biome [ENVO:01000023]; material: deep marine sediment [ENVO:00002113]; isolation source: pool of 4 deep marine... | reverse complement strand
GGTTACTGTAACGCTTGAAAAGGCCCAGCCGGAACTGTCGGCCGATTTGATTAATAACGGTATACATATTTGTGGCGGCGGGTCACTTTTGCGGGGCATGGATACGGTGCTGGCAAACGCGACCGGCCTGGTTGTCTACAGGGTTGAGGACCCGATGAGTTGTGTTGCCCGAGGGACGAGTGTGTACCTGGAAAATCTGGAGCTTTGGAAGGACACGATGGACTACAGTGAGAATGGATGAGAGTGAAAGAAAATTTGATTAGTAACCGGACATCGTTGTATCTAATCAGGGATGGGAGATGAAAGATGATGAGGATGCGGAATCAAGAAAGTGATCGGAGCCCACTTTACACGCAATCGCAAAGTGGTTACCCTCCGAAGCGCGACGAGGTGCGTTTAGGTCCCCTCTCCGGGCGAATGCTGTTTACCTGGCTTATGTTGGCGGGATTAATTCTGTTCTTTGCTCCTCGTAAGCTGACAAACAAGCTCCAGTTTACGTTTGTTCGCATCTTTGGTTTGCCTTTGAGCCTTAGCAGAAGTATTTCATTTTCGTCCCGCAGTGAGCCTTTAGCCACCGAGGTTGTCAGCCGGGGATTATACAACAGGCTTCAAAACCACCTTGCCAATGTCACCGAACAGTTACAGATGGAACATCAGGTTGTGGAAGTGCTCTCAGGATTGCGAAACAGGTTTCCACTGGAAGGCGCCAATTTAGTCTGTGCTGACGTTATTACGACCTCTATCGGGGCCGAACACAGCAAGCTTATTATCAACCGCGGCGAAAACGACGGCCTGGCGAAGGACCAGTTTGTCCTCAGCGACAATAGTATTGTCGGTACGATATCCGATGTCTCGCCTCGTACGGCGCGGGTCAGGTTGTTTACGGACCCGGACTCCAAGATAGCGGTAAAGATAGGAACGGTAAAAACGGAGAGATTAATACACGGCAACGGCAACGATTCGGCCAAAGTGAAGCTGCTTGCCAGGAAGTACAAGATCAGGGCGGGTGACAAAGTAATGGTTCGCCAAAAGCCGGGATTTCTGGATGCCCCGATTATTATAGGTGTGGTGGCAAAATGCAGGACCGACGATGTAAATCCGTCACTGTGGGATGTTACAGTCAAACCTGTCTGTGATATAGAAAAACTACAAAGGGTAAGTGTGATTATAATGAACCCGTCCGGGACCTGATCGAATAAAGGTTTGTGCCTGGATTCTATAGGTGCCGGGTAAATACAAAAAAGGAGGAATGTTATGGTACGTCAAGTTCAGAGTTTTAATAGCAGACGAAAAGTCAAAAACCGAATGCGGATCGGCGTGGTTTCAGGATTGGTGATTATTATTGTGTTCATTGGTTTTAAATACGGTGGCCGTCTTTTCGGCGGAAACGAAGAGCAGCCATCTGCAGCTTCAGCGAGCAACAAGGTAAAAGATAAAACGAAAACTGAGGCAGTTATGGTACCCAGGCACGCGCCGAGGCCGGTAGCGAAGCCGGCGCCGATTCCGGCAGCGAGGCCCGCGCCTGAATCCAATGTATTAAAAGTCAAACCTGAGGCTATGTCCCAGCCTAATCCCAAGGTGGCTGAACTTATTAGTGAAGCTGCCTCGCTGGTTAATTTGAAACCGGCCAAAGTAATAGAAGCGCGAGACAGACTTAACGAGGCGTTGTCACTTCCGATGAATTATGCGCAGCGAACGGCGATAAAGGACAAGCTCTCTGAGCTTTCCAAAGAATGGCTGTTCAATCGGAGCGTTTTTCCCAATGACAAGCTTTGCAGCCGGTATAAAGTTGAGCCTGGTGATTTGCTTTCGTCAATCGCCAGAGAGTATAAAGTGCCCTGGGAGGCTCTGATGGAGGTCAATCGGATAAGTCGTCCCGAGTTGCTCAAGGCCGGAGAGACGATAAAGGTCATGCGCGGGCCGTTCCACGTCAGGGTGTATCGCTCGACCTTCACGATGGATCTGTACCTTCAGAAGACCTTCGTTCGCAGTTTTAGTGTGGGTATCGGCAAACCGGGCAGAGAGACTCCGAAAGGTATGTGGCGAGTTAAGCCGGGCGGCAAAATGATATCTCCCAAGTGGACGGACCCGGACACCCACAAGACTTATACGGCAACAGATCCGGATTATCCTTTGGGTTCGAGATGGATAGCACTGGAAGGTATCAGCGGAGAGGCCAAAGACCGGACAGGCTTTGCCATTCACGGCACGAAGAAGCCGGAGGAAATCGGCACCGCCGGTTCGCGCGGATGTATTCGTTTGTACAACGGCGATGTTTTACTGGTATATAAATTGTTGTCGCCGGGCCTTTCACGAGTGGAAGTAGTGGACTAAGAAATAATATTGAGGGGCCAAAGGCCTGTATAGGAAATTGTGTTTTGAAAAGAGGTCACAGGTCCTAAATTCATTTTATGTTACACAAAAGGGCTGAGAGCATAATGCTTTCGGCCTTTTTTGTTGGATTCAGCCGGTATTTGCGGATTCAGCCAATTTGTGCACAGAAAACAGTTGTTTCGCTTTTCCTAGAAATTCTTGATTGAAGTTCCGATAAATAGTACAATGATAATTATAGAGAGCGGGAATTATTAAGTTGACTCTTTTTTAAGGAGAAAGAACGATGGTCAATTCAAGCGAAACTTTCGGCAAACTAACAATAACCTTACTTCTATTGCTTGTCATTAGCTTTTTCGCCTTACCCGCTGAAGCCAAATACGGCGGGGGTACGGGAGAGCCGAACAATCCATACCTAATTTTCAATGCGGACCATATGAATACAATTGGGATTGATCCGAACGACTGGGACAAGCACTTTCTGCTGTGCGCCGATATCGACCTGAGCGCCTTCACAGGAACAGAATTTAATATCATCGGGACTTCACTTAATGATCCCTTCAGCGGAGTGTTTGATGGCAATGGGCTTACCATTTCAAACTTTACCTACACCTCCACAGGCAAAAGCTGCATAGGCCTTTTTGGCTACGTTTCTCAGGGCCAGATAAAAGATTTAGGATTGATTGATCCTAATCTTGATTCAGCATCGGGGGAGTATTTTGGTTCGTTGGTTGGGCAGATAAGATTTGGAATTATCACCGGCTGCTACGTTGAGGGCGGCAGCGTTTCGGGAGATGACACAGTCGGCGGACTGTGTGGAAGGAGTTGGATTAGCACAATCAACAACTGCTATTCGACCGCCATCGTTTCGGGAGATTGGTTGGTTGGCGGAATCATGGGTAGTATTTCTTATGGATCAATGACCAACTGCTATTCAAGTGGCGACGTTTCGGGAGGTAACTTTGTCGGCGGACTGGCGGGAGGAAATTTCGGCAAAACCTCAGATTGCTATGCAACCGGCAGCGTTTCTGGAGATGACACAGTCGGCGGACTGGTGGGAGGCAATGGCAATTTGATCTTTGAGGGTACAATCACCAACTGCTATTCGGCGGCGCCTGTTATTGGAACAACCAACGTCGGCGGACTGGTGGGACACAATTTGGTTACGGTTTCCACTTCTTTCTGGGATACTCAGACCAGTGGGCAAACAACCAGTGACGGTGGAACGGGTAAGACAACGGCTGAGATGCAGGCCGAGAGTACATTTACTGATGCCAGCTGGGATTTTGTGGGTGAAACTGTTAACGGGCCGAATGATATCTGGGATATCTGTGAGGGGACGAATTATCCCAAGTTTGTATGGCAGATACCAACAGGTGATTTTGTATGTCCGGATGGTGTGAATTCCTTCGATTATTCGTTTTTCGCAGAGCAGTGGGCCGAGGAAAACTGCGCTGCATCGAATGACTGCGACGGCAGAGACCTTGACCTGCTCGGCTCTGTAGATATCAGGGACCTTCGTATCTTTGCTGATAACTGGCTGGCAGGCTTGTAAGAATTGATTGCTTGTTATTTTTACATGATTCCTTCGGCTGTACTGAAGGATGGCAGATTTCATATGGCTGTGAGTGTTGTGCTTACAGCCTTTTTTGTTGTTTTCAGGCGGTAATTGCAGATTCAGGGGGTTTTTGCGTAAAAAACGCTGGTTCTGATTTTTCACGAAAATTCTTGACCGTAGTTTAGATAAATAATATAATAATCTTTTACACGAGCGGAAGCATCTTGATGTGATTGTTTTTCGGAAGAGTGGCAAATGCGGAATTCAAGTAAGACTTTTGGGACCGTCACGAGGAAAACACAGTAGATTGCCTGCCCTGTGCTTTTTCAGATTTTAGGTTCAGGCATACTACTAAAACTTAATGGAAGAAGGGAGAATCATGAAACTCATCAATTGTTATAAAACATCCGGAGGATTAACATTTCTGGCTTTGGTGGTCGTTCTTGCCGGGCAGCTTGCCGAAGCCGAGTACGTTGTTTACGAGTCAGCGACGATGGGCCCGCCCGGTCAAGTCGAGGGCTATCTTTTGAGCACCGACCAATATATGGGTACACGTTTTTATGTAGATCGACAGTATGAGGTGACTCAAATAGGAGGCCATCTTGCCCAGGCCAACGTAGGGGGGAATTTTTTCGGAGCAATTGTGGCACTGACCGGTCCCAGCGCCGTTCCCCTTGGTTACCCTTTTAACGCCAGTGAGGTTGTCGCCTCGACTGTTTTTGATCCTGGTATTTTCAGCAATGACTTCAGGGCACCGCTCTCGGTGATATTGACCCCCGGCTATTACGCATTAGTTTTTGGTACGAATGAGTTAGGTTCTTCAAATGGCTATGGGATAATGCCCTTTGGCGGGCAAACATCTTTTCCTACGGCTTCCTATTTCGTGTTCTGGCCCACGACAGGTTGGATTGACACCGCAGATGAAGGTGCTCGATTTGTGATGGAAGGATTTATAAGCGACGAATTGCTTTATTGCGAGGCTTCGGGCAGCAACTATATTGAGTATCAGTACATAATGGGTGTTGAAGTCGGCAGTATCGCAAACATACCAACCGGTAATGAACATTACGGGGATTACAGGCTGTTATCTACCATGATGGAGCCCGGACAAAGTTACCCGTTGACGATTACGCGCGGCAATCCTTATCACGACTATTATGATAGATGCGGCGCATGGATTGACTGGAACCAGGATGGAGATTTTACCGACCTGAGTGAGCAAATACCAATGAGTCTTGGTGTTGATCCATGCACTTTCACGGGTACAATCACGCCGCCGGTCGGCGCGGCCATGGGTGGTACGCGAATGCGTGTTCGCATAATGTGGATGGAGGACCCAATTTCTTGTGGCCATTCGCCATATGGTGAAGTCGAGGATTATACAATTATCATTCCCGGATTGTATGAGGGGGGCAGCGGCACGGCCGAAGATCCATATCTGATTCGGACGGCCGAGCAGATGAATACCATTGGGGACAATTCCTATGATTGGAACAAGCACTTCAAGTTGGTTGCTGATGTGAACCTGGGCGATTACACCGGAACAGAGTATAATGTCATCGGTTATCACATAAATCCCTCCAATAAGGTGCCTTTTTCCGGAACTTTCGACGGCAACGACCACACAATCTCGAACCTTTCCTACAGTACAGAAGATATAGACTACGTTGGACTTTTTGGCTACGTTGATGGAGAAGATGCCGTAATCAAAAACCTGGGTTTAATTGGACCGGATATCTATGTACCAACGAGGCAGTGTATTGGTGGGCTCGTTGGCGGGCTTAGAAGCGGGACAATATCCGGCTGCTACGTGCAGGGCGGTAATGTTACAGGGGATTACCTTGTTGGCGGGCTCTCGGGGGTGTGTGGGCCTGACTTTATAAGCGATCCGGGTGGGCGGATACTGAGTTGTTATACAACCTGCGATGTTGACGGGGGTGATTCCGTTGGAGGTTTGGTTGGACTGAATTCTGAGGGTGTAAATAGTACGATAGAAAACTGTTACGCAATGGGTGCGGTTTCCGGGTGGTATGATGTCGGAGGATTAGTAGGAACCAATAATGCTCCCATATCGAAATGCTATTCCGTGGGTGGCGTATCAGGAACAATTAAGGGGGGGTTGGTGGGCTTCAACGGTTCCGGTACCGTCAGCAATTCTTTTTGGGATGTCAACACCAGCGGACTGGGCTATAGCGATGGGGGAGTCGGAAAGACGACGGAGCAAATGCAGACCAAGAGCACATTTACGGACGCTGGCTGGGATTTCACAACACCAGTATGGAAAATCTGTGGTGATACGAGTTATCCGAAACTTGCCTGGCAGACCTCTCTATTGGGAGATTTTCTGTGTCCCGAGGGTGTTGATTTCTTCGACTTTTCGTTTTTCGCGGGGCACTGGGCCGAGGAAAACTGTGCTGTGTCGAATGATTGCTACGGCACAGACTTCGACCTGCTCGGTTCTGTAGATATTAAGGACCTTAGAATCTTTGCTGATAACTGGCTGGCAGGTTTGTGAGAATTGATTATTGATTGATGAATATTTTTGCCTGATTCCTTCGGCTTTGCTGAAGGATGACAGATTCAGCAGTGCTGTGAGCGTTGTGTTTGCGGCCTTGTATTCTTACTATATCCAGACACCCAAAAAACCTTCCACAATCGCCCTATAAAACATAATTTTTTTCACCAAAAGCAGGAAAATTGAGCCTTATAAGGCCGTTGGGGGATAATTGGTTTGTATTCGGAAGGCAAATTCGGTATAATACTTTCAACACTCCAGGGATGGAGGTAATCAGCCACAGGATGGAGGTTGGGCAGTACTAACTTAGAAACAGTGACATTGGGGAGTTTGTGCATCGATGAAGGGGAGAAAAACAGGTTATTGGGGTGTTTTTTTCGGCCAGAAAGTGATTGTTACCGCAGTTTTGCTTGCGATAATTATCCCTGTAGTTAGCCGGGTTTTCGGTGCTGTTTTAGCACAGGCAGGCGGCCGGCTAATATTACTCAGCACTACCACTACAGAAGTTGACACGGTCAGTCCAATTGCTGTAAAAGAGTCTGTAATGAAGACCGCACCCCAGGAAACCAGCCAATGGCAAACAGTCAGGATGCGTGTAACCGCCTATTGCGCGTGTAGAAGATGCTGCGGCAAGTTCGCGGATGGTATAACGGCCTCCGGTCACAAAATCCGGCAGGGCGATACCTTCGCTGCCGCTGACAAAAAATATTCATTTGGCACTGAAATGGTTGTGGCCGGCTACAACAACGGCAAGCCGATAGAGGTCCTCGACAGGGGCGGTGCTATCCGTGGAAATAAGCTCGACGTTTTCTTCAACTCACACAGAAAAGCCCGGAAGTGGGGCGTTAAATATATCGACGTCAAGGTACGCCGGAATTCCTAAATGCTGTAATGTGCATCCCGGTATGCCGGAGCAGAGCCGGAGGAGAGTTTGCCTTTCTGAGTTTATTTTTCTCTTTCTGAGGCTTCCCGAAGGTCGTTGAGAAATCCTGGAGGAACTTCAAATCTTAGGCTCTGTGCTTTATGTACGTCCTCCCAGGCCTTGTCATATTCTTGCTTACTGTAGTAGATCCTCCCCCGCTCGCTATAGGCAGCTCCGTAATTCGGAACGAGCCTGATCGCTTCCGTTAAATCGGCGAGGGCCTGGTCGTAGTCATTCTTCCAGTAATAAGCAACGCCCCGTTCTATGTAAGCCACAGCGTACGTTGGATCGAGCCGGATTGATTCAGTGCAGTCGGCGATGGTTAGGTCATATTCGGCCTTGCTGAAGTGGGCAAATCCGCGAATGTAGTATGCCTGTGGATTATTCGGTTCGAGCCTGATGACCTCGTTGTAGTCGGCGACGGCGTCGTCGTACATCTGTTTTACAACGTAGGCATCGCCTCGGTTGAAATATGCGGCGGTAAAGTCTTGTTTAAGTTGAAGCGCTTTGGTATAGTCGGCGATTGCGTGGTTGAAATCGTTATTCAGGAAGTAAGAAAATCCCCGATCGTTGTAGATTCCAGCTGACTGTTCTTTAGGCAATTCTTCGAGTGTCGGTTTGACGATGCGAATAGCTTCCGTATAGTCTTTTATCGCGGCATTGTAATTACCGATGTTATGATAGGCGTTGGCGCGGAGAGCGTAAGCAGGCGCGAGATTCGGTTCCTGCCGGATAGCCTTTGTAAAATAAGTTATTGCAAGGTCGTAGCTTCCGTTATCAAGAGCTTCGATGCCTTCATTGCAGTTGTCCATACCGGATGGTTCCCTGAATGTCCCCCATATTATGCTCGCTAATATGAGGATGCCTATCGCCAGAAAGGTCCAGCAAAATGGGCCAAGTACAGACTTTCTCTTTTGTGATTTATGTGCGAGATGAACTTCGTACCAGCACCTGTTACAAAGCGATGCGTTGGCCCCATCAAGGAAAGCGTCGGTGGCAGGTTCTTGCTTGCACATATCACATACCCAGGTATCCGTTGCACCGTATTCGTAAAGATCACGTGTGACAATCTCAGGAATATCCAGGAACTTTTCAACCTCGATCCGTTCCATCCGATATTTGTCTATTTTTATCATACAGCCGCGGTGACTTATCGTTGGATTGAACGGCTTATTGATGCCAGTTTCCCGTAGTGCATCGATCCATGCATTGGGAAGACCGGCTTCGACCCAGTGACTAAATCCCGCAAAGTCTTCAAGTATCTGATCGTCTATGTCTGCGGTTGGACAGAAGAACGTAAGAGTAATCTCGTCGGTTGACTCGCAGACCTTGACGCCGATACCCTGATAAATTCCTGCAAATCCCTTATGCTTCTGAAGGTATCTCAATTCGTAACGCTCAGCCAGTCGCTGCATATAGTCCTTAAGTTCGCGACGAACCATCCGATGCGCTCCTCATCTAACACAAAAAATCCAGCCGTGATGCAACCTTAAATGTTTAGCAGGTTTGATTCTAAGCGGATGTTTAATTTCTTTACTCATCGGATTCTCCCGTTTGCGATGAGCAGAATTCAATTAAGTATCGTTAGCTGCATACTGTCAGCTTATGGTTTATTCATCTACTTAATATCTAAAATCCACAGTTATCAGGATCTTGCTGTAATGATCAGCGTCAGGCCAACCAAATAAAATACAAACATCAAGGCGAGCAGCTTATTCGTGCCTGCCGGCGCCGTTTTAAACTCCTTCCAGATGAATACACCCCAGAAGGCGGCTATCATCGTTGCTCCCTGACCGAGGCCGTAAGAAATTGCCGGAGTAGCGCGATCTGATGCGATAATGTTAAAGGACATGCCAATACACCAGATGACACCTCCGAGGATACCAATCAAGTGTAATTTTGGATTTCCCTTTTTGAAGTAATCACTAAAGGGGACGGGTTCACCAACGAAGGGTTTGGCCATCACGATGCTGTTCCAAAGGAAACTTGAAGCAAGCAGGCCTAAAGAGAAGACAACCACCGCGGCATAGGGGCCTAATTTGCCCGCCTCAGGAGTTGCGAAGTCGGCGACTATTCCTTTTTGAACCAGATAGTAGAAAAGCCCCATCAATATTCCTGCTACAATGGATATGATGATTCCTTTTCCTATCGTCTTTTGTCCTTCAGTAGGTAGTTTTTTATAAGCCAATGCGTCGATAATTATCGCAATCATAATGGCCAGAACACCTGCGAACAAAAGCACGGGATTACCTTTTGGATCTAAGATATAGTTGATGATGACGCCTTCGACGAGCGCTATTCCTATTCCGATAGGAAAAGCAACTGCCAAACCTGCAATATCAATGGCCGCGACAAGAAGAATGTTAGCAAGGTTGAATACGATACCCCCTGCAAAAGCAAACAGAAAGGCAGTTGCCGTGACCTGACTGATATCAGCGATAAAGGAGCGTTCGGAACCACCCATACTTCCCATCGTGAATGCCATAATCAACGAAAGCAGAAGCACGCCGATAGAATAATCCCAGTAAAAGAGCTGGAACTTCCATTCCTTGGTGGCCAGTTTTTGCGTGTTGGCCCACGAGCCCCAGCAAAGCATTGTAATAAAACACATTACGACCGCTAAAGGATACGATTCGATGATAACCATTTCAGAAACCTCCTTTTTTCAAAAGTGCTTTATGAAATTGTTTATTGTTCCATCTCGTGAATAAATTTGTCAATTTCCTCGATTGTCGGCATAGAAGGCTGCGCCCCCATCCTTGTCACGGAGAAGGCTGCGACATTATTGGCGAACAGAGCGGCCTGTGAAAGCGTTTGACCTTTAGCCAGGCCGACGGCGAGGCTGCCGGTAAACGCGTCCCCGGCTGCTGTGCTGTCGGCCGCTGTCACTTTCCTTGCAGCGATGAATTCCTTTCCCTCTTTGCCGACCGAAAGATATCCGGTTGCTCCCATAGTCAATATGACGTTTTTGACTCCACATTCGAGCAGCTTCTGAGCGGCTGCGCTTGCGCTATTCCGGTCTTTGACTTCTATGCCCGTAAGAATTTTAGCTTCCGTTTCATTTGGAGTCAGCACGTCCACCATATTTAGAAGTTCCTGGCTGAGCTTTTGGGCCGGGGCCGGATCCAGAATAAAGGGCACGTTGGACTTGTTTGCTAATCCGGCAGCAAATTCGATTGTCTCTATCGGCACCTCCAGTTGTGCGACCAACGCGCCCGATAAAGCAATATCGGATTCTGCTTCCTTGACATCTTCCTGTTTCAGCTTGAGATTGGCCCCAGGGGCCACCACAATAACGTTATTGCCATCATCATCGACCATTATTAAGGCTACTCCGGAAGGGGCATCTTTGGTTTGAAGAACGTACTTTGTATTTACGCCTTCTTTCTCGAAGTTATTAAGCGATTGTGAGCCGAAAATATCGTCACCTAATTTGGCAATAAAGAATACCCGGGCGCCTAATTTGGCGGCTGCCACGGCCTGGTTAGCGCCTTTGCCGCCGGGAACCATTATGAAATCTCCACCAAGAATAGTCTCGCCCGTCACGGGTATCCTGTTCGATTTTACGACCAGGTCCATATTACTGCTGCCGACTACGGCGATTGTCGGTACTTCCTGTTCCATTTTATTTCCTCGCTCTAAGGTAACCTGTTCGCAGACTCAATTCGATGCGGTCATTTTATTTTATCAGCCTGTCGACTAAAAAGTCTTCGAATGCGCCTAAGTCTTTCCATTCGGTGGCACAGTTTATTACTTTTGCGTTTTTATCGATTCTCGTGTACCCATCGTCGGTGACGGTAATGCCCAGCTTTTCCATCTTGACCAGTTTTTCCGTCATACCCAGGTAAATGCCCACAGTATCAAAAAGAGTCGTGCTTCTGGAATTGATCTGTCGATTAACTCTTTTATTTAATTCTTCTTTGCTCAAATCCTTTTTGCTGTTGAGTATGCCCTGTTTGTACCATGCGCGATAGTTGGCTATTAATGCTTTGGGTAGCTTTGTATTTGCCTTGAGTACTTTCTGATACTTATCCCCTCTTAGATGGATTATTCCGCACGTGTCCAGAGGCGTAATAGTGACATCCCACGGTGCGGCAAAAACCTTTTGTACCGCCTTTGGATATGCCCTGACGTTGTATTCGGCGCTGACTTTTGAACTGCCTCCATATCCCTTGTAGATGCTGCCGTGCATTCCGACAAATCTTGCCTTGTTTGCTATCTTGGGCTCGCGCTCCAGTGCTGCCGCGATGTTGGGTAGCGGACCGACGGCAACCACGGTAATAGGCTTCGGAGACTTCATTATAGTATCAACTATGGCTTTTACGCCGTCTCGGTAGATAGTACCGGGGTATGATGACAATTTATAATCCCCCACCCATTCGCGTTGTCTGTGATTTCTCTTGTTGTGTTGTACGCCTATGCCGACGGGTATGTCGGTCCTGCCGGCGGTTTGCAGAATCTTCGCGACAATTTTTGCTTTTTCTGGAGTATTATTTACAGCGGTTGTGACCAGCTTGATGTCAAATTCGGGAGATTGAAGGAGTAAAATAAGTGCCCACGTATCATCAATATCATCACCGATATCAGTATCGAAGATAACAGGTATCTTTTTGGCCGGTTCTGCGGCCAATGTGATACTCGAAGTTGTGACAATAAACGTTACTACGAAGATTGCCAGGATCCCCAAACCTGTATTCCATCGGAAGTGTGCATATGGGCTGCCAGCCCCTGATTGTGCACTTTTTGAAAGACTGTTCTTGCTCATAGTTTATCCTCCTTTTTTAAAGGTTTCTGTTACATACTTGTTCGCTAATATAGTGATATTTTGGTGTTTGTCGAAGCAATTTTTTAAAATCGTGGCCGGTTTATATCTTCCGGCTTAAGAGATGGAAAAGAAGATTCGGGGGGCTTGATTGAGTTTGCTCATAAAAAAGCCGTCCTATCTGGAGGATTGTCAAAATAGGACGGCGGTTGAGATTTTATAGGAGGCAGCCTTGCCGGCTTTTAATGTTATTTTTCCTGGGTCTGCGTTTCGCCTTTTTCGCGTTGAATCGCCTCATATACTTCCATTCTGTGGACCGGTATCTCCTTCGGTGCCGTAATACCAAGACGTACCTTATCACCTCGAACGTCAACAATAGTAATCTCGACGTTGTCGCCAATCATTATCGATTCATCTTTTTGTCTACTTAAAACCAACATTTCAAACTCCTTTTGTCGGCTGGCCTTATTTTATTTTACGCTGAGGTCCAGTCACCTGTTCGCTCGGCCTTATATGTCGTTATTCTANNTATATTTTCGGCTAATTTGGAGGCCTAAAATAATCATTTTTGGATTTGTTTGGGTAACGGAGGTCAATTATTAGCCTCTTGGCGTATAAGTACTTGTAATATAAGGATTTAGATAAAGGAGACGACAAGAAAAAAAAGATGTATTAAATTTGGCCAAAAATCCCGAATTGGCTTTATCCGTGTTTTCTCCAATAATTATAGCGGATTGCCATCCAGTAGCCGGCAATCGAGCCCAGAGTTCCGATAGCGACCATCTGCACGGGCAATATGGAGAGGGTGGAGTGAGAAAAAAAGACCGTGGGCCAATTGGAGCTAAGATGTTGTAATATATCCTGTCTGCCGTAACTGATTATAGCAAAGGCAGTTACAAAAGCGCTGGCGATTGTCGGCCAGATATAGCTGACATTGAGAAATTTCTTGGCTATGAAAGCGACCAGGCCAAATGAAATGAATACGCCATAAACAATCTGTTCGACAGGCGGTTGAGCGACAACGGAACCTATTTTCCCGTCGGGCAGGCGAATACCCTGAGCAAAAGCGTTAATAAAAATTTGGGCTATTACGACTGAGGCAACCAGGGCGATGATTTCATTGATGTTGATTATTGCTCTTGATTTTGGTTTTTCCTCGGTTTTTTCTGGTTCAGGCGCGGTCTTGATTTTTTGTGCCAACAGGACGCCTGCAAACCCGGCGGCTACGATTGCCAGCCAGTAGAGCGGTTCCCATCTTAGTGCGGCGAACAGTTCCGACTGGTTGGCTACAGCTGTGCGCCTTATGAGATTAACCATACTGCCTGAGCGTATGCCCCAGATAGTCAAGCCAGCCGGTACCGCCAGGATGCCGATTTCCCGCCCATGAGGCCAGGAGACAAAATAGGCAATAAAGCCCGTAAAAAATGCCAATAACGCAAGTGAAGGCGCGCTAAAAGCTGTTAAGTTTCCACCAAGCAAAGACACTGTTCCAAAAGGTTCAGGCGGTGCAGCAAAAGGCCAGAACAAAAGACCGATCAATACAACTCCGGTGGCGACCGAAGCAGCTATTCTTAATTTCATTGGCCAGGATAGTTCCACAAGTAAGTTTCCTTAAACAGCAAATGCGATAGACTACCATCAAAGCAGTGCAAGGTCAATGAGAGTGTTACAAATTTTATCATATCAACGGTCTCCACAAGCCGGACAGGGTGTGGATTGTCCGGATATCGGCATTTTTTGATCGTGAAATTGGCTTTGTTTTTATTAGTTCGTTGTTCATAGTTGGTTGACGGTAAATTGGGTAAACTCGGTTGTTTGGGGTTAAAAAAATCGGGATTGAATTTGGCTTTGTTTGGCTTTGTTTGGCTTTGTTTTGTCCTAATTGACC